>WUUC01199874.1_pt1 | contig 10851 bp, 5 predicted proteins | sample 6278441 | NCBI WGS metagenome assembly WUUC01 (sample SAMN13675441, study PRJNA597444) | soil metagenome | isolation source: soil | place: USA: Washington | collected 2017-10 | reverse complement strand
GGCCAGCAACGACCCCGACGGTCAACCGATCACCTACGAGTGGGCCTTCGGCGACAACACGACGTCGACGGCCGGCCCGACGGTGCAGCACACGTACGGAGCGGCGGGCTCCTACACCGCCATGCTCGTGGTCCGCGACGGCTCCGGGAACGCGTCCCCGCCGACGAGCCAGGTCATCAACGTCACGACGAGCGGCAATACGCCGCCGACGCCCACGATCCAATCGGCCGCCGTCGGCGCGACGTTCGCCGTAGCTCAGCAGGTCACGCTCAACGGGCGAGCCGTCGACGCGCAGGACGGCAAGTTGCTGCCTGGGCAACTCTCGTGGCTGGTCCTGCTCCACCACGTGCCCGAGGGCGGCACCGAGCACACCCACCCGCTGGCCTCGGGAACCGGAGCATCGCTCAACTTCGCGTACCCGGCGCCGGAGGATCTCGCTGCGGCCGCGGGCAGCTGGGTCGAGGCCATCCTGACTGCCACCGACTCCGAAGGCGCATCGGCGAGCGTGGCACGCCGGCTCGACCCCGTCCGCGTGGCAGTCACGTTGGCAACCACACCGGTGGGCTTCCAGCTCACCCTTGCGACCCCGAGCGACCCGACCCGGACGCTGGTCGCGCCCTTCACGTTCACCTCGTGGCAAGGCTGGCTGCTGACGATCGGCGCGCCATCTCCTCAGAACGGCAAGCGGTTCCGCTCGTGGTCCGATGGCGGCGTGCAGACGCACACGGTCGCGACGCCGGGATTGGCGACGACCTACACGGCGACCTTCGGCAAATGACGCCTGCGACAGAACTCGAGACGCGCGATTCATTCGCGTGCACGACGGACGGCCCTGCCGCCCGCCCGCCTCGACAGTCCCGGGGCCCACCAGGGCGTGGACGGTTAACTCGCCAGCCGAATCGGGCACCTCCTCGGCATCAACGAGACACGAGTCCGCAAGCTCTTGCAGGATGACCTACCACTTGCGAGTAATGAAGAGGAGCAGCGCCGAGGCTGTGACGCGCTAAGGCTCCCCACTGTGGTACAGGTCACTGCCGTTGCGCGCGACGATCTCATGACCACCAAACGGACCTTTCGTGTAAAGAGTACGGCCTCAGCCGGACACATGTTGTTGGCTTTGGCCCCGCGGCTGCTGTCCCAGTTCCGGTCGGCGATCCGTCGCGTCTGGGCCGGCGGCGAGGATCGGCTGGGAAGAGTTGGGATGGAGCGTGTTGAAGGAAGTCGCTTCGGTGCGTAGAACGTCCGGATCGCTATGTCACGAGGAAGATCACAACGACACCAAGACGATTGCAAAGACAGCGAGACCACCCCAGACAGACAAGACTTTCCAGCGTCGCTGAGGATCCCAAAGAGCCGGATTCGCAGTGAACATCATGACACCCGAGGCCGCGAGCAGCAGACCGACGAGTCCCCCATCACCGAGAGCCAGTCGCCTGTAACGAAGCCGAATACGAGCAGGCCGGCAACGAGTACGCCTGCGCCTCCGATGACCGGCCACTTTCTCGGCCCGAACCAAATCTTCGCGACTCCAGACATAGAGCGTTAGATTCGCCGAATCCGAGTTCTAGCTACTAACAGCAATGCCGCGCTTGCCGCGGTCGCCCCCAGATGCACAACGTACAAGAACGAGAAAGCCAAGCTGTCGTTCTCGCCAATCACGAACAGCACTGCAAGGATTGTCTGAACCACGAGCACACCGAACAGGAGCGAGATTGAAAGTCGTGCTGCCTGCGATTGCGGGAACGCGCGATCCGTCTGTTCTATCTGGGGGTCGACAGTGTCATCGTCCGTCGTGGCGTCGTCCTTGTCGAAGAAGTACCAATAGCCAGCAGTCAGGAGCATCGTGCCGCCAAGCGCCCTCAACGCGACCTGAGGGAACCCCTCTCCTCCGCTCAGCTGATTCCCAACCAGCAGAAGCGAAGGCCACGCCAAGAGAAAGGCGATGAGGTGAGTCCACGACTCCCAACTCTTGACGAGTCGCCAAACGACGACACTGCCGGAGACGAGGAACCACGGTATTGCCTCGGGCGCGGTCATTCAGTGATTCGGCAGCCTATGTCCAGAAGAGTCCCACCCACCGTGGTCACAATACTTACTTTGCCTCCAATCTTGGCAATCAACAGAACGTTTCCCTGCAGCACCTTTTCCCCGATCTGGTTGGCCACTATCAGCCCGGCCTTCGGCGGCGCAGTGAGGATGGCCGGCGGGCCACTGGTTACGCCCAGAGCCCTTCCAATCCGTCCAACCGTCGAGTCGCACGCGAAATCGCGTAGCGCACTGAGCCCATCTCCAAGGCAGTCCCAAAACCCGCCGCACGAACTAGGCCCGGGAGGATAGTAGGGGATCTGAGGGGGTGGCACGCCGGCGAAAGAGGCGCCGGGGAATCCTGGATCGAGACCCACCGGATCCATGGCGTTCGTCGGACTCGACCCGGCGTACTGGAACAAGTTCAGTCCGCCGGCCTCGCCAATCGGATCCTCCGAGACAAAGCGTCCATGAACAGGCGAGTAAAACCGCAGGCGATTGAGTTGCAATCCAATCGTGGAGTTCCACTCTCGGCCGGTGAACGTGAACGGATTCGTGACGTCCCCTGTCGTCGGCTTACCGAACGGCTCGTAGGTGTACGTGGTAGTCGAGGCACCCGAGCCATCCGTGAGGGCAATCGTGGACCCCAACGGGTCGGCCAGGAAGGACGAGCCCGAGGAAGCAGCTGGTTTCCGCCAGAAGACATCGTCCATGCCAAGCCCGAAGAGCGAGTTCGCGAAGACCGCGCCAGCTCCGTCCTTCTCTTGTACCGGGTTCCAGCCGTCATAGACGAATCCCCGGGTGGTGCCGGAGATTGTCAACACAGACCGGCGACCGAAGGCGTCGTATGCGAAGGTGGCGCTTCCCGCAGAGGTGCCGGTGAGCTGTCCGCGCGCGTTCCACGTGTAGGTCTGGCTCCCGTCCTGAGTCAGGTTGCCAGCGTTGTCGTAGGTCAACGTCCCGCCGTTCCAACTCGTCAATCGGTTCGCCGCGTTGTACACGGCGTTCGACGTGGTGGCCGCTGGTAGAGCCACTCTGCCCTGCGAGTCCCAGACGCCGTGGCGGCGCCCCATCCCGTCGTATGAGTAGGAGATTGCGCCGAGGCTCTGACCGCCCGTGTAAGCGATCTGAGTAGTGTCGCCGGCAGCGTTCAACGTCAAGTCCTGCACGACGGCGTTCGGCAGCGTCACGGAGTCCAGACGATTCGCCTGGTCGTACGCCATGGAGACCGTTTCGGTGGCGCGGACGATGTCGTCCAGCAGGTCGTTGTTAAAGTACGTGTATGAGACTGCAGGCTGTCCCGCCACCGTCATCGTCTCTCGCCGGCCCGCGTCATCGTAGGTGTAGGAGACGGTCCCCTCCGGTGTGGTCTCCGACGTCATCCGGTCGAGGTCGTCGTTGGCGCGAGTGACGATCTTGGTGCTCCCGCCCGTCGTGTCGTCCACTTGGATCAGACGTCCGCCGCCGTCGTAGTCGTAGACGATCTTGGACTCGAACGTGGACTGGCAGGTCGGCGGCTGCTGCGTCGTCGCGTAGCCGGAGAAGGTGACCCGATCGAGGGCGTCGTAGCAGTAAACCATCACCTTGCCGCGGCGATCCGTCCACGTCTTGACGTTCCCGCTGGCGTCGAACGTGTAGGTGTCCAGTCGGGTGAGCTGATCGGTCCTCTCGAACATGAAGTTCGAGGAGTTGTACGCGAACCGAGTGATGCCGCTCTTCGGGTCCGTGATCTTCGTGAGGTTGCCGTTCGGGTCGTACTCGAGGGCGGTGACCTTGCCGCGAGCATCTGTCACAGACGTCGGGTGGTTCAGCCGATCGTACGAACGAGTCGTCTCGTAGCGGAATTGATCCCAGATGATCCGAACGTTGCCCGCGTTGTCCACGAACAGGTGAACGGTCCTGGTCGCCGCATCGGGGTCCGCAACCGTGCCGGCGTCGACATCGACTCGGATGGGGTCACCGCGCGCATAGCTGAACGAGGCTCGGGCGCCGGGCTGCGCGATCCCGTTCGGATAGCGTTCCACCCATGCCGTGCCGCCGAATCCGGTGCATCCGAAGGCCGTGACCCTTGAGACCGCGTCTGTGAGCTGGGTGAGACAGCCCTCTGGGTCGTGGTCGTAGTTGTTTGCGTGAGTCAAGGGATCGGTCGCTGTCTCGAGCACTGACGTGGTCGGATCGTAGAGGAAGTTGTCGGTCACGGCGTCCGCGGTGCCGTGCAATCGGGTCACCGATGCGAGATTCCCGTTGTTGTAGCTGTAGTGGGTAACCCGGCTGTGGAAACTGTCGGTGATGTCCGTTACTGCCCTCGTGGTAGCGTCACGCGCATACGTGAAGGTTCTCGCATCCGGCGTACCTAGGGCCACCGTCTTCTGGGTAAGTAGACCCTCCGCGTTCACCTGGAGACACGTCACGGCCCCCGCCGGAGCCGTTACCTTGGTCTTGCCGGAGCAAGCAGGGTCGCTGCTCGCGTACTCGTAGTCCCAAACGCCCGAGTTCGCGAGCGTTTGAGTGTCGATCCGGCCAGATGAGTCGAAGACGTTCGTGAGCACGACGTTGTTCCGCGGATCCGTGATCGCCAGGAGCTGTGTCGCGGGGCTCGCGTTCAGACTCGGGTTCGCGAACAGCGTGTGGTTCGGGTTCCAGCCATAGACCGTCTTCTTCTGATTCACGGGCGGAAGCACGGACTGCTCCGGGTCCGTCACGGACAGAAGTCGGATCCCGCCTCCCGAGTCCGCGTAGGACTGATAGGCGTAGTTCACCACCCGTCCCGCTGAATCGGATGCTGATGTCACCGCCGATTGGCCGCCGATGATGACGGAGTAGTTCAGCTTCAGCCAGCGGGCAGAAGGGTAGGAGGCGATCGAGTTGACCTTCCATAGGGCGGTGCCCGTCACGTCCACGAACTTCGTGTTCCCGGTGCGGTCCGTGGTCCTGACGAGCCGGCCCGAGCTCGAGGGCGACAGGTAATCGAACTGATACACGGTCCCGTCACGTCGCTCGAGCAGCCAGAACACGTCGTAGAACGTCACCCCGTAGTTCAGGTCGACGAAACGGAGGGTCGCGTTCTGGAATGCCCCGGGGCTGCCGGACGCCACGAGAGGGGTTGTCCTCGCCTCCGCGTCGGTGTCGCAGAGCGCGGGGTTGGACGGGTAGTTCGGCGAGACGAATCGGACCCGCGGTTCCCCCGGCACCATCAACGAGATGACGCAACTGTTCCCGGGGGTGTCTCGGTCGAGGCCGATCTGCTCGGCGATCGTGACGCCGCGGCCGAAGTTGTACATGTTCGAGTCGTCCTGCCGATAGATGCGTCTCACCGAGATCGGCATCGGGCCCGGCTGCGGAAGGTCCGTCTCCACGTACTTCATCAGACCGTTGCTGGTATCGACGGGATCCCCCGCGCAGGTCCCCGGTTCCGGTGTGCCGGGGCGGGCTGGATTAGAGTCGTTCTCCGGCGGCACGTAGTCGCAGTAGGCCAGGTTCTTGCCCGGCGGCTCCAAGCCGCCGAATGCCATGACGCCGTCGATGTAGTCGATGCGTGCAGATCTCCCGGAGATCATCTGGCCTGAGGCGTCCACCGTGCCCTGTGCGAAGGCCTCCCAACCCTCGTCGGGTTCGTAGTACCAGAGGTCGATCCTGGCGCCCGGAGGCTGTTGAGCTACGTTCGGGTAGGTCACCCACGCGCCCCTCCCCTCCACGTGAACGGGACCAGGCTGCAGCGTCCAGTAGACGGGCGTCCCGACACCTGGCGGGACTGGGAACGGCGGACGATCGAGGGGCACAGGCATCAAGGTGAGCTTGCTGATGGGCTCGCCATCCGGCCCTGTGAGGCGGCTCCCCGGCGGGATGTGGACCTCAAGGCCCGGCATGGCTGGGTGCGTGAGGACGATCTCCCTCTTCGTGGGCATGTTGACGGGAGCCGTGGCGGTCGAATCCAGCCTGGGCATCCAGAACACGTCCTGGAGCTCAGTCGTGGTGCCCGGTCGAGCCCTGACCCCCACCTCGAAACTCGCGAACCGCAGACCGGCGCTCTCGGCAGTCCGCCCGTCCACCAGTACGGTCGGGTAGCCAGGCTCGACGCCCTGCAGAAGGAACACACCGAGACCGTCGGTCGTCGCGCTCACGGCGCCTGAGGTCACCTCCACGCCTTCGAGCGGGGACCCGTTCACCGAGAGCACCTGACCGGAGACAGCCGTCACGCCCTTAGGTGCCTTGGGCAGTCGGATCCACTCGAACGGACTCTGGGCTCCGCCGATCGTCCATGGCTGCTGCCCGGCTTGCGGTCGCCAGATCGTGGGATCGGGAGCCCTCGCGCGATCCTCTTCGAGGAGCTCGGGGTCCAATGTGCTGAGCGAGTCGTCCGCCGGCTGCAGCGTCATCGGCCTCGCGAACCCCTGTCCCTGGTCTTGGACGGTCAGGGTGAACGACTTCGTCCCGCTGGTGGAGCTCCTGAGCAGGACCGCGTAGTCGCCGTCGTAGGGAAGCGTCGACGTTGTCCACGTCTGGTTCCCGCTGACGAGGGCACGATGGACCCAGAAGTCGAACGAGTCGAGGAAGCTCACCTCGACGTACCCCCCGCCGCCGTAGCCCGAGAAGTTGAGCGCGACCGACTGGTTCCTCGTCGCCTGGAACAGCACGACGCCCTTCGCACCCGGGGCCAGTGTGACCGGCTGGCTCCCGCCTACGGTCGTCCGCCACTTGTTCGACCCGATCGCGGCGGGCAGGACGGTGGCGTACTTCTTGTCCATGGGTAGGAGGAAGTCTGTCGTTGACCTGGCAAGGCCATTTGGCGTTCGAACCTCGATAGCTCCAGACGTGCCTCCTATCGGGACGGCGACGGTGAGCTGTGTCGCCGTCGCCACGGTGACGACCGCCCGCGCGTCGTTGAAGGTGACGACGTTGAGTGACTTGTCCGCAGAGAAGTTGGTCCCGTTAATCGTCACCGAGGTACCGACATCGCCTGAGGTTGGAGTGAACCCGCTGATCGTGGGCGCTCTTGAACCGACGGCTCCCAAGAAGTCGAAGGACTCGGTCGAGAGGACCGACTGCCCCGTCCCGGTGTTCTGCACCCAGACCGGGCCGTCCCCTGACCCGGATGGCACACTGACGGTCAGCGTCGTGGTGGTGGCCGTCAGGACCGTCGCGAGCTGACCAGATCCCCCGCTCTGACCGGATGAGTTCGTGAAGCGGACGGTGTTACTTCCGAGTGTCGCGTTGAAGGCTGAGCCGTAGATCGTGACTTTGTCGCTCACCTCGCCACGGTTCCCGTGGAAGTCGATTATGGAGATCGCGATATGCGACGAGCGCGAGATCGAGAGGATGTTTCCGTTGTCGTCATAGGTGTACTTGGCGACGCCGTTGGATGCGGCACCAGGGTCGACCACGGCCTCGAGCCGTCCAAGCTCATCATGGACGTAGGTGATGGGACTATTCGCGGTCGCAGCTGCTGCCGGAGATGGCGAAAGCGCGAAGGTGACGGACAGAGCGCAGAGCGCGAGCGCTATCGCGCGTCGGGTCGGGCGATTGCTGCGTCGGACTCGGCCGCGTCGGGTGGTCATCCCCGGTCCCTTCTGTAGGTGTTCAAAGGAAATGGGCCGCGGTGCTCCCCTGGTTCGACCTCCCTTCGCAAACCGTTGGCATTTGTAACCCGTGCTCTCGATCCGATCGGAGCGCTACCTCTACGAAACCCTTCTTCCACGTTCCGATGCGAAGGGTCAATACAGCAAGTGCACGACAGAGCAAGAAAGTTCTCCAAAGATTGACGCCGAGCCGTCTGAGAAACGACATCCCACCAAACCTATTGCCGCCAGCGAACCATTCGGTTCTCGTGCGCCGTCGAAGCCGAGCAGCTGACGCATTCCAAATTGGTCGACTGGTTCGGCGGCTCATGGACGAATTGCCCTGATTCGGCCCCCCTCACGCGGATCTGGACAGGGGGAAAGTCATTACGCGCCTCAGTGATTGCCCGTTCTGATGTCGAGGTCGGCTCGAATTCACCACCTGCCATCGCGGGAGCCGATCCACTCAGTCCCAGTGTCACGCTCCTCGTCGAAGTGGTCCGGTCGACGTAGGACACCCGGTGGGTGTCATCACCGCGCGGAAGCCGAAACCGCGAACCGCTTCCAGCGTGAGCGGAGCATCAGCTACCTGAAGTTTGGCTCTGAGCCGTTGGACGAGAGCTCGCAAGGAGTAGATGTCGGCAGGGAACTCCGGGCCTTCGCCCCAACCGGCTGCCCGAAGTTCACGGAAGGAAAGTGCTCGGCCAAGTGGAGACAGCAGTGCGCTCAGCACACGATATTCGAGGTCGCTCAACGGCAATGAGATTCCGTCCGAGCTGATCCGCCGCCCGGCAAGATCAACCACGGCTCCTTCCGGTTCGCCGTCGGTCTCGGGGCGGGGTTTCTGCTCGTGCTGTTCCGACACCCACCGACGAAGTGTGTCCTGGTCCGGCGCGACGATGACGACCGACCCGAGGTTCAGGTACTCGGGCACGAGCGCGAGTCGCTCGACGCCCACGATGAACACCGTTGGGATAGCCACCACTAGGTCTTTCCGGAAGCCGGCACTTGGGTTCTCCGACGCGTTCGGAAACGGTGACGATCCGTAGCGGTCCCGTCATCGAGTTGTGAACGCGTCCGCCCTAGGGTCCCCGACAGCAAGCGACACGGGGCTGGGGGTGGCCATGATGACCAAGGTGAGGTTTCTCGTCGCCGTGATGGCGGTGTTGAGCATCGCGACGCCGGCGGACGCAGACATGAGGGAGCATTGCGTCTTCCGGCTCGTTCCACTCCATCGCGTTGGTCGGGTCGTGGACGCGGCTCTCGAGCGCGTCGGCTGTTACTCCTCCTACGAGGAGGCGATCGAGGCAGGACTCGGCGGGTCTGTCGACCTGGCCCCCGGGGTCACACCGATGATGATGAGCGACGAGATGGTGACCCCGCAGGCCGCCACGAGCGTCGTGATCGGCACCGAATATGACCTGAACAGCTTCCTCGGGGGATCCACGAGCTATACGGCCCCGACCACGTGCTCATCGAGCACGACCTACCAAGTCGCGAACGTCGGGGCGGAGTGGAACGATCGGTTCCAGTCAGGCAAGGGCTTCGGTGGGTGCGATACGAACCGGAAGTTCCAGCACGAGAACTTCGGCGGATCGGTCCGTGTTTGTACCCCGAATTGCGGCGATTACGGCACGTTGGCCAACCAGGTCACGTCCCTTCGCTGGCGGATCTAGCTGGCGCGTTCGGCGCCAGCCGGATAGCGTCCAGCTGTGAGCACGGACGCCGAACTCTTCCAGCGCTCGATCCATGACCCGGAGATGTTCCGGGAGGTCTTCGAACGCCACGCCGCGCCGGTGCTCGCCTACGCACGGAAGCGGCTGGGAACGGTAGCCGGCGATGAGGTTCTCGCAGAGACCTTCCTCACCGCGTTCGAGCATCGTGAGCGGTTCGACTGCGCGTATGTGTCGGCTCGGCCATGGCTCTTCGGGATCGCGACCAACATCATCCGGCACTACCTCCGCGAGGAGCGCGAGCATCTCGCCGCCCTCGGACGGGTCTCGGGCGAGACTTCAGAGCCGCCCGCCGACGACGTCAACGGCCTCGATGCGGAGCGGATGCGACCCCAGCTCACCGAAGCGCTCCTCGCCCTTTCGGACGCCGATCGCGGCACGTTCCTCCTTCACGTGCTCGGCGACCTCACGTACGAGGAGACGGCAGACTCACTCGGCATACCGATCGGAACGGTGCGATCACGGATCCACCGTGCGCGGCTTCGCCTTCGCGAACACGTGGGGCCGCAGATGGCAATAGCCGATGGAGGGGACGGATCGATCCTGAGGAACGCATGAACGACTCTGAACTGATCAAGCGGGCGTTCGGCGAGCCCGAAGAGGACCCGGTCGCGGTCACGCGCGCGCGAACGCGACTCCTCGACGCGATCCGGATCGAGAAGGCTCGCAAGAAGCGCCGTCGATTCATGCTCCCCGTCGCCGCCATCGTGGCGATCACGACGACGGTCGCGATCGCTGTCTCGTTGGTCGGACCGTTCGGAGGTCGCGTCGCAGCAGCGACCGAGCTTCGTCGTCTCGCGGCGGTCGCTTCGTCAAGAGCGACGCCGGCTCTAGGACCGGGTGAGTTCCTTCTCGTTGAATCCGACGAGCTGCGCCGAGAGACGATCGCCAGCGTTGTGACCGGCTCCAGCTACACGCTCGTTTCGAGACTCCATATCCGGTCGTGGATCGGCCGGAACGGTGCGATGTTCCGCTTGACGGAGGTCATGGCGTCCGATTTCGCCACGGAGACCGATCGACAGATCTGGGAGGAGACCGACGGGTCACCGATCCCTCGAGCAGGCGATGTTCGCGAGGAACGGGCCCGCCCAGGCGAGGGCGCGTGGGTCGACCTTACCCGCCTCACCGGAAATGCCTCCACACTCCTCGCCGAGCTGCGATCAGGATCGGTGGTCCCGCGGGCACCCGGCGACGCTCAGGTCTTCCTGTTGGTCGGACAACTTCTCGCGCAAGGTGACGGGCCGCCGGAAGTTCGCGCGGGGCTCTTCCGGGCGGCAGCGCGACTCGATGGTGTCGAGGTGCTCGGGGATCTGCCGGACCCCGTAGGACGTCCGGGGCTCGCGCTCGCCACGGACGCTGGCTCCCTTCGAACCCAGCTGGTCGTCGATCCCGAGACGGCTCACCTGCTCGCGATCGAGCTCTACGACATCGAATCCGATGGCTCCGTCGCGGCCGAGCCACAATCGTGGTCTGCGTATCGACCGGCGACAGTCGTCGATGGTCTGCCGCCCGAGGCTTGAGCTGTTTCTCTAGCCGCT
>WUUC01150869.1_pt1 | contig 10851 bp, 13 predicted proteins | sample 6278441 | NCBI WGS metagenome assembly WUUC01 (sample SAMN13675441, study PRJNA597444) | soil metagenome | isolation source: soil | place: USA: Washington | collected 2017-10 | reverse complement strand
GTGAAGAATGTGAAGCCGTAACCATCCAGGTCCTTGAGCAGACGAGCGGTCGGGATCATTCGGAAGCCTCGAGCCATTGGCGCAGCCGCTGCAGTTCGAACACCTCGCCCACCGAGGCGATCTGGTCCTCGATCGAGCAGGTGCTGCCCTCTCGCCGGATCGTCAGCAGGGTCGATGACATCGATTGGATCGCCGCCCGCAGCCCCTGGTTCGCGTAGATCACCATGGAGACCCCGGCGGCGTATGCGTCCTCGGCGTGCCAGTCGGGATATGTAGTCGGGACGACCACGACCGGCCTGCGCCCTTGCCATGCCGCGAGAAATTCCAGGATCTGCGCATTGGACTTGTGCTTGGAGTGCACCAGCACGGAGTCCGCACCGGCGTTGGCGTAGGCGTGGCACCGTTCCAGCGCCGCATCGACGTCCAGCCCGCTGATGAGCGCCTCCGTCCGGGCGATGACGTGGAAGTCGGATCTGGTCTGCGCGGCCTTGGCCACCTCGATTTTGTGGCAGAACTCCTCAACCGGAAGCAGGCAGTGCTCCGAGGCGACGAAGCTGTTCATCTTGGGGAAGACCTTGTCTTCCATGCATACGGCGGCAATGCCCTCGCGCTCGTACTCACGAACCATGTGCACCACATTCATGGCGCCGCCGAAACCGGTGTCGACATCGGCCACGATGGGTAAGCCGCAGGCCCGCTGCATCTGGACGGTCGCCTGGAGATAATCGGTCATTGTCAGCAGGCTGGCGTCGGGCAGGCACCTTGCGGCGGAGATCTCGAAGCTTGACGCCCAGACGGCGTCCAGGCCCGCGAGCTCAATCAGCGCGGCGCCCAGCGCATTGTGCGCTCCGACCGCGCGCACGGGCCGCTTGTTGTCATACAGATCCGTGATGGGCGGCATGGGGGTCGAACCTTTTCCGGTCAGGTCGTGAGCGTGGTGGCACATGGGTGACTCCAGATCACATGGTGGGAGGCAGCGGATCGAGTGACGGCGTCGGGGACAGGGTGTAACCCAGGCGGCGCGCGACGTCGAGAGCGTCAGGATCGGTGAAGTGGCGCGCCAGATCTTCGGTCATCCACTCCAGCCACTCGTTGACCTTGCCCCTACGCATCATGCGGGGCGGTCCTGCATCGCCCGGGGCTCGGTTGTCGTGGGCAGCCCGGTCCTCGTGGGCTCGCATCGCCTGAAAGCTGCTCGCCGCGACGGCGCTGGCCAACTGCGCCTCGTCGACGTTGATTCCGAGCACCTGCAGGGCCTTGCGCGTGGTCGGCACCGGGTCAGCCTTAAGATCCTCGAACCGCGTGCAGGTCCAGAGCCGGTGCTCGGATGCCCAGTCGAGCCAGGTGGAGTAGAAGTACGCCCAGTCCTCCACAGGCCGGCGCCCGGCGTAATCCGGTGAGGCGATCCACTCGGTGAAGTTGCCGTGCACCCTGTCCCAGGGCTCCTCGCCGAAGGCCGCGCGCCAGCGGTACCAGGAATGCAGCGCGTCCCGGGGGTCACGCACAACCAACCAGAGGCCACCGAGCGAGCGCCCTTGAAACACCTCGGGGGGAAGGTGACTCTTGAAGAACCGGGGCCAGCGGCGGGGGGTCCCTTCCGTCGACGTCTGTCTATCACGTTGGCTCACTGCGGCCATCCGGCCACGAAAGCCGGCGTGCTCCAGGGCCGGTGTCGAGGTGCCGTCCTCGTGCACGATCTCGGTATAGGGATCGACATAGTTGAGGCCGAGCTCCAACAGCGTGTTGGCGACGATCGACTGGCCGGCGCCTCCATAGCCGGCAAGGACGATGTCGTCCGGACCGGCTCGGGCGACGTTGCGGGCGTAGAGCGAGCTGACGCGCGGATCGCAAGCGTCGGTGCGGTTGAGCACGAACACACCTCGCGGGTGAGATGTTGCTGAGAGGCAATGCCAAGAGGGTGATTCAGCAGAGGTCAGAAGGTCCGGCGCACGGCCCAGGCTCGCGTCGCGTAGGTCACCTCGACGCTATCGAGCCCGGCCAACCTGGCCTCAGCCCGCTCCATGAAAGCGGTGAACTTCGCCTCGCCAAGTCGGTGCCGGACATCGTTGGTCGAGCGCCAGTTGCCCATGTAGTGCTTTGGGCTTTGCCTGGTGACGTGACGGCCCTCGAGGGCGATCACGTCGTCGAAGCCGGGCACGTCGGCGAGCCGATCTGTGAGCCCGTCCGTGCGGCTCATGGGACCGAAGGCCGACCGCCGCAGACCCGGTTGCAGATCTGTCAGCTCATCCTCGAGTTCCCGCAACACCGGATTGTGGTCGAGCAAGCGGGTGCTCCACAGCGCCACGAACCATCCGTCGGGTCGTAACACCCGGTGGAACTCGGTGAGACCGATGTCAAAGTCCACCCAGTGAAAGGACGATGCCATGCAGAGAAGGTCCGCCGATGCTTCCGGCAACCCGGTCCGTTCACCGGATCCCTGCCGCCAGATTATGGGTAAACCTGTGCAATCGCGGATTCCGATCTGGCGCATGTCGTCGTTGGGTTCGACGGCGGTGACCGAGCGGAAACCTACCTCGGCGAGGCATCGGGTCCAAATCCCCGTACCGGCGCCGATGTCCACGGCGTCCAACTCGTGAGCTGGCCGACGTAGCAGGCCCAAGACGGCGGCCGTCACCGACGGCGCGTAGCCGGTCCGGTACTTCGAATAATTCTCAGCGAGGCCAGTGAAGTCGCCTGGCCGGATCGCATCCGTCGTCAACGCAACCTCCTATGCGGTGGTCGCACTCCCTTTCTGGGTTACGAGTTGCGGTATGACGCGTCCCGAGCATAGAAAATTTCCGGATCGCGCGGAAGGGGTGCAAGCGCTTTTATGCCAGATTCGTCGCGGTACTTCCGAACCCCGGTCGCCGGCTGCTGCGGTGCTGGGTGCTACCGGCTCCCAAGATGCTGAGGCTGCTCCGGGCTCAGGTCACCGTGCAGCAATCCAGCAGCTAGCCCAGCCAGCCCAGGTGGCCAGACAACGTCCCGGCAGCGATCGAGTTCGGGCAGCGACCACCAGCGCGTGGACGTGATGCCGTCTGCGGCGAGGTCGTGGGCGCCACCTCTTGGCTCCACCGAGCTGTCGAGGCGAGCCGCAAAGATCGTCTCGTGTTGCAGCGTCGGAACTCCTTTGTAGGAAAAGCGATGCAGCCAGGTCCAGATCGGCCGGCGCAGCGCGACGCCGGTAAGCCCGACTTCCTCCCAGAGTTCACGGCGAGCCGCCTGGTGCAGGTCCTCCCCGGCTTCCACGCCGCCACCGGGCGGCGCCCAATGCGCGCCGTCGTGCGGCCGGCAGTGCCACAGCAGTAGTAATCTGTCCGCCGGATCGATCAGGACGACCCGGACGGCCTGTCGCACGTCAGGAGCACCGGTCACAATCGCCAGCGGGTCGCGCCGCCCGGCTCGAGGGTGGCCAGCGCGGTCGCCGTGCTGACGTCCACCCGGTACACGAACCAGGGCGGCTGGCCGGCCGACGGAGCGCTGTAGTCGGCCGTGATCGGCCGTCCGGTGTCATCGACTCGGGCCGGCCCGCCGTCGGCCGTCCAGTCCAATGTGGGCAAGTTGTAGAGGTCCGTCAGGTTGGTCACATCCATGACGCTAATCAGACCGCGCGGAGGGTGTGGGATTTGAACCCACGGACAGTCTCCTGTCGAGCGCTTTCAAGGCGCTTGCACTCGGCCACTATGCGAACCCTCCAGAACACGACAGCCCGCAAGGGACCGGCGCTCTGCCGCAATTCTGACAGAGCCGGCCGGGACGCCCGCCATCGCCTGGTCAGGCCCGTGGGTCAGCGGCCGCCGTTGATCTTGCGGGCCCGCTGCTGGACGCCGGGCTCGCCGTAGGGGTAGTCGGCGGGCTCGGGATCGCTGACCGCGTCCAGTAGCTCGGTCTGCTCGGCGCTCAGGTGCAGGTCGGCGGCCTGCAGGTTGTCCTCGAGCTGAGCGGTGGTCCGCGCGCCCAGGATCACCGAGGTGACGGCGGGACGGTCCGACAGCCAGGCCAGCGCGACCTGGGCCATCGACACCTCCAGCTCGTCGGCGATCACCCGCACCGCGTCGACGACGTCCCAGGTGCGCTGCCGGCTGGAGCGGCGGTCATAGGCCTCGACTCCCCGGTCGGGATCCTCGCCCAGCCGGGTGGCGCCGGAGGGCCGCTCGTCCTTGCTGTATTTGCCGGTCAGCCACCCGCCGCCGAGCGGTGACCAAGGCAGCAGGCCCAAGCCGTTGGCCTGGCTGGCCGGCACGATCTCCCACTCGATCTCGCGCACCAGCAGGTTGTACTGCGGCTGCAGGGTCACCGGCGCGCTCAGGTGCTGGTGGGTGGCGATGTCGACGGCCTGCTGCAGCTGCCAGCCGGTGAAATTCGACAGCCCGAGGTAGTTGATCTTGCCGGCCCGGACCGCGTCGTCCAGAAAGCGAAGGGTCTCCTCGATCGGCGTCAGCGGATCATGGGCGTGCACCTGGTACAGGTCGATCCAGTCGGTCTGCAGCCGCCGCAGCGAGGCTTCCAGCGCCAATCTCAGGTGCCGGCGGGACAAGCCGTGATCGTTGACGCCGTCGGCCATCGGAAACCGGCCCTTGGTCGCCAGCACGATCCGGCTGCGGTGACCGGGATGAGCAGCCAGCCAGCGCCCGATGATCTCCTCGCTCGACCCTCCGCTGTAGACGTTGGCGGTGTCGACCAGGTTGCCGCCGGCATCCAGGAACCTGCCCAGCTGGGCGTGCGCGCCGTCGGCGTCGGTCTCGGTTCCGAAGGTCATGGTGCCCAGGGCCAGATTCGACACGGCCGTTCCGCTGCGACCGAGCAACCGGTACTGCATGCCAACCTCCTACGAAAAGTAGCTGCCTTCTTTCCTACACCTACTTCGCCAGGCTCGGCCTTGGCCGCCGGCCAGCCGGCCGCGCGATGGTCACGGTCGGGCTACGCGTGCCGGGCCTCGCGGGTCGCTCACGGCGCGGCGGCGCCGCCTCCGTACGGTCGTAATGGCAAGGCCGCACATTCGATCGCGCACGGCGAGTTCGATCCACCACGCACACATACGCAGGAGCACCTCAGTGGCTATCAGCATTCTCACCGACCCCAAGACCCGTCAGCCCAAGCTTCGCCTGGTGCTGCCCGATGACATTCACGACGGCCCGGTCTCGGTCGTCGGCAGCTTCAACGACTGGACTCCTGGCCGGCACCGGCTGGTCCGCCGCGCCAACGGCACCCGCAGCGTCACGGTGGCCGTGCAACCCGGACAAGAAGTGCGCTTTCGGTACCTCGGCTCCGGTGGCCGGTGGTTCGATGACCCCGACGCCCGCCAGATCGAGGTGGACGGCGCGGTGGTCGGCGTCGTCGAGGTCTGATCGGCTAACAGCGTCACGACGCGGCGGCTCGGGTGCACCGGGCCGCCGCGTCGCGCGTTGCGGGCACAACTTTTCTGGACCTCGCCCCAGCCGTTGCACTGTGCGACGATCCGTTCCAGAGGCGTACTCACCCTGGAGGCGGCCGTGCTGACCTTGGACCGGTGATGAGCACCCGGCCACCCATCGAATGCTGGCTCACCGACATGGACGGTGTGCTGGTGCATGAGGACAAGGCGCTGCCCGGCGCGGCGGACTTTCTGCAGCGGCTGATCGATCGGCAGCGCCGGTTTCTGGTGCTGACCAACAACTCGATCTACACCCCCCGGGATCTGGCCGCCCGGCTGGTCCGGGCCGGCCTGCTGGTTCCCGAGCAGGCGATCTGGACCTCGGCGCTGGCGACCGCGGCGTTTCTGGCCGATCAGTTGCCGCAGGGCTCGGCCTACGTCATCGGCGAGGCCGGCCTGACCACCGCGCTGCACGAGATCGGCTACACCCTGACCGACACCGATCCGGACTTCGTGGTGCTCGGCGAGACCCGGACGTACTCCTTCGAGGCGATCACCAAGGCCATCCGGCTGATCGACGCCGGGGCCAGGTTCATCGCCACCAACCCTGACGTCACCGGGCCCTCGGCCGAAGGCCCGCTACCGGCCACCGGGTCGGTCGCGGCGTTGATCAGCAGGGCGACCGGCAAGCAGCCGTACTACGTGGGCAAGCCGAACCCGATGATGTTTCGCAGCGCGCTGAACCGCATCGAGGCGCACTCGGAGAGCACCGCCATGGTCGGAGACCGGATGGACACCGACGTGGTGGCCGGCATCGAGGCCGGCCTGGAGACCATTCTGGTGCTGACCGGCTCCACCAAGCCCGAGCACATCGACCAGTTCCCCTACCGGCCCAGCCGGATCCTCAGCTCGATCCAGGACGTCATCGAACTCGTGTGAGGCCTGCCAGCCCGGCCTCGTCCTGCCGGTAGAGCTCCACGCCGTCGGCCGTGGTGCTGCTGCTCAGCCGCCGCTGCAGCACCAGCACGTCCAGGTGGGCCGCCGTCTCGGCGACCGCCAGCAATTGGTTCTCCGGATCCAGCTCGCCGAACGCCCGGTCGTGCCTGGTCCACGGCAGCGCCAGCGCGGCGTCGTAGGCGGTGTCCGCCCCTGCTGCCACCGCGGCGGCCGAGGCGGTCAGCCGGTTCTGGTGATGGGCAAGCAGCTCGGTCACCCGCCGGTGCACGCTGGTGGCCACCGGCCCGTGCGCGGGCAGCAGCAGCGCGTCGGGCAACTGAAACATCAGCCGCAGCGAGCCGAGGTAGTCCCGCAGCGGAAAGGGCGCCGGCGCGGCTTCCAACCCCACCGACGGCGTGATCTGGGGCAGCACGTGGTCACCGGCGAACAGCAGGCCGGCCTCGGCGTCGTAGAACACCACATGGCCCTGGGTGTGCCCGGGGGTGGCGATGACCTTGAGCCGCCGGTCTCCGGCCAGCACCTCGGCGCCGTCCTGCAGCCAGGTGTCGGGAGGCTCCCAGTCCTGCGCCGGGCCGGGTGTGCCGAGGCCGCCAGCAGCGTGCATCCGGGCCAGCAGGGCCGTCGCGCCGGTCCGCACCAGATGGGCGAACCGGTCCGGCCGGTAGTCCTTCTGCAGCGACAGCTCGCGGGTGGCCTGCAGGTTGGCCTGCTCGCCGATCCCCAGGCTCACCCGGGAGCCGACCTTGCGGCGCACCGCGACCGCCTGGGTGTAGTGGTCGCGGTGCATGTGGGTGACCAGGAAGGTCTTGATGTCGCTGAGGGAGAACCCGAGCTGGCCCAGTGAGGCGACCAGCCGCTGCTCGCTCTCGGCCAGCGCCCAGCCGCCGTCGATCAGCACCAGGCCGTCGCCGGTCTGCAGGGCGTAGACGTTCACCGCTCGCAGCCCGTCATTGGGCAGCGGCAGCGCGATCCGGTGCACCCCGCCACCCAGATCCTGCGGGCCCGCCTCGGTCCACGCGGATCTGGATTCGCTCACCGACAGAGTTCTACCACGCACGCTGGGCCGCTACTGGCGGCTGCGGGTTCAGCCCTGCACTCGGTCGCGGGTCGACAGCAGCGAGAACTCCGCCTCGAACAGCTCGAGCAGGAACGCGGCCAGTTGCTGCTCGTCCGGGTGCAGGCCGGGAACCGGCCGGGGCTTGGCCTGAGCCAGGTAATCACCGAAGGTGCGCTCGGTGTAGGTCTCCAGGACGTGCGGATGCACGTAGTGCGCCCGGGCCACGGTGCGGGTGTTGCCCAGCGCCTCGGCGGCCTCGTCGATGGCCTCGATCACCACCTTCTCGGCTGAGCGCTCGCTGTCCAGCCGGTTCTTCAGGTAGGTGAACGCGGCCAGCGTGCCGCCCCAGGTGCGAAAGTTCTTCGCGGTGATGTGCTCGCCGGTCAGGGTGAACAGCAACTGGTTGAGCTCATCCGAGCTCACCGCCTTGCCGTCCAGGCTGAACAGCCGCCGACCGCGCTGGGTGAGCAGCTGCTGCACCACCCGGGCGACTCCCGAGTCGTTGATGGTGACGTCCCAGGGCTTGCCGGACTTCGCGGGAAAAGCGAAGGTCACCTGATCACCGGACACCCGGACGTGCTTGCGGGTGAGCGTGGTCAGGCCGTAGCTGTCGTTCTCCTCGGCGTAGACCTCGTTGCCGATCCGGATGTTGGTCAGATCGATGATGCGGATCATCGCCGCCAGCATCCGGTCGCGGTCGAAGGTGCGCCGGCGTAGCTGGCGGGCGGTGTGCTCGCGAATCTCGGCGAGGTGCCCGGAGAACAGGATCAGCCGGTAGAAGTTCAACATGTCGCGGATTGCCCGCCACTGCGGGTGATAGATGTACTGCTTGCGGCCCTTGTCGTCCTGGCCGGTTGCCAGGATGTGGCCGTCGGCGTTGGGGCAGATCCACACCTTCTGCCAGGCCGGCGGGATCGCGAGCTGGGTGATGCGGGCCTTCACTTCGGCATCGGTCAGCGGCTGCTGGCGGTGATCGAGGTAGCTGAAACCCTTTCCGCGCCGGATCCGGCGCATTCCCGGCTCCTCGCCGGCCACGTAGACCAGCCCGGCCACCTCCGCGCATTTCTGCGCGTCGGCGTGCAGTTCGTTGATCTCGGCGACGGTCAGCGAGGTGTTGGCGGCGTCCGCAGGGGTGGCCCGGCGCTTACCGCCTGACCCGGCTGGCTTGGCCTTGGGGCCTGCGGTACTCAGCGGCTTTCCATTATGAGCTTGATGGTAGACACCGTCTGCTCCAGGCCTTCTTGGATCTCGTCGCCGTTGCTGACCCGCTCGGTCCGCAGGGTGACCTCGACGACCGAGTTCGGCCCGTCGCCGGTGACCTGCAGCTGCCCGGAGTAGTCGTTGGGACCTTCTGAACCCCAGGACAGCGCCTGCGCGGCCGAATCGACCTCGAACCAGGCCTCGGCCTCGACCACCTGGTCGCCGAGGTCGGCCGTGACCGTGATGGTGCCGTCCTCGTTGTCGGTCACCGAGGTCATTCGCTCGAAGTAGTGCGGCAGGTTCTGGACCTGGGACAGGTACTGGAAGAGTTCGTCCGCAGGGGCGGCGACCCCGATGCTGGCGAGAAAATCGGCCATGCTGGTCCTCCCGAAAGAAGGATCGGTTGGCTATTCAACCTGTTGCCAAGCTACGTCACGTGGCGGTGCGCCTACAACGCGATGGCTGGGCGCCGATAGGGCAGGCAGTCCTGCGAAGAGCGTCGGCCGCCGGGCGTTGGCGTGTAACCTCGGCGCTCAAGCGGGGGCTTGCCAGGTCAGCGACTCGTGTTGGACGGTGAACCCGCAGTGCTCAAGCCAGCTTCGGCCGCCGCTGGCCGTGCCCGCACGAGCTGCCACTTCGGTCCGCCCCTCGCTCGTACCTCGCTGCGATGCTCCCTCAGCAAGGGCGTGAGCGCGGCTGCGCTGATCGCGGTGACAGGGGTGCTCAGCGGCTGTGGCTGGTTCGGCGACTCCGAGTCGGAGAAGGCCGCGGTGTCGGTCTTCGACATCAAGCCGGGCCAGTGCTTCAACCCGCCGGGCACGGTGAAATCCGAACTCAGCAAGCTCAACTCGGTGCCCTGCGACCAGCCGCACACCCAGGAGTCCTACGCCAGCATCCCGTTCGCGAGCAAGGACGGCAGCGAGGTCTCAGCCTACCCCGGCGACGCTGCCCTCAAGCTGTTCGCCGACGGCGCCTGCGCCCAGGAGTACTCCGGTTACGTCGGCAAGGACTACTTGGACTCGTCCTACTTCTTCACTTACCTGCTGCCTTCGGCGCGCGGGTGGGAGCAGCAGAAGGACCGCAACGTGCTGTGTTTCGTGACGACCACCGGTCAGCAGCTCTCTACCTCGGTCAAGAACTCCAAGCGTTAGAAACGGAGGACTCAGCTGATGGGCAGTCTCTCGGTGACCACGGGCGCGTTGCTGCAGTGCTCCTTCGGCCTGGCGCCGACCACCCTCAACGTCCTGCCGATGAGCAGGGTGACTATCGAGGGCCGGCCGGCCGCGGCGATCGCCGACATGGTGCCGATGGTCAACATCGCGCCGTTCGGGATGTGTTCGAGCATCGCCAACCCGACCGTCGCCGCGGCGACGGCTGCCGCGCTGGGGGTGCTGACCCCGATGCCGTGCGTGCCCGCGATCGCAGGCACCTGGATTCCGACCGCGCCGCGCACCACCATCGGCGGCAAGCCGGCCCTGGTGGCCGGCTCCACCTGCGTCTGCTCCTTCGGTGGCGTCATCACGATCACGATGCCGGGCGCGCTCCGCACCACCGCCGGGTGAAACCGGACTTCCGGTCACTTACCCGTCACTGAACCCGCTACTTAACCGTTTTGTAACACGGATTCGTCGATTCATCGAACGAAGTGCTTACACAGGGTGAACACGTGGGTTAATCTTCGAACGATATGGCACGGGGGCCAAACACCGCATCACTTCTCTTGGAGCTGCCTCCGTGCCTACGTACACCGCGCCCGGCGTCTATGTCGAAGAGGTCCCCTCTTCGCAAAAGGTGCTTTCCGCCGCGCCGACCGCCATCGCCGCCTTCGTTGGGTTCACCCAGCGCGCCCCCGATGACGACCCCAACGACCCGGCCGGTGTCGCACCGCGCCTGGTGACCAGCTGGTCCCAGTTCGAGAAGCTCTACGGCAGTTTCAGCCAGGGCTGCATGCTGCCGTTGTCGGTCTACGGCTACTTCGCCAACGGTGGAAGCATCGCCTACATCTGCCGGATCCCGAATGCCGAGCCCGCCGGCGAGCCGGCTCGGCTGGAGCTGGCCGCGGCCGACCGCTCGCTGGGTAAGCCGCTGTCGATCGAGAGCGTCACCCCGGACGCGCTGCTGAGCGTCCAGATCGACAGCGAAGAGCCGCCCAAGGGCGCGCCGGACTCGGACCCGTCGCCGTTCACGCTGTCGGTGATCGAGGGCGGCAAGGTGGTCGAGACCTTTCCGCACCTCAGCTTCGGCACCGGCGCCACCAACGTCGCGACCGTGGTGAACAAGACCT
>WUUC01095991.1_pt1 | contig 10852 bp, 14 predicted proteins | sample 6278441 | NCBI WGS metagenome assembly WUUC01 (sample SAMN13675441, study PRJNA597444) | soil metagenome | isolation source: soil | place: USA: Washington | collected 2017-10 | reverse complement strand
GCGAGCGACGACCCTGGACGCGCTCGCGGCACACCGCGGCACGACGATCTTCGACCTCGACTGGCGGCCGAGCCTCTGGTACGAGCCGAGCGAGTACCCGGCGCTCGCCCGACGAGCCGTCGCCTCTGCAGACGTCGTCGTCGGGAACGAGGAGGAGCTCGCCGCAGCGTCCCTGGAGGAGCGGCCCGAGCGGCTGGTCCTCAAGCGCGGCGGAAGAGGCGCGACGGTGTTCGACGGCGACGAGGAGACCGACGTGCCGGTCCGTCCGGTCGAGGTCGTCAACGGCCTCGGCGCGGGCGACGCGTTCGCGGCCGCGCTCGGCCACGCGCTGCTGCGCGGGATGCCGCTCGTCGACGGTGTTCGCCGCGGGAGCGTGGCGGGCGCGCTGGTGGCGGCGCAGCTCGCGTGCTCGGAGGCGATGCCGACTCTCGATGAGCTCGAGGCGGTGCTGTGAAGCTGCATCACCGTGCAGGCGAGTGGTCGACGATCACGCCCGCCGACGCCGAGTGGCGGTACCTGACGTTCGGCATCGAGCGCATCGCGACAGCTGACCGCGAGACCGGGGAAGAAGAGGTCGCACTCGTCCTCCTCGAGGGTTCGTGCACGGTGTCGGGCGACGGCTTCACGTTCGAGCTGGGCCCGCGTGCGGGCGTCTTCGAGCAGCTCCCGTGGACGGTGTATCTCCCGCGCGACACGTCGTACCGGATCGAGGGTGGTGCCGAGCTCGCGGTCGCATCGGCACCGGCGGAGCGGCGGCTGGAGCCGGTCCTGCAGCGGCCGGAGGAAGTCGACGTGGAGGTTCGCGGCGCCGGCAACGCGACCCGCCAGATCAACAACATGATCCAACCGGGGTTCCCGGCCGAGCGGCTGCTCGTCGTCGAGGTGTTGACGCCGGCGGGTAGCTGGTCGAGCTACCCGCCTCACAAGCACGACGAGAACCAGCCGCCGGACGAAGTGAAGCTCGAGGAGGTCTACTACTACCGCGCGGCGGCGGAGCCCGCCTTCGCGTTTCAGCGGCTGTACTCCCCGCAGCGCGATGTCGATGACACCTGGACCGTGCGCGACGGCGACATCGTGCTCGTGCCCTACGGCTACCACCCGTTCACGGCCGCGCCCGGCTACGACTTCTACTACCTGAACGCACTCGCCGGCGATCACCACTCGATGGCGGCGAGCGACGACCCGGCGCTCGCGTGGATCCGCGACACGTGGCGTGAGCTGCCGAAGGATCCGCGGGTCCCGCTGGTCACGGCGTGAGAGTCGCAAACGCACCGCTGTCGTACGGCGCCTTCGAGGTCACTGTCGGCGTGTTTCCGAACGTGCCGGGCCCGGATGAGCTGCTCGCCGAGATGGCCGCGGCCGGCTACGAGGGCACCGAGCTCGGGCCGCCTGGCTACCTCGGCGTCGGGGACGAGTTGCGCGAGCGACTCGCGGATCACGGGCTCGAGCTCACAGGCGGTTGGTGCCCGGTCCGCTTCAGCGAGCCGGAGCATCTCGCCGAGGACCTCGAGGCGCTGGGCCGCACCCTCGACCTCTTCGCCGCGGCCGGCGCGCTCAGCGCGCGGCCGGTGTTCGGCGACGGCGGCTCTCCGGAGCGAGTCGCGAACCCCGGCGCCGGAATGCCCTCACTCGACGACGCGGGCTGGACACGTTGGCGCGACGGCGTCGCGCGTGCCGCGGCGCTCGCACGCGAGCGAGGATTCGAGCCGACGCTGCACCCGCACACCTCGACGTACTGCGAATCGCGCGCCGAGATCGAGCGCGCGCTCGACCTCACCGACGTCGGCCTCCTCGTCGACACCGGGCACTACCTCCTCGGCGGCACCGACCCGATCCAGGCGCTGCGGGACTGGGGAGATCGCGTCAACTACGTGCACGTCAAGGACGTCCGCCTGGACGTCGTGCGTGACGTCGTCGCCGAGAAGGCGGACGTGCTCGAGGGGTGGCGCCGAGGAATGTTCAGCGAGCTCGGCGCCGGCGACGTCGATCTGCGGGCATTCTTTTACGCTCTCCGCGACGTCGGCTACGAGGGCTGGATCGTCGTCGAGCAGGATCGCATCCCGCGCGAGGACGAGGTGTTGCGCGAGTCCGCGGACGCCCAGGTGCGCAACCGGGAGTGGCTGCGCGCAAACGTCGGCATCTGATGGAGCAGCCCAGCTTCGACCTCACCGGCAACGTCGCGCTCGTCACCGGAGCCGCGCGCGGGATCGGCCACGATCTCGCACTTGCGTTGCAGGGCGCAGGCGCCACCGTCGTCTCGGGCGTGCGCAGCGACGACGCTCCGACCGAGAGCGTGCAAATCGACCTCACGGACGTCGCCTCCATCCGCACGGCCGTCGACGAGGTCGTGAAACGCCACGGCCGCCTCGACGTCCTCGTCAATAACGCCGGCCTCGGGACGAACCACGACGCGCTCGAGGCGACCGAGGAGGAGTGGGACGAGCTGATGGCCGTGAACCTGAAGGGCCTCTTCTTCGCATGCCAGGCCGCCGGGCGGCACATGGTCGGGCGCGGCTACGGGCGGATCGTGAACATGAGCTCGCAGGCCGGCCGCGTCGGCATCCGCCGACACGCCGCCTACTCCGCCTCGAAGGGCGGCGTCGAGCTGCTGACGAAGGTGCTCGCGCTCGAGTGGGGCCCGAATGGCGTCACAGTGAACGCCGTCGCGCCGACGTTCGTGCGCACACCCGGCACGGCCGAGCGACTCGATCGGCCTGACTTCTTGCATGACGTGGTCAGCCGGATCCCGATCGGCCGCGTCGGAACGACGAGCGAGGTCGCCGCGGCGGTGATCTTCCTCGCGTCGCGCAGCGCCGGCCTCGTGAACGGGACGAGCGTCGTCGTCGACGGCGGCTGGACGGCGCAGTGAGAGCGCGACGCTACGAGGCGTGAAGCACGTGCTCGAGTGCGCGCTTCCCAGCGCGAAGGACAGGCGCGCCGTGCGACACGAGCACCCGCTGCAACGGCAGTCCGAGCAGCGGTTGAAGCGAGCGCCGCAGGTCGGCGTGCGTCGTCTGCCCGAGCCACCGCTCCGGGCAGAGCCGAAGCGGATCGTCGGTCGGACGCGGCTTGGCGCCGGCGCCGAGCAGGACGTCGCCCACGGCAACCGCACGCTGCTCGGGCAGCCAGTAGACGAGCTCGCCGCGACGCGCGGTCTCGAACGCCCGCACGCCGCCGGGAAGCGCGTCGCCCTCGCGAACGGGGTCGGTGACGGTGACGCCGCGGTTCGCAAGCGCCTTGACCGTCCTGCTCGACGCCCAGACGTGCCGAGCGCGCACGTTCGGAGTCGAGCGGTAGTGCCAGAACACCGTCAGCAACACGTGCTCCGGCCTCCCCAGCCCGCGCGGCGGATCGAGCGGATCGATCAGGACGACACCGTCGTCGGTTTCGAGCGCGAGCGACCCCACCGCCTCGCCCCACTCTTCGTGACGCGCCGTCCAGCGGCGCAGGCCGGGCGCAATCTCGTCCATCTACGCGTCGAGTGCGGCGCGGAGCGCCTCGCGCCCGTCCTCGAGCACAGGGTTGCCGTGGGTGACCAGCACCAACTCGACCGGAAGCTCGAGCAGCACGCGCAGGCGGTCGCGCATCTGCTCGCGGGTCATGCCCTCCGGCAGCCACTCGTCCTGAACCTTGAACCGGTCCTCGGCGAGGAACGCATCCCCGGTGACGAGCGCTGCGTGCTGCGGGATCCAGTATGCGAACTCCTCGTCGTAGTACGTACGGCGCATTTCGACGTCGGCCGGAAGCTCGTCGAACGGCTCGTACACGTGCGCACCGAAGCGCTCGACGCAGTCGTCGGTGCTGCGGCGGTGCCACTTGCACGTGAGAACAACGGCAATGTCCTGCGCCTCGATCAGCCCTTCCATCAACGTGGGCGGCGCGATCGGGTCGAACAGGACAAGGCAGCCGCCGGAGTCGTACGCATACGAGCGCACCTCCGGCCCCCAGCCCTCCGGGCCGGCATCGCGCTCGGACCACTGCGGGTGCGGAGCGGTCCACGTCCACAATCCGGGGCGAAGCTCCTGCATGCGGCTGAGCCTATCCGCCTAAAACCCTGAACCTCTGGAGGTGCCATGACCCTGCAAGGAAAGGTCGCGTTCGTCACCGGTGCGAGCGGCGGCATCGGGGCCGCCGTGTCGCGCAAGCTCGCCGAACAGGGGGTGAAGGTCGGCATGGCGTCGCGGCGCGGCGACGGGCTCGGTGTCGGCCTGGGGCTGCAGTGCAACGTGCGCGACCGGGCGCAGGTCGAGGAGGCCGTTTCCCGTACGGTCGAGGAGTTCGGCCGGCTCGACATCTGCGTTGCCAACGCCGGCACGGGCTCGTACCACCCGTTTCTCGAGACGCCTGTCGAGCACATCGAAGAGATGGTCGAGCTCAACCTGCTCGGCACGATCTGGACGATTCGCGCCTGCTTGCCCCACCTGTTCGAGCGGGGCGAGGGTGACGTCGTCACGCTCGCCTCGGAAGCGGGGCGGCGCGGCCTGCCGGGCGAAGCCGTCTACTGCGCGTCGAAGTTCGGGCAGGTGGGTTTGACGCGCGCACTCGACCACGAGCTGCGCGAGCACGGCGTGCGCGCAACGAATGTCTGTCCGGGAGGGGTGGCGACCGACTTCGCGCTCGCCGAGGGCTACGGGCGCCGGCCCGACGTACTGGGCGGAATGATGAGCGCGGACGACGTCGCGGACGTCGTCCTCTTCGTGATCACGCGGCCGCGGAACCACCGCATCCTCGAGACGGCGTTCAGGCCGATGACGGAGATGGCGTGGGGCTGACACGCTGGGGTCTGCTCAGCACAGCGAGTATCAACGACGCGATCCTCGAGGGGATCCGGCGTTCGGACATCGCGGACGTCGTGGCCGTCTCGAGCCGCGATCCGGGGCGCGCTGAGGCGTACGCGCGCGAGCGAGGCATCAGGCGTGCGCACGGCAGCTACGAGGCGCTGCTCGCCGATCCCGAGGTCGACGTGGTCTACGTCGCGCTCCCGAATGCGCTCCACGTCGAGTGGGCGATCCGGGCGCTCGAGGCGGGCAAGCACGTGCTGTGCGAGAAGCCGCTCTCGGCCGACCCGAGCGAGGTCGAGCGCGCTTTCGACGCGGCTGACCGTGCGGGGCGCCTGCTGATGGAAGGGTTCATGTGGCGCCAGCAGCCGCAGGCGAAGCGCCTGGCCGAGCTCGCGCGCGACGGCACCATCGGCGACGTCCGGCTGGTGCGCTCGCAGTTCTCGTTCAGGCTCACGCGCGACGAAGACGTTCGCTGGCAGGCCGACCTGGGCGGCGGCGCGCTGCTGGACGTCGGCTGCTATTGCGTGAGCGCCCTACGGCTCGTTGCGGGTGAGCCCGCCACCGTCTTCGCGCAGCACGTGCTCGCGCCGGGCGGGGCGGATGTGCGCTTCACCGCGACGGTCGGCTTCGAGGACGGTGCGCTCGGCCATTTCGATTGCGGTTTCGATCTGCCGATGCGCCATGAGATCGAGGTCGTGGGCTCCGACGGCGTCCTGTTCCTCGAGCCGGCGTTCGGGCGCGACGACGGCGTGCTCCGGCTCCGGCGCGGAGGAGACCTCGAGCAGATCGACGTGCCCGCGACCCACCGCTACCAGCTGGAAGTCGAGAACTTCTCCCGGGCTACACGCGGCGAGGAGGAGCCCCTGCTCGACCGGGCGGAGTCAGTGGCGCAGGCCCGCACAATCGCGGCGCTCCGTCGCTCGGCGGAAACCGATCGTCCGGCCAGGCTCGTAAGAACGCAGGAGAGCTGAACACAAGGAGAGGTATGACACGTATTCGCTACATCGCAGCGACGGCCGCCGCCCTGCTGACGCTCGTGCTCGCCGCGCCTGCGACGGCGGCAACGAAGCTCGTCGCCACCGTCGGGCCCGGATTCACGATTTCGCTCACCAAGGGCGGCAAGAAGGTGACCAAGCTCACGCCGGGCGCGTACACGATCACAGTCCGTGACCGGGCGACCACGCACAACTTCTTCCTCAAGGGCCCGGGCGGGCTGACGAGGAATTCCGGCGTCGCGTTCCGCGGCACCCGGACGTGGAACGTCACGCTCCGCAAGGGCAAGCACACGTTCGTCTGCACGCCCCACGCGACGATGATGAAGGGGAGCTTCACCGTCGGCTGACGCAATTCCCGCGGAGCTCGCGGCGGGGCCGCGGGCTCCTGGGCCTACTCCGTCGAGACCTCCTCGATCGTGATCGAGTCGCCCTTCACCATGCCGGTCACGGTCACGGGCTTGCGGGCGAACTCCGTGCCCTGCCCTTGCTCGAGCTGGACGTCTGCGATTGCCGCCGGGTTCGCGATCTTCAGCGTCGGCCCGACGCAGGCCGGCGGGAACGAGCTCGTGTCGAGCCCGTTGCAGAGCATGGGAACGGTGAGCACGTGCGCGTAGCCACGGACGGTGACCTCGCCGCCGGCCTCCCGCGCCTCTGCCACCGAGAGCTCGCCCTCCGCGCCGCCGGCCGCCGTGGTCGTCTCGCCACCCGCGGGTTCGCCGCCGTCGTCGGCGGACCCGCCGCCGCAACCGAAAAGCGCGAGCGCGAGCACTGCGGAAGCCACCGCCGCCCGTCTCATGTGCGGACCCTAACCATCGTCGGCGATACGTGACGCGGCCTTGACGTCACCGACCTCGTCGAGGAGCACGGGCTCGATCCGTCCGTCGCGGATCGACCACGCAGCGAGCTCGCCGCTGGCGACGGTGAGGATGAGGTACGGCCTGCCCTCCCAGAGCCCGATGTTCTCGACGTCGGTGCGCGACGGACGCGGCGGTCCGCTGAGGTGCGAGTGGAATACTGCGAGCTCATAGCCCTCGTCCTCGAGGAACCAAACCTCTGGGTCGATGTCGAGCTCGAACCGGTAGGGCGAAGCGGCGGCGTTCCCGCCGGCGACGTATCGCTCCGCCCTGCCGTCGCGGAGCAGCACGAGGCCGCACGCCTCGTTCGGCGACTCCGCGGCCGCGTGCTCCTCGAGCGCGCGCCGCACCTCGGCCGAGATCACCACCAGACGGTGCGCTCCATCGAGGCCTCGACGTCGGCCGCCTCCCAGAAGTCGGCCGACAGGTACTTCCAACCGGCATCCGCGAGCACGGCGACAACGACGCCGTCGTCGCGCTCGGCGGCAAGCTTGCGCGCAACGTGGACGACGGCGCCGGACGAGACGCCGGCGAAGATCCCGTCGTCGTTCAGCAGTGCACGGACCGCCTGCACCGATTCCTCGTTCGAGACCAGCACCTTTCGGTCGAGCCTGGTCACGTCCAGGATCGGCGGCACATAGCCGTCCGCCAGCGAGCGCAGCCCCATCACGGGATCGCCGGGGAGAGGCTCTGCGGCTGCTACGACGACGTCGGGGAACGACTCGCGGACGCGGGCGCCGGTTCCCATCAGGGTGCCGCCCGTTCCGAGGCCGGCGACGAGCACGTCAACCCGATCGAGGGCCTCGACGATCTCGGCGCCCGTCCCTTCGTAGTGCGCGCGGGGGTTTGCCTCGCTCCCATACTGGAATGGCATGAAGTAGCGCGGCTCCCGCTCGGCGAGCTCGAGGGCAAGCCGCACGGCGCCGTTGGAGCCCTCCTCGCCGGGCGAGTCGATGATCTCTGCGCCGTAGAGCCGGAGCAGCCGCCGCCGCTCCTCGGTGACGTTTTCGGGCATCACGCACGTCAGCGAGTAGCCCTTCAGCTTCGCGATCAGCGCGAGCGAGACGCCCGTGTTGCCGCTCGTCGGCTCGAGCAGCTCGCGACCCGGCTCGAGCTCGCCGGCCGCTTCGGCCGCCTCGATCATCGACTTGGCGATGCGGTCCTTGATCGAGCCGGTCGGGTTCTGGCCCTCGAGCTTGGCGAACAGCCGGGCGTCGCCCTCGGGCCTCAGCTCGACGAGCGGTGTGTTCCCGACGAGCTCGAGGACGGACGCCGCGACGTGCGGCTTAACGCGCACCGCCCGCCGGCGGCGTGAGCCGCCTGTCCGTCAAGCGGACCAGGAGAAGGGGTCTGGGGGAACCGGGAGGTTCCCCCAGCTCCGCTCCACCCGCCATAGCCGGCAAAAGAATCACGGTGTCACTGGCCTCAACGGCCGTGTCGTAGCCGTCGCGCGTGCGGATGTCCTCGCCGCCGACGTACACGTTCGCGTGCTCGAGCTTGCCGGAGAGCAACGGGAACGTCGACATCAGATCCTCGAGCAGCTCGCGCACCGTGTCGCCCTCGGCGATCACCTCGCGCTCGCCGCCGGTCTCGGTGCGCAGCGTCGGTGGGATGCGGACGACGCTCATCGCGAGCGGAGCGTGCGACAGCACGCGGAGCGTTTCATCGCGAGCAGAACTCGACGTAGTCGATGTACTCGGTGATCGACGGCTGCTCGCCGCAGACCGGGCACTCCGGATCGCGGCGTAGCGCGACCTCCGTGAACGTCGCGCCGAGCGCGTCGAAGAGCTGGAGCCGCCCGACGAGCGGATCACCGATGTCGAGCACGAGCTTCAGCGCCTCGCTCGCCTGCAGCGAGCCGATGATGCCGGGGAGCACCCCGAGGACGCCGCCCTCGGCGCACGACGGCGCGAGCTCCGGCGGCGGCGGAGTGGGGAAGAGGCAGCGGTAGCAGGGGCCCTCCCCCGGCTTGAAGACGGTTACCTGCCCCTCGAAACGGTAGATCGAACCGTGCACGACCGGGATGCCGTGCCAGACCGATGCGTCGTTGACGAGGTACCGCGTCGGAAAGTTGTCGGCGCCGTCGACGATCACGTCCCAGCCCTCGCCGAGGATCCGGTCGACGTTCTCCGACGTGAGCCGCTCTTGGAACGTGCGCACCTCGACGTCGGGGTTCAGCGCCTCGAGCGTCTCCCGCGCAGACTCGACCTTCGGCTCGCCGAGCCGCGACGTCGTGTGAACGATCTGCCGCTGCAGGTTCGAGTCGTCGACGACGTCCTCGTCGACGATCCCGATCGTGCCGACGCCGGCGGCAGCCAGATACAGCGAGGCGGGCGAGCCGAGGCCGCCCGCGCCGACGAGCAGCACGCGCGCGTTCAGCAGCGTCCGCTGGCCTTCCTCGCCGACCTCGGGGATCAGGAGATGGCGGCTGTAGCGCCGGCGCTGGTCCGCCGGGAGCGTCGAAGGGACGATGGCCGGATAGCCGTGCTGCTCCCACTCGATGAAGCCGTCGACGAGGTTCTCGACACGCTCGTACCCGCGCGCGAGCAGGACCTGACCCGCGAGCAGCGAGCGCTGGCCGCGCGCGCAGTAGACGACGACGCGCTGCGACTTGTCAGGCGCCTCCTCCTCGATCCGCGCGTCGACCTGCGCACGCGGGATGTGCAGCGCGCCCGGAATGTGACCGAGGTCCCATTCCGACTGCTCGCGTACGTCGAGGAACAGCGCGTCGCCCTCGACGAGCTCCCGCGCCTCGCCGAGCGGGATGACGGGCACCTGCAACAGTTGAGTGGAGTTGTCCAATGCTTTGAAAAGTGTAGCGATGCGCCGCGAGCTCGATTGTCGTCTCGCTCCGGACCGTGCTCTCGAAACCCTGGACGACGCGCGCGCGTTCCTCGACGACCGCGGGATGCTGACGCTGACCCCCGACTGCTCACTCCCGAGCCTCTTCGGCGCCTGCCATGAGGAGCCGTACTCGGACGCGCCGGGATTCGGCAGCTGGCCGAAGACGAAGTACTGGTGGGGCGGCGCGCTCGACGCGCTCGGGACCCGCCTCCACCGCGGCAAGACGCTCTACCTCTCGCAACGCGTCGCGGTCGCCGTCGATCCGCTCTGCCGTGCGGAGCTCGCGCGTGCGGAAGCTGGGGAGCTCGGTCCCGAAGCGGAGCGGATCGTCACGCACCTCGCCGACGCCGGCCCGAGCCTGGTCGAGGAGCTGAAGGAGGAGGCGGGGCTCGACAAGAAGACGCGGCAGCGCCTGGAACGGGTAGGTGCCGTTGTCTCGCGCGGTGTCGTGCTCGAGCGTCCGCACCGCCACACGAGCGAGCTGCGCCGCTGGGATCAGGCGGTGGAGCCCGGGGCGTCGGCAGACCCGCTCCGCGAGCTGTTCGTCGCCGGCGTCCGTGCGGCGGTGCTCGCCCCGGAGCTCGAGGCACTCCGCTGGTTCACTTGGAGCGTGCCGAAGGACGCGCTCGACGACGAGCGGCTGACCCGCCCCGAGCCGGGATGGATCGCGTCCGCCTGACGGTCGCGCTCGTCGCGGCCGCGGCGGCCGCGCTCACCGTTGGGATCGTCGCTCTGACCCGGGACGATCCGGCGGCGCAGGCGGGAGAGCCTCCGCCACTCTCGCTCGTCGTCGTCGGCTCCGGGCAGGCGGCTCGCGACCTTCGCGAGGCGTCGACGCTCTACGAACGCGGCCGCCTGGCCGAGGCGCGGCAGCTGTTCGACCGCCATCGCTCGCCCGAGGCGCGCGTCGGCTCGGCGTTCGCCCGCTGGCCCGACGAGACGATCGCGCGGCTCGAGGACCTTCCGGCATCCGGGGTCTCGGCACTTCATCTCGCGATCGCGTTCGCGGCCCTCGGCCGCGAGGAGGACGCCCGCCGTGAACTCGCGACTGTCTCCCGCGTCGCTCCCGACAGCCCGTACGTGATTCGTGCCGACGATCTCCTCCATCCGCGGATGGTTCCTGGGCTGCCGTTTTTTGTGCCGGAACGCCCCGCGCAGGGGCCGCTTCAGGAAGGGATCGAGTATCAGCGTCGCGGCCGGCCGGTCTCCGCGCGGCGGGCGTTCGACGAGGCGGCTCGGCGGGCGCCGAACGACCCCGAGGCGCTGGTCGCCGCGGCCGTCGGGCGCTTCGAGAAGGCGCGGCCGGCCGCCGCGTTCTCGCGGCTCGGGCCGCTGGCCCGCCGCTTCCCTCGCGCGCAAACCGTCCGCTTCCACCTCG
>WUUC01085538.1_pt1 | contig 10853 bp, 8 predicted proteins | sample 6278441 | NCBI WGS metagenome assembly WUUC01 (sample SAMN13675441, study PRJNA597444) | soil metagenome | isolation source: soil | place: USA: Washington | collected 2017-10 | reverse complement strand
CTTCGGCGCTGTCAACGCAGTGGACCACGCTCGCGATGTCCTTGAGGGGTGTCGTCAGGACGCCACCGGCCGAGCCAAGATCGGCGACAGCCGGTCGATCCAGCCCCTCTGCCTCGTCACGAATGATCTCTTGGAAGCGGCGCGTCCGGTAGAGGCGCCTCGTCGCTCCGTTCCAGGCGGAGGCATTCGCGGTGTAGTAGTCGGACAGCGCAGCGCGGCGGAAGCGGTCGGTGGCATCCGAGCACGTGAGCGCCCGCCGACCGCTGCGCACGACCGCCTGCAGAACCTGCTCCCACGCCGCAAGCCGGACCTGCGGTGCGAGGCTTGCGACGCTGTCGTGCGCGCCGAAGGCGAGGTAGCCCGCGTCGTTCAGTGACCGCCGAAACTGCTCTACCCACCCTTCGGGATTGACCTCCCCGGTGTGAAGAGGCCAATCGTCCCCCGCGATCGGCAGGCGCACGAGGCCCTTGTGAATGAAGTACGGCGACCTCGCCGCGTCGGCCTCCGCGTTCCACGCGAACCCGTGGTCCCATGCGCTGACCACCGTGCTCTCGCTCCACTGGGATCTGGGTGAGCGATAGCCCTTCGGATCAGATGAGACGGCCCGACAGCGGGCAACCTCATCCGCGAAGTCTGCGGCGTGCCAGTCGGACTGATGGTGATACGAGTGGAACGCGACTTCCTGCCCGGCCTCGGTGATTTGCGCGATGAGATCCGGCTGTTCGCGGAACAGCCTGCCCACGACGTTGTACGTCGCCGGCACGCCGTAGCGCGTCTCGAGCGCCAGGAACTCCGACACGACGCGCCGACACTCGACCGGATCGGCCGCGGTATCGATGTCCTGTTCGACGTCGTGGTAGAGGGTGACCGAGTCCGTCATCCCGCAGCCTCGCCCACGGTGTCCTCACCGTTCTCGTACGGCTGGCGCCAGCCGTTGCGGGAGTCGTATCCGCGGACTGACTTCAGCCAGCGATCGAGTCGGCTTCTGTAGACGCACTGCTGCAGGTAGCCGAGCTCCGCGTCCCTGACGCCCCGCTCGATCCGGTCGCGCCGGACGCCGTGCTTCTCCATGATCCGCCGCAGATCCCGCTTGTGAACGCTCAGGGGCAGATGAGTCGTGAGCCGCTCGCACTCGCGGTGGTCCCTGACCAGGTAGAGCGGTTCGCGTATCGCCTTGAACACGGCGCCGTCCTCGGCCAAACACCAGGGGAAGTCATAGTCGTCGGCCCCCAGTCGGAGCGACTCGTCCACCCCCCCGATCGCCAGCCCCCTTTCCCGCCGCCAGCACAGGAGGTGCTTCACGGGAGAACCGTGCGCGAAGTCGTCGAGAGTGAACGTCTCCCTACTCGGATAGACGTTGCTGATCAGGTTTCCGCTCTCGTCTATGAACACCCGGGCGGAATGAAAAAGGTCCACGTCGGGGTAGGCCTCGATCTGCTCGGTCAGGACTCGCGCGGCGTCCGTCGACCACATGTCGTCGGCGAAGAGCACGGTGACGAACTCCGTGAGGGCCTCCCTCATGCCCGTATTGAGGGCTGCGGACATGCCGCTCCGCTCGTTCCGCACGAGCCTCACTCGCGGATCGGAGAGCGCCTCGTCGAGGGTTCGCGTTCGCGTGGCGCCGTCGTCGATGACGAGCAGATGCCACTCGGGCGCTGTCTGCGCGAGGAGCGACTCGATCGCCTTGGCGAGGAAGGGCGGGTGGTACGCCCTCAGGGGCATGAGGATCGTCAACCGAGCTTTGGCGTGCTGCTCCATGATTGACTTCGACGGGGGTCGAGCGGACTGAGTATGCGCGTTACCGACGAGGTTGGCCTGGGGAGGGCTCGAGTGGGGAGAAGGGTCCCCTCGCTCGTCAGCGTGATCATGCCGGTCCGGAATGCCGACGATCACGTCGGGGAGCAGCTCGACGCCCTCGCCGACCAGAAGTATGACGGCGACTGGGAGGTCGTCGTCGTCGACAACGGGTGCACGGACGAGAGCATGGAGGTGGTTCGGCGCTTCGGCGGAAGGGTTCCGTCCCTGCGCATCGTCGACGCGTCTCGCAGGCGTGGCCTCGCACATGCCCGCAACGCGGGAGCTGGCTCTGCCCGGGGGGACCTCCTCGCTTTCTGTGACGCCGACGACGTGGTCACGCCCGGCTGGCTGGAGGCGATGGTCCGCGCTGCGCCCGGCGCCGCCATCGTGGGCGGTGCGCTCGAGCTCGAGGCGCTCAACGAGGGTGCGCCGCGGCAGTGGTGCGACTGGGACCCCCCGGACGACCTCAGCCGGCACCACGACTTTCTGCCCTACGTCTCGGGCGGCAACTGCGGAGTCTGGACCACGGTCGCCAGGGAGCTCGGATGGGACGAGTCATTCCTGTTCGGCAGCACGGACATGGAGTTCTGCTGGCGAGCGCAGCTAGCCGGACACGAGCTTGGCTTTGCGGCAGACGCCGTGGTCCACCAGCGTTTCAGGCAGCGGCTGACGAGCCTGGTGCGCCAGTTCTACGCCTACGGCAAATCGGACGCGCAGCTCTTCCGGCGCTTCCAACCCGAGGGAATGCCGCGGCCCGCGCCTACCGAATCCGGCGGGTGGCGTTGGATCGTAAGGCGCTCGCCCGACGTCTTGCGCGGGACCGCAAGGCGCGGCCGGTGGATGCGGACGGTGGCGCGCGCGACGGGAAGATTGGTGGGGAGCCTGCGGCACCGCGTGTTCGCGCCTTGACCGAGCCGAGGAACCTCAGTGTCTTGGCCGGGATATTCCGATGGCCTCCAGAGACGTTCGTGCGCTGGAAGCTCGAGGCCCTGGCCGCCCACGGCCTGCGCGTAACGGCGGCCTCCACGGTGCCACGGCGAAAGGCCAGCGCGGCGCTGACCGGCGTGCGCCTTCTCCGCGTCCCCAGCTACCGTGAGCCGCGGGGGGCAATGCTGGTGGGGGCCGTTTGGGACGCCGTGCCGCTGCTGATCCGTCCCCGTCGGCTTCGCGCCCTGGTGAGGGCGGTGCGCACGCCCTTGCCGCCCTCCGATACCCGGCCCTCGTGGGTCGGGACGATCGAGCTCATGCGCAAGTATCTCCGGCTGGCGCGCGCTGAGCCCGACATCGTCCATTTCGAGTGGGAGTCCGCCGCGTGCCACTACCTGCCGTTGATGGAGGTCTGGGACTGCCCTGTGGTCGTGAGCTGCCTCGGCTCGTCGCTCGACGCATTCCCCCATGGGACCAGGAACCAAAGGTGGCTCTCGCGGCTACCGCTGGCGTTCGCCAAGGCGGCCGCGGTCCACTGCGTCTCCGAGGCGACCCGCGAGCAGGCGCTCCGCTTCGGAGCAGCGCCCGGCAAGACGCGGGTCATCCGACCCGCGGTCGACGCGAGCTTCTTCAAGCCCCGGGCCAAGCCGGCTGCGGCGACCCGGCTCAGGGTGCTGAGCATCGGCCGGCTGGTCTGGGGTAAGGGGCACGAGTACGCGCTCGTGGCCCTCGCCGACCTAATCGAGCGCGGGGTCCCCGCACACCTGCAGCTCGTGGGTGACGGCGAGGACCGTGACCGGATCCTCGCCACCGCGCACGACCTGCATCTCTCGAGCCACGTCGAGATGCTTGGATGGCTCGAGCCGAGCGAGGTCGTGGACCGGCTGCATGACTCGGACGTGCTCCTCCACGCGAGCCTGGTGGAGGGGCTTCCGAACGTCGTCCTCGAGGCGATGGCCTGCGGTCTCCCCGTGGTGGCCACGGACGTGATGGGCACGCGGGAGGCGCTGACCGACGGTCGAGAGGGATTCCTGGTGGGGCCCCGCGAGGCGGGCGCGATGGCCGCGGCGCTCGAGGCGCTCTGGAAGGACCCAAGCCTCCGCCACGAAATGGGACGACTGGGGCGTGAGCGCATCGAGTCGGAGTTCACGCTCGCGCAGCAGATCCCGCGCATAGCCGCCCTGTACGAGCATGCAGCGGATCGGTCCAGCGCTCCGTCGACGACGGACTCTCTCGTGAGTCGGCAGAAGATCAGTTGACCGCGAAGACCCCGCGCATCGCGGTCGTCTCCTCGTCCGACGAGCGGGCCACCGTCGCAGCGCTGGCTGAGCGACTGCGTGACCTGCTTGCGCGTGGCTGGGATGCCCGTCTCGTGTTCGACGGCCCCGGCGCCGCCCGTCATGGCGCCTCACCGGAGCTGGAGGGCTCCGAGCTCAGTCGGCGGGTCTATCTCTCGTCCGCGCATCCGGAGGGCCGGTCCGAACGCTGGCGGCGGCGCGCGGCCGTCGGGAGCGTCCGCGCTCGGAGGCCGCAGGCGACCTGGAGGTACCTGCGCGCGGATGGCCGGCCGCCGCTCGGGCTTCCGCGCGCGAAGCAAGTCGAGTCGGTGCTGATCGCGCTTCGCCCCCGCATCGTCCACTTCGACTCGGTCGCCGCGGCCAGCGGCCGGCTTCGAGCCGCACATCTCACGGGCAGCAGGGCGGTGGTGAGCCTCGGCCTCGACGATCTCGACGAACCTGCCGTGGACGCGGTGCTCAGGGATGCCGACGTCCTGCACTTCGCCTCAGAGCCCATTCGCCGGCGCTGGACCGAGACCGGGTCGCTCGATTCCCGCCCGGGAGTCGTGGCCGCCTGGGGCGCGGACACCGGCTTCTTCGATCCCGCTCCGGTCCGCGACGACGCTGCCGGTCTCGGGACGTCTTCGCGGCCTCTGCGGGTGGTGAGCGTGGGGGCGCTTTCGTGGGTTCACGGATACGAGTGGGCCCTCCAGGCCATCCGACAGCTGCTTGACCTGGGCATCGATTGCCGTTACCGGATCGTTGGCGACGGGTCCTACGGCGAAGCGCTCGGCTTCGCGCGATCGGAGCTCGACCTCGACGGTCGCATCGAGCTCGTCGGGTTCGCCGGTAGGGCGCAGCTCAGAGAGGAGCTCCGGTGGGCCGACGTCATGCTCGACCCCACCGTTGTACACGGACCGGCGAGCGCTGCGCCTGAAGCTCAGGCGATGGCGCTCCCGGTCGTCGCGACGAGCAGGACCGATCTCACCGCCGCGGCGCCTCACGGCGATCACGCCTTCGTAGTCAAGCCGCGGGACCCGCGCGGGCTCGCGCAGAAGCTTGCCCTCCTGGCGGGCGATCCAGCTCGGCGCCGAAGGATGGGCGAAGCCGGTCGACGCCGACTGCTCGAGCGGCCGCGGGCGGAGGAGCGGGCCGCAGCATACGACCGCCTCTATCGAGTGGCCCTCGACACTCGGTCGGGCGACCCACCCCCTCGATGAACCGCGACGGCGGGAGCGGCGCCATCCGCCTCGTCGAGGTGGGCCTGGACTGGCCCCCCGAGACCTACCTGCAGTGGAAGATCGAACGCCTCGCCGCGATGGGCTTCGAGGTCACCGTCACGTCCGTCGGCCGTCGTGCCGTGTCCGAGCCCGTTCCGGGAGTACGGCTCGTGAGAACGCCGACGGACGGCCATCGCGCCTCGGCGAAGCTTCGCAGCGCGGTCGTCGACGCGGTCGTTCTTCTCACGCGGACTCCGATGCGAGGGTGGCAGTTGCTCCGCGGGGTACGAGAAGTCGCGCCGCCGCCCGGCGTGCCGCATCGATGGCGCCGGGTGGCCGGTTCACTCCCCCTGTACCTGCGCCTGGCGCGCCTCAGGCCTGATGTCGTGCACTTCGAGTGGGAGCAGACGGCGGTCGCATGTCAACCGCTCGTCGATGTCTGGCGCTGTCCGATAGTCCTCAGCTGTCACGGCGTTCTCAACGTGGCCCGGCATCGCGCGGTCCACAAGCGCTGGCTGAGGCGTCTGCCCGCGACGCTCAGCAGAGCGGCAGCCGTGTGCTGCGCCTCCGAGCGGCTCAGGGAGAGCGCCATCGTGCACGGCGCCGACCCCGAGGCCGCGGTGGTGATGCACTCGGCCGTAGACGCCGAGCACTTCCGTCCACCGGAGCGCCAGCCCGAGGAGAGGAAGGGGCTCAGGGTCATCGCGGTGGGGACCTTGAGGTGGATGAAGGGCTACGAGTACTCGCTGGTGGCCATGGCCAAGCTGGTCGAGCAGGGAATCGATGTGCGGTTCGACATCCTTGGCGGCGACCCGCCTGCCGGGATGCGGGAGCCGGGCCAGATGCGGCGGATCCTGGCGACGTCCGACGACCTGGGTCTCCACGGGCGCGTGCACCCGCACGGGAAGGTCGCCTCCGACGTGGTGCGTCGCATGTTGCAGCAGGCCGACGTGTTCCTGAACGCCAGCGTGAGCGAAGGCCTGCCGACCGCGCTGCTGGAGGCCATGGCAAGCGGCCTCCCCGTCGTGGTCAGTGACTGCGGCGATGTGCGGCAGGCCGTGACCGACGGCGTGGAGGGCATCGTCGTCCCGCCGCGCGACACAGAGCGAATGGCGGCGGCGATGGCCAGGCTATGGGCTGATCCGAGCGTCAGAGCCAGGATGGGAGCCGCTGGTCGATCCCGAGTGCTCGAGGCATTCGCGCTACAGCAGCGGACCGATGACTTCGCCCGCCTCTACCGGCAACTCTCGAACCAAACGGAGGAGGCTCCGGCATGAGCCGGACGCGGCGCGTCCTCTGGTTGGAGCGACGCAGCCCGTATCCACCTGCGGGCGGGCATTCGCTCCGCTCCTTCCACCTGATCTCGGAGGTGGCGAAGCGCCATCCGGTCACATTGGTCTGCTCCGAGCCGGAAGACCACGAAGAGATCGGGCCGCTCTCAGAGATCTGCGAGCGGGTGGCACTCGTTCCATTCGGCTACTCCGGCCGCCACGTGCGGGTGAGGCGGGTGCTCGACGCTCTCGGGGGCCCGCCGGGGAGGCCCTCGTCCTACGTGCCGGCGAACCTCGAGGGCTACCTGAAGTCCGCGCATGAGCTCTCGGCAGCAGGAGGCTTCGACGTCGCGATCGGCGAGCTGGGGTTCGCTCCCATGGTGGTCGCTGCGGGCGCCACGGCGACGATCCTCGACAACGACGATGTCCTCGACGACCAGTACAGACAGCTCTGGCGCATCGAGCCGTGGGGATGGGGCAAGCTCACGCTCCTGCGACGATGGCGCGCCCTACGCCGGTTCGAGCGGAAATGGCTTCCGCGACCCGACGCCCTCACCGTTTGCTCCCATCGCGACCGGGCGCTAATGCACGGGTCTCACCGCTCGCTTCCGCCGGTTCGGGTCGTCCCGAACGGCGTCGACCTGGGATCCGACGGCTTCTCCGCCGATTCCCGCGACCCGAACATGCTGATCATGGCCGGGATCATGGGATGGCCCCCGAACGCCCATGGCGCCCGGTTCCTCGCTCGCCGGGTCATGCCACGCGTGTGGTCGGAGCGGCCCACGGCTCGGCTCTGGCTGGTCGGAAGGGACCCGCGCGCGGATGTGAGCTCGCTGGCTGGCGACCGCGTGATCGTGACCGGCAGGGTGCCGGACGTGGGCCCGTACCGCCGGCGCGCGGCGGTGGAGGTGGTGCCGCTCTTCGCCGGCGGGGGGACGCGGCTGAAGATCCTTCAGGCGATGGCCGCGGGCACCCCCGTGGTATCGACCGCCGTGGGGGCCTCCGGCCTCGAGCTGCTCGCCGGCGAGGAGGTGTGCATCGCGGACGGCCCGGACGACATGGCGACGGCGATCTTGCAGCTCCTCGACGACCGGTCCAGGGCCGCGACGCTGGCGCGGACGGCCAGGCGGCGCGTGGAGGCGGACTTCGGATGGGACGCGATCGGGTCCGAGCTTGCCGAGCTCATCGAAGAGGTCGCCTCACGGGCCGTGGGGAACAGCAGGGGCCGCACTAGCTCGGTCGCCGGCAGCTCGGGCGCCGGACCGTCATGAGGGAGCCGGCAGCTCCGGCGCCTCCAAAAACAGGACCCGGCAACGTGCGCTTCCAACCACGCTCCCCGCGCTCCGTGCGGCGACCCTGACCCAGTGGCCCCGAAGGGAACGGCTGCCCAGCGCGCGCGGCGCGTTGATCAGAAGCCACGCCCAGGAGCCCATCGCCGAGCCGAGGCTTGCCCGGGCCATGCCTGCCGACCTGAACGCGCGATACAGATGGGGACCAGACACGCCGTAGCGGTACCACTGCCGGGCGATGCCGGCCAGCTTGCGCCGGCAACGGCGATGCACGACGGCCTCGGGGACGACCCTGACCTGGTAGCCGGCGAGATGGGCGCGCCACGAGAATTCGATGTCCGAGCTTCCGAAGACGAAGGACTCGTCCCATGCAAGATCACGGGCTACCGACGTCCACAGGCCGCAGTTGCCGCCCGGGAAGGCCGGGAGGAAGCGGTGCTTGATCGACAGTCCCTCCGGGACGGGCGGAATCCAGGACCTGCACAAGGGATCGTTCAGGAGCTCGGAATCGAGGGCCCCGGCGACGATGTCGGCCTCGGCGGCGGCAGCGGCGAGCGCGGCGAGCCAGCCCCCGTCCACGACGTCGTCGGCGTCACAGAACGCGAGGAAGTCGCCGCGGGCCGCGGCGGCTCCCGTGTTCCGGGCGTGGTTCACTCCACGACGGCCGCTGGCATCGACCACTGTCAGGTCGGGCAGGATCTGCTGCCAGCGTCGGGCAACCTGCAGCGTCCGATCGGTGCAGCCGTTATCGACAATCACGACCTCGCGCCTGCCTCGATAGGCCTGTGAGGCGAGCGCCTCGAGCTGCTCGCCGAGGTGCTCCTCCCCGTTGAACACGGGGATTACGATGCTGATCAGGTCCGGCGGTCTCTTGGGGGTCGTGGCGCGCATCTCTGGACGATCCGCCTGCAGCGGAGGCGCAGGATGTCAGAGCCGCGGTCGCGAACGGGCCCCGACCGTTTACCGGGGGCGGTCTAGGATGGTCCGCCACTCCTAGCTCGGCCGCGCCCCCTTGACCGCGTCACGCGACCACCTGAAGGTCCTCTATGTCGGGACGTTCCCCCCTTTTCCGGGCGGGACCGCGGTGGCGTTGTCGCGGTTCCTCGCGGGGCTAGCGGGGCGCGGATACGAGATACGGGCGCTCACGCCGATGGTCGCCGACCCGCCGCCTTCGGACGCCTCGCTCCTGGCCGACCGCATCGAGGTGGCCACCTATCCGGTCCCCTACTTCGCTATCGAGCCGGACAAGGTCTCGGACGAGTACATCAGTCTCGAAGGGCAGCACATACGCGACCGGATGCCCGGGCTAGCGGCCGATTTCCGCCCCCACCTGGTACTGATCGGACGGGAGTCCTTCGTTTGGCACGTGCCCGACATCGCCCGGGAGCTGGGGCTCCCCTCGATCATGTTCGTGCACAGCGTCACCACGGAAAGCGCGGCGAGAGGAACCGACCAGCGGGCGCGAGCCATGATCGAGCACTACCGGAAGGTCGACCTCGTGGTCTCGCCGGCGAAGCACCTTGCAGAGCCTCTGCGCTCGGTCGGACTGACGAACGTCGAGGTGATACCGAACGTCGTCGACCTCATGGTCTTTCGCCCGACCTCGAAGCCGAGGGCCCTCATGGATGAGCTCGGCCTGGGAACGGACGACGTGGTCGCGGTTCATGCGTCGAACCTCAAGCCGATCAAGCGCCCCCATGACATCGTCGAGTCCGCCGAGCGTGCGCTGGATCAGCAGCCCAGCCTGAGGTACGTCATCGTGGGCGACGGGCCCTGCCGCGAATCACTGGAGACCGAATGCTCGCGGAGGGGGATCGCCGACCGCTTCAGGTTCACGGGCTGGGTGGAGAACTCCAAGATCCCCGAGTACCTGAACGTCGCCGACCTCGTACTCATGCCATCGGAGTACGAGACCCAGGCCATGGTCTACCTCGAGGCGCTTGCCACCGGACGGCTGCTCCTGGCGAGCCGGGTGGCCGGGGCGGAGGAGGTCATTGACGAGGGGCGGACGGGGCTGCTGCATGAGCCCGGCGACGTCGACGATCTCACCTCCCAGACGCTCGTGGCCGCGCGTGACCCGGCCCTGCGTCGTGACATCGGTCGCAGGGCGCGCCAGGCGGCGGAGGCGCACTCCGTCTCCCGAGGGGTGGCGGCGCTTGCAGCAGCTATCGAGACGCTGGTGGGCGCCCACGATGGAGACGCGCGAAGCTCCGCTGGCCGGGTGAGGTAGGACAACGGCGGGCTGTCCACCGCGGCGCGTCACTGGCCGTTCATTCGTCTGCGTACGTTCGACGCCAGTGCGCGCAGGGCGGGGCCGGGGTCGTCCCGAGCCCAGACGCTGTGAGTCGCGCCCGCGCCGTAGCGAGCGCCGGATGCTAGCGCTCTCAAACGAGCTCCCGATCCACCCGAGCGTGCGTTCGCCATCTCACCCCCGAACCACTGATAGCGCACCCCCGCTCGCGCGTCAGCCACCGGCGTCACCGGCGCTCCGGTCGCCGCCGCGCCCCACAGCGCGGGCAGGTTCGCGCCGGCCGCGAGCGACAGCGCAAGCGAGCCGTAGAAGCGTCCGTTCAAGTCCACCAGCGATGCCTGGCCGCCGATCGGCTGGAGTAGCTGGAGCTGCGCCAGGCCGAACCACTCCACCTCGAGGAGGAGGCGCCGCGCCTTCTCGGCCAGCCGCTCGTCGACGGGGACGGTCTCGGCCCGAACGCTTACTCCGGCGCGCGGCGGATGGAGTCGATCGGCCCGCTGCTGCACCCGCGCCAGCACCTCACCGCGGCGGCCGATGACGAGGTTCAGGGCGACCAGGTGGCCAGAGACCTGCTCCTGTAGCAACGGCACGAAGCCCTTCGATCGCAGGCGGTCGGCACGCCGCTTCGCCTCGGCACGCCCGCTGACGACGATGGTTTCGAAGAGCCGATGCTTGCCTTCTACGACAGGCACGCGCGGCTTCACGACGACCGGGCCGTCGCCGAGCCGCCGCAGGGCTTCAGGTGTCGCCTCGGTGGTCCGCGGGGCGCGAAGCCCCGCGCTGCTCGCCAGTCCTGCCAGCTGCAGCTTGTCGACGGTCAG
>WUUC01168901.1_pt1 | contig 10854 bp, 6 predicted proteins | sample 6278441 | NCBI WGS metagenome assembly WUUC01 (sample SAMN13675441, study PRJNA597444) | soil metagenome | isolation source: soil | place: USA: Washington | collected 2017-10 | reverse complement strand
CTGATGTCAGCATGTGCCGCCCAGCCGGGATGAGCACGCAGGAGTGCACGGCGCATCAGAGCGGGTTCGATCGCACGGGATCGCTCGTCAGTGACCGAGGTTCGCGTGTCGTGATATCGTCTGCGTTGTGAAGATGGGAGAGCGAGCGATGTCGAGCGTAGGAGCGAAGCGCCGGATTAGGAGGGCAAGATAAAAGCAATGTCTCCCTCGGAGCGCATTTGATTACCTGCACATCTGGTTAGGTTAGAGCAATGGTGAGAGGCGTGACTCTACACAATAACCCAAGTGTTTGATTCACAAGAGAGCAGGTGGAGCTAGCTTGCGAAGATCAGCTTCGTCGCCTATTCCCGTCCAGGAAGATTGGCAGTGAGGATCGCAAATGGCCCACAGGAGCCGATTTCCAGCCCTGGCACGGTCTGCGGAGCACACTGAGCCCTTTTGCCGTCGGCAATACCTGTAGCCCGTCACGGCGCCGTGGCGCGTGCCCGGGGGCATCCTCGAAGAACGACCTCCCGGCGTTCCCCACTGCTGCGCTCGACCATGCACCAGCCGCTTGCGCTTTCGGTGCCAACTATCGAACTGATTGGCAAGAACTACCGTGTCGGCGGTTGCCGAGCAGTAAGGTCAGGCTATTTTCAACCCAATCCTGAAGACTGCCTTCCAACGGTGGCTAAAGCGCAATGCATGGCTTGCGTCAACCCAGCACCTTAGGGGATTCTTGAACGTCGCTGGAAAGCATGAATGCGCAACTTCGTTGGGAGATGGTATGGCGAGTTTTCTTGGGGGAGGAAAGCGGGACGCCTCATGGCCCGATGTCGGCCGTAACTGGCAACTTCTGCAATTCTCAAGTGGTCACGGCGCACCCGAATCTTTTGAGAAATTCCTGAGCGGCCACAGGGAGAGTGTTGGCCACCTCTATAGCGCTTCAAACGAGGGGAAGCTGATCGAGGGAGCGCGAAAGGCATATCACAGTTATCTCGAGTATCGAGCCCGGTTTAATGGATGCTTCAAAGTTCGGGAGCGTGTTCAGGTTATAAGAGAATCGGCTATTGCGATTCTCCTAAGTAGAGAATGGACCGGATCACCAGCCGATCACTCGGATATGGAATTGGTGTTGACCTTCGAATCCGATGGTCTGTTTTCGAGGACCGGTAGCTACTACTGCGAAGCATATACCTTTGGCACAATCGATGTCGGCCTCGGCTCTTTCGAGCACCTAGTTGGCCAAGAGAAACCTGGAAAATCGCGCGTCTCTCATTTGCAGGGTATATATCGTGTGCATTTCGACGCACTGCCGGAGGTGAGATCGGTGCGCCTATCGAAGCTGCGTGGGCACGGAGATGATTCGGCAGAGTTTACATGTTTGCGTTAGGCGATTCTCCGCGCCATCTGGAAGCTATAGGCGCGCATGCCGACTAACGTCTTCGGTTTTTTCCTACTCCACGTGAGACTCTACCTTCGGCTGGATGAGAAATGGGGCTCACGTCATAGCTCGACTTTGAGTCTCGATGGGCGAACCAACACGCGATGGGCGGCCCATTTGGGGTTGTCAACGCCAATGCTCGTAGTGGCATTACTGTGGGGGAAATTTGCTGAAAAAGTTGCACCTGTCGCAGCAGCGCCTATCATATCTCTTGTCCTGTGGTCCTTTACCCAGGGCAAGGGGCTTTGAGTGGCAAATACAGTCGTAGACAATGATACCGTTCGCGCTTCCCGTGCCGGTCATACCTACCACGAGCGGTGGGCGGCGCGCCGAGCTTTGCAGCTGGTGTTTCCAAATGACGCTCTCTTTGCGATCGCAGTTGAAGGCATATCTTCCAACGAAACCTTAGGTCCAGGCGTAAGCGGCGAGGAGGTTGCCGACCTCGTCTTCTACTATGGAGGCGGCGACAACCTCAAAGACTGCATGAGACTTGAGACGGTTCAGTTTAAGTACATGGTGCAGCCGGACGCGGTCACGGCATCATTCTTGCGCAAGACAATTGAAAAGTTTGCCGAGACGATTCTCGGCTACGAAAAGGCGGGAGCTTCTCCGGCGGATGTCGATGCCAAAGTGTCTTTCATTTTCGTCACTAACACGGAGTTCAACGACAATCTCTGGGATGCCATTTCCTCTCTTGTCAATGGCACAACACCAACGGATAGCGGGGCCGCGACACAAGCTAAGAACCTTCGGAAGTGGTGCAAGGCAAAAGGGCTTGATGATGCCAGTCGCCTCTTCTCGCGGACTGTGTTCAAGGCCGGCGAGAAGGGCCTCGCCGCACAGGATAATGCTCTCAAACGAACGCTGACCGATTGGTCCGCAGGTTCCGACGCGGAAGCGCGGCAAAGGCTGTACGGTCTCCAGGACCTCATCATCAAGAAGGCGGGACCAAGCGGACAGGGTAAAAACCTAATTCAGCGCGAAGATGTCCTCGATGCGCTAGACTGTGAGCCAGAGGATCTGTTTCCGGCAGAGGCACGATTCATCGACGTTGGTGCTGTTATCGAGCGAGACGAACTTGGCGTCGCGCGAGATCTACTAGCGCAAAAGCTGCCGGTCTTCGTTTATGCCGAAGGCGGAGTCGGGAAGACCGTCTTCATTCAGAGCCTCGCGGCGGAGCTCATAGATCGATACGAGGTCGTCATCTTTGATTGTTTCGGAGGTGGCTCGTACAGGTCAGACAGCCAGTCGCGGCACTTGCCGAGGATAGGGCTTGTTCAAATCGTCAATGAGCTCGCCTCGCGCACACTTTGCGATCCCTTACTTCCAGGAAGCGACGATAGACGCAAGATCATCAGGGCTGCCGTTCGACGGTTTAAGCAGGCTGCTCTCGCGATCAAGAGCCAATCGACGAAGCAAGGCCTGCTGATCATCATTGACGCCGCCGACAATGCGCAGTTAGAGGCCGAGCATCGACATGAAGACGCGTTTCCGAAGTTCCTACTTTCCGCCCTCGATGAAGAGCCGGTCGAAGGTGTACATCTCCTTCTCACGGCCCGCACTCACAGAAGAGCGGGTGTCATCGCCGGTGCTCGCGTCAACGAAGTCGAACTCGGCCCCTTCACCGAAGCAGAAGCGCGCGATTTTCTGAAGAGTCGCAAGCCAGAGGCCAACGCCGTTGAAATTACCACAGCATTGGCCCGCTCGGGACGCAATGCGCGTGTGCTCGACTATCTCGTCAGCACTTGGGATACCAACGTTGCCGGGAAGCTTTCTGACGCTCTCATCACGGTTCCAGAGATCATCAAGCAGCGGTGCGACAAGATCGTTGCCGATCTTCGCGTTGCCGGCTGGCCTGATTCCGATATCTCTGAGTTCTTTGTCGCCATCTCACTTCTCCCGCCCCCAATTCCCCTTGAGGAACTCGCGAGCGCGCTTGGATGGTCGGTGTCGCAGGTGAACACAGCAGCTTCCGACCTTGCCCCAATGTTGGAGATCACGCGTCCGCATGGCGCGATATTTCGGGATGAGCCCACCGAAACCTACATTCATGACACCTACGCCCATGAGTTCGAGGCCCAACGACGGATCGCTGATCGCCTAATCGCGTCACAATCGACGTCGATGTACGCCGCCGAAGCGCTCCCGCATTTCTTGGTCGTGATAAAAGACAGTGAGCGAGCTTTCGCCCTTGCCGATTCAACAAAATTTCCAACGACGGTTCAGTCGGATTTCGGACGCCGCCGATTGACACTTGCACGACTTCGGGCGGCCTTCCGCCTTGCGGTCGCGGAGGAGGATTTTGACAAGCTACTGCTGCTCAGCATGCGCCTAGCGCAGGCGGCGACGGCAAACATGCGCGGAGACGAATTCATCCGTCGCGCGCCAGCAATAGCCGTGATCCTGGGGGACACGGATTCTTATAGACGCCTCTTCGCGGATCGTTCTGGCTGGCGGGGCGCGAGGAGCGCTCGATTGACGATCGGACATCGTTTCGCCGGCGACGCCGATGAGGCGCAGATTCAATGCCAGAGCGCCATTCGTTGGATTAACTGGCATGTTGGTCAACCGCGAGCGGAACAGGGAGATGATCGGAGAGACGGACCAAGTGTCGCCGATTATGTAGCAATCTTGCTGCACAGCACCCTTGAGGGTGACTTCCAAAATGTAGATCGAAACCTCGCGCGGTGGAGTGACAGCTTCTCGTTATCGGCCGCCGCGGAACTCTTGCGCCTGCTTGAGCTATTCGACACCGTCAATAGAACGAGCGTTGTAGCGGGACTTATTTCTTTCGTTGCTAGCGACAAGTGCACATCGGGCGCACTGGCCCTGAAGGTCTTGTCTCGTTCACGCGGTCTTAGTCGCAAACAGGCGAGGGAACTGGCAAAGCGGGTTCAGGGCGCGACCTTTGGCAAGCCGGATGACAACGAGCGTTTCTCATTGGAGACTGAAAAAGGTATTGCTGTCGACATCGTTCGGGCTGGCCTAGCCGCCTTGTTGAGCGCATCACGCGCCAGCGCGGCCGGAATTGCCCGAAAGGCGGACGTGCCGCGACCTTCAGCCTACGATTATGGCGAACGTTGGGGACATTCGAGGGCATGGGCGCCGATACGCGGCGCATGCCTCAGGGCTTGGAGCGCCGGCAGACGCCTTGCATATTGCGACCTGCTCCCAAGCGACGTGAAGCTGACCAAGAAAGCAAAGGGCGTCGCTGATAGGAAGGCGGTACTCGCCTTTCTTGCAGAGTTCCGCGAGCCGGCCCGGCCTAACAGCGCCCCCCAGCGGACCAAGAAGAAGCCGGAGAAAGAAAAATTCAACTCTCACGAACGCGAAGGCATCGCCGACGGTATCGAGCTTGCACTCGCACTGACGCGTCCAATCGAGGATGCACTGCTCTCTGGAAAAGGCCTGAAAGACACGCACATCAATGAGTTCCTATCGCTTTGGGGAAAATACCTAAAGGGCATTCATTGGAATCATCAACGTTCTGTCGATCTTCTCGCTAGAACGGCGGGACTAGGATGCCTGCATATCCTGCTCGATCACAGCGCCACTCTCACAGCAGATCAAGCCAAGATGATCGTTGAGCTTGCGTCTTCGGGGCGACTCACTGTCGATCAGAAGACCGACATACTTGCGCACCTCGCACGGTGTGAGGGGCTGGAAGAGGTGACAGGTGAATTCGCTCGAGAGATAGCGGAGCAAATACGCCAGGATGATAACGTTAGTCAGCGTGGCGAGGCATACGCGGACCTAGCCTCCGCTCTCATCCCGCTCAGTGTCGACGAGGCGCGAGACTACTACCGTCAGGGATTGGCCCAGCTCGATCAGATGGGTGGGGAAAGCTACGACCAGATCTATTCACTGTTGCACTTCGCGGCTACCCAGCGCGGCGGCCATTTGGAACCTGCGCTCGCTCAGCGTTTGATGAACTTGTGTCAGACGATCGTTAGCAATGAGCCCAGCAAATTTGGTTGGACGCTGTTCGCGCGTGCCGCCGCGAAGTCCATCGGATTTCCGGCAATCGCGAAGCTGCTGAGATGGGATGATCAGGACGTTGCCGACTATTCGTATGGGTTACCCCAACTCGCTTGCTTCATGGCGGAGAATGGCCAACTAGACCCTCGTCGTGCCGCGTTCATCCTGACGATCTGCGAAGACCACGGATGGTGGGACTGGCGTTCCGGTCAGGCGGTCGCTGAACTCTTGCGACTGTCGGCGCCGGCTGACCAAGGCCCCGTCTTCCGTTCCGTCATCGACAAGATGAAAGCCGACCATCCGCTTGGCGCATGGCCGTCGCTGTGGGAGTCCTACATCGAAACCGCGAAGAAATTCCCGAACATCCTGAGTGTCGAAGAGGCCGAAACGATCGATGAACTTCGGAAGGAAGCTCAGCGCAAACAGGATGATTTTAATGCGCGCAATAGCTCATCCCCGGACCTCTTGAACAGAACGAACGATGGGCCGTCCGAGGCCGAAGTCGAGAGGCAAATCGAGCAGTGGGTTTCGGGTTGCGATCCACGCTCTGCGAGCTCGATCGATCAGGCCCTCAAAGCCATCACAGCATCAAAGAGCATGCCATATACCACCTACCAGCGCTTCATGGAATCTATGCGGGCCACTTGTCCCTACGATGCTAGATTGGCCTGTCTATTCGCCATGTGCGAGGCAACGGAACTCACGCTCACACAATCGCTAGATAATCTGACGAAGAGCGTAGCCGCTTGGCGCGACTCCACAGCGCATCTGACCTCAAACCTCAAAGCGGTCACGGAGAGATTGATAGCAGCCAAGGGCGTCGAGCTTTTTGAAGGACAGTTCTCAAACGCAACGCGCGGGATCAAAGAAGCATCAGATTTGTGCGGCGACAGACAATTGGTTCTGCAACTCGTGCTTCAGAAGATTGCAGCAGACGAAGTCGAGCTCGACGGAGATGAATGGGTGCAGCTGGCAACCTCTCTCTGTGATCTCGCGCCAGCGGAGTCCGGTTTGCAGGCATTGAGCCTACTCCTAGCGGGAGCAACCTCGCGGATCGCCGACGAAATCGGTGAAGGGCCATTCAGACCCGAACTGGCCATCAACGGAGGAGAGGCCGATTTTATAGCCGATGTCGTTTGGCATCTTCTGGGAGATGAAGATGCCTATGTTCGATGGAACGTCGCGCGCAGCTTTGTCAGCTTGGTCGATCTCGGGTTGCCTGATGATCTTGGTCGATTGGTCGATCGATTTGACAAACGGGAGATTCCATCCCTAGCGTCGAAAGATCGTAACCTTTCTTTTCAAAATTCTCAGCAGTGGCTCTTGATGGGGCTGGCGCGTGCGGCTGGCCGCAACGGGGCCGCGCTGCGTAACCTTCGATCAGCCCTCTTGAGAATCGCAAAGCGAGCTGACGTCCATGTGCTGAACAAGTTGCACATCGCGCGGGCTCTTAAGCACCTTGAAGACGTGGCGACGCCCGATCCAGATCTACGCTCCTTACAGAGCGAAATCGATACGCCCCCGCATGGCATCGTCACGAGTGATGCGCAGCCCCCTTCCACGAAACCGACCGTCGGGTTCAGCTTTGACTATGAGTTTACCAAGACCGAAATTTGGACTGCAGCGCGTCTGTTTAACCTCTCGCAGGGCACAATCGAAGATGCGATGGGAAGGGAGATAGTGCGGCTTTGGCCCGCTGCGACCTCGATGGAGTTCTTTGTCGGCCACGAGAGATATCGGTGGGACCTTACGGACCGGCACGAATATTTTCGGGAGCATGTGCAGCGCCACGCTCTGCTGAGCGCGGTTAGCACTCTCTCTCGGACTCTTCCGATCGTTGTGCGTAGCTACGAGACAGGCGAGCGGTCGCCATGGCTCGATTGGCTTGATCGTTATGATGTCACATTCGACGATGGATCATGGCTTTCCGACAAGAAGGATGAAATACCACCGCAGGCAAGAGCCTCGTTCTTGGGACAGCGTGTCGGCTCCGTTGAAACCTTACAGGACCAAGCCACTGTCCTAAAAAAGCTGGGCATCGCAACAGACAAGGAGGCCGCGATCCCTCTCTATGGCCGCTGGTCTTCTCCTGATGGGGTTAATGTGAGCATCTCGTCTGCGCTCTCAGAGAGGAAGGGGGCCATCGGGCGATGCAAGCAGTTTGCCCGCGAGCCAAGCGGCAACTTCTGGTTACCAGAGTTTTGGGATGCTGGCTATTTCGATCGCCGCCACCGCTCGGCAAATCCGTTTGAGCCTCTGGTTTGGTCACCTGAAATTTACGGCCTCGGGATCGACGCAGGCGATAGGATAGCTGCGAAAAGCGCTGCTGGGAGACCGAGACTTGGTATCGATCTTACCAAACAACTTGCGATCACAGAGAGAGAGCCCGGTCGTTGGCATGCAGCGAGTGGTGAGAACGCTTTATGGAGCCAAGTATGGGGCAACTGGCGACCGGACCCGGATCAACGAAGAGGTCAGCTTCACGATGATGGTGAAATGCTCTGGGCACATCAAGGTTGGCTAGACAGCACGCTGGTCGCGCTAAAACGCCAGTTGGTTTTCACGGTCGCTTTGCGGAAGTATCGATCGTCTCGTAGTTACGACGAGGCGTCCGGCGTGACAGCGATCTGGGTCGGCCTAAGAAGGGCGAACGGAGACACGCGGATGTGGCCGGCCAAGAACGCTTCAAAAACGGACTTCTAAGCTCGGGTTCGAGGGGGCACCCCGTTCTCTGGGGCGGCTCTCGTCAGAGGCGGAGCCTGCCTTTGAAGTCTCCGCCCTTAGGGGCCTTTGCCCCTGGCTGCTTCTACGCTGAAATTCGCTCTGGCCTGCTTCCCCGGTGCTTCCCGTGCAGTGCAGTAAGGGCGGGGAAGGTTCACTGATCGCCGCGCGAATAGCCGCGTCACCAGGCGCCGGCGCCAACCATGGCCGGCTGACAGGCCTTTCAAGATCCTGTCGCTCGACGGAGGCGGAATTCGCGGCATCTATACCGCGGAATTTCTTCGCCAGTGTGAAGAAACGTTCTGCAGTGGTCGTCCGCTTGCAGACTACTTCGACATGATCGCAGGAACGTCGACCAGGGGCATTATCGCGCTTGGCCTCGGCCTTGGCATCTCGACCCCGGAAATCGTAGGCTTCTATCACGATGACGGCCGTTCGAGTTTTCCGCCACTGCCGACCTGGGCGCCGAGCGGGTGGTTGCGCTTCTTTCGCTCTCTTCGGCGTGCGCGCCTGGACCATGAAGAGCTTGAGCGCGCCCTGAAGAAGCGCTTCCGTGGCCACCTTCTCGGGGAATCGACAGCGCGGCTCGTCATCCCGGCGTTCATGATAAGGCTTAACTTGTGGGGTGAGTGGCAGCGCGACCATTTGACTTCACTGACTACAGCAGTTGATGGGTCCCCGGAATCTGAGCGGCACAGATTTCGTCAACTAGATCAATATGCCAAACCACTCCCAATTGAGCTTGGTCCTCAAGGTCTGCGCCATATCTGCCGGAATAGATGCCGATGTTCCGGCTGCCTATCGAACTCCACATTGTGAACTGTCGCGCGGTGGTTAGGTAATTGCCCACGGAGCGGATGATCACAGGCGCGCCGGACATTCCTTCTCGAGTCGCAGAATCGACGAGTAATCTATAGAGGCCGGACGGTCTCTGATTTGGTTCTGTCGCGATTGACCCCCGCTTCCAGATCGGTAGACCACCGCTCAGACCGGGGTCGAGCGGATAGCCCAAGATGAAGACATCCTGACCGACGTAAACCGCCATGTTGTCCGCTTCTGGAATGTCATTTAGGGCGAGTAGTGCTTGTTCTTGCTGCGGGGCCGGAAGAAGCATTGCCGCAACATCGACGCTCTGACCGTGATGTGGATGTTGCAGCCAGAGATTTTCCCCGTCTTGAACTATCGGGACCTGCACTGTCGCGGGCTGCGGCACACCATCGTCGCCGCGCAGATTCAAGCTCAGCTCGATCCTGTTGGGAATCGGCCCACGTTTCTGATCCAGGGGTTGGCCCGAGTTTCGATTTCGACCTGAGAGCACATGCCAATTGGTAACAAGATAAAACTGTCCCTTATGCTTCCAAAGAAATCCGCTCGCATGTGCGATTGAGATATCGTTGAAGTAGGGCCTCACGAGCACCGTTACCGAGCTGAAGTGATCGATGCCGAAGGTCGTCGGACCTACATATCCAATTGCCTTCTGTGTCAGTCGTGGGAGCACTTAATTGTCCCGCCTAGCTATAAAAACCACGCACCAAGATAGACCCACTATCTCAAGTTCAGCGCCACATGACAACGTGACGGCGCCACAAATCACGCAGTGTGCGGCAGAGATTCGGATGACAGATTGAGATGCATCTTAAGATATTTCATGAGCAGGTTTTGAATCGTTACCGTGGGCCATGGCGCGTCTGGCAGCTCCCTTCCGTGTGTATAGTGGTCCCGCAGTTTCTTAATTTTTTCAAACTCAGTTTGATCTTGCGCTGCTTCGCCAGGCGCAAGAACAGATGCGACAACTCGGAACCGCTCTACGAGCGTAAAGTTCGAGCCCTCGCGCGCTCTCAATTCTCGAAAAAAGTCCTCGCTCCATCCAAGCGCCGTTGCTTCGGTGGTCTGAAAGGCGGCCCTGTATTGGGCGCTAAACTTGCTATTGACGAATGTTTCCAGCGCCGCCCAAGCCGACATAAACGCAGCCAGCTCTCCGGTCGTTTTCTCAAATGAGGCGATGAGGAGACGAATAGTTCGGCGCAATCCCTCATCACTTATGAGCCGTGGAATCAGGGCTGCCGCTTCTGCCACAGCGCGCGGTTCGAGCGTGACACTCTGGGATACTTGCGGCGCCCCCATTTCTGGACTGGAAGTATATATGGGCTTATTAGCTACCTCGTCCCACAAATACACGAACTCAGCTATCTTCTGGATATTACTCTCGACAACATCTCCTAGACCTAATCTCAGAGCTGCGATCGTGCTTTGCACATGGGCATGGAAGTACTGTTTGATCTCGGGTTTAGAAACCGCGTCAAAGCAAAGAGCATAGTCGTCGGTATCGTGTCTGATCGAAAAATCCGGATTCGGAATATGCTTCTCGCCCTCGAAGACCAGAAAGACACCATCCGAGACATCGGCGGCCCGCTTAGCTTTAATATCGGCAATTGTCTGGGGGAGAATCTCCCTTGAAGAGGCGTCATCGTTGCCGCTGAGCCTTAGGTAAAAGAGAGCAAGATACCGGTTGAGGTGAGTCAAGTACGGTTCCGGATCAGCAACGAGCTTCGTTTTCGCATCTCGTTCCGGAAAATCTACAAGCTCCAGGACCTCGACACCTGGTGGAAGCTTGCGGGCCCCAAGTATTTTGTGGACGGAGATGTATGTCGCTTTCATCAAATCACTTCCCGTGCTTGTCGAGTTGCCTCAAGCGAAGATGAGTACCATGGCGAGCCCTAAATATCTCCGGC
>WUUC01123896.1_pt1 | contig 10854 bp, 9 predicted proteins | sample 6278441 | NCBI WGS metagenome assembly WUUC01 (sample SAMN13675441, study PRJNA597444) | soil metagenome | isolation source: soil | place: USA: Washington | collected 2017-10 | reverse complement strand
AGGCGGAGCCGAAGCCCCGCCTCCCTGTGCGATGTCGAGCCTCACGCCCGTTCGGGACGATCGGTCGGCGCCGCGAGACCTTTCGGTCTCTAGATCACGCGCTCTACCTCATGGTTGCCCATGAAGCGGCGCGGCGATCCCGGCCTAGGCCCTTTATTTAGCGTCGTGTGGCTGCGACGTGATCTCGATCTTGGCCAGATCGAGATCCGGAGCGGCAGATGAGCCTGCTGCGCGAGAGCGCCTCTCGTCTCCACCGCACGGCACTCGGCGAAGCCGATGAGCCGTGGCGCCCCGCGTTTGCGGACCCTTCCACCTTTAGCCGTCCATGGCAGTGGACGACCGTGGGCTTGCCTCGCCCTGTGAACTGCCCGCCCACCTCAAGCGCATCCAAGGATTTCGCCTTGGCACCCTCGGATTTTCCTGAGACGCCTCGGATTTCTCCTCAACGCCCTCGGATCGCCCTGAAGCGCCTCGGCAATTTCCCCTTGGCGCCGGGGGCAAGCGTTCAACTCACAAGAATAGACTACATCAGCGGCCCCGGACGTTAAGCGGCACCAGGGGGCTTATCCACATTATCCACCGCCGCTGTGTCCGCTGCGCAACGGCTGTTTGAGGCCGCTCACCTCGGCCACGAGCTCGCGAAATCGGGGGCGTCTTGCCTCGACATAGGGAAGCGGCCGGCAGAAATCGATCGCCGCAAGGCCAATCCGGGTGGTGAGCGCGCCGTTGAACAGGCCTTCCCCAAGCCGCGCCGAAAGCTTCGCTGTCAGACCATGGCCGACCAGCTGCTGAATGACGTCATCCCCGAGGGCGACGCCGCCTGTCAGTACAATATGAGTGAGAACCATGCGCGCGAGCTTAAGCAGCGACAGGGTGCCCGGCCGGGCGCCATAGAGCGTGGCGAGGCGGCGCAGCATGCGCAAATTCTCGGCACCGACGAACAGCATATCGATAACCGCGCCGGGGCTTACGGCAGTCACCACTGACACGCGCTTTGCGGATGCTGCGACGATGCTGCGTGCTACCGGATCGAGCGGCGCGACCAGCGTCCGTTCGGAGAGGCGGAGAAGTTCTGCGGCATCCATGATCTCGCCCTCGTGCTCTTCGAGTCGCTTCAACCCCCAGGCCACATCTTTCCGAGCGCCGTAGAGCCGCTTCAGCCGGCCCACCACATCGAGCGCGAGCGCCTTGTCACCTTCCGCCGCGGCGCTGTCGGCCTCGTGCCGGATCTCCCCAAGCCGCCGCAGGCGAATGAGGCCCGCTGCCTCCTTCGCGATGATCATCAGAAGCGCGAGAACGGCGATGCCGATGAGGCCAATGGTGGCCCACCCGATCCAATCCTGCCGCGCCATCAAAGAAATGACGAGGTCGTGCAGCCACATCGAGGTGGCGAGCCCGATGAGTCCTCCGATCGCGGCGATGAGGATGCTTCCCCAGTTCCATCCGCGCTCGAGTGTCGGAAGCGCACGCACCGCCGCGGGGAGTTGCGGCGCATCCGTCGCCACGACGCTTGGAGGGGGCATGTCGACGATCTCGACCTCCTCGATCCGGAAGGAGGTTGGTTTGCGCGGCTGCTTCATGTGAGGCGATCTCCGAGGAGCGACTGAAGCGCGCGGTCCAGACGAATATTCGGGAAGGGGGCGTAGCCGCCAGAAGGAAGGAGAACAGGGTCCGGCGGCCGAAAGCGCACGAAGCGGACGTCCTCGGGTTCGACTCGCGGATTCCTCAAAGCCGAGGCGGGATTCTCGGGCAAGTCTCCGGGAAAGATGGCGAAGGCTTCTGTCCCATCGAAATGGCGGCGGCCGATGGTTTCTCCGGCAAGTGGATAGCCGACGATGCAGGGCAGCGTATCGCCATTCCGTTTCGCCCGACCCTCCCGCGTCGCCCGAATGGCGGCAAGCGCGAGGGTCTTCACCTGCGCCCCGGTATATTTCGCGCGCGACATGGCGGTCTCGGTGAGCACCCCAAGGATCGCTTCGAGCCGGTCATGGCTCGAATGGTGCAGATGGTCGGCCTTGGTCGCAGCGAACACCACACGGTCGATGCGCGGAGCGAACAGACTTGTCCAAAGACTGTTCGCGCCGGTCCGGAAGCAGGCAAGGATGTCGGTCATAGCGCGTTCGAGCTCCGCCACTGCAGGCTTTCCGCCGTTCAAGGCTGCGAGCACGTCGAGGAGCACCATTTGCCGGTCGAGCCGCGCGAAATGATCCTGAAAAAACGGTCTCACGACGTGCCGTTTATAGGCTTCGTAGCGTCTTGCCATCATGGCGAAGAGGGAGGTCTTCGCGAAATCCTCGGTTCCTCTTGCGTCGAGCGGGGCGAAGGTTAGCGCCGGCGAGCCCTCCAGGTCCCCCGGCATGAGAAAACGTCCTGGTGGCAGCGTCGAAAGGGCATACGCGTCGGAGCGCACCTCGCGTAGATACGCCTTGAAGCGATCGGCCAGCTTCTGAGCGACGAGCTCGTCGGCGAGCGCTGCCGGATCGATCTCGGCGAGGGCTGCATGCCAGGGCTTGACCGCCTGTTTTCGCGAGGCGGCGCGGCTTTCTTCAAGCGATCGCTCCGACCAGGCGCGGAAGTCGAGATTGAGCAGCGGCAGATCGAGCAGCCATTCGCCGGGATAATCGACAATGTCGACGTTCAATCGGGTGTATCCCAGACGCCGTTTCCAAAAACCTTGCGGCGCATACTCGATCCCGATTCGCAGCTGGCTGATGCGCCGTGTGCTTTCCGGCCAGCGCGGCGGGTCGGCCGTAAGATCGGCCATGTGCCGCTCAAAGTCGAAGCGCGGCACTTGATCGTCGGGCTGCGGCTCGAGATAGGCGCGAAGCAATCGGCCATGCGCGGCTGCATCGAAGAACGACATGCGGCCGCCGGCGAGGAGATTGTGCACGAGGGCCGTGATGAAGACGGTCTTGCCGGAGCGGGCGAGGCCTGTCACGCCGAGCCGCACCGTCGGCTCGACGAGATCATGCGCGAAATGACCGACATTGCGGAAGGCGTCGACAGTGCCGCGGGTGAAAGCGGAAATCGGCACGTTATCGATGGTCCCCTTGCCGTGCGCGAAGCGGTGTGAGCGTTGCTATTAGCGCCCGCGCCTCACCCACGAAAGTGCCGGACAGCGCCAATTGTGGCGCGCGTCATGCTCGTGTCACCGGAATCTGAATCTGTGATTTTCAAATCATGACGAGTCGCTTCGCTTCGAATTTTGTCAAGCCGTCTTGCTCGCTTGACTTGGCGCTCCGCTTCCGTAAATACGGGTCAGCCTGGCGGGGGGTCACGTTCAACGTCGCCGGTCAAGGGAGGGGGACCCATTCTGGTTCCAAGCAATGAGCATGCGTGTGGCAGAGGCATTCATGCGGCCCAAGAAGAAGATCCCCGAGGATTACCAGCCTACCGACGACGAGCCTTTCATGAACGAGCGGCAGCGGGCCTATTTCCGCCGCAAGTTGAACGCTTGGCGAGACGAGATTCTCCGCTCGACGAAAGAGACGCTTCTTAATCTTCAGACCGATTCCGCGCAACATGCGGACATCGCCGACCGGGCGACGTCCGAGACCGAGCGTGCGCTCGAGCTTCGCGCCCGCGACCGGCAGCGCAAGCTGATCGCCAAGATCGATGCCGCTCTCGAACGACTCGAGGACGGCACCTACGGCTATTGCGAGGAAACGGGCGAGCCGATCAGCCTGAAGCGCTTGGATGCGCGGCCGATCGCAACCTTGAGCGTCGAGGCGCAAGAACGGCACGAGCGCCGCGAGCGCGTCTATCGCGACGAGTAATCTCCCACTCAGTCTATCACGGATAGGGGCCGGGCGACTTCCTCCAGCGGCTTCCGCTCGGCGGCGACGCCAAAGCGCGCGCCGATGTAGGCTGCGATCAGCATGAGAGCCGCGCCGAGGAGATACCCCGCCGCCACGCTCCAGGGATCGCCGGTATCGATCAGCATGCCAAAGAGTGCCGGTGCGAACACGCCGCCGATCCCGGTGCCCACGGCATAGAAGAAGGCAATGGCGAGCGCTCTGATTTCGAGCGGAAAGATCTCGCTCACCGTGAGATAGGCAGAGCTTGCCGCCGCCGAGGCAAAGAAAAAGATCACGCTCCAGGCAACCGTCTGCTCGGCTGCCGACAGCATTCCTTCAGCGAAGAGATAGCCGGTCACGGCGAGCATGAGACCGGAGATTGCGTAGGTCGCGCCGATCATCGGCCTTCGCCCGATCGTGTCGAACAGCCGCCCGATCAGGACCGGACCGAGGAAATTTCCGACAGCGAAGGGCAGGAGATACCAGCCGACGTCAGACGCTGCGATGCCGTAGAAATCGGTGAGGATCAGCGCGTAGCTGAAGAAGATGGCGTTGTAGAAAAACGCCTGTGAGCCCATCAAAGTGAGCCCGACGAGGGTACGGCGGCGGTGGTCGCGAAAGAGCGTGCGCCAAACCTCGCCGAGTGGTGTCGAACGCCGAGGAACGATACGGCAAAGCGGGTGCTCCAAGGGCGGCAAGGCACCTTTCCGCCGGGTATGCCCGTCTTCAATCGTTGCAATGACCGCCTGCGCCTCCGCCTCCCGATCATGCGTCATCAGCCAGCGCGGCGATTCGGGAATGAACGTGCGAAGCACGAGGATGACGAGGCCGAGCAGCGCGCCGATGAGAAAAGCGGAGCGCCAGCCGAGATCCGGCGCGAGAAACGCCGGATCGAGCAGCACGAGCGAGCCCGCGGCTCCGAGGGCTGCGCCGAGCCAGAAGCTCCCGTTGATGACGAGATCGGTCCAGCCGCGATAGCGCGCCGGGATGAATTCCTGGATGGTCGAGGCGATGGCCGTGTATTCGCCGCCGATCCCGGCCCCCGTGAGGAATCGGAAGACAGCGAAGCTCTCGAAATCCCAGGAGAGGCCGGTCGCGGCCGTGGCAACGAGATAAAGTCCTAACGTGATCGAGAAGAGGCGCTTCCGCCCGAGCCGGTCGGTGAGCCAACCGAAGAACAAGGCGCCGAAAACCGCGCCGGCGAGATAGAGGCTGTTCGCAAGCCCCACTTCGGGATTGGAGAGGCGCAACACGGGACTTTCCTTCAGCGCCCCCGCGACTGCCCCCGCAAGCGTCACTTCGAGCCCATCGAGCGTCCAGGTGACGCCGAGTGCGATCACCACGAGCGTGTGAAAGCGTCCCCAGGGCAGGCGTTCGAGCCGCGCCGGGACGTCGCTTTCCACGCAAGGAGGGGCACTTCGCGCGCGCTGCATGCGTTTACCCGTTCGTTCCGCTGGCGGATCAACTACGGACGCGGCGAATCGTTTGCTCCCGGAGCGGGCTCCGGACGCGGCAGGATCGGAAAATCGAAGATCCTGTCGGGGAATGGCTCGTTCCGAAGCGTGAAGTGCCACCACTCCTTTTCGTAGTTCTTGAAACCGTGGCGCTCCATAACGCCGAGGAGGAGCTTGCGATTATGATCCTGTTTGGGGGTGAGACCGGATGTCGAGGTGTTCGCCTTCCGATCGAAGCAATCGAAGGTCGTGCCCATGTCTAAAGCCGCGGATCCATTGCGATCCCGACGAGACGCGGTGCAGTCCCGCGGTTGAGCCTTCGCGGTCATTGGTTCAGTCTCGGCCTTGCGGTCGGCGGGAACGATAGTGAGGTCGACAGTCGCGCCGCGGGAATGACCGGAGACGGTGGCGATGTAGTCGGGAAAGAGTTCGGACTTTCTGAGCCGCGGATAGTAGCTGGCCTTCGCGTCAGGATCGTCCGGCTCTCCCGCCCAACCGACGAATGCCTTAACGGCCCGCTCCGGCCGGTAGCAGTCATAGACCTCGAGGCTGAAGCCGCGGCCTTTCAGTTCGGCTTGAGCGGCTTTCAAGGCTTCGGCGGCCTCGCGAACGAGAACGCATTCCGGTGCCTCATAGCCCGGAACGCGCCGCCCGGTGAAATTCAAGCTGCCGGCATAACGCATGTCCTGCCGGATGGTGGGATCGACATCGCGCAGATACACGAAACCCGCTGCCATCTCCTCGGCACGAAGCGGAGAGAGACCGGTGAGGAGAGCGAGGAGCACTGAAACGAGATGCGGCACACAAAAAAACTCCCCGCTTTGGGGCGGGGAGTGGAGTGTTTGGGGGACTGACATGACTGGCCTGGCCAGTCGGTGTCGGACCATTAGCAGGGAACTGCCGGCGCTCTTACGGCATCAGCGAACGACATTACCGGCGTCGTCATCCACCTGCCATGGGCATGGCGGCCGTAAGCTCGGACCACTTCTCTACCCCATCTCGGCGCGAGGGACAAGCAAAACCGACCATGGCAGATTTGCCACAGTCAATCAGAAACTTAGCGGCTTGCTGGCCAGAGTTTGCCGAAATCCGGAGGAGGGCCGAGGTCCGGCTGGCCGATGACAACGTCCTGAAGCGGAGGATCCAGGGAGCGGCGCCCGAAAATTCCGGTCTCGATCACCATGTCCACCGGGCCGCCGATCATGATCAAATGCTCGACGTCGTCGCGGCGAATCAAGATCAGCTTGCGGCGCCCGTCGACGGAGGCGGTCTCGACCACACCGAGGCGCTTGTCGCGTCCCTTCAGGAAGCCCGAGCCGCCGCGCCCGCCACTCGACAGCACGAAGGCTTTGAAGCCCCATGCGGTGAGCGCGATCAGGGCGATCACAAAGAGAAATCCCGCGATCGCAAGGAGAATGTTGTTCAGGTCCTCGGGCATGATCGTGTTTCCACCTCTTCCGCGGAGGCAGGAGGACGGCCGACACGAAGCCTTGGCGCACAGCCTATAACAAAGGCTTAACCAAGGTCCCAATATGCATCAATCCGGTGCCTCTCACCGCTTTGCCCGGTTTGTCGGGCGGTGTCGTGGCCTTTCTCCTGCCGATCAACAGGATCGAATCGGATACTTTGCAGCTATGACCGATATCGACGCGCCGATGCGCTACGCCGAACCCGTCGTGGACCGTAACGGTCAAGAGGGCCATGTCGGGCTCGTCATTCTCCTCGCTTTGTGCCTTGCCATTGCGGCGGTCGGCCTTGCGATTCTATCGCGCGAACTCGCCGAGCCCTTCGTCCTCGCCATTCTCGCCGGGCTCGCCGTCATTGGCGTGTTCACCCTCTTTGCCGGCGCCGTCGGTATTCTGCATTTCGGGCAAGGACCGGCGCGCAAGGATGCCGTCCGCGCTTTTGCCGACAATCTGCCCGACGCCGTGCTCATCGCCGACAGTGCCGGCCGCGTGATTTACGCAAACGAGGCCTATCGCGACTTCCTCGGGTCTAACTCCGGCACGCCGGTGCTTTCGCCGGACCGGGCGCTGGCCGCGAACCCATACATTGCCGAACAAATTTTCCGGCTGACGCGCGCGGCGCAGCAGGGCAAGGCCGTCAAGGAAGAGCTCCGGCTCCCGGGAGGCATAAATGGAGGCGGAAGCGCTCCTCGTTGGTTTCGCATTGCGGTGCGGCCGATGCCGGACGTGCCAGGCTCCGGGCGAAAAAACGGGCTTCTGGTCTGGCAAATCGCGGAGGTCACCTCCGAACGCGAGCGGCAAGAGGCGAGCTTCGAGAAGCTCCAGGCGGCGATCGCCTATCTCGATAACGCTTCGGCCGGCTTTTTCACCGTCGATGGCGAGGGAAGGGTCGATTACCTGAATGCGACGTTGGCGCAATGGCTCGGCCACGACATTGCCGAGCTCGCCACGCGGCGTCTCACCTTGAAAGACATCATGTCGGATGACAGCGCCGCCCTATTTGCACAGTCCTGGCGCGACGTCCCGAACAACGGCACGAGGCGCATCGATCTCGACCTAGCCAAGGCCGATGGCACGATGCTTCCCGTCCGCATCATGCACCGCGTGTCGCCGCAGGGTAGCAAGGAGGGCCTTCTGCATGCGCTCGTGCTCAACCTTGCGCCCGGTGGGGCCGCCGAGAGCGGCGCTGCGGAGGTCAGGTTTGCGCGCCTGTTCAACTCCGCGCCTGTCGCCATCGCCACGCTCGACGGCGATGGGGCAATCAGAACCACAAATGCCGCCTTCGCCCGCCTCTTCGGGCGCAAGATTGACGCCACTTCAGGCAAGGTCCTCCTTGCCGACATCGCTGCCGCCGAGGGCGACAAGGCACTTCGCAGAGCCGTGGATGCTGCCGTCGGCGGGGAGGGGATGGTCGAGCCGGTCGATGTTGTGCTCGTCGCCGACAAGGATCGCAGCGTTCGCTTCTATCTCAGTCCTGTCGGCCACACCGACGTGGAAGGCGAGGCGGCGATCGCCTATGCCATCGACACCACCGAGCAGCGCGCGCTCGAAATGCAATTCGCGCAGAGCCAGAAGATGCAGGCGATCGGGCAGCTCGCCGGCGGCATCGCGCATGACTTCAACAACATGCTGACGGCCATCATCGGCTTCTCCGATTTTCTGCTGCTCAATCATCGCCCGACCGATCCTGCCTTCCAGGACATCATGAACATCAAGCAGAATGCCAATCGGGCGGCGGGCCTCGTGCGGCAGCTGCTGGCCTTCTCGCGCCAGCAGACTCTCAGACTCGAGCTGCTCCAGCTCGGCGATGTTCTGCCGGATCTCTCCGAACTGCTCGGCCGGCTGATCGGCGAGAATGTCGAGCTGAAGCTGGAGACGAGCGGCGATCTTTGGCCGGTAAGGACCGATCTCAATCAGTTCGAGCAGGTCATCGTCAATCTCGCAGTGAATGCGCGGGATGCGATGCCGGGGGGCGGCAAGCTCATCATCCGCACCGCCAATGTCGGACCGGCGGACCTAGTCTTATTCAACCAGCACCGGATCGAGCCCGGCGACTATGTGATGATCGAGGTCATCGACACCGGCACCGGAATGCCTCCGGAGGTCATGGCGAAGATCTTCGAGCCGTTCTTCTCCACGAAGGAAGTCGGCCGCGGCACGGGGCTCGGCCTCTCCACGGTCTATGGCATCGTCAAGCAGACCGGCGGCTATATCTTCGCCGAAAGCGAGGAGGGCGCCGGCAGCACCATGCGCGTGCTCCTGCCGCGCGCGCACGAGATCGCCAGCGACTTCGAGCTGAAGAAGGAACGTCGCGAGCTACCCCGCGACCTGACCGGGCGTGGCACGGTGCTCCTTGTCGAGGACGAGGATGCCGTTCGCAGCTTCGCCGCACGCGCGCTCGGGCAGCGCGGCTATCACGTGCTGCAAGCGACGACCGGAACCGAGGCGATCGATCTCTTCGTCTCGCATAAGGGCGAGGTCGATCTCGTCGTCAGCGACGTCGTCATGCCGGAAATGGACGGCCCGACCTTGATGAAGGAACTGCGCGGCATCCGGCCGGAGCTGAAGATCATCTTCATGTCCGGCTATGCCGAAGATTCCTTCCGCAAGAATCTGTCCGACAAGGAAGACTTCCGCTTCCTGCAGAAGCCCTTCGACTTGAAGGAGCTTGCTGCCGCTGTGAAAGCGGCATTCGAGGACTGAGGGTCTTCAATCCGCGCCCCTGGCGGCCTCCGCTTCGCCCAGGTCTTCCTTTCGTCGTGGAAGGCCGCTAACACCGTCCGTAAGATCGGAACTTCGCCGTTGGACGGGAGCGCGTGCCGGACTACGAAAAAATACCCGCCGACGCCGATGAGGGATTCCGCCGCCGCAAGCGCGCCAAGCCCAAGCTGCCGGCGCTGACCATCCATCGCTATGGCGGCCGCCTGCTCTACATTTGGTACGGACTGAGGCCCGCCGCCTTATGGGAGCTGTTCCGGCGCGGGCGCTTCAAGGCGACGCTGAATTGCGTCCCCGACATTCTCACCTTCCCGCTCTGGGTGCCGTGGAACTCGGTGCTCTATTGGATCAGCGAGGCGCTCTACAGAAGACACGCCGAAGCGCTGCCCCTCGACGAGGCACCGATCTTCGTCATGGGCCATTGGCGGACGGGCACGACCCTGATGCACGATCTCCTCGCCGCCGATCCCACGCTCGCCTACCCGACAACTTACGAGTGCTTCTTCCCGCATCACTTCCTCCTCACGGAGCGCAGCCTGCCGAAGCTGTTCAAGATCCTGCTTCCGAAGAAGCGGCCGCAGGACGACGTGCCGGTCGGCTTCGACCGGCCGCAGGAGGAAGAGTTCGCCATGATGATGCTCGTGCTGCGCTCGCCCTATATGACGATGGCGTGGCCGCGGCAGGGGCCGGTGGACAGCGACTATCTCGATCTTGAGGGGCTGAGCGAGACCGAGCGGAAAGAATGGGCCGACGCCTTCCTGTGGTTCTACCGGCGCCTGCAATTGAAGCATGGCAAGCCGCTGGTGATGAAATCGCCGGCGAATGCCGCGCGGCTGAAGCTGCTGACGAAGCTCTTTCCCAAAGCACGCTTCATCTATCTTGCCCGCAACCCGCTCGATGTCTTTCCCTCGACGGTGAAGCTCTGGCGCGCGCTCTATTCGACGCAAGGGCTGCACAACCCGCCCTATCTCGACAACTATCTCGACGATTACGTGCTCGACATCTACGCGCGTCTGACCAAGCGCTTCGAGGCGGACAAGGCGCTGATCCCGGAGGATCGCCTCGTCGAGATCCGCTATGAGGATCTCGTCAAAGATCCGCTTTCGGCGATGCGCGGTACCTATGAGCGGCTCGGCATCGGAGATTTTTCCGCCGCGGAAGGGCCGATGCGCGAGTACCTCGAGGCGCAGGCCGAGCACAAGGTCTCCGAATATGAGATGCCGTTGGCGCTGAAGCGGAAGATCGTCGACCGGCTCGGCCCCTTCATCGACCGCTACGGCTATCGCGAGGCGGCGACGCGGGCGCTGGGCACCGCCAAGGGGGCTGCACCGGCCGCCGCCGGCGGCGAAACCGAGCCGGCGTGAGGCCAGGTACTCCCCCCAATTGTGACACAGTGCCCCGCCGAGAGAAGAACATCTT
>WUUC01121553.1_pt1 | contig 10854 bp, 19 predicted proteins | sample 6278441 | NCBI WGS metagenome assembly WUUC01 (sample SAMN13675441, study PRJNA597444) | soil metagenome | isolation source: soil | place: USA: Washington | collected 2017-10 | reverse complement strand
GAATGGGCGCGAGAGCGCTCGCGAGAGCGGAAGCGCGGCGAGCCTGGCTTTCGACGTTCGCGCTCATCGTCTGGAGTCGCCAGGTTGGTCGAGTTCGGCAGAAGCGAATGCACTCAGCTCGGACGGGTCCGCAATGGATTCTTTGGTGAGGTCGTCGACGAAGCGGTGTCCAGCGGCGAGCTTCGTACCCACGTGGTCCACGAATTGTTGGTACCGCTTTGCCGATTCGCTGCGAGCCGCCCGCTTCGCTTCATCCGGGATACTCGGCGTATGCGCGAACCAGAGCTGGAACCACACGGCGAGCGCTTCGGACACGACTTCGAGATCGCGGTGAACGCGTTCAACCGCGCGACCGAGGCAATCCATTCGGCGCATAAGGAGCGGGATAGTCGCCGGTGCGATCGAGGTATTGCGTCAGCGCCGCCTGGGCGACGGCACTCTCGCTCGTGCCATTCGCCGCGCAGAACGCAGCGAACCGCTTGTGCAGATCATGAGGGATATAAGGCTGGATACGTCGGCGTTGCGAGCGCCGCGGTGAGAAAGGTGAAGTGCTCACAGGGGTAGATCCTCTGCTTCGGTTGTGGACTCGGCCGTCGCTGCGGTTTCGGGTTCGCTGTTACCCGACGCAAAAAAATCTCCCCAGCCTTCCGTTGCAGCGGCTGGTGGCGGGGCAGGGCTTGTCGTGTTTGACGAGCTCGAGCTCGGCGGTGAAGCCGTCGGTGGATCGGGCGTTTGAACTGGAAGGGGAGATGCCTCAGGTGAAGATGGTGCTGTCGGGGGCACGACGACGTGCCCTTCCCAGTCGTTGGGAACGGCCGGCGGAAGCTCTCGGCTTTGCTCCTCGGGTGCATCGGGCGTGGGCATCCCATCACGGCCTTTGAACCGCGGATCGAGAAAGTAGCGGACCTTGCGAGCCCGATAGGGCAAGAGGCCTCCGACGAGCAGAATGCCGTCATCCTGTGAGAGCTGGTTGACTTCCGCAGGAGTAAGCAGCGGGCGCGCGTACTCTTGCTCGCTTTCGGAACGGTTCGAGAGAAAGAAACCGGAGCCAGAAAAGCTCTTTTGCATCTTCTTCTCAGTCGACTGCCCGAGCAAATCGGAGATTCGCTTCGCTGTCTTATCGTCGTTCGCCGCGTACGTGAACCGAAGATGGCAATTGTCGAGGATGTAATTGTTCTGACCGTAGGCTTTCTCGAGCTGGTTGAGCGATTGGGCAATGAGAAACGCTTTGAGCCCGTAGCCCGCGATGAATGCGAGTGCGGTCTCGAAGAAGTCGAGCCGCCCGAGCGAGGGAAACTCGTCGAGAAGTAGGAGAAGCCGATGCTTGTAAGCTTGCTTGCCGCCGAACTCCATCGACTCGGTGAGGCGCCGCCCGATTTGGTTGAGCATCAGCCGAATGATGGGGCGGGTGCGGGCGAGATCACTGGGGGGTACCACGAGGTAGAGGCTGACGGGGTGCTCGAGGTTCATGAGGTCAGTGATCCGAAAATCGGACTTCGAAGTGTTCCGCGCGATGACCGGGTCCCGGTAGAGACCTAGGCACGCCATGGCGGTCGAAAACACGCCCGAAAGCTCGTTCTCGCTTTTGTTGAGCATCTCCCTTGCGGCCTGCGCGATGACGGGATGAGGACCCGAGGGAAGATGCTGCGTCGACAACATGCGTTGCAATGTGTCGATCTGCGCGCGGCCCGGGTCGGAGAGAAACGCGGCGACGCCGGCGAGCGTCTTGTCCGGCTCCGCATAAAGCACGTGGAGGATGGCTCCGCACAAAAGGCTGTGCGCGGTAGTCTGCCAGTGGTCTTTCGAATCCTTTTCGCCAGTGGGGTCCACGAGGATGTCAGCGATATTCTGCGTGTCCTTCACTTCGCTGAGGCCCTTGCGGATCTCCATCAGCGGGTTGAATCGCACGGTGTGCTCGTTAACTCCGGGCTCGACGGACGTGTGACAGAGCGACGCCTCGGAGAGTTCAACCTTCTTCCCAACATCGGGCAGGCGGTCACCTTTCCAATCAGCAACCTCCCGATCCGTCGAAGGAGCTCGACCCGAAGAGCGCGAAGGCGCTCGAGGGCATTATCGAGGCTGCCTATCGGCAGGTAAAGGATTTGAAGGGTACGTGAGGGGCGCTTGGCGGCGAACTTCCGACGAGGATTCAAGGCGGAAACCGAACGGATCGCCATGGAGCTGCGTGACGAGCTAGAGATTGGAGCCCACGGCCGACTCGATCCGATTGCACTCGCCGCGCATTTGCACGTGCCCATCATGACGCTGCACGACCTTGTTGCTGTGGCCCGCGACGACGTCCGGCATTTCCTCGGCCGCGGCCGGAGCACATTTTCCGCGGTGACCATCCACGTGACCCGATCTCGGCGGCTGATCATCACGAACCCAGCCCACGCGACTACACGTCAGATGAACACAGTATGCCACGAACTGGGCCACATCATTCTCGACCACCAACCAGAGGCGCCGCTCAACCTCCAAGGTGGGCGCGCTTGGAACGGCACCCAAGAACGAGAGGCGGATTGGCTTGCCGGGTGCCTGCTTATCCCGCACGAAGCTGCTTACGCTGCCGCGCGCAAGGGGCAGACCGACGAAGACGTCGCGAGCGTTTTCGGCGTCAGTCGATTGCTCGCGACGTGGCGTATGAGGATGACGGGCGCGCGGATTCGCGCGCAGAGGGTCGCACGCTTTGCGAGGTGACGGCTCGCGGCATTGACCTGACATGTGCCTATCCAGCGGCCTGGCGTGTCGCCGTCTCCTCTGCCTATGGCATCTCCCCCACACCCGCAGCTGTCTGTGATAGCGCGCCCACCCGACATGAATTCAAAAGGATACGAAGCCATAGCCGCCGCGCTTCGAGCGCTTGCCGACGCGGTCGGTTCGATGGGCGCACCATCTCCCTCGAGCGAGGCGTCCGACGTGCCCCGATATTACACAAGGTCGACCGCGCCGATCGAGGCCCGGGCGTGGGATCGAGCCGTACGCGCCTTGCCAGCGTTCAGGCCTGGCCGCGAAAAAATGATTTTGCGCTCGGATCTGCACGCGTGGATCGAGAGCTTTGTCGCGGCACCGAAAAAGGTGGCGGCAACCAGGGTCATGGAGGGTGACGATACGCCGATCGATTATGAGGAGTTCGCCTCGAGAGCCAGGAGGCAGCGCAGCCGCCGCCTCGTCAAATGCCAGCGGTGCAGCAGGGACTTTCTGGCAACCGTGCGTGGCAAGCCGTTCGGACACAAGTGTTTGGCCGTACGTTGATGTGGCCAAGAGGTTTCACGGAGTCGCCCGATGTGTCGCGCAGGCCGGTGTCGGGTTACTCCTTCTTCGATGGCGCACGGACGGCCAATACCCACAGCGATTCGACAAGGACGAGCAGCGTCTCCGATGATGACAACCCGGCCTGCATCACCTCATCCCGAAGGTGTGCTGCGACAACGTCGAGTCGTTTCGGCCACGCGCGCCGCGCCATCTCGCTGAGTACGCGGTGCCGGACCGCATTGGCCCCGTACTCATAACCGACGTTGAAGTAAGCCTCCTCGCGCTCGGCGCGCTCGTCGTTCAAAAGCGCATCGAGCTGCAGGAACGGTTGGACATCGGCGCCGAGGGCAACCTTGATGCGCTCTTGAAGCTGCACCACGCGGCGCCGAACCGCACGGTGATAGAGTCGCGCTTCGACTGCCGTGTCGACCGGGTGTTTCTCCAAATCGAGCCGGCGCAGCGCTTCGTAATGACTTCGGCCGGCGGGTTTTCGATTGTGCCCTTCAGGGCGGATCGATACCTTACTCATTGGTAAGCCTTTCTCGGAAGGTTTGCCCAGGGGTCCGGCTGTTAGCAGCAGCGCGGGCCCCACTTGATCTCAATCAACGCTCGCTTCGACGACAGAAGCAAGTCGATATCGCGCTTGCGTATTCGCAATTCGCGCAAGCCAGCGTTGTTCGAGAGGTTATCGCGCCCCGTCGAAGCCGCAGGCGACGAGCAGTGCGCGCTCGACGTCGGGCCAATACTTGTCCGGCAGTTGGGCAACCAGCGATCCGATTCGTGACCGGCCTGCCAGCGCGACATGATCGAAATTGAGCGCGCAGACGACCGGCATCCCGTCATCGGTGGTCAAGACAACCTCCGTTTCGAGCCCTCGGATCGTTCGCGTGATGGGAACGACAATAATCTCGTTCAGCGACTGGACGACGGCGTTACGGGCGAGCAGCAGGACAGGTCGCTTCTTATCGGGAGCAGCGAACGTGTACCAACGGATTTCACCGCGCTGCACTGAACTCTTCCCAACCGTCAGCGTCCCAAGCGAGCGTCTCCTCGTCGGATGAAAACTCGTCGGTGCCGGCGGGCGCCTGGGCATAAGCTGCTTCGGCCCCACCTTCTTCGGCTGCGGATCGCAGGGCCAACTTTGCGAGCCGCAATCGTTCTTCTCGAGGAAGCCGCTGGATCAGCGGCCAGAGGTCTCGGGCAGTCGGCGGGTTCGTCACGGTCGAAGCATACCTCGTCTTAGTGGATTGCGCCGCTTTCCCCTGCTCCAGCGGTTTCTTGTTGGTCACGAAGAATTTGTCTGCGCGCTTCAATCCACGGCACGAGAACCGCACTGCCGCGCCGTACCTCGTCCATTCGCCTGTCGAGGTCGTCATAGTCGATGTCGAGTTCGTCCCGTGCGTCGCGCGCGGCGAGGCCCCCAGCGAGCTCTTCGACCACTTCGCTGCGCTCACCTGCCCGCGGCCCGGCGGCCTTGATGGGCAGTCTGCTACCGCGCCCGGACGTCATACGCACAGAATGGCCCTTGGCAGGGCGGCCTGTCGAGCGAGGCCGATCGGTTGATCTCGCATCCGTGATCCTCCGGAGCGCCAGGCCGTACATGGGCAAGTTTGCCCCCGCGCCCTCACTACGACCTCACTTCGCCCTCACAACGCCCTCCCGCCGTGCGACGTACGTCGAGCGCATCGGACGTCCCATCTCCGAGCCGCGCGAGGCCGCCCCATGCTCATCGCCGCGCCGTGGCCGATCTCATCGCAACTGCTCACGAAACCGGAGACCGCGGTGTATACGGCCGTGCGTCCCTCCGCCCCTGCCCAATGAACCATCCGACAGTGAGCCCCCGAACATCGACTGGGCGGCCGAGGCCACGGTAGGTTGCCTTTTCGCCGAGAGGATTTCGAACAATGAAACGCTTGCACGATCCCGAGACCCCTTCACCGGACGAGAGCCTCTGGGACGCACAGGACGTCGCCCGCTACCTCAAGGTCAGCCGGTCGTGGGTCTACCACCAAGCCGAAGCCGGCTTGCTTCCCCACCTGCGCGTCGGGAGCCTGCTTCGTTTCGATCCCGAGACGATTCGCGCGTACGCCAAGGGCAGTACCGTGCGCAGCAAGATCGTCCCCTTTCCTTCCCGATCGCAGTGAAAGGAGGTTGAGCGATGGCGTCGGCCTACTGGCGGGCAGGGAAACTCTACTTGCGATACAAAGACGAGCGCGGACGGTGGAAGGACAGGGTCTGCGACGCGCGCACGAAGACCGAAGCGAAGCGGCTCGCAGATGATCTCGAGCGCAAAGCCGAACGACAACGGCTTGGTCTCGAGCCCATGCCGCTCGAGAATGGCGGCGGAACGATCGCGGAGCTCCTTACATGGTGGCTCGAGACGTATTCGAGCGGAACGCCTTCGCATCGCCGCAATCAGCGGACGCTCAACTTTCATTTCTTGAGCGTGGACCCCGAGACCCGCCGCCGAGCGCACAAGCTCTCGGACATGGTGCTCGTCGACGTCACATCCGGCGACGTCGAGTCGATGCTCCAGGCCAAGGCGTTGGAGGATTATTCCGCGCAAACGCTTAACCACCTGCGCCGGTTCCTCCTGACCGCATTCAACCGAGCCATCGAGGCGAATCGCTATCGCGGTGCGAATCCAGTTGAAAAGGTGAAGCGCCGCAGGGTGCCGAAGCGAAAGCCGGACTATCTGCGGTTGCACGAAGTGCCTCGCGTGTTGAGCTCGTTGGCCGCGCGATGGCGTCCGCTCTTCGCCACCGCGGTCTACACCGGGCTCCGCAAGGGCGAGCTTATCGGGCTGCGCAAGTCGGACATCGACTTCGATGCGAAGCTCATCATCGTCCGTCGGTCTTACGATCGCGATCGAACGAAGGGCGCGCATGAGGAAGGCATTCCGATCGCTGATGAGCTCGCGCCGTACCTGAAGCATGCAGTTGGATCTTCACCATCGCATCTCGTTTTCCCAAAGGAGGACGGAAAAATGATGAGCGCCGAGACCAAACTCGAATGCGTACTCCGGCGCGCCCTGGGTCGTGCGAATCGTGACGGGCTTTGAGCACGTCTGCCGGAGGAAAGGTTGCGGCCACTCCGAAGCGGCGACGAACGCCGCTCCGCGTCGCTGCCCCCAGCACAAGATGAAGCTCTGGGTGAAGCCGCAGGTGCGACCGATTCGGTTCCATGACCTGCGTCACACGACGGGAAGCCTGCTTTTTCAATCGGGCGCCAATCCCGCCGCCGTTCAGCGCATCCTTCGGCACAGCGATCCGCGCATCACAACCGAGGTGTACGGGCACCTCGCTCCCGACTACCTCAAGGCCGAGGTGGATCGCCTTCGTTTCGGCGCCGCTCCTCCGATGTCTCCTCCCGCTGAGCCGGAGGCACAAGTGACGGCCGCCGTGGTGAATGCGGAACCGTTTGCTGCATTAGTGCTGCAAGAGTCGAAAATCGACGATCCGACCGATCGCAGCGCGCCCCCGCAAGCCGCGCAATCTCTCTCGCTTTTGGCGGCGCGCCCGGCAGGACTCGAACCTGCGACCCGCGGCTTAGAAGTGCGGGGCAGGAGGAGCAAAAAGTAGTCAGTGCGCCACGTTGCGACTTCGCCGAGGTGCGAATGAGCAACGATGAGCCCCCACGATTGCCCGTGAAATCTGGGCAATTGCCACAATTGCCACAGCCCGAGGGTCAGCGCAGCTTAGCTGACGCAGTCGCGCTGGCGGCTGACGTTCTCGATGCTCAGAGGCGCAGCGATCCCGACTGGACTCGTCGCGCGATCCGCCTCGCCGAGGTCGTTGTGGCGCTTGAGCAGCCATCGAGCGTCGCTGCCGCGGTCGAAGAAGTTGCGAAACTTGCCTCCGAGCTCACGCAACGAATACGCGACCTCGGCCGGTCGGAACCCTACGGCACGATGAACACGGCACAGGTTCTCCTACATGCCCGAGAGAGCGAAGCCAAGATGGGGCGGACACGGAGGGATCTGGAACGATGATTCCGACCGCCACGCCCCAGCAGAAAGAAGGGCCCGCAAGGCGCCTCCCCAAGTCATTCTATGGCCTGGATGCGAGTGCGCGCGCGCTCAACATACGACGGCGTCTCACGAAGCGTGAAGCACTCGTTCACGAAGTCGTTATTGCGACTTGCGCCGGCTGGGATCGCGTCACAAGCATTGCAGAGTTGGCGCGAAAGTCGGGATTGCCTAAATCGCACGTCAGCGAGGCGCTCACATCTCTGGAGACGCTCAATATACTTCGCCGTGTTTGGCACGGCCCGAAAACGTCATCGCGTCCTTCACTTACTGTGGAGCTACTCGATGATCCGGAACCAATCGAGCGTCAGCTCCATGCACGAGAGGAGCATGACGGTCGGCGACGTCGTGTTCCCAAATCGGGAACTGCGTCGCGTTCCCAAATCGGGAACAGTGCTGCGACCCAAATTGGGAACAGAACCTTTCCTAAATCGGGAACAGTACTCCTTATGGACCTAGATCCTGATCCAGATCAAAACCAGATCCCTCCCTCCGTACCTCCCGTTTCGAATCGGAGCTTGAAGCCTCGCGCCGCGGGAGGCGTAAAGGAAGGAGGGAGGGTGAATGAGCATTTGCTTGAACAGGTTCACACCCTCCTCGCCGAGATCGGCGAAAACGGGGCGCGATGGACGAACGGACTACGGACCAAGTTTCTCCCGCCGATCGTCGGCCATGAAATGGCGCCGACGGCCGAGGAGATCATCGCGATTGTACGCAAGCGGATTCGTCAACCGAACGTCCGCTTTGCGAATTGCCCTCCCGCGCTAGTCCTCGCGCCGGATGAATTCGGCCAGCACCTCGCCAAACTGCGGTGGGCTCGTGCAAATCGGCTCAACCGAAAAGCTGAACGGGAAAACGTGATGGGATTGTCTGCCCGTCGCCGCTATTCGATGCAACCGCCGGTATGGCTTCAGGACGTCGTCGACCGCGCCAAGACACTATATGGGAACGCGGCACCGCCAAGACTCGCCAAGCCGACGGCTGGCGGCGAGCGCCCGGAGATGAACGACTGCGCAGATTTGCGTCCGAATGAGCTTGCGACCCACCCTCGCGGCGGACCGCAGTCTCAACCAACTGGTGTTCTGAACGCGGTCTAGTGCGCGCCATTCCGGCCCCGCAAGAGCGCAAGAGCACGACCACCCCCTATCGGGATTCGAACCGAAGCGGCGCGAAAACCGAGAAAAATGGCCGTTGTTCCCCGATTTACGATCAAAATGACCCGAAACGGCTTCGAATGCAGCTCACGAGTGCCCCCGGGGGCGAGCTCGATGGTGAGGCCTCGAGCTCGCGCTGGCCGATGCTGTCGCCGCTAGGGCGTGGAGAAAGGTGCAGGCGATTGCTGGCTTGCTCGAGGAACGCGCGCGGCTCGGTGATCCAGCTACTCAAACTGCCGCGCCACTCTCCGCTCGCACTTCCCGCGGCCCGGTTGTCCGAGTTCGCCGTACCGAACCCAAGCTTACGGCACGGCGGTTTCGACTCGGAACGGTCGACCATCCGACGATGGGACCGGGGACCGGAGCACCGAGGAGCAGTCGCCACAGGTTGACGTACACTCATAAACATGTACACTTTTATGTATGTTATTTCGCCGTCGATGGACACTCGATCTCGAGTCGAACGACATCCGTTGCGCGATGGCGCTCGTCCGGGGTGCGCGCCGCCTTCCCAAGGGCGAGGCCCAGTGGAAACGCTGCGACATGGCCTTCGTCCTGCGGGTGTGTCTGGCGACCGGAATGAGGGCGGTGGCCAAAGAACTTGAGGAGGCCCTAGGAACCCGGATAAACCAGGGGGGCCATGACGAAGCCGAGCCCTCGCCCTCCTCCGGAACTGAGCATCGTGATTAAGGCCAAGCTCGACACCAAGGAACTCGGCGGGCTCCTGCGAACGATCCGAAGCTCCGTCAACATGACCCAGGTCGAGGTCGCGCGAAAACTCGACATTCCCCAGCAAACTGTCGCTCAATTCGAGACCGGCGACCGCGAATTGATGCTGAGCACGATGAACAAGTACGTCCGGGCGCTGGGGTGGGAGCTGACATTGACCGCCAAGAGCATTTCCCGCCCAAAGGGCGAACGGGGTGCCAAGCAGGGTGGCGAGGGTCGGAAGTCGGCGGCCCGAAAACGCCCCGCTTCGAAGCGGGCGGCCGATTCAGGTGGGAAGCGATAGCGACGTGGTGATCCGAGAGCCGCCCGGCCATTGGGGTGAGAACGACGTCAGTCGTCGCGGATTCGACCATGGCCGTTGACAAGAAGCGCCGGAGGCGGGCCGCCGTCGATTCCCCATCCGTGCGCCTAGCCCGCGGCCGTACGCGCGACGGGGCCTCCTTTCCGGTCGCACCGACGCGCGCTGAGGTGCCCCGCGACTACGCGAAAGTTCTCGAGCAGATCAAACAACGGATTGGACAAGAGCGGCTTCGAGTGGTCATGGCCGCCAACAAGGCCCTCGTCTGCCTCTACTGGGATATCGGGCGGACGATCCTGCAACGCCAGAAGCGGGACGGTTGGGGAGCCAAGATCGTCGATCGGCTCTCGTCGGACTTGCGAGACGCCTACCCGGACATGCGAGGGCTCTCGCCGCGAAATCTGAAGTACATGCGTGCCTTTGCCGCAGCGTGGCCCGACCGCCCATTTGTGCAGCAGGTTGCTGCACAAATCCCATGGTTTCATCACTGCGTGCTGCTCGACCGCGTTCCCGAGCCCGCCGCCCGAGAATGGTACATCAAAGCCGCGCGACAGCACGGATGGTCCCGCCACGTCCTGGCCCTCGAGATCGACGGCCGCGCTCACGTGCGCCACGGCAAGGCCCTCACCAACTTCAAGGCCACGCTTCCGCCCGCGGATTCGGACATGGCCACGCAGGTGTTCAAGGATCCGTACCTTTTCGATTTCCTTGGTACCGCGAATACGAGGCAGGAGCGCGAGATCGAGCAAGCTCTCGTCGATCACATTCAGCGTTTCCTTCTCGAGCTCGGAACCGGCTTCGCGTTCGTGGGAAGGCAGGTGCTTCTGGAGGTCGGCGATCACGACTTCGTTCTCGATCTGCTTTTCTTCCATCTCAAGCTTCGCTGCTACGTGGTCATCGAGTTGAAGGCCGTGCCATTCGAGCCGGCGTTCGTGGGTCAGCTGAACGTGTACCTCTCTGCCGTCGACGACCTGTTACGTCACGCCGATGACAAGCCCACAATCGGGCTCCTCTTGTGCCGGTCGAAGGATCGGATCGTCGTCGAGTACGCCTTGCGCGATCTCAAGAAACCGGTCGGCGTCGCGCATTGGGAGACAAAGATCGTGGAGAAATTGCCGCGGGATCTTAGGGGAAGTTTGCCGACCGTTGAGCAGATCGAAGCGGAACTGGCTGTACATCCGAAGAAGCGATGATTCCCCAAAGTCGTGGCCCCTTGGGTGAGACCAATGCGTACAGTTCATTGAACCTGAAGCTGTCGCAGAAAAAACTCGGGGCGTTTCGTTGTCGCGACCGTCGGTCGCTGATTCGAGCTTCCCGCGCCCGCCGTCCGAGCGTTGATGGCCCGCCAGCTCGCCTGTCCGCGATATACTCTCCTGTCTCATCGGACGCTG
>WUUC01085466.1_pt1 | contig 10854 bp, 9 predicted proteins | sample 6278441 | NCBI WGS metagenome assembly WUUC01 (sample SAMN13675441, study PRJNA597444) | soil metagenome | isolation source: soil | place: USA: Washington | collected 2017-10 | reverse complement strand
CGGAGACGTAGAACTGCAGGAGGCAGACGCGCGTCTTGTAGTGGTACATGTTATCCGCCTCGGTATCGAGAGCGGCTTCGCCGGAACGGTCGAGAGCGGCGAAGAGTGGCGCGAGCTGCGCGGGGGTTTCGATAAGGGTGTAGGGAGGCGTGTCGGGCATCGGTGGCGGTGTCAGCGTCTGGTCGGCGTGCGGGGTGAAAGGAGGCAGAATGTTGGGGGGAATCCAAGCGCGGGCATGGGCGGCGAAGCGTCTGGTGACGAAAGCGGGCGGTGAGTGGGCGAAACGCGAAGACGCAAAGAAGCGAAGCCGGAGCGAAGGGCGGAGGATGCGAGGTGGAGAGACGGAGGGCGGACTGGATTGAGCCAGAAAAGGATAGGGGCGGGGCAAACCGGGGGATCGTTCTGTGTCTTCTTTCTCTCACTCTTTCTCTGGATCGAAAAGGTTTGGAGCGGCTGCGGGCATGGGAGGATGGTCGGAAGACGGAGGGCAGCGGGAGAAAGAGGAAAAAGAAAGATAGGAATCTGGAGGAGGCGGGCTTGCGGGGAGCGGGGAGTTTTGCCGCGATGGGCGGCGCATGAAAGTCGTCGTTCTTTGTTCAGGCGGGATGGACTCGGTGACTGCGCTCTACTGGGCGCGGCGGGAACATGCTGTGCTGGCGGCGGTGAGTTTTGACTACGGGGCGAAACATAATCCGAAGGAGTTGCCCTTTGCGGCGGAGCATGCGGCGGCGCTTGGCGTGCGGCATGAAGCCGTGTTGTTGCGCTTCATGGACCGGTTGTTCACGTCGGATTTGCTGAACTCAGGCGGAGAGATTCCGGAGGGCCATTATGAGGCGGCGAACATGAAGCAGACGGTGGTGCCGTTTCGGAATCCGATCATGCTTTCGATCGCGACGGGGTTTGCGGAGAGCATCGGTGCCGAGGGGCTCGTGATCGCGGCGCATGGCGGCGATCACGCGATTTATCCGGATTGTCGCGAAGAGTTCATGCGAGCGATGGGCGAGGCGATGCGGCTGGGGACGTACGCGGGGATTCAGCTGCTGCGGCCGTTTATCGGGATCGGCAAAGGCCAGATCGCGGCCGAGGGCGCGCGGCTAGGCGTGGATTTCGCGCGGACATGGTCGTGCTACAAAGGCGGCGCGATCCATTGCGGTAAATGCGGCACGTGCGTGGAGCGGCGCGAGGCGTTTTTGCAGGCGGGCATCGTGGATCCGACGGTCTATGCTGAAATGGGGGCGTTGCCGGCCAAGCCGTGAGGACGGAGCCGAAAGCGGGCGATCGGTTTGGTGAAGCGCGAAGACGCAAAGGCGCTAAGGTCGAAAGCGAAGAGCGGCTGGTAGATTGCGGCAGTCTGGGTTTCGCGGCGGTGGCGATAGGTCGTATGAGTCTATTGGGGCTTATGGGGAGCGACGCGCTCCGCAGCGGCGTGAACTAGAGGTCCAGCCCTATAAGGAGGTTTTCCTTAGCTCGGACCTTTGCTTCTTCGCGGCTTTGCGATTCATCTAGGCGGCTTCATTTTTTCGCATGCTAATTTCCGAGATCTTCTACTCGCTCCAGGGCGAGGGTGAACTGACGGGGGTGCCGTCGGTTTTCGTGCGGGCATCGGGTTGCAATCTTCGCTGCAACTGGTGCGACACACCGTACGCGTCGTGGAAACCGGAGGGGGAAACGATGTCGGTGGCGCAGATTGTCTCCGAAATCTCGCGACAGCCTGCACGGCATGTTGTGCTGACCGGCGGCGAGCCGATGATCGCGAAGGATATTCGTGAGCTCGCCGCTGAAGTTAAAACACTCGGGCATCACATCACGATCGAGACGGCGGGAACCGTGGCGCCGGACGGCATCGCGTGCAACTTGGCGTCGATCAGTCCGAAGTTGAAAAATTCCGCGCCGGATGAGCGTTTGCCGCAGAGGTGGCGGGAGCGGCACGAGGAGACGCGCTGGCAGCCGGATGTGGTGCGAGCGTGGGTGGATTCCTATTCGTATCAGCTGAAGTTTGTCGTGAGCAGCGCGGCGGATATGGACGAGATCGAGTCGATGCTGGTCGAGTTGAAGCGAGATATCCCACGCTCGAAAGTGCTGCTCATGCCGGAGGGGACGTCGATGGAGACATTGCGCGCGCGCGCGGCTTGGCTGGGCGAGCGTTGCAAGGAGCGCGGCTATCGTTACGCGCATCGGCTACACGTGGAACTTTATGGCAACAAACGCGGCACCTGAGCCCGAACGACCGGAGGAGACGACCGGCGAGCTGCCGCTTGAGGATGCACGCGCGCTGACGGTTTATGTGACGCGCAAGCGGAAGCTCTCGGAGGAAATGGATGCGCTCAAAGCGCGCTCCGCCGAAGGAGAATTAACGCTGCGCGAGGCGATCGTGGTGCTCGGGGTGCGCGCGTACACGTTGCTCCTGATTTTGCTTTCGCTGCCGTTCATCACGCCGATCCCGCTGCCCGGATTGTCGACCCCGTTTGGGCTGGCGGTGGGTTTGATCGCGCTGCGCCTGATGCTAGGACAGAAGCCGTGGTTGCCGGAAAAAGTCTTGGGCCGGCCGATCCCTCCGGGATTTTTCGGCAAGGTTTTCAAATTTGCGGCGTGGATTATCCGATTCCTCGAAAAGCTGCTGCGACCACGGCTCACGTTTTTAACCGACACGGTTTTTCTCTATCGCACGCATGCCGGGCTGATGCTGCTGGCAGCGGCGGCGTTGCTGCTGCCGCTGCCGATCCCTTTCACGAATACGTTTCCAGCCTGGACGATCATCTTGGTGGCGGCGGGGCTGCTGGAGCGGGATGGTTTCTTTATTTTGGCAGGCTATATCGCGTTTGCGGCAGGCGTGTTGTACTTCGTGTTTTTGGGCGAGGCGGCGCAGCGGACGACGATATGGTTAAAGGACTGGGTGCTCTCGTGGTGGTAAGTGCGACCGCCGTGAGGAAGCGATCGCGCAGCGAAGCGCTATCTGGCCGGAATGCCGCTCCGCGACGAAGTGTCGTCCGCGCGCATTTTTTCGCAGCCCTTGAGTTGCTCCGCACGCCCTCGGACAAACCTTGTCCGTGACCGAGCGCGTTGTCGCTTCTCGCCTATCTCCCGCACCTAATCTCCCCTTTCGCCATGACTACTCCCCCGCCCGACTCGTCTGAAAAAAAACGTCGCCATGCGATCAATCTCCGTCTCGCGCTGCTTGGGTTGCCGACCGTGAGCGATGCTCATTCGGCGGGTTGGACGGATCTGGCAGCGCCGATTTTCGCGAGGCATCGCGAGACCACGCGGCAGCTCATCGATCCGCTCTGTCCGGCCGATCACCGCATCCAGGCGTGGCTCGAGCATTTCTTATCGGACGTGGGCCCGGCGCCGCTATTGCCGGCGCGTTCGTTTATCCTCGATGAAGCGGGATTGGCGCGTGCGCTGTCGCTGCCCGCGGAGGGCGACGACTGTTCCTCGGCGCTGCTGAAAAGTTACCGCGTGCGTCAGGGTGTGTTGCATAATCCGGCCAGCGATCGGCGCACGACGCAGGGCGTTTTTCATGTGAGCGAAGGCGGGTTGCCGATCCCAGATGACAAGCTCGCGGTGCCGAAGCGGGTCTATGCGAAGATGCTCGAGATCGCGCTCACCCCGCCGCGTGAGCTGTTGAAATTACCCTTCACTCAAGCCCGGGCGACTGAAGCGGAGTCGTTTGTCTCGCTTCTCCTAAGACCGCTGGTGTGTCCGGCGGTGTCGGGCTTCACCGAGGAGAAGCGCATGGAAATCCGCTTCCTCGCGCCGGGCTCTTTGGTGAGCAATTTGGATTTCGTGGAATCGATCTTCGGCAATGGCGGAGATCCGTATTTGCCAGAAAACGACGCGGGGCTCGATGTGGAGCATTGGAATGGTCATACCGGCTGCGTGATTCTTGCGCCGCACTTGGTGACGGTGCCGAAGCACCTGGTGGGGTTGCCGCATTGGGATCTGGCGACGCCGCGCCAACGCCGCGACGGCATGTGCTGGAAAGACGAGAGCGAACTCTACAACAACGGCTCGGCCTTCAAACTCACCGCGCGCAACGAGCGCGGCGTGATGGTCACGCTGATCGCCGACAACTACTATGGTTACTGCAAGAAGGAGGTGAAGACGCAGATCAGCTTTTCCGCAAATCTCCACGGCCTGGCCGAAGAGGAGCACGCGGGCGGCGCGTTGGTTTTCCCCAGCTACGATTTGGGCGAGGAGTTTTCGGGCTTCACCGAGGAGAAAAAACATTCCTTCGAGGAAGCTGTCGCGCGCTTAGGCGATCGCGTCGAGGTGAGGCCCGAGGGTTATGCGGTCGATCGGAAACATCCGGAGGTCGTGCTCGTGCCCGAAGCGACGACGTTCGATCTGCGCAAGCAAACGGTCTGGTGGAAGGACGGCGCGGGTGGCGCGAAATCCATCAAGCTGCTCGCGGGGAAAACTTATCTGCGTCCGAGCGGTTACCGCGTTCACATGGAGCAGATGCCCGGTGCGAGTTCGGCGTGGCGGCTGGTCGGCACGGTCGCGGAAGGCACGGTCTGTCACAAGCCCTGCACGGTGTCCGGAGGCGGGAAGTCCGAGATCTCGAAGGCGATTTCATACGCGATTCTTCCGGGGCATGTATTCGTCGCGGATTTCGAGAAGGACTTCGATCTGGTCGGGGCGATTCTCGCCAAGGATTTTTCGAATCGGTTTCGCGAGCCCTCGCGAAATGGCCAGGACACGCGCTTGATCCTCAGTCCGCGCCGTTCGCTCGGCAGCGTGATCAAACTGCTCACGCCTTCACGACGCGAGTACAGCGACGAGTACAATACCTGGCTCACCTCGATCGCGCAGCACATCAAGGAATTGATCTTCGTGTTGAAACGTTTCCACAAACCCGAATGGGGCGCGCACTGGCGCGAGCATTTTTCCGTGGATACGATCAACGGCCGGCCCGGCTACGAGCTCAAGCTCGACGGTCGCAAGCTCGTGACGAATTGCCTACGCGTCGGCTTCGAGGCGGACGGCTCGTGGCGCGTGTTTGGGCTGCGCAACGATTTCCATCCGGCCGCGAAAGTGCAGATGGAGGACGACATCACCGCGTCCGTCGTCGCACCGGTGAAGGCGTTGAAAAATCTGCCGGCCAACTTGCACGCCTCCGATGCGGTGAAGTTCGTGCAGAACTGCGAAGCGCGGCTTTTCCAACGGCCGGACGATGCGGTGCACCGCGGTTACGATCATCAAGCCGAAGCGGACATGGCCTCACCGGGATCGTTTATTTCCAACTTCGAACCGCTCACAGGCGACGACGCGCGAGGACTCATGGAAGACGCGATCGGGTACAACGCCTACACCGCGCCGATGCGCGATCTCATCCGCGCGGCAGCAGCGGCGGATGCGAAGCCGAAGTATTTCGTATCGTCCGCGCACTCGCGTATCGTCGACGGCAAGCCGACAAAAAATCCGCGCTACCTCCAGGTGCGCCCGGATCTGGCCGATCCGCTGGGCGCCTATGTCGCGGGGCTCGGCGCGCGTCTGCATCGCGGGCTGAAAGCGGACGAGCCGGTTTTCACGCCGGTGAGTGTGCTCGTCCCGGGACGTCGCAATAACCCGCCGGAAAAAGGCGTGCGTCCGCTGGCGGTATTCAACCCGATCCACCATCTCGAACTGCCGGAACTATTCATGGAGTTCATTAGTTCGATGACGGGGAAATCGCCATCGACGACCGGCGCGGGCTCCGAAGGCGCGCTGACCAAAGGGCCGTTCAACGCGTTGCGCCCCATCGTGGATCTCAATGCTGCGCTCATCTCTATCATCCTCACCGGGCACGATGCGTTCGTGTCGGCGGCGGGTTATGTGGGACCAAACGTGCGTGTGGATCACGACGTGAGTTTGCTGATCCCGGAGATCTTCGCGCGCATGACTTCGGCCGAACGCGACGCTCGTGCGTTGATCGCGGAAGGCAGTCTCGAGAAATGCACCGACTTCACGCACGAGGGGCAGAAGGTTCTCGCGAGCCGTCTAGGTTACCGCATCACGACACGCTTTGTGCGCGTTTATTTCGGACGTATTTTCGATCATCCGCACGCGGTTTTCACCGACGAGATGCTTCGGCCCGAACTGCAAGATATGGGGATCTTCGCCGATGGAATGGATAACATCTGCGCGACGCATCGCCGCGTGGCGGAGAGTTATTTCAATGACGGCTCGATCGATGTCGCGGTGCCGCCGCTCAAAGCGCTCCTGCATATCATGGCTCACGGAACCTTCGAGGGTAAGACCCTCGACGATCCCGGCGTGCGCACGCTGTTCACCAAGGAAAGCATGCTCACGAGCCCGTGGTACGCCCAGCGCCTGACGGCGAAACAACGCGGGGAAACGACCTTGTGGAAACGCCATGTGAAGTATCTCGAGGCGTATCTCGACCGGCCGAACTGCAGCGACACTGCGGTGCGTTTCGATCTCAAGGGCCGGCTCGCGCGGGCACGAACCGAGCTGAAGCATGTGGAGTCGCCGACTTACTTAGCGGGGCTGCGGCACACGCTGGGATTGCAGCCGCTGGCGGATTAAACGCGGCAGACGTTTTGCTCTGACTACTTTGAACGGTTTGATGGGAAGCGCGGTGCCCTCACTGCGCCCCTCGCGCCAAAAGCGCAGGGGCGTTATGCGGGGTGAGGGCACTGCGCCTACAGGAGGCGTCGAGGGTGGAGCGCGGAAAAGTTCGCCCTGCTACACCGCTCGCATTTCGTGGCGTTTCTTATGGCTGAAAAAATCGCGTTTGTCGGAGTGGGTCGGATGGGTGCGAACGTGGCGCGCCGTCTTCATGAGTGTGGGTATCCCGTGGTGGCCCTTTACGACGCGCATGCGCCGTCCGCGGCGGTGCTCGCCGAGGAACTGGGCGCGGCGCAGGTTTTTTCCCTCGCGGCAGTCGCAGCGGCGGCAGACGTGATTTTCACGGTAGTGACCGACGATGCGGCGCAGCTCGACATTTTCGCGGCTTCGGGCGATTCGCTCCTGATCGGCGCGAAAGGAAAAACGTTTATCAACTGCGCAACGATCGCACCAGCCACACATGTCGAAGTGGAGCGCCGTGCAAAAGCAGTCGGCGCTTTTTCGCTTGAAGGCTGCATGGCGTCGTCGATTCCGCAGGCACGTAACGGGACACTTTATCTGATGTGCGGCGGCGAACGCGCGACTTTCGAGCGTGTGCAACCGATCCTCGCGACGCTCAGTACTGCGCTCCGCTACATCGGTGAAACGGGCCGTGCCGCGCAAGTGAAGGCGCTTGTGAACATGGTCATGAATATCAATACGGCCGGGCTCGCCGAAGGGCTCGGCTTGGGCGAAGCGCTCGGTCTGGATTTGAATATGCTCCGAGAAGTTTTTGCGCAGACCGGAGCAAATTCCCAAGTGCTCAAAACCGACGGCGAAGACATGCAGAACCGAGCTCACGAGTGTTATTTTTCGGCGGCCCACGCGGCGAAGGATAGCGGCATCGCACATCAGCTCGGCCTCGAAGCGGAACTGGATCTGCCGCTGGCTCAAGCGACGAAAATGCAATTCGATGAGATGGTGCGATTGGGTTTGGGCGGTCTCGACAAGAGCGGCGTCGCAGAGCTGACCTTTAAAGGCCGACATGGCGCGAGCGCCTCAGGCTGCCGCTTAAGCCGCACTGGGCCGATAGTCTAGCGATGCTCTCGAAGCCGCCTGCGAGCGAAGAGAGATGTTCACCTCGAGATTGAAACCTTTCCCGACATGTACCGCGAGCCAAGGGCCGTAACCGGCCTCGATGCTGCGCCGGGCCTTCCTCAAAACGGGACATGGCTAGTTCGTGCCAAAGACATGAGTGCCATGCCGTGATGCCGGGGTCACTCGCGGCGATCGCTCCGCGCTAGAGCGGTTCAACTTAAGTTGTCGCCTTCCGGGGCCGTGTCCGGCGGGCCGCCGGACACCACATTGGGAGCCGCGTGTGGTCCGCGGAAACCCGGCCTGGCGTGAGCGAAAAAACGTCGCGGAAACGGCGCAGACAAACGGCCATGGTTTTACTGGAATGCGCTAAAGCGTAGCGGGGAGCGACAGAGGGCTCGTATCTAATGAAGTAGCTCGTGCTCAAGTAGCGCAGGTTCCTCGCCGCGCGTGATCGATGTAGCATCGGGCGGCGCTGAAGCAGAAACCGGCGGACTCTCCTGGGCTGTTCCCGCGACCTTACGATGCTCAAACTCAGCCGTGGACGATCTCGGTACCCGTGCCTTTGTCGGTGAAAATTTCGAGTAAGAGACTGTGTGGAAGACGCCCGTCGATGAAGTGTACACGCTGCACACCGTCTTGAAGCGCGCGGATCGCACTGGCGACTTTGGGGCGCATGCCTTTGTCGATGACCCCTTTTTTTTTCAGATCATCGACCTGACTGATCTTGAGCGTCGAGATGAGCGAGGCGGGATCGGGCGGCGCAGAAAGCAACCCGGGCACGTCGCTCATGTACACGAGGCGGCGCGCGCGCAACGCGCTCGCTACCCGACCAGCGGCGACGTCGGCGTTGATGTTATAGGGCTTACCGTCGTTGTCTTCGGCAACCGGCGAAATCACCGGGACGAATCCGTCGGCGATTTCTTTTTTGATGAGCTTCGCTTTCACCTCGGTGACTTCGCCGACGAAGCCGAGGTCAACTGCATTGCCGTCGTCGTCGACCGTGAGTTTCTGGCAGACGAGGACGCTGTCGCCGGGCAGGCCCTTCGGTTTAGCGGCGGCTTGGGAAATCGCGTCGCACACGTCTTTGTTCACGACTTCGTCGAGCGTCTTCTTCACGATGGCGATCGTGGCGGCGTCGGTGACGCGCATGCCGTTGACAAAATTTGCCGTGAGGCCGGAAAGCTCCATCGCCTTCGTGATGGCTTTGCCGCCGCCGTGAACAACGACGACGTTGATGCCGACGGCCGCGAGAAACGCGATGTCATGCGCAACACGCAGACGACCGGCCGGGTCGGGATCATCCATAAAACTGCCGCCGTACTTCACGACGAACGTGGATCCACGAAAATCCTGAATATAAGGAAGCGCCTCAAGCAGCACCTTCGCCTTTGCGGTAACTTCAGCGACGTTCATCGGCGGTTAAAGCACGCGGCTATCGGCCGCGGAAAAATCGAGAAGGCAGGAAAAGATGGCGCTCACAAGTGATCTAAAGTGCGAGATGCTTAATCCACTCCCAACGCGTTTTTCCATATAAATTTCGAGCCGAGAAAAACATTTCCGGCGTGGACCGATACGAGAGCGTGACGTGCGGGCATGAAAATCGGCTTCACACGACAGGCCGCGCGCCCCACTTCTCCCTCTCGTGCCAAGCACACATCTCACCTTTTCCTCACGCGACGCTCACCGCGCCTGGCTGGCAAGTCAGGCCGCCTTGCCAGCGGGCTTCCGCGTCGGCGTCACACGCTTCGAATTCATGCCCCGCGAAGCGCCCAAGCCCGCGAAAATGACGCTGACGTTGATCGCGCTCGACCAGCCGACCCCTGACTTCGCGGCGATGTTCACGCGCAACGCATTCCCCGGAGCGCCGATCATCGTCGGCCGGAGACGCCTCGATGAGCCCCTGCTCGGCGCCATCGTCGTAAACAACAAAATCTCCAATGTATGTGCGCCCGGCGGTATTGAAGTATCCGAACAAATCTGCGCCAAGACCGCCGCGCTCCTTGGCATTTCTCCGGCGGAAGTCCTCCCCAGCTCGACAGGAGTTATCGGCTGGAGCCTGCCTGTCGAAGCGATGCTCAACGGTCTGCCGGCCGCCGCCTCAGCGCTGACCGCTAGTTCTATCCTTCCTGCGGCTGAAGGCATCGTGACCACGGATCTGTATCCGAAAATCCGGCGCATGGATCTGCTCGGTGGCAGTATCGTCGGCATCGCGAAGGGCGCGGGCATGATCGAGCCGAACCTCGCGACGATGCTCGTCTACATTTTCACCGATCTCGCGGTGCCGCGCGCCGATCTGCGCGCAATGCTGGCGCGCGCGGTCGATCCTAGTTTCAACAGTATCAGCATCGACAGCGACACCAGCACCTCGGACACAGTCGTGCTGATTTCCTCAGGTAAAGTGCCGTGCCCGGATTTGGCGGCCTTTGAGAAAGCGCTTCATCAAGTTTGCATGGATCTCGCGGAAGACGTCGTGCGCAATGGCGAAGGCGTCCGCCATGTGATCCGCGTGCACGTGAAAGGCGCGCCATCGAAAGAGATCTCCCGAGCGCTCGGGAAGGCGATTATCAACGCGCCGCTTTTCAAGTGCGCCGTCGCCGGCAACGATCCGAATGTGGGCCGACTCGTCCAAGCGATCGGCAAGCACGTCGGCGCTCATGCACCCGATCTCGATCTTTCGAAACTTAACGCACGCATCGGAGGCATCGAGATTTTCGCGAACGGTGCATTCCGGCTAAATCCGGTGAAGGAAACGGAACTCATCGCCCACCTAAAAGGAGCCGAGCTTTACGCGAGCGCTCCGTCGAAGGACGGCGTGTTCGCGCCATCGGTCGATTTTCCTCCGCACGAACGTTGCGTGGAAATCGACGTCGATCTCGCGATCGGATCGAGCGAAGGCACCGTCTTCGGCGGCGACCTCACGCACGAATACGTGAGCGAAAACGCGGATTATCGCAGTTAGTTCAAGGTCCCACTTACACGCTCTCCTGCCGGCAAACGAAACGCTTGAAGTGCAGATTGGCGCCGAGCCGGATCGGCGGCTCTCGCAGTCGAGAGCGATCAGTCAGTAGGCGGTCGAACGAAAAACCGGTCTCTCGCGGCGCCGGCTTTTGTGTTGGGAACGATCGCTCGGATCGAAACTTAGAGCATTTAAAATATAGTTGTAGCCGTTGAGGAAGAGGGTCAGGGTGAGGGTATGAAGAAGGCGAT
>WUUC01084605.1_pt1 | contig 10854 bp, 11 predicted proteins | sample 6278441 | NCBI WGS metagenome assembly WUUC01 (sample SAMN13675441, study PRJNA597444) | soil metagenome | isolation source: soil | place: USA: Washington | collected 2017-10 | reverse complement strand
TATCGCCCCCGAGGAAGCGCGATCCGGCTATGCGTACGCCCTGAGTAAGAGCTTCGTGAAGTGGTACAGCACATCTCAGTCCGAGCGGTTCAACGGTCGGGGACTGCGCGTCGTGTCGGTCTCCCCGGGATCGGTGGACACCGAGATGGGTCGGCTCGAGGAGCAGGCCGGCGCCGGCGCAATGGTCGCCGACGCCGCCGTTCCGCGCTGGGGCACGGCGGAGGAGATGGCCGAGCTGCTGGCCTTCTGCGTCAGCGCCAGAGCCGGCTACCTCACCGGCACCGACATCCTGAACGACGGTGGCGTGATCGCCTCGATCAGGGAGCGAGCGAGGGTGGCTGCCGGGAACGGCTGAGTTCATGTGAGCGTGCACAGCCCTTACTGCTCGATTAACTCTTTACCCGCCACGGTCTTCTAAGCAACATCGCGCGTGATCACGGCGTACTGGTCGCCTGAGTCCTTCCTGTGAGGAACCTCCGCGATCCTTGCTTAATCATACGCTGTTCGGTTAACGTCGGTTGCGCCGAGATCACCCACCACTCCGTGCAGCTACGCGAGGGCAGTGGCCCGCGGTGAGGGGTTGAGGTGCGGATACTTGAGCTGAGGAGGCTGAACGGTGAACAGCATGCAAGACGGGGTCTTCCTCCTTGCTGGAGCAGGTTCGGGCATTGGAGCGGCGACCGCACGACGGGTCGCCGCCGCAGGTGGGCGAGTGGCCATCGGCGACGTATCTTTTGCCAACGCCCAGAATGTTGCCGACGAAATCAACGGGCAGGGCGGCGACGCGCTCGCCGTCGAGTACGACCAAGCGCATGAGGGGTCGATCGTCGCACTGGTTGAGCGTGTGGTGTCGCATTTCGGGCGTCTCAATGGTCTGCATGGCAACGCCGCCGACCTGGGCCCGGACGCCCTGGGTGCCGATTCGCATGTGGGGAGGATGAGTACCGATGTGTGGACGCGGACGCTGACGGTGAATCTCATCGGCAACGCAGTGTTGATCCGCGAGTGCATTCCCCACCTGTTGAAGGTCGGCGGCGGCTCTATCGTCCTGACCTCGTCGGCGGTGGCATCTTGGGCGGAGCCGACCCGCCCCGCCTACGCCGCGTCAAAGGCAGGGTTGAACTCGTTGGTCCGCCATACCGCGTACAAGTACGGCAAGGATGGTGTGCGCGTCAACGCGGTCTCTCCTGGCCTGGTGTTGACCTCCGCGGCGCGCGACCTGCTCGACGACTCGTTCGTCGAGCGGAACCTCGCGCAGATTCACACCACGCGCCTGGGTGACCCGGACGATGTGGCAGCCACCGTTGCCTTCCTGCTCTCCGACGACAGCGGCTTCGTCACCGGGCAGGTGTGGGGAGTCGATGGTGGTCTGGTTCTCCGCGAGTAGAGAACCGTCGATCTCACGAGGCTCAACCCATATGCGTACCCAAGGAGAGGGATGTCCGTGAAAGCGACGTTCACCGATGAGATGATCGACAAAGCCCGCGAGGAGATCGATCGCGAGCGGCCCGCCCGCGCCCACTGGAACGAAGTCACCGCGGACGCGATTCGGCACTTCGCACTGGGCATCGGCGACGATAATCCGTTGTGGCTCAGCAAGCGACATGCGGCCGAGTCGGTCGGATCGGTGCTTGCGCCACCGACCTTCCTGTGGACGGCGTTCATGACGCCCATGTTCTTTCCCAGTGACTCCAAGGCCAGGAGTTCCGGCGGTGGCATGCCTGGCATGCAGGCGTTGTATGCGGGATGCCAGTTCCGCTTCAACCGTCCGATCAAGCCCGGCGACACGCTACGGGCGTCGAGCACCCGCCGCGGAGTGGTCGACCCTGGAGCCAGAGTCGAAGGCGACTGCACGGAACCTCGTGCGGACCTGGATCGTGCCGCGGCGGCGATGGGCGCCTACAACCCGAACCCTGGCGGACGGACCGTCTTCCAGATCGAACACCACAAGTGTGTGGACGCCACGACGGGGGAGGTTCTCGGTGATCTGATCGAGCACGCCGCGCGGGTGGAACCCGAGGCCGTCGACCCCAAGCTCGGCAAGTACGGCGCGTTCACGCCGCGCAAGTACTCCACAGCCGAGATGGAACACATTGGCAGTCTCTACGCGCAGGAGGCGCAGCGGCGATGCGGCGCAACGCCGCGCCTGTGGGAGGACGTCCAGCCGGGCGACGAGTTGCCGGGACTGGTCAAGGGTCCCATGACGATTCTGAGTTACAGCGCGTTCTTCGCCGGATTCGCAGCGTTCTTCAATCTCACCGATCGCGTCCTCTACAACTTCGCCAGTCGGTTCGGGGAATCGGTCAAGGTAGACCCTGAGACTGGCATCTGGTTGCTGCCCGAGGAGATGCACTGGCACCCCGAGATGACTCGCATCCTGGGTATGCCCTACGGATTCGATGTCGGCTCCCAGCGAGTGAGTTGGCTGGCCCACCTGGTGACCGACTGGATGGGCGATCATGCGTGGATCAATTCCCTCGACGCGTGGTTCTTTCGTCCGATGTTCCTCACTGAGGCCGCATTGATCACGGGACGTGTGGTGTCCAAGAGCAATGACGCGAGTCGCCAGGTCACCATAGCTATCAGCGCAGAGACCTATGACGGGGAGCTGCTCTCGGAGGCGACGGCTGTGGTCACGTTGCCGAGCGCAGGCACCGGGCCGGTGTGGCTGCGCGAAGGAGCGACTCGATGACTGCTGTACCGGCGCGCTTGAACGTCGTGGTGCTCGGCGTCCGCGACATCGACGCGATGCGTGGCTTCTATGAGGGTTTGGGATGGCGGCCCAGGCCGCGGCGCGGCGCCTTTTCGCGGATGGATCTCGCGGGCGTCTCACTCATGCTCTTCCCGCTCGATACCCTCGTCGAGGTGGTTGGTCTTCCGCTGAGTGACAACGGGTTCCGTGGCACCGTCAACGCCATTGTGACTGAGGACGAGGACTCGGCGAACTCGATTCTGACGGCCGTTGTGGCGGCCGGAGGCTCGAAACTGGGTGAACTCACAGAACGGAGCTGGGGAGCACGGACGGCCTACTTCGCCGACCCGGAGACAAATGTCTGGGAGGTCGCGGTTCTTCCTGGCGCTTCGTTCGATGACGCTGGTGCGCTCATCTGGCCGACATCCTGAACTCTTCACCACCGAGAGGAGATACGAATGGCGACGATCGATCCTGCGACAGAGCGCAACCGAGAGCTGGTGCAGCGCTTCTTGCTCGGAGACTTCTCCCTGTTGGCAGAGGACGCCTCGATCTGGCTTGCGGCGCCCCTGCCGCTTCCGCCGTTGAGCACCGTAGCCGCGTGGGTGACTCGAGACCAGCTGATCGCCATGCGCGACTGGCTGAACAACAATGGCCGCACCCAGTACCGCATCAAGGCGGACGGAATCACCGCTGAGGGCCGCCGCGTCGCTGTGGAGGCAGCTGGCCACATCGAACTCGAATCTGGCGACGTGTATGCCAACCAGTACCACCTCGTATTCGAGGTGGACGGCGACCGGATTACCCACATGCGCGAGTATTCCGACACTAACCTGGTGGTGACGCTATTCGGCGATGGCCGCGACCGCGACACGCTGCCCGCCGGTGCCTGATCCGGGGGCGGCATCGCTGGGGTGCAGTAGCCGCCTTCGAACAATAACCGAACGGCGATAGATTATGGTGGTCCCGATGGAGGAGTTGGCAGTGCTACAAGGCTCATCGATGCCGCATCGCGAGAGCACCGTGATCAGATATCTTCTCGAGCGCAACGCGGCCGATGCCCCAGACGAGAAGAGTGTCGTGTTCGACGATGGTGCGGCGTGGAGCCGGCTGGATTGTCTGCACGCGGCGTACGCGTCCGCCAATCAACTCTTTGCCGCCGGGGTGAGGCAGGGCGACCGCGTGGGCGTGTTCATGCCCAACGGCGTCGCCTTCATCCGCGCGTGGTGGGGGCTGTGCGCCCTGGGTGCCACCATCGTTCCGATCAACCCAGTCTTCCAGGGCGCGATGCTGCAGCGGATTGTCGATACGGGGGATCTCGCGGCGATCGTGGTGGATCCGGAGCGTCGACCACTGATCTCGGGGCAAGCCCGGGTGCCACGCATATTGCTCGATCCTGAGGATCTTCGCGGGTCCGATCACACCCCGCCGGCACTCGATCGACCGATCGAACCGTGGGACAGCGTCGCGTTGATCCTGACGTCGGGCACGACTGGCCCATCGAAGCTCGTGACAGTCACTTACATGTACTTCGCGACCGGCGCAGGAGCCTTCTATGAGCGGGAGGGCTTGGGCAGTGACGACGTCTTTCTCGTCGATCTCCCCATGTTTCATATGGCTGCGCTGTGCTACATCGGTGGATCCCTATTGACGAGAACCGCGGTGGCCATCCGAAATCGGCCGGCGCTTGACCAGTATTGGGAGGTTGCGCGCGACGTCAGGGCAACTGCGGCGATCCTGCTGAGCACCATGGTGAGCTTCCTGGTCGACGCCGAGCCTCGGCCGGCCGAGCGCGAACACCGCCTGCGTACGGTGCTGATGTCACCGCTGCCCGGCGATCCCGAGTCGTTCAAGCAGCGGTTCGGCATTGCCAACGTGTGGACTACGTTCGGGATGTCGGAGGCACCCTCAGTGATGCGGGGGACATGTGACCTGCCCGGGTCGAACCAACCGGGCTACGTGGGCCAGCCCTACGACGGGTACGAGGCGCGGCTTGTCGACGAGAATGACATCGAGGTCGGCTCTGGCGTCCCCGGTGAGCTCGTCATCCGGACCGACACCCCCTGGGTGATCTCGCCAAGCTATTTCGGCGACCCCGAAGCAACTGCCAAAGCGTGGCGAAACGGCTGGTTTCACACCGGGGACGTGATGCGCAGAAATGAACACGGGTCCTTCTTCTTCGTCGACCGTGTCAAGGACGCACTGCGGCGCCGCGGCGAGATGATCTCCGCGTACGAGGTCGAACGGGTCGTCCTGAACTACCCAGGTGTTCGCGAAGCCGCCTGTGTGGCGTACCCGTCGGACGCCGGTGTCGACGATGACGTCAAGGTCTTCGTGGTCGCGCCCGGGCTCAACATCGACTTCGCCGACCTGCTGCGCTTCTGCCACGCGAACATGCCCCACTATATGGTGCCCCGCTACTTCGAATTCATTGCCGTGCTGCCCAAGACGGCAACGATGAGGGTGACCAAGAATGTCCTGCGGGATCAGGGGCATGGCGACTCGACGTGGGATCGCGAAGCGCACGGTATTCGCGTAACACGCAGGGGTGTCGAGACTTTCCCGACGGCTTCCGCCGGCGACAGTCGGCCGTCGGCAGCGTTGTAGGTACGGCTCTCGCCGCTGCTCGGCCGCAGGCGCGGGCTTGACTGTCCGCCGTCTCGCGGCAATAATCAAACACTGTCAGGTAAATGCGGAACCGCAACGGCGCCGCGACAAGGAGGTCACGCATGACCACATCGATCTCGTCCGCGTCAGGCCAGGAGTCGAACCTTCTGGCCAGTCTCGGCCCCGTCCTGGACATCGACTCACACGAGATGATTCCCCTGCACATGTGGCCGGAGGCGTTCGGTGACGCGGCAGTGACGTTCACAGAACTGGCGACCAACACGGCCATGGTCGACAACCTCGGCGAGAACTCCATGCGGCGCGACGATCTCGGAGCCGACGACGACGCGATCGACCCCGAGACGGTATGGGACATCAAAGGTCCGGCGGCGCCCTCGGCGATCAAGATGTCGCGCAGGGTGGACGTGCTAGATGCCATGGGCGTGTCCCGCCAGCTGGTCTTTCCGAACTTCGCGCTGATCGGGGTGATGCTGGCGTGTAACCCCGAGGCGCACAAGTGGTTTGGATACGATCCCGCCACAGTTGACCGCGTCCAGCTCGGCCGTGACGTGATCGCCGGCCACAACGACTGGGTTTTGCGAACCATTCAGGAGGTTGACGACAATCGTGTCCGCCCGGTCGCCCTGATCCTGACCGAGTCGCTGGAGCAGATGATGGTCGACACTCAGCGGCTCATCGATGGCGGCGCGCGGGCTCTCATGATCCCCGGAGGCGAGCCGCCGGCCGGCATGTCACCTGCGGACGAGCGTCTCGACCCCTGGTGGAAGCTGCTCGCCGATGCCAACGTCGCGGTCACGCTGCACATCGGGACCGAGTTCCCATTCCTGGCGTCATCGAGGTGGGCATCCCGCATCCCGCAGTTCAAGCGGGCTGACTTCGCGTCACTGGAGTTTCCCGTCGAGCCGTACTTCGGTGCGACGATGAACTTCACGCATGAGAACTTCCTCACCGTCCTGGTCCTGGGTGGGGTCTTCGAACGTCACCCGACGCTGCGGTTCGGGTCGCTGGAGATCACTGCTCAGTGGATCGGTCCGCTCGCCGAGCGGCTAGACCTCTGGGAGAAGCAGTTCCACAGGCGCTTCACCGGTGTCCTGAGCATGACGCCGTCGGAGTACATCAACCGAAACGTGCGTATCGGGCCGTTCCCGTTCGAGGACGTAGCGTCCTACTTCACTCGTTATCCGCAGCTGTCGGACGTTTACAGCTTCTCGAGCGACTTTCCGCATATCGAGGGAGGGAAGGGCTCAAAGCAGAAGTTCTTCGACAACCTCGCCCCCCTGGGCGAGGACGTGTTGCGCAAGTTCTTCATCGGCAACCCCGAACTTCTGCTTCCGGCCTTCTGATCCGCCGACGGGCCCGACTGTCCTGGCCGGTCGGGCGGCGGGCTGGAAACGGCGGACCAGGCAGAGGGTATGAGATGCGTGGCAGAACACGGGTTCGCGTCTCGACGGATCAACGTGGCGCCATCCGAATGGCGCCGTCGAGTCGGATGGTTTCACCGTTCAACATCGGGTTGTCGACGATGTGCACGACGAGGGCTGCGAACTCTGATGGCTTGCCGAGTCGTGCGGGGTGTGGCACCTGCTGAGCCAATGATCGCTGCGCATCTGTCGGAAGGCCGAGCAGCAGTGGTGTTTCAAACATCCCAGGCGCGATCGTCATCACACGGATCTTGTGGGTGGCCAGCTCGCGTGCGATCGGCAGCGTCATCCCCACGACACCTCCCTTGGATGCCGAGTACGCCGCCTGCCCGATCTGCCCGTCGAACGCGGCAACCGATGCAGTGTTCACGATGACCCCGCGATCCCCGTCGAGGGGTTCATTGTGGGCCATCACCGCCGTGGAGATGCGGATGACATTGAAGGTTCCGGTGAGGTTGATCCGCACTACCCGGTCGAACTCATCCAACGGATGCAGTCCACGCTTTCCGAGTACCTTGGTCGGGTCGCCGACACCGGCGCAGTTGACGACGACGCGGAGCGTCCCGAGATGCGTTGCGCGATCGACGGCGGTCCTGACCTGCTCGGTATCGGTGACGTCGGCCGCGTGGAACACACACCGTTCGCCGAGTTCTGCCGCGGTGGATTCGCCGGCAGAGCTGGGTACGTCAAGCAGCACCACATTCGCACCGTGTTCGACGAGTCGCTGAGCGGTCGCGCGGCCGAGACCGGAGGCTCCCCCGGTGACCAACGCCGCACTTCCCTGAAGCTGCATTCTGTCGATTCCCTTCGTGTACAGCGACGCCAGCGATGGTGCGCTGCCGTGTCAGCGCAGTGCGCGGACGAGGAGGTCCGCGACGCAGACTGGTTTGTCCCCGTTCTCGGCGTGCGCGGTCACCCGCGCCGATACTTGAAAACCGTCGGTGACTTGTGTGACATCGAGTACGACAGCGTGGGTGCGCACCCGCGTTCCCGCTGCGACCGGAGCCGGGAAGCGGACCCTGTCGAGTCCGTAGTTGACGATGCGCGACGCACCGTCGACGATGAGCAGTTCGCCGAGCCGCGCTCCCACGATCGATAGGGTCAGGTAGCCGTGCGCGATCGTTCCGCCGAACGGTCCGTTGGCCGCGCGTGCTGGATCAACGTGAATCCACTGGTGGTCGCCGGTTGCATCGGCGAAAGTATCGATGTGGTGCTGGTCGATCAGCATCCACTCACTGTGGCCCAAGTCGATACCCGCCGCGTCGCCCAGCTCATCAAACTGGATAGCCGCCATCAGAGCAACTCCAGGATCGTCGCGTTCGCCTGGTCGCCGCCCTCGCACATCGTCTGGAGGCCGTATCGAATCCCGTTGTCCCGCACGTGATGTACCAACGTGGTTGCCAGCCTCGCGCCCGATCCGCCAAGAGGGTGACCGATCGCGATCGCACCACCCAGCGGATTGACCTGCTCCTCGTCGGCGCCGACCTCCTTCAGCCAAGCAAGGACCACCGTGGCGAAGGCGTCGTTCACCTCGAAGGCGCCGATATCCGAAAGGTCAAGACCGCTGCGCGCGCCGTTGCGTCTACCCAGCGGCGTGCGCACCGCTTCCACGATAACGGCGTCTCGCATTAGTGAGTCCTCTCGGTCAGACAACGCCTTCGCGTCGATTTAGTGGTGCAGGAACTCATGTCGGCGCAGCCAGTCATGGACCAGCGCAGCCGCGGTCGCCAAGTGGGACTTCTGTCCCTGCCCGCTGAAGTAGTGATTGGCCTCCGGCAACTCGACGAGTTCCTTGTCGTCGTGGGGGACACCATCGAAGACCTGCTGGGGATGGCTGGCGGGCACGGCATCGTCCCTTCCGTTGACCAGGATCAGCACCGGCTTGGACACGCGACGTGCCGCATCAGCCGCGTCGACCTGTGCGGTGTCCAGACTCCACTGCGACAGCCAGCTGCGGGTGGTCGTGAATCGCATCAGGGCCCCGGGGCTGTTGTTGGCTACTGATGGATCGCCCAGGTAGCTCCATCGAGACTTGCGCCCGTTGGGGTCGATCGTGGGGTCCAACCACCGCGGGTCGGCCATCGTGCCGTGGACGACGAATCCGTGTTCCCCGTCTGGCCGGCCCGACGCGCGCATGGTGGCGAGCCGCTCCTGGGCGAAGTCGGTGATTCGGCGGCTGCGATCACGTTGGCGTGCGCGGTATTCGACGATAAAATCCGCGGTGTAGGGCGCCTGGTTGGCATTTGCCGGGTCATAGAGATCGAACTCGGCGTCACGGTCGCGCTCAGGCTGCAGTTCGTTGGTAATCGAGGCGTCCAGGAAGTCGGTGAGCAGCCGGTGGCGGCTCCGTGGCGCGGCGAGCAGCATCACGCCGTCGGCGCTCGGCAACGTGGTGTCGGCCAGCAGGGTCGGTTCACCGGCGGCCGTCTGGGTGATCATGGGATGCTCGGCTTCGGCCTGGTACCCCATCATCGGTGAACCACCGCCGCTCCACCCCGCGAGGATGACGTTCTGGTAGCCGAGGCGGTCGCGGGCATCACGCACGCAGGCGCCCAGGTCGAGCAGAACGTTCTCCATCTGCAGGGCGGAGTCGCCGACCGAGTAGCGGTTCGCGCAGCCGATCACGTGCAACCCAGTCCGGGCCAGTTCCGAGAACAGCGGCAGGTAGGCGGGGGAGCCGATGGGGTGCATCGCGACGATCACGGTGTCGGACTCTTGCTCGCCACGCAGGAGCTGGGCCTGTCGGACGATGTTGTCCTCGATTGACCCGTAGACATCCTTGCGTACCGAATGCTCTTGCGAGACTACGAGGTAGGGAGTGCGGCGATATTTGACCCGAGCGGGGGGCACGGGGGGCGTTGCGACGACGTCCGGCATTTTAAGGCTCCGTTCTACGGCTGGTTTGCGGTCATATGGACATCCCACCGTCAACCGGAAGCACGGCGCCGGTGATGTAGGAGGCTTCCTGCGCGGCCAGAAACGCCACCGCCGGGGCCATCTCGGCAGGGTCGGCGAAGCGCTGCATCGGAATCGCAGCAGTCAGGGCGGCGAGTTTGTCATCGGGCACCCCCGCGACCATGGCCGTGGCGGCATTGGGGGATATCGCGTTGACCGTGACACCGAATCGGGCGACCTCTTTGGCCACAGTCTTGGTGAAGCCGATGATCCCGGCCTTCGCGGCGGCATAGTTCGCCTGACCGACGTTGCCGTGCATTCCGGTATAGGAGGTCACGTTGATGATCCGGCCGAAGCATCCCTCGCGCATATGGGGCAGCACGGCCTGGGTGAGGTTGAAGGTGCCACTCAGGTGAACATCGAGTACGTGACTCCATTGCGCGGTGGTCATCTTCCAGACGACGGCATCTCGCGTCACGCCCGCGTTGTTCACCGCGATGTCGACACCGCCCGCCCAGTTGGCGACCTGCGCGACGGCCGCGGCGACCTGCTGGTGATCGGCTACGTCCACTGCCAACGGGGCAACGGTCTCGCTGCGCGGACCCCAGGACGCTGCGAGGGCGTCTGCGTTCACGTCAAAGGGCGCTACGCGAGCTCCGGCGTCGAGGAACAGTTGGGCGATACCTCGCCCGATACCCTGTGCTGCCCCGGTGACGATGACAGTGCGGCCGGTGAAGTCAAAGCGAATGCTCACGAGCGTCGAACCTCTTTCCACGGGATGTCTCGGTCGAGTCGCGGTTCGCCGGGAAGCCCGAGGACTCGCTCGCCGAGAATGTTCCGCAGCACCTCGGATGTGCCGCCTTCGATGGAGTTGGCCAGTGACCGCAGATACGCTTTGCGGACGTCCCCGCCACCGTGTACGGCGGCGAATTCCGGTGCAGCGTCTTCGTAGTCATCGATGAGCAGCCCCTCTGAACCGGACATGTCGACGCACAGCTCGTAGATCGCCTTGTTCAGTTCGGCCATCTGAAGTTTGGCGATCGAGCCCTCGGGTCCGGGCTCGCGACCCAACTGCGCAGCGGCGCGGACATTGGTCAGCCGTGCAGCTTCTGCACGCGTCCACAGCGTGACCAGCCGGTCCTTGGTCACGGCATCGACACTTCCCGCTGCCGCCGCCTGCAGGTAGATGTGCATGGCCTGCCCGATCGGGCCCGACCC
>WUUC01034364.1_pt1 | contig 10855 bp, 6 predicted proteins | sample 6278441 | NCBI WGS metagenome assembly WUUC01 (sample SAMN13675441, study PRJNA597444) | soil metagenome | isolation source: soil | place: USA: Washington | collected 2017-10 | reverse complement strand
GGTCGGGCCCGAGCATCAAGGCGACCGCGGCCACCGGGATCACTCCGACGGCGGATGCGGTGGCCGACAGCGCGATGAAGGCCGATCCGGGGACACCCGCCATTCCCTTGGAGGTCAGGACAAGCACGAGGACGACGGTGATTTGCTGCCCGATCGTGAGATCGACGCCCACCGCCTGCGCCATGAACAGGGTGGCCAGCGACAAGTAGATGGACGCGCCGTCCAGGTTGAACGAATAGCCCGTCGGAATGACCAGTCCCACCGCTTCCCTGCGACATCCGGCGTGCTCCAGCTTCTCCATCATGCGCGGCATCACGCATTCGCTGGAGGCTGTACCCACGGCCAGTGCGAACTCCTCACGCGTGAAACGCATGAACCGCAGGAGACTCAGCCCCGTGAAGATCCGCAGGAGAACGCCGAGCACGACGATGAACAGCAGCGCGGAGCCGTAGCACGCGGCGATCAGCTTGCCGTAAGTCGACAGGGACGACAGCCCGTACTGACCGATCAGGTAGGCCATCGAGCCGAACACCGCGATCGGCGCCAGCCGCATGACGAACCCGATGATCTTGAAGATGACCTCACCGGACTGCTCGATGAAGTTGAAGACCTGAGGAGCGCGGTCTACTCCGACGTGCAGCAATCCTGCGGCGAACAGCACCGCGAGCAGCAGGACCTGCAACAACTCGTTTTCCGCGAAGGCGCCGATGGCGCTTTCGGGAATCATGTGGAGCACGAAATCAGCAGCGCCCGGCATATGCTCGCCCTTGGTCTTGGCGGCAACGCCTGACGCGTCGAGAGTGCTCGGGTCGACGTTGAAACCCGCACCGGGCTGGAAGACGTTGCCGGCGATGAGGCCGAGAGCGAGCGCGGCAGTGGTGACAATTTCGAAGTAGATCAGCGCCTTGAGCCCGATCCGGCCGACCGAGCGCATGTCGCCGGCCTTGGCGATACCCACGACGACGACGCAGAAGATCAGCGGAGCGATCACCATCTTGATGAGACGGATGAAACCGTCCCCGATCGGCTTGAGCGATTCACCGAAGTCAGGCCAGAGGTGGCCGACGACGATACCGATGATGGCGGCGATCAGAACCTGGACGAACAAAGAGGAAAGAACGTTCCTCGCCCGACTCGGGCGCGCTTGAGCTACTGGAGACACGAGTCCTTCTTTCACACTTCGGAAACTAAGTTTCGCGATATGGGCCATGAGTGTGAGCTGAAGCACCCGCCCCGTCAAGCAACTGTTCGCGAGCAGACTTCACGGAATGCCGCATTATGCCCTCTGGCCAGGAAACTCAACAAATTGTTGAGGGAAGATTGGAGCAAGTCCATATTGTTCGGCAGGCCTGATCGCGGGCCACCCGATGAGCCGCAGAGACGTCACGCAGTGGCAGGCCGATGACGTTACCTCCACAACAGGCGCGCCAGGAGCGCCGACGAACGACGGGGCGGCGGCGAGCGGCCGCCGGGCGCGAGGTCGCCCCCTATCGGCTCGGACTTGACGCGGGCGAACCATCACCCTAAGTTCTTTTTCGTCAACCAGAATTTTTATTCCGCTATACGAAAACTAGGTCCCCGGTGTGTGCATGACCTAGGGAGAGATTCCATGACCACTGTCGCGTTCCTGGGGCTGGGCATCATGGGTGGGCCGATGGCCCACAACCTCGTGCGAGCGGGGTTCGACGTGATCGGCTTCAACCGCAGCCGTTCCGCCCTCGACAGGCTCGTCTGGCAGGGTGGGCGCGCGGCGGACTCGATCGCCGAGGCCGTGCATGAGGCGGAGATCGTCGTAACGATGCTTCCGGACTCGCCGGATATCGAGGAAGTCGTGCTCGGCGAGGGAGGTGTGCTTGCCAGCGCCAAGGACGGCCTGCTGCTCATCGACTGCAGCACGATTCGCCCTGATACGTCGAAATCGATTGCCCGCACTGCCGAGCGATTCGGTGTGCGCGTGGTCGACGCCCCCGTCAGCGGAGGTGAGCAGGGTGCCATCGACGGGGCCCTGTCGATCATGGTCGGCGGTGAGTCCGAGGCCTTCGCAGCGGCCCGACCGGTGCTCAGCGCCGTCGGCAAGACGATCGTGCACTTGGGACCCGCAGGGTCCGGCCAGACGGTCAAGGCTGCCAATCAGCTCATCGTCGCCGGAAACATCGAACTGGTCGCGGAAGCGATCGTGTTCCTGGAGGCCCACGGCGTCGACAGTGAGACCGCGACGCAGGTCCTCGCCGGTGGTCTCGCCGGCAGCGCGATCCTCGACCGCAAGTCCGCGGGCATGCTCGCCCGCGAGTTCACGCCCGGATTCCGCCTTTCCCTGCACCACAAGGATCTCGGCATCGTGCAGGCCGCCGCGCGTGAGGCCGGGTGGTCCTGCCACTGGGCGCCGTGGTGTCCCAGCTCCTCAGCGCCTTGGTCGCGCGCGGCGACGGTGGGCTCGACCACTCGGGACTGCTGAAGCTGGTCGAGGAACTCTCCGGTCGCCCGCAGGAGTCCTGACGGAGAGGGACGCAGAAACATGCCTCGAATGACAGCCGCGGCGGCTGTCGAAATGCAGCGGACGCCTGACCGGCTCAGCTGACCCCTGATCCGCCGTCTCGCCCGGTGTGCCCCGATCCAGCCCGGGCGGGACGGCCCCCCACCAGACCATCAAGGCGCGCAATCCTGCGCCTTCCCGCAACGCAACCAAGAACATCGCGGAGAACACCATGACAGAACTGGATTTCAGCACGCTGCCCGACCTCGCCGCACGCACCCTCGGAGGCGCGGTCGTCGCCGCCAACGACGAGTTCTTCGCGGAGAAGGAGAACCTGCTCAAGCCGGAGCCAGCCGAGTTCCAGCCCCACACGTTCGGCCACAAGGGGCAGATCTACGACGGCTGGGAGACACGTCGCCGGCGCGAACCGGGTCACGACTGGGCGATCGTGCGGCTCGGCGCACCCGGCGTGATCCACGGCGTGACGGTCGATACCGCGTTCTTCACCGGCAATTACCCTGAGCACTGTTCGATCGAGGCCGCCTCGGTCGCGGGTTACCCCTCGCCGGACGAACTACTCGACAAGGACGTGGAGTGGATCGAGATCGTGGCGCGCTCGCCGCTGAAGGGCAACAGCCACAACATCCTCGCCGCGACCTCCGAGCAGCGATTCACCCACGTCCGGCTCAAGATCTACCCCGATGGAGGTGTGGCCCGGCTCCGCGTGCACGGCGAGGTCGTCCCTGACCCGCGCTGGTTCACCGGCATCCCGCTCGACCTCGCCTCGCTGGAGAACGGCGGCGTCGTTTCCTCCTGCTCCAACAAGTTCTTCTCCTCCCCGAACAACCTCCTCCTGCCTGGCAAAGCCCATGTCATGGGCGAAGGTTGGGAGACCGCCCGGCGCCGCGACGGTGCCAACGACTGGGTCGCCGCACAGCTGCTCGAAGAGGGTCTGGTCCGCCAAGTCGAGATCGACACCACTCACTTCAAAGGCAATGCCCCCGGCTGGTTCCGGCTCACCGGCGGGGCACAGGGGCAACCGGTCGACGACTGGGTCGAGTTGATCCCGCGAACCCGGCTCCAGCCGGACACCCGGCACCAGTTCCGAGTCAGCTCGGACGTTCCAGTCCAGCAGGTGCGCGTGGATGTCTACCCCGACGGCGGTTTCGCCCGCCTGCACATCTTCGGTGACCTCACCACCCAGGGGCGTGAGCGCGTCGGTCTCGCGTGGTACGACCGTCTTCCCTCGACTCGGGCGATCGGAGTACTCACCGCGGACACCGCTCTCCCCCGGGCCGCCGCCGAAACGGTCGCCGCGGCGCGGCCACTGCGCGACCCGGCAGGTGTCGAGGCGGCCCTCGCAGCAGCCCAGGTAACGCAGGACGATGCGAAGGCAGTGCGGGAATTGTTGCTTGGCCACTGACGCCCGCGACCGCGCACGAACTCGTGTACTGGTGCCCGCCGGGCACCAGTACACGATGAATGTCAAAGCCCCCTTGGGATATCGGTGTCAAACGGCACTGTCCCCAGTCGCCTGGGTCGCTTCGAACACTTGTGGACGCCTGATCCTTGCGGGGCTTGTCCGCACAGATCTCGGCGCGGCCGTGCCCACTGTTCTCATCGAGCCGGAGTCGGGTGTGTCGAGCACGCACCCGGATACACTCCATTGTGGACTCTACGCCACACACTATAGCTTTTCTTTTCCCGCAAGGAACCCGACCCAAGTCCCGTCCGACTGCGACAGGGCGACTCAGCACACGCTCTCCGGCCGACGTCGCACGCAACAAGGACGGTGCCCGAGGACCTATTCGCCCGCTCTACTCGATGGCGCCCCTCGCCGCGAACATCGACCACGCACGCGGGTCATCTCGTAGACAAGAGGATCCGCACTGGATCCATATGCGCACCGCATCGACAGGACCCTGCCGAGGGGATGTGACGTGGCCACCCGGTACCGCACTTCTTCTCCCCCCGTGGTTTGAGTATCCACAGTGGATAGGTAGGGGCGGACATGGCCGCCGACGATGCGCGGCGGAATCGGGACCGCCCCCGCTCCCCACCCCATGCAGACACCGCCCGCGGAGAGCCTCGGCTCTCCGCCCCGCACGACCTCCTCTGACTCTGCAGCTGCGAGCGGGAGCCGAATCGATCGCCCACTGGCTCCCTCCACCGCCGGCCGGGTCGTCGCGAGGGACCGGGACAGGACGCCCCGGTGTTGAACCTGGAGGTCCAGCAGGCCGACATCACCTGCGACGAATTCGCACCCGGACTTCATCCACGCGCGGTCCACTTCTGCCACCTGACCTCCGCGACTCCGTCGTGGCGCCCGTTGGCCGACCGGGGCCCTGCGGATGACTCGTGGTCGAGGAACCGTTCCCGGTGGTCCGCCGGATCACGGCCGCCTTCGAACACCGCTTCCGGGAGCTGGGATCCGCCCTGACCTCGGCACGCGGCATCCTGTCCTGACACTGCTCGCCCGTGCCGGACTCGCCGATGTGGGCGCTCGGGACATCTCGGCCACACGGGCTGCTCTGGCCGGGTGGTGGTCGCTCCTCAGCAGCGTGGGTCCCGACCTGACCGCCCAAGAGACTCCTGCGCGACTCGGACCCGACGGAGTTCCGCTCGCTGTTCGGAGACCCGACGTTCGTCGACATCTTGCAGGTCACCCCAGTACCTGCCGAGCACCCTGACCTGCGCGTTCGGAAGGAGTGGAGCCAGTTCCGCCGGTCGGTGGCCGACGCGGTTCGCTCCGCCGCAGAAACCCCTGGGAACAGCGCCCACGTCGTTGCGCCTCCTCGGCTCGGTCCCCACCGGAGTGAACGTCACCGCTCTTCCTTGACCGCCGTGGACGGCCATCCCTAACGTGATCAACAGCAAGAGCCCCGCAATGCCGAGCGGATATTCCGCCCACACATCGGCATTTCCTTCCCTCCGCCGGGGCTCTTGCTTCTTAGAAGTCAGGACAGGGGCTGTGGGGTGGATGGTTGCGTTCTTCGTTCCAGGGGTGCCTGGAAGACAGGCCGCTTCTCGAGTAGCCACCTACACGGCCAAGCAGCCCGCCATTCGAGGAACCACGGCTACGCCCTCCGCGCTCCACCGCGCATCACCCTTCGGAACGCCGGAACTGCGCACCTTCCGCAAGTGATCAGCCCAGCAAGACGAACCGCTTGTCGTGGGCTCTTACGGACCGACGCTCCCGGGCGGGGGTGTTCACGAGGAAGTGGCCGTTGAGCGTTGGTCGTCCGCAGTGCCGTCGCAGCCATTCGCCAGCCCTCCCGGCGCCGGCGAAACCGTGGTCACGAATGGGGCAACCACTCCTCACCCGCAAGTCTGCCCTGGTCGCACCAGGCACCCCGGGTCCGGTGCGCGCTGCGCGCTTGTCGGGATGTCGACTAGAGCCAGTCGCGCTTCTTGAAAAGGCCCCACAAGCCCACCGACAAGACGATGATGGCCGCCGTCGACGACCAGAACCCCCACACCTCCTCGAATCCCGGGTACGGCACGTTCTGCCCGTAGAAACCGGTGACAGCCGTGGGCACCGCGATGACCGCCGCCCAGCTCGTGACCTTCTTCATGATCGAGTTGAGCCGGTATCCCTGCAGGTTGAGCTGCGTTTCGCGGACGGTGGTGATCAGATCGCGCAGGGATTCGGTCCACTCCGTCGCGCGCAGCACGTGGTCGTGGACGTCCTGGAAGTAGGGCACCAGCGCCTCGTCGACGAGCTTCATCTCGTGGCGCATCACCGAACCGACCACCTCGCGCATCGGAACGACGACCCGGCGCAGGTGCACCAGGCTCTTGCGCAGGCGAAGCGAATGGCGCTGCAGCCCGGTGTGGTCGGGCTTCTCCTCGAAGACCTCGTCTTCCAGCGACTCGATCCGCTCGTCGAGCACTTGGGCCGCCTCGAAGTGCCCGTCCACGACGTAGTCGAGCAACCCGTGCAGCAGGAACCCGACACCGGACTTGGCGAGGTCCGGCGCGGCGTCCCAACGCCGCAGCACCGCCTCGATGTCGAAGCCCTCGTCCTTGCGGACGGTGACCAGTGCGCGGTCGGTGATGAACGCGGCCAGTTCAGAAGAGGCGAGCTTGTCGCTGTCGGGGTCCAGTCGCACGGCGTAGGCCGTCAGGAAGGAATGAGTGTCGTAGCAGTCCAGCTTCGCGCGCTGATGCTCGTTGACCGCGTCCTCCACCGCCAGCTCGTGGAGCCCGAGTTCTTCGCTGATCGCGGCGAGGTCGTCAGCCGTGGGCTCGCAGAAGTCCAGCCAGACCGTGACATCGGAGTCCACGACGTAGTCCGAAATGTCGGCTACCGGAAAATCCTCCAACTCCAGAATCCCGTTGCGGTACAACCGAGTTCGCGCCATGACGCCGCAGCCTAACGCCCGGCGACGGCTCGTCCAACACGCCCCACCTCGACCTGTTCGCGTGGCGACCGGGCACGTGCCCAGCCACGATGACGGCGGGCACCTTCGACCGACAGGGACACGATGACCGAGCCGCAGTTCGACACCGAGGCGCTGTTCTGCGAGGACTACCTGTACTTCTTCGCCACCGAGGAGCAGGCCCGCGGCGACCGCAGCGCCTCCGAAGCGGGAGTCGCCCACCGACTGCTCGACCTCTCGCCGGACAGCGCGGTCCTCGACCTCGCCTGCGGGCACGGACGTCTCGCCAACAGGCTCGCCGAGCGGGGCTGCGAGGTCACGGGGTTGGACATCACACCCCTGTTCCTCGACCACGCGCGCAGGGACGCCGACCGCCGCGGGGTCAGCGTGGACTACGTGTGCGGCGACATGCGCCGGCTTCCGTGGTCGGAGCGGTTCGACGCCGTGCTCAACTGGGCGACCGCCTTCGGCTACTTCGACGACGCCGGCAACAAGCTCGTGCTCTCCCAAGTGCACCGGGCGCTCCGCCCGGGCGGCCGGTTCGCGCTCGACGTCGAGAACTACACCACGGCCCTGCGGCGGAAAGATCCCACCGTCGTCGAGCGCTACAGCAACCTGCTGGTCGACCACTCTCGGCACGATCCGCTGAGCGGCCGGACCTTCGTCGACCGCACCCTGGTACGCGACGGCCGCGTCCGCCATGTTCCCTACTCGGTGCGGCTGTTCACCTTCCCCGAGATCAAGGAATGGCTGCTCGAGGTGGGATTCCGCGACGTCACCGGACACGGCGACACCGGCCGGCCTCTGACCGCCGACGACGAACGCATGATCGTCCTCGCTCACCGCTGAACCCGGCAACACCGCGCCGCATGTCCACTGTGGACCGAGTCAGGCCGCCCGGAGCACGCCGTCGGTCAGCCCCAGGTTGTGCACGACCTCGCGCGTGGCCTTGGCCCGGTTCAGGCTGTAGAAGTGCAGCGCCGGAACCCCTTCGCGGATCAGCCGCTCGCACAACCTCGTCACCAAGTCCACTCCCGCCGCGCGGAACGACACCGGGTCGTCGGCGAACGGGTCCAGCTTCGAGGAGATCTCCGGCGGGATGTCGACACCCGCCAACTCGGAGAACTTGCTCAGCACCTTCGGCGTCGTGATGGGCATGACCCCCGGCAGCAACGGAACGTCACACCCGCGCGCGGCCATCCGGTCACGCAGCCGGAGAAAGTACTCCGGTTGCAGAAAGAGTTGTGCCACCGCGAAGTCCGCACCCGCCCGGACCTTGTTCACCAGGTGGTCGGTCTCGGTCTCCACGTCCGTCGAACGCGGGTGCTTGTGCGGAAACGCCGCCACACCCACGCAGAAGTCGCCGCATTCCTTCACCAGACGCACCAGTTCGTCGGCGTAGGTGATGCCCTCCGGGTGCGGGATCCACTCGGCCATCGGGTTACCCGGGGGATCACCGCGGATCGCGAGCACGTTCGTCACGCCCTCTGCGGCATAGGACCCGATGACGTGTCGCAGTTCGGCGATCGAGTGGTTCACCCCGGTCAGGTGCGCCATCGACACCAGCGTCGTGTCCTGCGCGATCCGGCCCGTGGTGCGGACCGTGCGGTCCCGGCTGGACCCGCCTGCCCCGTAGGTCACCGAGACGTAGGCCGGGTTGAGCGGCTCCAGCTCCCGGACGGTCCTCCACAGGATGCGCTCCTCCTCGTCGCTGCGGGGCGGGAAGAACTCCACCGAGAACACCGTGCGTCCCGGCCGCAACCGGTCGACGACTCGCGTCACCTAGAACCTTCCTCTCCCACTACCGCCCGCTCCCCCGTATCGAAGACCGCTGCGAAGACCTCGCGCGGCTCGTCGATTCCGAGACCATTGCCGCACAAATGCGCAGGTCACAGACGTTCCAACGAGTACAGACGAGGCACCGTCCACCGCCACGATAGCTCCGCCACCGCCAAGACCGCGAACGTGGGGAGGCCACCTTCCCAGGACGCGAAACGGCCCGTCGACCAGGAAGAACCCGGTCGACGGGCCGTTATCCCATCACGAGGGACCGCGCTGGGAGCACAGCGCGCAAGCACGGGCGCCGCCGGAGAGGGGGCACGGCGCCCGCACGATCACGAACCGGGCGGTGCCCAGTAGTCGAGCATCTCCGCGAAGGTCTCGAACGCCGGCTTCGAGTTCCCGTACACGGCCTCCAGGTGGATGCTGATCGGGAAACCGAGGTCGCGCACGCCGTCGATGACTCGCTTGTAGAGCTCCACCAGCGCCTGCTTGCGCTGCTCGAAGGACTGCTCAGCGATCGAGGCGACGAACTTCTGCTCCTGCTCCACCAGCGGGTTGCCCGGGTCCTGGATCAGCCACTCGATGAGCTTGCTCTTGCTCTCCATACCCGGGACGAAGCCGAAGGAGAGCAGGACTTCCGGGCGGTGCGGGGTCTTCTGCGCGAACTCCTCGAGGAACCCGACGATCGCGTCGGAGAAGAGCAGCTGCGTCATGCCGAAGGTGGCGCCGCGGTCGCACTTGAAGTTGAAGCGGCCGTGCTCGCCCTCCCGCGTCGGGATCAGGATCGATCCGCGCTGGGGGACGATGTCCTGGAACTGCGCCAGTGCGTCCGTGGGAGCAACGCCCGGTCCGTCTCCGTCGTTCATCCCGCGCGGCACACCGACGAACGAGATGCCCTCCATGCCCGCATCGCGCAGCTCGCGGAGGCGCGTGGCCAGCCTCTGCTCGTCGTGGAACGCGGTGACCTGCGTGCACAGGCCCTTCACATCGCCGATTTCCGGCTGAACCGCATTCCAGAAGTCGATGACGTCCATCTTGGGCTTCATCGCGACCGGGCGGTCACCGTCCTCGGCGATGATGCCGGGGACCATCAAGTGCTGGATGCGGCCTTCTAGTCCGCAGGCGCGGGAGTTCTCCGCGACCTTGCGGCCTTCTTCCACGGCTTTCTCCACACCGCCGTCGAGATCGGGCGGAACCAGTTCGAGTGCGATCGTGTCCATGTCGGCCTCAGGTTTTCCTTCTGTCGACGTCGGTCGCCGCGGAGCCAGTAACCGCTCTCACGAGCCACCTGCATGATGAGCAGGGACCGAATGCTGATGAGCAAGATCGAGGTTTGCTTCGCCAAAAGGGCTTGACCGGGCGGGAGAACCACCGCCTCCGTGCGGACCGGTGTCAGAGAATCCCGCGCGCCCGCATCGCGGTGTCGCCAGCGGTCGGTGTCGTCGGTTCTGTTGCTGCACGGCGAGAAACACCTCGCCCGCGCAACACACCGAAACGCCTCAAGCCTCGTCGAAGGGTCGTTGCTCGGTCTGAAATCCGGCGGTGGGCGCCACCGCCCGGGCGCGGAGCCCGAGCGGTGGCCTCCACCGGTGAACACGCGCCTGTGCGCGAGTCCGATCAGTAGCGGTAGTGCTCGGGCTTGTACGGCCCGTCCACGTCCACGCCGATGTACTCGGCCTGCGCCTTGGTCATCCGCGTGAGCTTCACACCCAGCGCGTCGAGGTGCAGACGCGCCACCTTCTCGTCCAGGTGCTTGGGCAGCACGTAGACGTCCTTGGCGTACTCGCCCGGCTTGGTCCACAGCTCGATCTGGGCCAGCGTCTGGTTGGTGAACGAGTTCGACATGACGAAGCTCGGGTGACCAGTCGCGTTACCCAGGTTCAGCAGACGACCCTCGGACAGCACGATGATCGCGTGACCGTCGGTGAAGGTGTACTCGTGGACCTGCGGCTTGATCTCGACCTTCTTGATGCCGGGGATCTTCTCCAGACCGGCCATGTCGATCTCGTTGTCGAAGTGACCGACGTTGCCCACGATGGCGTTGTGCTTCATCTTCGACATGTGGTCGGCGGTGATGATGTCGAAGTTGCCGGTCGTGGTGATGAAGATGTCGGCGGTCTCGACGACGTCCTCCATCGTCTTGACCTCGTAGCCCTCCATCGCCGCCTGCAGCGCGCAGATCGGGTCGACCTCGGTGACGATGACGCGGGCGCCCTGG
>WUUC01170191.1_pt1 | contig 10856 bp, 7 predicted proteins | sample 6278441 | NCBI WGS metagenome assembly WUUC01 (sample SAMN13675441, study PRJNA597444) | soil metagenome | isolation source: soil | place: USA: Washington | collected 2017-10 | reverse complement strand
TGACAACCGAACTTGCGAACCGCTTGTAGAAGTCAGTCAATATTACCGTTGCTCCGCTGTTGAGACTTGTCGATATCGTGCTCATACCAGCAGCGAAAATCGACGCGATCAGCAAACCGGTAAAACCAACCGGGAGTCCTTTCACGATAAAATACGGAAACACTCGGTCAGCCATTTGCGGAGTTTGCAACTCTGCCGGAAGCGCCTCTGGGTTGGCCTGGTAATAGGTGAATAGAAATGTACCGATCAGGAAAAACAGGAGTGACACGGGAACATATAGCAACCCCCCCAACCACGTCGAGAACTTTGCTTCCTTTTCCGTTTTAGCGGTGATGTAGCGCTGTACGTAATTCTGATCGATCCCGAAGTTTTGCAGATTAATAAATAACCCATAGATCAACACGACCCAAAACGTAGAGGTTGACCAATCGAAATCGAAACTACCAAGGCTGAATTTGTCGTGCTGCAAGGCAATATCAATGGACTGTGCAATTCCACCTGGCGCTGAAAACATCAGGATGATAAGGCAAACCAGTGCTCCGCCGATCAGTACAAATCCTTGCACAGCATCCGTCCATACCACTGCCTGTATACCGCCCATCATTGAATAAACCATCGTGAGAATTCCAGTTACGATAATAATCGTGTTGACATCCCATCCGAGCAAGGCGTTGAGTGGCAGTGCGAGGAGAAACAGGATCGACCCGGTACGCGCCAGCTGTGTTAGCAAATAACAGCTCGATGCATATACCCGTGCCCACGGACCGAATCTCGTCTCCAGGTAAGCATATGCCGACACGCTGTTGATACTGCGAAACAGGGGCACAAAATATTTTACGGCAACCCAAGTAGCAATCGGTATAGAAAGGCTAAAGGCAAAACTGTTCCAGTTCGTCTGATATGCTTTGCCGGGCAAAGCCAGGAAGCTGATGCTGCTCACAAAGGTCGCGAAGATCGACATGCCCAGGGCCCATGCGGGAATGCGACCGCCGCCTTTCGTAAACGCATCGGACGACTTGCTTCTGAAATAAAACGAAGCACCAAAGGCAACAATTCCCAAGGTGTAAACGATGATAACGATGACGTCGATGAGGGGAAGATTCATGAGTTGATCATTAGAATGTAAACATACAATGCATCATAATACGGCGGCGGAATTCTCTGTTGCTTTTCCCAACGCTACGTATCTTGAATAAAGAATCTCAAAAGTTCGCATTTTATCTGTGTCCGGGAGATAAGTAGTTTCAAAACCGGAAGTCATACGGCGCTGTGCCTCTTCCACCGTCGGGTAAACGCCTGCGACGACCGCGGCAAACATCGCTGCCCCCAGAGCGCAGGCTTGCTCGGATCGCACAACGCGGATAGGAAGGTGCAGAACGTCCGCAAGAGTTTGCATGACATAAGGAGATTTTTTCGCTATCCCTCCTACTGCAATCACTTCGTTTATCGCGAGACCCTGGCTTTTCAGGTGGTCGACAATGGCTCTCGAACCGAATGCGGTTGCCTCGACCAATGCCTTAAAAAGATGCGGCGCGTCGCTGCCCAGGTTGATCCGGGAAATTGTTGAGGTCAGATGCAACGCTGCGTTCGGCGTTCGTCTGCCGTTGATCCAATCCAATGCCACGATGTCCGACTCGCTTAATGACAAGCGCGATGCTTCTGCAGAAAGCGCAGGCAACACTTTTTCGCTCACCTTCATGATCTCCTCGTCGGTTAATACATCGCCGAAAAGATGAAACGGGTAAGCAAGCAACTGTTGAAACCATGCATAAAGATCCCCGAATGCCGACTGTCCCGCTTCGATGCCCAGAACGTTCGGTACAATAGATCCGTCGACCTGACCGCAAATGCCATTGAAGTTCTTCTTCGTAAACTCGTCGCCAGGTACTGTCAACATATCGCATGTGGATGTACCAATTACTTTTACGAGTTTATACGGTTCGATGCACGCACCGACCGCCCCGAAGTGTGCATCCAAGGCGCCAACGCCGACTTTCACATCCATCGGCAGGCCAAGTGTTTCCGACCATTTGGCCGAGAGCGTTCCAGCCACCATGTCGGACGTAAACGTTTCGGTGTAGAGCCTGGCACGAAGGCCTGATAGTGCAGGGTCGAGTGCTGTAAGGAATGGTGGTGACGGCAGACCATCGAATGTATCATGCCACATCGCTTTGTGACCGGCAGCACATCTGCTTCTTTTCACCTGCTTAACATCAGTCACCCCGGTGAGCAACGCCGGTATCCAATCGCAATGTTCAATCCATGAAAAAGCATGTTGACGAACCGCGTCGTCGGTCCTGACGGCATGTAATAACTTTGCCCAAAACCATTCTGACGAGTATGTACCCCCAGAGTACTTCGTGAAGTCCATCGACCACTTATGTGCGAGCTTGTTGATCTCCGTCGCTTCGTCATTTGCTGTGTGATCCTTCCACAACATGAACATAGCATTTGGGTTCGCGGCAAACTCGCTTCGAAGCGCGAGCGGCGTGACGAAACGATCGATCGCTACTGGTGTTGAACCCGTGGTGCAAACGGAGATCGCCACAACGCGCGGGGCCAGCGACCTGTCGTCGAGGAATAACGATTTAACGGTTGCAATCATTCCCTCGATGTAATCCAATGGATGTTGCCGGTAAAGCGAATTTGCGGGATCGCAATAAAGACGCGCGGCCCACCTTGTGTAAGCATGCACTGCTGTGCGCATCTCTTCCCCGGTTGCGGTGTTTACCAGCAACGCACGAACCGAGTCCGTTCCGAAATCAAGGCCGATTACAAGTTGTTCCATTGCCAGTCGAAGTGATTATTGAACATCACCACAGATACTGACGTTGATCCCCAGTTCTGCCATTGCTGCCGCTTTCACCAGGCATCCCCTTCTCGCAGCCGCTTCGTCTGTGGCATACACAACGTGTATATGGTTGGCTTTATGTCGTGCCATCAACTGGTCGCGTGATACACCTTTAAGCACAGCATTCATAATGGGCCACTGCGGTGTTGTCTGATTCCATCGGCGGTTGTTTTCCTCCCCGGAAAGACTTACAACTTCACCCAAACCGAGATCGCAATGCAATTGCTCTCCCTCCACGAATACACGGCTCCATACAATGAATCCTGGTTTGCTAACACCTTTTACACTGCCCCCACCGAGACGGAAATACATGGGAGGTTGCCTTTCGCTACTCGTACCGGCGTAACCGCCAACAAAATGTTCCGGTGGCGCGGCACCTGAGATAAGCAATACCCAAACAAATTCTTCTTTCCCGTTCACGGTAAGTGTTTCACCCCAACGAATGTCGTGCAGTGTATTCTCTCCGGGCATACCGAGTTCATTCCATAAATGATACGTGAGCAAACCATCGAGTCCTGCACATTCGTCCACTTCATTGAAATGCGGAAGAGCTTTCTTCGCGTACAGTTCCCGGCCATCCCTGGCCAATACGGGAGGGCGATCATCGTTGTTGAGCAATCCTTCTGCCAGATCGCTGGTTGGTGTGAGATCTTTGAGGCCTTGCTGGTACTGAATACCGATGGCATCACAACCGAACTCATCGGCAATTCGTGTGGCTGCAATGTACATTTTGCACTGGATCAACGATTGCGCACGGGTCAGCTCAGTAGTCTCGTCGCTTCCCCAATTGAATTTCATTCCCTTCTTCAAAAGCCATCCCAATACTTCTTCGGCTTCCACGTCGCTGGTCTTCAACATCTCGGCATACAATGACGACTGACTCAGGCGTTCTTTGAATACTCCGGTACGATGAAGCATATTGTCGGGAATGATCGCGTTGAACATACCCATGCAACCCTCATCAAAAACGCCGATAATTTTCTTATCGCTTTTGAACTTCCGGGCGAACAATTCTCCCGTGCGCCGGTCAGCTTCGGGAATAGAAATTCCTTTGAAAGACCTCACATGACTGAGATCGTGTGTCACCTTGCCGGTGTTCAACCAGCTTTGAAGTCTGTCCAGGAAGTAGCGATCATCGAACGCTTCGCTCCATAACGTACTATAGTCAACGTTGGCTTTTGTCAGCGATCCATTCAGGTTCAGCATGCCTACCAGGCCAGGCCATTGGCCACTCCAGTTGGCAACCGTAAGGATTGGCGCGCGGTGCGTGATAAGTCCTGCAAGCACGTGGTGGCTGTACTGCCACAAGCTTTCCGCAACGATCAGCGGCGTGTCCGGATCAATATCCCTGAACACTTTGATCCCCATTTTCTGAGAATCGATAAATCCATGTTTCTTCAGCGGGTCGTACTGGTGTGCCCTTCTTATGCTCCATCCTTGTGTAACGATGGCTTTAGCGAGTGCCATCTCCATTTTTTGCTGCGCATCCCAGCAAACCTGGTTGGCCGCCAGTCGCAGGTCGCCGCTGGACACCAGGTACACTTCTTTTTTGTTTCCCACTTATTACGGAATTATTTGTTCAAAGAACAGATTCCGCACAGTTGGGAAATTCTATGGTTTTAGCAAATTATTGTAGGATTGTACCAAATGATTATTGGTTATTCTAAAAAAATAAATATCCAATAACCAATGAACAATATCCAATGAACAATGTTTGAACACCTAAGAACCTGTAGAAGAATCGACGAACGTTCCCTGGCTCGACAGATATTTCGATTTGTATTCAAACGGCGTGAGCCCGGTGATTTTCTTGAAATGCCGGTAGAAGTTTGAAATGTTATTGAACCCGGATTCGAAGCAGATCATTTCTGTCGGCAATTTGTTTTCGATCAGTGCGCGACAGACATGGGAGATGCGGATCTCGGTAAGCACTTCAAAAAATGTCTTATTCGTCATCTGTTTGAAATAGCGGCAGAATGATGTTTTGCTCATGTTGGCTACCGATGCGATCTCTTCCAGGCTGATATCATTCTTGTATTTATAGAGCGTGTAAGAATAGATCGTATCCAACCGCGCCATTTCCATCTCATTGGATTGGTTGTAGTTAAACGATGTGGAGATCGTCTCCAGTTCTTCGAAATTGCGCACCAACGCGCGAAGGATTGCCATCAGCAGCACCAACCGGTCGAGACCGAAAGCTTCCAAAGACCGGTTGAGCAAGTCGGCAACCTCCAATTTTGTTTCGCCCTTGATGATCAACCCCGACTTCGCTTTCTCGAAAAGTTTCGGGATCAGAAATGTTTCCGGGAGACTGAGAAAATCCTTACCAAAGCAGTTGGGCAGGAACTGGAGTACAAGCGCCTCCACGTTGCTCCCAGCGTTGTCGTCGGAGTACTTTTTATTACAACGCCACGTGTGTGGGAGGTTCTCGCCAAGCAGGATCATTTCTCCGGCAGAAAAATTCCTGATGTTGTCACCAATGAAGCGTACCCCTTCACCTTTCAGGACATAGTGCAACTCCAGCTCCGGATGGTAATGCCATATCGAACCGAAGTCGGGTTTTATGTCATGCCGCAAACTAAACGAGTTTTGAAGCTGAACGGGTACTTTATGAAAATGGGGTTTCATAGGGAATAAGTGTAGTTCAAATTAGTACTTTCCTGCGATTAAGAAAGCGGATCACTATAGGGCTGGTTGAGAAATTATCGAAATGTGCTCTGGCATTACATTTCCCTTGTTAAAAAAATTCTAATGAAGGACAGACGGACGCGAAGCCCCGATTTTCCGTCGGGGCCTTTAATTAAAAATCCAAACCCGATTTTCTTACACGGTTCCGGTTCAATAGGACTGGTCGAACCAATACGTTGTTATCGATCCATACGTGTTACCGTTATATCGTATGGTGCATTGACAACTTCATCAGCCCCTGGATTAGGTCGCCACCCTCCTGAAAATGTATCTCCATCCGCAGAAAACTTGCCATGGAACGTAGCGTCCATTAGGCCGGATTTGATCGATATCGTTATGGTGTCTCCCTGAACATCCCACCCATAAGGCCACGGATCCGGCGCCATGTTAGAGTAAACGTAAGAAGAGAATGCTTTCGTCTTAGGGTCGTATCCTATGATCTCCCGGCTTTTTATCTGTGTACCTGCATAATCCAATACCATATCCTGCTGCAGAAAAAAGCTCGTACCTTTTTGACCATGCAACCAACTAAACTTTGTGTTTCCACTGATGTTGTCATCCTTTGAGCCTAAAGACCGGCCCTTCATGCCCCACTGCCCAACCAGTCGATCCAGACGCGCAAGTGCAGCGACGGGCTTTGCTGTAGTTTCTTCTTTTGATTTGTTACTCTTTTCCATAAATGAATCTGTTAAAACTTTTAAATACAAAACCTGAGCCGATTGACGGCATCATTTTCAAAAAAGGCCTTTTTCAAAACAAACTTTAAAAACGGGATTATTTTTAAAGTGCCGGTGCTGTTGGATCGGGATCAGAATCCACCCACGAGTATTACCTGCCTCGCCTTTGGTTAGATCGTACAGATGTCTGCAGGTGCAATTTTAATTTTCTCATGTTTTCCTTTCGTTCCAGTAATACTTTCCAACCAAAGCGCTAAGGCGTGCGAGAAATATTTATCGTGTAATTGCTTTCACGGAGGTTCTTGCAAGTTTCTTATTTAGAATTTTCGTCGTTGGTACGGGAACCCTTCACCGGTTTCGCAATAATGCTTTAGACTATAGAGGAACCACCCCCAATGATAATTGCAAAAGCGGTAAAAATCAGTCACTTCTTTCCAGCCTTTCTGTCTTAATACAACCGTTGTCACGCTATCGCGTTCCGAAAGTTCAAAGGAAATAACGGTACCGATCCATTGCGGATCAGATTTGATCACAACCCATTCCACCCTCTTTCCGGGGTTCAATTCAGTTATTTTCATCCTGTCGGTTTCTTTGCCAAATGTGAATTCGTTCACAAAACCAACCTCTGCCCTCACATTCAGTTCCATCGTCCATACCTGAGTCAGTCCGTCAGGGCTCGTCAGGGCATCATATACTTTAACAGCCGGTACTTTTATCGTGTTCAGATGTTCGATGCTGTAAGTGCCTTCTTGCATTGTCGTTGCAAATTAAAATATTCCCACAGGGTGATGCCACCCGGTTGTCGCTGGACATTACTTGTTGGTCGGCACATTACGTCAATATCGTGCTTGACCCGTTACATATACTTTCGTGTTGTAATTTTACAGGTGTAATACGAAAGGAGATGAAAACGTCGAGAAACATCACGATAGCGCTGCATGTAATCATTTGGAGCGCTGTGCTCGGGTTACCGTACGTTTTTACGTCTCCCGAAAGTCACTACGGCCAGATCGGCCTGTTGGTATGTAATTTTTTTACCCTTGCCAACCTCCTGCATATCGGGTTGTTCTATTTCAATGCGTTTTTTCTTTATTCCAGGTTCCTGACGCGCAAAAGGTGGTGGATATATGTATTGTCCGTAGCAGTTTTGATCGTTGTGATCTATCACGGCAAACTATTCATCATTAATTTATGGTTTCCTGACCTGGCGAAGGATGAGAGCGTTTTTGCATTCACGTTCTTTCCAATAGTTTTCTTTCTTGTCATCAGCACGATCTACAGATTAGTCCTGGATAAGATCAATTCTGAGAAAACGCAACTTGCAACGGAGTTAAAATTTCTTCGCTCACAGGTAAGCCCCCACTTCCTATTTAACGTTTTGAATAACCTGGTGTCGATGGCCAGGCATAAATCTGATCTTCTTGAACCTTCCCTGATAAAGCTTTCGGGGTTGATGCGCTATATGCTGTATGAGGCTAATGAAAGCAAAGTTTCGACTGCCCAGGAGATCGACTACATCAAAAACTATATCGAACTGCAGAAGATGCGATTTGGTGACGATATTGACATCCGGACGACAATTGAGGACGAAGGAAAGGACTACGTTATCGAACCTATGTTATTAATTCCATTGGTTGAAAACGCATTTAAACATGGCGTGTCGATTGGCAACAACCAATTTATTTCAGTCGAATTGACCAAAAAAGCCTACACATTATCGCTTAGGGTAAAAAACAGTTTCGTGAAGGAAGATAGCTCGAAGGATAATAATTCCGGGATCGGGCTGAACAACCTGAGATCGCGTTTGAAATTATTATACCCACAACGGCATGTACTTGCCATTGACGAACATTCGGGTGTCTTTAGTGCCAACCTGACAATTACATTGAGATGATGCGCTGTATTGCAGTTGATGATGAAAAGTGGGCGTTGGACTTACTGGCTGATAACATCAGGCATGTTCCCTACCTGGAACTCGTAGCTCGTTGCAAAAATACCCGGGAGGCATCTGAAGTGCTTCACAATGAGAAAATTGATATTATTTTCCTGGATGTGCAGATGCCGGGGCTGAGCGGATTACAATTTATTCAAGCGCTTCCGGAACCTCCAATGATAATTCTCGTAACGGCCTACGAACAATATGCGCTGGAAGGATTCAACCTCTCGGTGCTGGATTACCTTGTAAAACCGGTTTCCCTCGAAAGATTTGCCAAAGCCTGCAACAAGGCGCAACAACTTTTCGATTTGAAGCAGACGAAGCCAACTTCCGTGATTGAAAAGGACGAGCACATCTTTGTAAACGTGGAGTATAATCTCGTCAAGATCGTTTTCAACAACATCAATTATGTAGAAGGATTCAAGGATTACATCAAAATTCACCTCACCACATCCTCAAAGCCGGTTTTTACCCGCATGAGTCTTAAAGCGATGGAAGAAAAATTGCCAGGTAATAATTTTGTACGAACCCATAAATCGTTCATCGTCGCCATCTCGAAAATAACATCGGTCAAACGCGACTTTGTGTGCATCAACGAGAAGGAAATTCCTGTTGGCGATTCTTTTAAAGACAGCCTTCAAAAAATCACAGGCAATGCCCGAAAGTAATGTAGCCACATCTTTCCCATTTGTCGACAAGGCTTGCCTGTTGGTATACTGTCAACAACGACGGTAGCTCGCCTGCGTTGATTTGTGATATCATCAATGATCACAAATGGGCGCTAAAGTCTTCAACACAATTTTGTTACTCGTCCTCTCAGGCAGCTGCGTTTTTGCCCAGATAACGATTACGGGAAACGTGACGGACACAAACGGTTATGCGCTTGAGTTTGCAAATGTATTTCTAAAAGGTACTGGTGACGGCGGAAGTACAGATAGCCTTGGGCGATTTGATTTTATTACTTCTGAGTCGGGGCCGCAAATATTGACCGCTTCCTACGTCGGCTACAAAAATTTTGAGCGCAGTGTAACGCTGAATGGTGTCGACGTTGCAGCGAACATTGAACTCACAGCCGATCTGAAGCAATTAGGCGAAGTCGTTGTTTCAGCGGGAGCTTTCGAAGCCAGCGACAAAGCACGTGGCGCATCTCTTACACCGATAGATGCAGTTACCGTTGCGGGCACAGGCGCCGATCTCGCGAATGCCATGCGCGCGTTGCCAGGTACGCAGCAAATTGGCGAACAGGCAGGACTCTTTGTGCGGGGTGGAACAAACGAAGAGGCCAAACAATTCATCGACGGGTTGCTGGTGAAAAATCCAAATTTCTCCAACGTACCTGGAATACTTCAGCCCGCCCGTATCAGTCCATTTTTGTTCAAGGGAATTCTCTTTAGTTCAGGAGGGTATTCCGCTTTATATGGGCAAGCGATGAGCAGCGCGTTGATCCTCGAAAGCGTCGACCTTCCAGAAAAGTCCTCTGCATCCTTCAGCGTTTTCCCACCACACCAGGGTATCGGATTTCAGCAATTATCCAAGAATCAAAGAAGCAGCTACGGGATCAACGCAGGGTACAGCAATTCCGGTTTGCTCTACAACGCTATCGTTCCTCAGAAGCCGGATTACTTTGAGGGTCCTGAATACCTAGGTACCGATGCCAATTTCAGGATCAGGATGGGTAAAAAAGGAATGCTGAAAATCTACACCAATGCAGGTTACAACGATATCGGTATGCGTAACCCTGATATTGACAGCGCCGAACTTAAGTCGTCCTTTCGAAATACGGGAAAGAATAGTTTCACCAACATTAGCTATTCCGGTCAGTTGAACGACAAGTGGAACGTAGATCTGGGTGCGTCGTATACCTACGATGGAGTTGTCATGAGAAATCAGCTCCTCAGTTCTTCAAACGAAGTTGTAACTCTGACTGAGCATCCCTTCATCAATAAGAATCGTGTCCTTCGCCACCGCTCTGATCTTACGCAAGGGAGGGTCGTACTGAGTAGATCCTTTGAAAGAAGTCTTACGTTGCGATTTGGAGGGGAAAATTTTTTCATAAAGGATCGCTTCTCGATAAACGATAGCGCGAGACGTCTTCAGGACAATCTTGTTGCTGCTTTTGCCGAGGGGGATATTTATATCAACGATCACCTGGCGGCGAAAGTCGGGGCACGGGCAGAATACGCGTCGGTACTGGACAAGGCTTCAATTGCACCACGCGTGAGCCTTGGATATCGCTTCGACCAGGCTGGACAAATAAACCTGGCTTACGGAATATTTTTTCAAAAGCCGGAGAATCAATACTTGCTTCAAAGCGGTTCCCTCGACTTTACGAAGGCCGCTCATTACATCATCAATTATCAGAGGAGAGCGGGTAACAGGTTATTGAGGATCGAGGCGTACTATAAATTTTACAATGACCTTGTTAAGACCGTTCCCGCGGTGGCGAACACAGGAGGTGGTTACGCACGAGGAGTGGAATTATTTTTTCGCGACAAAAAAACGATCAAAGACCTCGACTACTGGGTATCCTACACATACCTCGACACAAAACGTGAATTTCAGAATTACCCTGCTTCTCTAAGACCTTCATTTTCAACACCGCACACGGTTTCTCTGGCAACGAAAAAATTTTTTCCTGACATCAATCTCAGTGTAAACGCAGCGTACTTTTTTTCGACAGGCAGACCATACTATCATATTGGAT
>WUUC01195574.1_pt1 | contig 10858 bp, 9 predicted proteins | sample 6278441 | NCBI WGS metagenome assembly WUUC01 (sample SAMN13675441, study PRJNA597444) | soil metagenome | isolation source: soil | place: USA: Washington | collected 2017-10 | reverse complement strand
CTCCTTTCGGGATGCTGCGGACCAGGCTAACAGCCGAACTGGAACGTGTTCTAGTCGCCTCAGTCGACCGGGTCGCGGATGATCGGACATGTCATGCAGTGCCCGCCGCCGCGGCCGCGGCCGAGTTCGGCCCCGACGATCGTGATCACCTCGATGCCGGCCCGACGCAGCAGTGTGTTGGTGTGGGTGTTGCGGTCGTAGGCGAACACCACGCCCGGCTCCACGGCCACCAGATTGTTGCCGCTGTCCCACTGCTGGCGTTCCGAGTCGTAATTCGTACCACCGGTTTCCACCACCCGCAGCGCCCCAAGGCCGAGCGCGGCCGCGACCACCTCGACGAACGGCTTGGTGGCTTCCTCGACTTCAACGCCCGGGTCGGCATCACTGGGATGCAGGACGAAAGTCTGCACCGAATCGACGATCTCCGGATAGAGCGTCACGACGTCACGGTCGGCGAAGGTGAACACGGTGTCCAGGTGCATGGCCGCGCGCAGCTTGGGCATGCCGGCGACGATCACCTTGGTGGCCGCGTTCTCCGCGAACAGTTTGGCCGCCACCTGGGTGATGGCCTGGCGCGAGGTGCGTTCGCTCATACCGATGATGACAACGCCGTTGCCGGGGACGAGGACGTCGCCCCCCTCGATCGTGGACATGCCCCACGACTCTTCCGGATCACCCCACCACACAGTGGATCCGACGAAGTCGGGATGGAACTCATAGATGGCCTTCATCAGCAGCGTTTCGTCGTGCCGGGCCGGCCAGAACAGCGGGTTCAGCGTCAGTCCGCCGTAGATCCAGCAGGTGGTGTCGCGGGTGTACAGCGTGTTCGGCAGCGGCGGCATCAGGTATTCGGTGACGCCGGTGGCTTCGCGCGCGAGGGCGCGGTAACCCGACTGGATCTCGGCGGGCAGATCACGAGTCGACATGCCGCCAATCAGTAACTCCGTCAGGCGCTGGGTCTTCAGCGAGTCAAGGAACGCGCGGGTGTCATCGACGAGTCCCAACCCGACTTCGTTCGGCACGATCTTGCGGTCCAGCAGCCAAGCTTTCGCCTCCGGGTTGTCCATGGTTTCGGCGAGGAGTTCGTGCAGTTCGACCACCTCGACGTCGCGGTCGCGCATCTTGTCGATGAAGTCGAAGTGGTCGCGGCGGGCATTCTGCACCCACAGCACGTCGTCGAACAGCAGGTCGTCACAGTTGGTCGGGGTGAGCCGCTCGTGCGCCAGACCAGGCGAGCACACCAGGACCTTGCGCAGCTTGCCGACCTCGGAGTTAACGCCGTAGTTGGCGGATGGGTTCGTCACTTCAATTCCTCTCAGAACGGCTCGCTAGATTTCGATCGCTCCGGTTGCCAACGACACCACGCCCGCGATGGCACCGAGGAGAATCACGCCGAACAACACCGCTTCGGCGGGCCGGAACACGCCTAGACCGCGCTCGCGACGCGCCTTGACGTAGAGCGCGGCGGCCGGCGCGTACAGGATGCACGACAGCAGGAGCTTGTCCGGGCCTGCGGCGTAGATCAGGAACAACGTGTACACCGTCGCCAACGCCGCAACAACCATGTCTGCGGCTAGCGATTTGCCGTTTTCGTACGTCTCCCGGGTGGCGGTCAGCTTCAGTGCGTAGGCCGCCGCGAGGAGATAAGGAATCAGCGACAGCGCCGCCGTGAGATCCAGCATGAAATCCAGCGCATCCGCGGCGAACAGCAACGCGACAAGCAGCAAGGACGTCAGCCCGGCGGCCATGACCAGCGCGGTGACGGGTGCCCCGTGACGGTTCGTGCGCGCCAGGAACCTCGGCATGTCGTCGGACTTCGCCGGAATGTAGAGGACCTCGGCGGCCATCAGGGTCCACGCAAGATAGGCGCCGAGCACCGACACAATCACGCCGACACGGATGAAGATCGATCCCCAATGCCCGACAACCGATTCCAGCACAGCAGCCATGGACGGCTGGCTGACGCCAGCGAGTTCATCCTGGGGCATCACGCCGTATGACACCAGCGTCACGAGTGCGAAAACACTGAGCACGCTGAGAAATCCGATGACGGTTGCGCGGCCGACGTCTTCTCGCTTGCGTGCCATCCTCGAGTAGACGCTCGCGCCCTCGATGCCCAGGAAGACGAACACGGTGATCAGCATCGTGCCGGTGGCCTGGTCCCAGATCGACGCCGCCGAATAGCCTTCGCCGCCCCAGAAGTTGTCGGCAAACACATCGGCCTGGAACGCAATGGCGACGATCACGATAAACATCAGGATCGGCACCACCTTGGCGACGGTGACGATGTAGTTGATGACGGCGGCGTCCCTGACTCCGCGCATAACCAGGGACGCGAACAGCCACACGCCGATCGCAGATACGATCACCGCAACCACCGTGTCGCCTGCGCCGAACGCGGGCACCACCGCGCTCATCGTCGCGGTGATCAGCACCCAGTACGAGGTGTTGCCCGCGCAGGCCGATGCCCAGTATCCGATCGCCGAATTGAACCCGATGTAGTCGCCGAATCCTGCCTTCGCATAGGCAAAGATGCCGGCGTCGAGTTGAGGTTTACGCGTCGCGAGGCGTTGAAACACGAAGGCCAACATCAGCATTCCCGAGCCGGCGATGACCCACGCGATAATCGCTCCGAGCACACCCGTCTCGGTTCCGAACCTGCGCGGTAAGAGAAAGACGCCAGAGCCGATCATCGACCCGACAACCATCGCGGTCAGGGTCGGAAGACTGACCTTCTGGTCGGCCTTGTTCGTGGATGTGTCTGTGCTCGTCATGAGTCGACTCCAGCTTCCTCGGTGGGCGGGATTTTCACCAGCTTTAAGCCGGTGAATCCGTAGATCACGCTGAGCAGTGGACTAAAGATGCAGAACAACGCAAACGGTAGATAGGACAGTGTCGCCACGCCGAGAACAGCGCCCATGAAGGCCCCGCACGAGTTCCACGGAACGAGTGGGGACGTGACGGTGCCGCTGTCCGCCGCAAGCCGCGACAAGTTCTGCGGGGCTAATCCCCGGCGTTCGAACTCGAGGCGAAACATCCGCGCGGGCAAGACCAATGCAATGTATTGGTCGCCGGCGACGATGTTGAGGCCGATGCCCGATGCGAAGACCGACAGGTATAGCCGCCCGGTGGACTTCGCCGACTCAATCAGCGGATTGATCAGCCGGTCGATGAGGCCGAACTGCTCGAGCAGCACTCCGAACGTCACTGCGCCGATGATCAGCCATATCGTCAGCAGCATGCTGTCCATACCGCCGCGTGACAACAGTCGATCGATTTCACCGATGCCCGAGTTCATCGTGAACCCGTTGGCCAACGCCTTCCAGATCGCCTGCGCCGCACCTACTACGGCGTTCGGGCTGCCATGAATCTCGGCGACGAATCCCGTCACGACGTCGCGTTGCAGAATTGCCGCCTGCACACCGGCAAACAGCGCCGAAGCCAGTAAGGCCAACGAGGCCGGGGCTTTTCGTACCGATAGGAAGACCAACAGCACCAGCGGGAGCAGGTTCAGCGGGGTGATCCAGAAAATCTCGCTGAGCTTGCCGAGTTCGATCTCCTCCGACACGGCGTCATTCGGTGTCGGGCCCACCACGCCCAAGACGGCGAAGACCACAGCGGCCAGAACAAATGCCGGAATCGATGTCCAGGCCTGACCGCGGATATGGGTATAGAGGTCCACCTTCACCATCTGGGCGGTCAGGATCGTCGTCTCAGACAGCGGCGAGAGCTTGTCGCCGAGATACGCCCCAGAGATCACGGCGCCCGCGGTGATCGGTGCCGAGACTCCCAGCATGGTGGCGATTCCCACCAACCCGACGCCGATCGTTCCTGCGGTTGTCCACGAGCTTCCGATGGACAGCGCGACCACACCGCAAATGATGGCGGTGGCAATGTAGAAAAAGCCCGGCGACAGAACTTGGATGCCGTAGTACACCAGCGTCGGGATCGTGCCCGACATGTTCCACGTCCCGATGAGCGCCCCGACCGCGAGCAGGATGAACAACGCACTGGTGATAGAAGACAACGCGGCCTGTCCGGATTCCTGTACCGCGGCCCACGGGTGCCCGTTCTTAAGGGCGATCAGAGCGGCGACGGCGCAGCACAGCACCAGCGCGACCTGGATGGGACCATCGAGCGCGTCGAGACCGAACAGGGCCAGCGCAGAAGCAATCAGCGCCGCGAGCGTGACCAGCGGCACTATCGCGTCGGTGAGCGACGGCGACCGAACCGCCTGAGACTCGGGCGATTCTGCCGTCATCGTGCACTCCATGGCGCGTCGCGCGGCACGGCTGAGACGCTATCAGCGCCTGCGGCAAGCCGTCCTACTTTCCCGTTGCAACGCCGGACTAGAGATCAGCCAAGATCTGCTGGCGTTTGGCCGTGTACTCGTCGTCAGAGATCGCACCTGTGGCGCGCAGGGTCTCCAGTTCCTGCAGGCGCTGAGCGGTCGACGGCTCCGGCGCCGCCACAAAGGATGCGGCACTCGGTGCAGCGGGCATCGGTGCGACCGGTGCCTGCTGCGCGGCGGCGCGGCGTACGACGGCCTGCACCTGCTGGCGGGCAGCAGGATTGGAGCGCAGATCGATCATGTTGTTCAGCCCGATGCCGTTGGCCTTGAGAATCTGCAGGATCTCCATCAACGGTTGGACCTGGCCGGTGAGATCGTAGGTCTTGTTGTCCTCAGCGATGGTGAAATTGGCCGGCATCATTCCGCTGACCAAACCGCTGCGCTCCCAGTCGATCTGATACTCGTTGGTCGCGGGATCCACCAACGCGACGAGTTTGCGGTTGGTGATCATCGGCAGCCGGGTAATCGATGCGATCACCCGGTCCTGGCTGGCGAAGGGAGCGATGCCCGGGCCCGAGATCTGCAGGTCGAGCTTGACCAGTGGCTGTTCATTGATGCGAGTACCGGTTTCGTGGATGCCGACGACGTGCGCGAGGGCCAGCACACCGGTCTGCTCGAGCGCCTGGGTCTTCGCCGCCGACTTCGCGCCCGCGCCCGTGATCGCCAGCGCAATGAGCACGTCGGCGGCCGTGACCAGCAGCCCCGTCCAGAACATCCACTTCAAGAGCGGATCAGCACCGGTGGCGAAGTAGATGACCAGGAAGATCGGCCCGACGATCCCGCACAGCAGGACGAAGGCTTGGATGCGGACGTACCGCCAGAAGGTGGACACCTGCGGCGCTCCTGTCAGTAGCTGGGCGTGTGTCAGATTAACGCCAAACCGCCGATTGCGAGTCGTATCGTCGGGCCGTGAACCCGGCAGCCGAATTCACCCGCTCGCGTGGGATTCTGGCTGCGGTGTCGATGGCGCTGTTCTGCGTGCAGATCGACTACTTCGCCATGAACCTCGCCCTGCCCCAGATGGCCACAGAGTTCGACACCACCACCACCAACCTGCAATGGGTGATCAGTGTCTACATGCTCGCCCTGGGCGCGGGCATGATCCCCGCGGGACGCATCGGCGACATCTTCGGGCGCCGTCGCGCCTTGTTGGCCGGCGTCGCGCTGTTCGGCCTGTCGTCGGTGCTGTGCGCGTTGGCGCCGACCCTGTCTGTGCTCATAGTGTTTCGCGCGATCCAGGGACTCGGAGCGGCGCTGATCTTCCCGGTGTCGGTGAGTGTCCTGACGAACGCCTACGACGCCACCAGATCCGCTCATGCGATCGGACTGGCCTACGGTATAGCGGGTTTGGGTAATGCCGTCGGACCGCTGATCGGCGGACTACTCACCGACACGGTCGGCTGGCGATGGATCTTCTGGCTCAACGTGCCGCTCACCGTCATCTCCATTGCGATCGGCACCTGGAGCATCACGGAATCATCCGACGACACAGTGCCGCGCCGCATCGACATCGTGGGTCTGGCCTTTGTCACCACGGGCATCGGCTTGTTCACGTTGACGTTCGACAACGCGCCGAGCTGGGGGTGGTTGTCGGGGCTGACGCTCGTCGCATTCGCCGGCTCGCTCAGTGCGCTGGCGGCGTTCGTCGTCGTAGAAAACAGGGTGCGATGGCCACTGGTCGACCTGACGCTCGTGAGGAATCCGCGCTTCGCCGTCCTGGTGATCGCCGGCGCCGTCTCGAACATCGCCTATGCGGTCACGATCTTCCTGTCGACGTTGTTCTTGCAGGAGGTCCGGGGTCTGGATCCGCTCATCGCGGGGCTCGCATTCCTCGGGCCGTCGGCAGGCGCCGCGCTCGGAGGCTTGCTGTCAGGCCGGCTCGCCGCAAGACAGCCGCCAGTCTTGGTCATGGGCGTCATGAGTGCCATTGCCGCGCTTGCCATTGCAGCGCTGGCGGCGTCCGGCCATTGGGCGGTTTACCTACCGGCGTTGACGGCGTGCGGATTCACGCTCGGCTTGGTATTCGCGTTCACCACGGTGGCGACGCAAGCGGTGGTCCGTCCCGAAAGGGCAGGCGAGGCCGCGGGTGTCACGCTCACCGCGTTGGCGACCCTCGGCGGTATCGGCGTCGCGGTCTCCGGAACGGTGCTGGAGATGCTCGAGCGCAGCGGGATCTCGACAGCCGGCGCGATTGACGTCATCCTCGCCGCGCTGGCCGCGCTCCTGCTGCCCGCAGGCGCGGTCGTCGTGGCGATCGCGAAGATAGGACCCCACGAACGGGAAAGCGGCGCCCACCCCCCAGGTTGAGCGCCGCTTTCTTCGGTCGGCAGGGCCGCCCTCCTTCGCCGGCTTTCGCCGGCAAGGTTTATCAGGAACCGGTCGGCACGAGCTCCCGCGCGGCAGGGGCCGGCCCCAGAAGTTGGTACAGCGGCTCGGTCCAGTCCAGTGCCTCGCTCCTGGCCAGTGCGTAGCTGGTGTGCACGGCCACTGCGGCCGGCGACACCTCTTCGGCGTCTGGGTCGTAGTCGCACACGATGTCACCGAGGTCGCACACGCTGATCGTGCGGCGTCCGACGGCCGGCGGAAGCGGCTCGGTGGGCGCATGCGCCAGGATCGGCCAATCCTGCGCAACCCCCATACCCGCACCCGGGACGGCGGTCACCGTGCCCATGTTGAGCGTCGTGTCTTCGGGGAGTCGATCGCCGTCGGCGACCAAGAGCACCGGACCGAGATTGGGACTCGCGGCGAGGGCATGCAGATTGCGGTGCACGACCATCGCGCCCTGTGAATAACCGGCAAGCACCACCTTGGTGGTCGGACACCGCTGCACGAACGAGGCGTACTGCTGACCCAGCGCCGCGGTGCCGGTGTCGACGCTGCCTATGAAGCCGGCCCAGCCCATGATGTCACCGTCGGGAGGCACCGCCACCGCCGGATACTCGACGGCTTCCGCGGTGATTGTGCGCCCGTCGCGTTCGACCAGGTGCGCGAAGTCGCGGTAGGAGTCGTACACCACCCGACCCATGCCCGCGTTAGCGGTCAGGTCTGCCCCGACTCGCTCACCGGAACCGGCAGCGCCCATCCAATGGACATCGGGACAAGTCGGATCTGCGTGTGCGGTACCAGCCAGCAGACCGATCGTGGCTGCACCAGCGAAGGCAACGGCGCCGGTCAGCGCACTCAAGCGACGAAACAAGACCCCAACCCTTTCTCGGCCAAAGCAAGGCCACTGCGATGAACATCGCCGCGAGTGAGTTAGGTGTTACAGGCGTGACCTGCCGTGATGCCAAAGCGAAGCGGCGCCCATCCGGGTGGATGGGCGCCGCTGCGGCTGTATGGCCCGGTCAGTCGCCGCCGCCGTTGCCGCTGTTGCTGCTGTTGCTGCTGTTATTGCCGTTGTTGCTCGAGGAGTTGGTGCTCGAGTTGTTGTTGGACTGATTGCCCCCGGCGTTGGCGTTGGCGGAGCTGCGAGCGCTGCCGCCGATGGCGGTGCCGCCATTGGCCGGGCCGGCGGTCGCGGACCCGGACGCAGTGGCATTGCCGCCGGTGCTCGTGCCACCGGTGGTGTTGCCGCTGGTGGCGTCGCCACCAGTGCCCGCACCCGCGAACTGATTGGCTTCCGCGGTCCCACCTGCACCGCCGGTACCCGTCCCAGCGCCGCCAGCACCGCCGGTGCCGGTACCCGCCGATGTCGCGTTGCCGGTCGTTCCGCTGGCGGTGGTCGTGCCACCGACCGATTGGAAGGCGTTCTGTGGGGAATCGGCCCCAAGTGGGGTGTTGGCGTTCGTTTGCGTGCCGGTTGATATCGGCGCTGCCGTGCCCGCCGCCGTGTTGGCGGCCGCACCGCCGACGCCGGCGCCAGCGCCGCCGATCCCGCCGACACCGGCACCGAGGCCGCCGATGCCGCCCAGAGCAGCGCCGACATTCGAGCCGCCGACCCCCAAGCCGGCGATCGCCGGATTGAGACCCAGGGTGGTGTCGATGGCCGCGCCGCCGATGGGCAGGCTCACGTTAGCCGCGGTGCTGGGTGCCGCCCCACCGATTGCTGCGCCACCGATTGGCGGTGCCGCGTTCGTGGCGATGCCACTGGCGACCACGGGGCTGAGGATCGGAACGCTCACCTGAGCGTTTCCGATGTTGCCGTTGGCGGCGCCGCTGAATTGATTCGAGTTGCCGTTGCCGTTGCTGCCGACGACGATGGAGTTGTCGCTCAGAATCCACCAATCATCCGCAAATGCATTGGGCGCCATGGCTAGCGCGCCGGCGACGCCGATGCCGGCAATCGCGCCGGCCGCGGCTGTGCCGTTCCACTTCGATCGAAGCGATTTTTGTGACTTACGCTGAGTACCCATTTTCTTGAGGCTCCTTTTGATTTCGGGTTTCGCGGTTCTTCCAGGGTTTGGTGCAGTGCGACGTCCAGTGACACCGCTGTCCACGTTCACTTCATCCGCACCTCCCCGTGGCCCATCACTGATCACCCCTGGCGCCGGACTCGCCTTTGCCACCGTCGGAGGGGCGGTCACCGGAATTGGTGGCGTTCTCACCTGAGTCGGCGGGGTGGTCGTCGGTATCGGGAGGGTTCTGTCTGGGATCGGCGCTCGGCCCGCCGAACGTGTGGGTGCGGTCGTCTGAATCGGCTAGACTCTCGCCCTGATCGCTTCCATACGGGGTAAAGCCGGCGCGGTTGGATGACGTTCTGGCGCCTGCGGTTTCAGCGCCGGTATCCCCGCCCAGCGTGCGCTCGACCGCATCGCGGACGCGTGCGCTGAACGAGCCGTCGGAGGTCGCGCCGGCTGAGCGCGAGATGCTGGTGGAGATGTCGTCGGCCCCGAAAGCCACCGCACCGACGGTGCCCGCACCCCCCGCCGAGCTTGCGGTCGTTGCCGGATTCACAGCGACCGCGGAGGCCAAAGCTTCTGCGGACGTGACGGATTGACCAGGACCGATCGGCACTCCGAGACTGAAATGGAATTGTGAATTGTAGATATTGCTTGTGCCGGTGGCGAATTGGTTGGTGTTCCCGTTGCCCATCCCGCCGAAGCTGACCGGAAGCCCCCATCCTGCGGTGGATGTCACGTTGGCGCTGCCGTTCCCGTTGCCGGTCGAATCGTTGGTGGTGGCTGTGTTGAAGCTCTGATTCCCACCGCCGGCGCTGAACTGTGGATTGAAGATGTTGGAGGTGAACGCGGCGGCCTGGGTGGTGTTGCCGTTTCCCGACATCAGGCCCAGCAGGCCGGCAGCCCACAGGCCGCCGGGCGTCAGTGCCGTCTCGCTGTGGTTGCCGTTGTAGGCAGAGATGTTGGTGACCGCGGTGTTGTTGCTGACATTCGTGCCGCCCGAACTCCACTGCGGATTGAATATGTTCCCGGAGAAGAACGACAGCTGGGTGGTATTGCCGGTGCCCGTCATCCCGTTCACCCATGTCGTCCAGAAGCTGCCCGCCGGCGCCGCCTGCGCCTGGGAGTAATTGCCGTTGCCGGTGGAGACGTTGCTGACCGTGGTGTTGTTGCTGACGTTTGAGCCGCCGAAGGCAATCTGCGGGTTGACGATGTTGTAGGAGAAGAGGTTGATCTGGGTGACGTTGCCGTCGCCGGCCTTCGGTGCCACCCGCTGCGGGGACCCGAGCGGTTCCTCGCCGCTGTCGCCGTTGGCTGTTACGACGCCACCGATCGTCGACAGGTTGCTGACGTTGCCGCGGCCGATTCCCAGCTGAGTCAGGAAGATGTTGCCTTCGAAGAGGTTGATCTGGATGGCGTTGTTGGTGCCGTTCCCGTCCCCGAGCGGGATCAGGATGGACAACGCGTTGACTGTCGGAGTCCCGAGCTCGTACGCAATGCCGATGCAGGCGACGGCGCTGCCTGTGGCGACGGTTCGACGCAGCGCCGTGCGCGGACGGTGCGCGCGATGGGCGCCGCTCCGCCTGCGTCGCCGCCGGCCGGCATCTTTGCCATCCGGAGTCATCCGCGCCCTCTCTTCAGGGACAGTGTGACCTACCTCGCATTGCTCTCGCCGACCCTAGAACTTTGCTGTTCATAATGTCAACCGCGTAAATAGGCGTGTCGCAGTGCTGGCAAAGCCCGCTACTGGCTAATAGTGAATAAAGTTAACGATTATCCGTACTGCCTGGTATGGAATATCACAGATTTCCGCCGCTGACCAGCGCGATCCGAGACAATGCAGTCGTATCGCCGCCAGCGATGGTTTGCCCACGAACCGGCCGGTACAGTTCCAGCAAAGGAAATATTCGCTCAGGTTTTTCTAAGGTCCGGTACTATTGGCGGCGGCGTAGTTTAACTCGCTGGCCGTCTGGTAGTGTGCTGCCCTTTTCGCTAACTGGCCAGGCGCTATTCAGGTGCGCTACCGGGAGCGCTTGCGGACGTTTACGTGGGCCGATACGAAAGCGGCGCCCACCCTCCTCGGGTGAGCGCCGCTGTCGGTGCTTGGCTAGATCATCACTTGATGATCTTGGTGACCCGGCCGGCGCCGACGGTGCGGCCACCCTCACGG
>WUUC01152242.1_pt1 | contig 10859 bp, 9 predicted proteins | sample 6278441 | NCBI WGS metagenome assembly WUUC01 (sample SAMN13675441, study PRJNA597444) | soil metagenome | isolation source: soil | place: USA: Washington | collected 2017-10 | reverse complement strand
GGCCGTGACCGCGCTCCGGTCGTTGATCGACACGCCTTCTTCATCGAACGCCAGCAGCACCGGCGCGGCCCGCTCCTGCGGCAGGCTCACGCGCACCCGGCTGGTGGTGCGGTCGTGCTCGTACCCCGGCGTCGGAAGGCGCTGGCCCGACAGGAGGTTGATGGCCATCGGCGAGCCCTCGATCGAAAGCGTCAGCTCGAGCTCGAGGGGGGTCGCCGCCACCGGAGCCACATACCAGAAATAACGCGCCAGCGTCTCGTTATCCAGCAACAGGCGATGGGGCACGGCCCCGGTACGGTCGCCGTCGGCGGACATGATGCGGATATCAGCACCAGCATCGTCGAGCGCCGAGACCGCGTGAGTAAGCAGCGGGGCAAGCGGCTGGAAACGGCGGAGGACCGGCGCTGGCAAGTCGGCCGCCTGCCAGACCCGCGCCGCGATCTCCGATCCGAGATCGTTCAGCAGTTGCGTGACAGGATCGCGCCCATCGGCGGACGACGCAACCGCCAGCGCGACCTGCGGATCGACGCCGCGGGCGCGCGCCAGCACCTCGCTTCGTTCGGGCAGCAACACGAGATCAACGTAAGGTGCCAGCTCGGCGTTGTAGATCGCGGCGGCCCGATCCGGATCGGCGAGCGCGGTTCCGCCGATGCCGACGCGGACGCGGCCGCGGCCCGCACGAACGTCGACGGCAACAGCCTGCACGGCGAAACGCGCGACATCGATCGGCTGGCGATCCAACTCGATCTCGAGCACGACCACCGCACGATGTCGCTCGACGACCGCACCGACGAGTTCGCGAAACGCCGCCACGCCGTCGATCGTCGACGGCGCCGGCACGACAAGCCAGACGCTTCGGCCGGGGTCGAACGGAGACAGCCGTCGATCGATCTCGGCGGCGCTGTCCGATTCCGACGCATGAACCCGAAAGGCGAGCGGGAACGACAGCGCGGCCGACTCGACGCTGCGCGCCGTTTCGACGTCGGCGATCTCGATCGCGAGACGCGGCAGCGGAGGACGATCAGCGGTCTGGGCCAGACTCGTGGACGACCAGACGAGAGCGCCGCAGCACAGCACGACGATGGCCAGTGTTCGCAGCCGAATCACACCGGGTCACCGGGCACCAATACCTGCCCGATGGGCCCGAACGGAATGCCGCTTGTGAGTATCTGGCGCAGGCGGCCGTGAAAACCGTCCAGCCGGAAGTAGTGGGCGAAGTGCAGTCGCGGCGGAAGACGGACCCGCGGCGGATCCGGATCCAGCTCCCAGGGGTGGATGGTGAGTACCGCCGGCCGACCCGCCCGATTCTCTGCCTCGATGGCCCGCAGGACACGCGCCGGAGAGCTCATTCGTAGCCCCCACCCCCACCCCATCGGCATGACTTGGCCGAAGCGATCGGCCACCAGCGGCGGCACCTCGCGAATCAGGCCCGCCGACGTGCGCCGCCAATGAGGATAGCGCGGAAAGGTCGTGTCGCCGACCATGCGCAGCGGCGCCATGCTGGCGTCGAGCGTGAACCGCTGCGCTGTCAGTTCGTCGAGCGCCCACAACGATGCACCGTTGAGTGACCACTCCGGGGCACGGAACGCTCGCACGTCATCGACGCCAACGTTCTTGAGCGCGTCCCTGCTGGCGCGCAGATCCTCCCTGAACCGAACCGGTCCGAGCTCGTACACGAGCTGGTGGTGGTAGCTGTGCGAAGCGATCTCATGGCCGGCACGCACGATCTCCTGAACCAGCTCGGGATGACGCTCGGCGATCCAACCGACGACGAAAAACGTTGCGGTGATGCCGGCGACGGCCAGCAGATCGAGCAGGCGACGGGTCGTCGGCTCTACCCGAGAGGGCAGCCGGGGCCACTCGTCAGGCCCGAGCGACGGCACACCGCAGACGTGGAACCACTCCTCGAGATCGACCGTGAACGCGTTCGCCGAACCGGCCTCGACAGTCATCGGGTTGGAACAACCATCAGACCGCCAGGTCGGGCCGGTGCTTCAGCACGAATGCGGCGATGGTGTCGACCGATTGCAGCACCTCAATCCCCGTCTGCTCGTCGGTGATGGTCACCTGGAAGCTGCGCTCGAGTTCGAGCACCAGCTCGAGGACGTCGATCGAGTCGAGACCGAGCCCGTCGCCGAAGAGCGGCGTATCGTCGCCGATCTCGTCTGGGCTCGTCGGCAGACGCAGGCTGCGGACGATGGCGTGCTTGATGTCGGACTTCAGCGAACCGGTACTGTTTGTCATACGAACTGTCCGCGGTCCGTGCCGCCTTGACGAGGAACGGCCCTATTCAATGCAGGCCACCATCGACTGCAATCACCTGGCCCGTAATGTAGGACGCGGCATCGGAGGCGAGAAATGCCACCAGCGCCCCGACTTCGCGCGGCGTGCCTGCCCGCCCCAGGGCAACCGCTTTCATCGCCGCCGACTTGGATGCTGCCGGCATCTGTTCGAGCATGTCGGTTTCGATCAGCCCCGGCACCACCGCGTTCACCAGGACGCCGTTGGCCGCCAGGTCGCGCGACAGCGCGCGAGTCAGGCCTTCGAGCCCGGCCTTCGAGGCGGCGTATGCCGTCTGCCCGAACAGCGGCGAACGGGCGCTCGGCGACGATACGTTGATGATGCGACCCCAGCGACGGACGAGCATGCCCCGCACGACGGCACGGACCCCATGATATGCGGCGTCAAGGTTGACGCTCAACGTCTCGCGCCACCGCGATTCGTCGAGGAACATGACGTGGCCATCGCGCGTCAGACCGGCGTTGTTGACGAGGATATCGATGGGCCCGAGCGTCGCCGTCGCCTGTTCGACCAGCGCCAGCACGGCGGTGCGGTCGCCGACATCGCACTGTGCGCACCAGGCGGTCCCGCCGTTCTGCCGGGCCGCGTCTTCGACCGCGCGGGCGGCTGCTTCCCGCTCGCGATACGAGAACGCCACCGCCGCGCCGTGCGCCGCCAGCGCTTCGACGATGCCGCGGCCGATCCCGCGCGAACCACCGGTAACCAGCGCGACACGTCCGGTCAGGCTGAGTGGAGGATGGTCGGGGGGCATCAGGACAGGGAGCTCAGCCAGGGAGGGCCATGATACACCAGCCGTGCTGACGCCTAAGTACCGCGCAGCACACAGCTGAAAAGGGCGCCGCCGCTCGCGAAACTGTTGACGAGCGTGAGCGGGCCGGGGGCGGTCGCTGCCGAGCGGACCAGGCGGAGCGGCTGCGCCTCCGCGAGGGCTCGGCCAAGCCCGGCAATCGGCGGCACCAGCCGTTCGCGGCCACACAACAGCGCCGCCGCACACGCCAGCGCGCCGGACACGCCGGACTCTCCGAGCGCACCCTTGATGCTCGTCACCAGCGGAGTGGCGCCGAACAGTGTCGAGAGGGCCTGCGCCTCGGCCCGATCCAGGATCGGTGTCGCGTTCGCCGACGCGTAGACGACGCTGACATCGGCCGACGTCACCCCGGCGTCGGCGATCGCCTGCGCCATCGTTCGCACCAGCGGGGCCGGATCGTGGGGCCAGGCGTTGACGGCAACCGCGGCGCTCGAGGCCGCGACGCCGAGAATCTCGCCGTGCCCACGCGCCGATTGCCCGCGGCTCGCAGCCCGAAGCCAGAGGCCGACGCCGCCTTCGCCGATCACGAAGCCGGCACGGCTGTCATCGAACGGCGCCAGCGCGGGGCCGGCATGTCCCTGCCGCGACATCACGGCGAAACGATCGTGCCCCTTGAAGAAGGTTTCATACACCGCGTCGACGCCACCAGCGAGGATCGCGCTGGCCCGCTGCTCGCGCAGATGATCGACCGCGGTGACGATCGCCGCCAGGCCCGACGCTTCCTTGTGGCTGACGGTGACGTTCGGCCCGCGCAGCTTGTACTCGAGACCAACCAGGCTGGCGGCCGAGTTGCCGACGGTACTGTCGAACAGCAGCGCCGGCGCACCGGATGGACCGCCGCGGAACAGCCCGTCGAGAAACTGCTGCGTCGACTGTCCACCCGCGGTCCACGTCCCCATGACGACCCCGAGCGAATCGTCGCCGTCAGCCGCCGGCGAGATGCCGGCGTCGCCGAGCGCCAGACGCGCCGCCGCCAGTGCATAGACCCCGGTTCGATCGAGACGACGCAGCTTCATCGCCGGCACCCACGCGGTGGGTTCGAAGCCGACCATCTCCGCCGCCAGCGACGTCCGGCAGCCGGCGCTGCTGAAACCGTTGACCGGGCGAACGGCGCTGGCACCGTCGAGCAGCGACTGGCGGAAAGTCTCGTGCGATGTGCCAAACGCGGAGATCACGCCGATGCCGTCGACGACGACCGGAGAGGGCACGGTCGGTACGTTATCATCGCCCCCATGGTCGTTCAAGGCGAGCGCACACGTCTCGACGTTGTGCGGCACGCAGTCACGACGCTGGCGTTCTTCACCATGCTCGGACTGTCGGCCACGCCCCATGCCGCCCAGCCACCCGACTCGTTCGATCAGTTGTACGCGCGCGGACAGCAAGTCAACGCCTCAATCCGCACCCTGACCGCGTCGTTCACAGAGACGACGACGTCGGCGCTGCTGGTGGAGGCGCTGGTGGGTCGTGGCACGCTCGCGGTCGAACGGCCGTCGCGCGTGGTGCTGCGCTACACGGCGCCCAACGCCCGCACCGTGCTGATCGAGAACGACCGCCTGACCACCACCTGGCCGACACGGCAGACGCTCGACGTCGGCGCGGCGATGGATCGGGTCGAGCGGATGTTCGTCAACGGTACGGCGAAGGATCTGCGGCAACAGTTCACGATCGACGAGACTCAGGCGGGTAATCGGGCCGGCACCCACCACGTCGTGTTGACCCCGAAACAGCGCCGCATCCGCGAGGGGCTGGCGAGCCTCGAGTTGTGGGTCGATCGGCAAACGGCACTGCCCGCTGCCATGCGCATGGTGTTTCCCAACGGCGACAGCAAGCTGATGACGTTCAGCGACGTCAGGCCGAATCAGGCCCTCGCGCCGGGGACGTTCACGCTCGACCGCTAGGCACGCCGATCGATCGGGGGCGCCAGTACGCTGCGCGACCACCGCTGGATCGGCGTCGCCTCCCCAGAGGGCGCGAGATCGTATTCGCGCAGGTAGTGCGCTGGGTCCATCAGCCGTTGCGTGCGGCGAAGCGAGCGCAACAGGAACGGCAGATTGCGGAGCTCGACGTCCTTCAACCAGCTGCTCAGGCGCTTGCGACCGCGCAGGTTGAGCACCGAGCGGCGCCACGTCTCGCAGTAAAGCTCGAAGAAGCGCTGCGGTCCCAGAGCCGGAGGCCAGAGCAGATGGTGCATGTCGAAGTGCGACCATCGGCGCGCCCTCAGTCGGGGCCTCATCTCGTCGAAGTAGGCGGTGCCGGGAAGCGGGGTCAGAATCGTGAAGCCGGTCTGGAACAACTGGTGCCGCTCGACGAAGGCCCACAGGTTCTCGAAGTCGCTCTCCTGCCATGCCGGATCGATGACGAAGTTGCCGGTGACGCCGTAGTTCAGGCCGCGCGCGACCTCGAGCCCCTGCACCGTCTGATCGATGGTGGCATCCTTGGTCAGGCCGTCGAGCCCCTGATCGGTGGCCGCCTCGAGCCCGAAGAAAATATCGAAGTGGTCCGCCAGCGGTCGCCACTCCTCGAGCAGCGCGGCGTGACGCGCCACCAGATCCACGCGGCTCTGGACCAGGATCCATTTCTTCCGGATTCCCCGCCGCCGCAGTTCGCGGGCCAGCGCCAGACTGCGCGGGCCGTGGTGCCAGAACAGATCGTCGGCGATGAAGACGTGGTCGCCGACCGACGCCATGTCCTGACACACCGCGTCGATCCCGCGCTCACGCACGGTGCGATCGTGCAGCTGCCAGATCGAGCAGAACGAGCAGCGGAACGGGCACCCGCGCGCGGTCTCGACGAGAAAAGCCGGACGATGCGCCAGGCAGGCATACTGCTTGCGCCATGGCTCGACATGCCACCGCGCCGGCAGCGGCACGTCGTCGAGCCTCAACGTTCCGGTTTCGCCGCCGGTGCGAACTGCTGATCCGTCACCGTTGGGAATCGCCAGTCCGCTGACGGTCGCCAGCGGCTGGCGCCGCTCCATCGCATCGCAGATTCGCGGCAAGGCAACCTCTCCGTCGTCGGTGACGACGGCCGCGACGCCCTCGGCCAAGAACGGCTCGGGACAGGCGGCAGCCGTGTGTCCGCCGATGACAATCGGCACCTCGGGTGACAGGGCACGCACCCGGCGCACGAGCTGCAGCACATCGTCGGTTTCGAGGGCGTGCATCGCGGCGATGCCGACCAGATCGGGACCGGGCGTTCGCAGGTGCGCGTCCAGGGACTTGCTGAAGCGAAGATCGGCGACAGTGACGCGATGACCACGCTGTTCGAGTGCGGTCGCGATATACTCCATCCCGAGCGGTTCGATACGGAAGAATGGACCGAGACCGAAGCGCTCATTGGCCGGAACCGGGCGCAGCAGCAGAATCTTCATTGGGGCGGCGGAATTCGCGGGAACGCTCCAGAAATATAGCATGGGCCGGGGGGCCGTCCGACTGACCGCGCCGCCTCACATTCTGCCCTCAAGGTGACGTCCCTGGTGTTCGCGATCGTTCGCGCCGCGCATCGGCGACGACGTCTGGTGGCAGCGCTCTGCGTCGCTGCCGCGCTGCTCTCCGCCGTTGGCATCCGGCGTCTGTCGTTCGACTCCGATGTGCTGTCATTGCTGCCCGACGATCGCGGCACGATCTCCGCGTTCAAGACCGTCGTCGGCCGCTTCGGCAACCTCGATCAGCTCTACGTTGTCTTCACCGCGGCCGAGGGGCACGCCATCTCCGACTACCAGGATCAAATCGATCGGTGGATCGAGGCTCTGCGCGCAGCGCCGGAGATTGCACGGGTCGACAGCGGTGGCATCGACCGGTCGCGTGATTTCACCTGGCTGGCAGAGCGACAGCTGGTGCTGTTGCCGCCTCCGCTCCTCGCCGAGGCACTGCACCGCATGACCGAGAGCGGCGCGGCGCAGGCGGTCGCCGGCAGCAAAGAACTGCTGGCGATGCCGTCAGCGGACGTCACGGCCATGGTCCGCCAGGACCCGCTGCAACTGCTGACGCTGTGGCGCGACTCTGCAGGCGGCGCGCAGTCCGGCATCAGCCTCGGCGGAACCGCGGCTGGCATCGTCACCGCCGACGGACGCGCGCGACTGATCACCGCGCAGCCCACTCGTCCGCCGTTCGACTCCGGGTTCGCGCACGCCCTGGATCAGCGCCTCCGCACCATCACCGCGACGAGGGCCGCGGCGCCGCCCGATGCTGACCTCGGAGACGACCAGTTGCTGCCGCCGATGAGGGTCGAATTCGCCGGCGGGCACCGCATCGCCGTCGAGACCGAGGCGATCGTCCGCCGCGAGAGCATCATGAACTCGATCGGCTCGCTCGCCCTGATCCTGCCGCTGCTGCTGCTGGTCTTCCGCAGCCTGTGGCTGGTGGCGGTGGGGCCGCTGCCGTCGGCGCTGGCACTGGTGGTCGTGCTCGGCATGCTTGGATTTCTCGGCGTCCGGCTGTCGGCGGCGGCGACTGGCGCAGCAGCCATGCTGTTCGGCCTCGGCGTCGACGGCGTCGTCTTGCTCTACGTCGCTTATCAGTCCCGCACCGACGACGACGCCGAAGGCGTCGGCGCCATCGAGGGTCCGAGCGTCAGCATGCTGCTCGGCATGTTCACGACCGCCGCCACCTTTTACGGCCTGATGTTCGTCGACTTCCCGAGCCTGCAGCAGCTCGGACGTCTGATCGGGCACAGCATGCTCGCCTGCGGTCTGTTGACGCTGGTGATGGTACCGGCGCTGCTGCCGCGGCGCCGCACCACGGCGGGCCGCCGGATACTGCGGCTGCCCGGCCTGGCAGCGTGGATCGCGCGCCGCCAGGGTGCGATCCTCGTCGGCGCTGCCGTGGCCACGGCCGTCCTCGGAGCGGCGGCGACTCGACTCCGGATCGACCCGACACTCAATCGCCTGCGCTCCACGACCGAGGCGGCACGGCTGGAGGAGCGCATCGCGTCGGCATTCCGCCTGCCGACCGAGGTCGCGATCGTCCTTGCCGAAAGCGACGATCTCGAGTCGCTGCTCGAGCGCAACGAACAGCTCACGGCTCGACTGGCCAGCGATCTCCCAGGCGTCGCCGTACAACCGGCATCCCGCTTTCTGCCGTCCGGGGCAAGACAGCGGCAGGCGATGGCGACGGTCGCGGCCAGCGGCCTGTCGAGCGAGGGTGTGCGGAGGGCCGTCGAACACGCGCGCCAGGCCGCCGGCTTCACCCCCGGAGTATTCGACGAGTTCGCACAGCGGCTGCCGGCGATGCTCGACCCGGCGCAGCGCCTGACATTTGCCGACTACCTTTCACACGACGCCACCGACATCATCGGTCGCTTCGTGGACCGCGACGGCGACCTGTGGCGGATCGCGACCTACGTCATGGCGACCCCCGAGCAATTGCCGGCGGTGCAGCAGATCGTGCGCGGCATCGATCCGTCACAGACGCTGACCGGCCTGACGCTGGTCAACCAGGAGCTCGAGCGCCGGTTCCTGCCGGATTTCATCAAGGGTCTGGCGATCGGGAGCTTTGTCGTCGTCGGGCTGGTTCTGGTCGCATTCCGGAGCTGGAAGCTCTCGGCGCTGGCGATGCTGCCGACATTCATCGGCTTGATCTGGGCGGCGGGGCTGCTGGCACTCGCCGGCATCCAGCTCGACCTGTTCGCAACCTTCGCCGTGGTGACCTTTGTCGGCATCGGCGTCGACTACGGCGTGCATCTCGTCCACCGCTTTCACGAGCGGCGCGACGCCGCCCAGGCGACCGCCGAGCTGTCGCCGGTGATCCTCGTCGCCGCGGCGATCACGATGCTCGGCTACGCCACGCTGGTGTGGTCGTCGTACGGGCCGCTGCGTTCGATCGGCGCAGTATCGGCGGTGAGCGTGCTGGCACTGGCCGGCGCGTCGGTGATCGTGCTGCCGGCGCTGCTGATGCGGACCTCCGAGCCATGAGCGGCGCCCGGACGGCCGCCTTGATTCCGGCGTTCAACGAGGCCGGCACCGTCGCCGAGGTCGTGTCCGAGCTGCATGGCATCGTCGACACCATCCTGGTGGTGGACGATGGGTCGACGGACGACACCGCGGCCAGCGCACAGCGCGCTGGCGCCGACGTCATCGTTCACACCACCAACTGCGGCAAGGGTACGGCAATACGCACGGGCCTGGCACGTGTACTGGCAGGCGACTACAGCTACGTGCTGCTGCTCGATGCCGACATGCAGCATCTGCCGCACGAAGCGCCGCGGTTGATCGATGCCATGGTCACCACCGGCGCCGACGTCGTCATCGGCGAGCGGATGTTCAATCGGGAGCAGATGCCGGCCTCCCGTTATCACACCAACCGCCTCGGAAGCCGGGCGCTGTCGGCGTTCGTTGGCGTGCCGGTTGGCGACACGCAGTGCGGCTTCCGGTTGTTTCGCGTCGCCGTATTGCGCGGCCTGGCATTGAGTGCTACGGGCTATGAGATCGAGACCGAGATGCTGATCAAGGTTCGCCGCCGCGGCGGCCTCGTCACCAGCGCTCCAGTGACCGCGGTCTACAACGGTCGGCGCAGCAAGCTGCGCCCGATTCGAGACACCACGCGGACCTGTTTTCTGGCGGTGTACTATCGTTACATCGAACGGCTCTGATCTCGGCGCCGCGTCGCGGGAACGCGGCGTTCCCGTCCCGCGACGATGGACGCTGCATGGACTCAACAACGGCGGCGTCTTCCGCTGGACCTGCCGCCTGGTCAGCGTGCTGCCGCGATGGTTGTCGTATGCCGTTGGCGACTTCGCGACCTGGATCGCCTGGCGCGCGATGCCGTCGACGACCAGGGCAGTGATCGACAACCTGCGCGCGATCTTCCCCGACGAACCGGCGCCGTCCCTGTCGCGGCGTGCCCGCCAGACACTCCGCTGCTACGCTCGCGACGCCATCGACTTCCTGCGGGCGCTCGAGCTCAGCGCTGAGGACGCCAGAGCCTTGTTCGTCTACGAGCCCGAAGATGCCGATGTCTTCAGACAGGCCCTCGGCCGGGGGCGCGGCGCCATCCTGCTGACCGGGCACTACGGCAACTGGGAACTGGGCGGCGTCGCGATGAGCCGGGTGTTCAACCTGCCGCTGACCGTGGTGGCGATGGCCGAGGCCAGCGAGGACGTCAATCGGCAGCGGCGCCGCATTCGCGACGCGATGGGTGTCGACACCATCGAGGTCCGACAGGCGCTCGACACCGCGCTGCAAATCAGGAAGCGACTGGCGGAGAACCAGATCGTGGCGCTGCTGATGGACCGCCATCTGGGGCGGGATCGGGTGGCGGTGACCTTCCTCGGCCGGCGCGCCTGGTTCCTCCGGACGCCGGCGCAGATGGCGCATCTGAGCGGCGCTGCCCTGATACCCTGCTTCATCGAACGCACGGACGCCGGCCGCTTCAGCGTCCGCCCCGGCACACCGATCGTCGTCAATCCGGCACTGCCGCGTGATGAGGCGCTGGCCGAGGCCACCCAGGAGTTCGCCAGGCAGCTCGAAGCGCGGGTCCGCCGGCATCCCGAGTACTGGTACCACTTCTACCGTTACTGGGACGCCCAGGACGACGCCTACGATCGATTGACGTAACGAGAGGACGAGTGGATCCGGCCTCACACGTCATCCTCGGCCGCGTCATCGTTGCCGCATTCGATCGGCGCCGCCCCTCCCGGTTCGGCCCAGGCGCAGGCACGGCGGCGATTCTCGGCGCCCTGGCACCGGATGTCGACTGCGTGCTGATGCGGCGGTGGGACGTTTATCTGCGCTGGCACGAAGTCGCGACCCACT
>WUUC01102846.1_pt1 | contig 10859 bp, 6 predicted proteins | sample 6278441 | NCBI WGS metagenome assembly WUUC01 (sample SAMN13675441, study PRJNA597444) | soil metagenome | isolation source: soil | place: USA: Washington | collected 2017-10 | reverse complement strand
TGAAGCTGCCCTCGCGGCTGCGGCCGCGGATCAGGAACCAATGGTAGACCATCATGGCGCCGGCCGCCGCCAGGCCGAGGTAATACGGCCAGCCAAGGCGCGCCAGCATGCCGAGCGCCGCGAGCAGCGCGAGCATCAGCGCGTAGCTCGCCATCACCGCCGGCACGTCCCACCGCCCGAGCGTAAGCGCCGAGGTACGGATGCCGAGCTGCGCATCGTCCTCGCGGTCCACCATCGCGTATTCGGTGTCGTACGCGAACGAGTAGCATACATTCGCCGCGAGCAGCAGCCAGCATTCCAGCGGCAGGCGCTGCTGGACCGCGGCGTAGGCCATCGGAATGCCGAAGCCGAAGGCAATGCCGAGGTAGGCCTGCGGCAGCGGGAAAAAGCGCTTGCTGAACGGATAGCTCGCGGCGATGAGCAGCGCGGCGAACGACAGCGCAATCGCGAAACGATTCAGGAACAGCACCAGGCCGAACGCCACTGCCGCCAGCACCGCAGCCACCAGCAACGCCTCCCACGGCTGGATCTCGCCGGCGGCGAGCGGCCGGGCGCGCGTGCGCGCGACGTGCGGGTCGATCCTGCGGTCGGCATAGTCGTTGATGGCGCAGCCGGCCGAGCGCATGAGCACCGTGCCGGTAAAGAAGACGAGCACGTGATCCAGGCGCGGCCGGCCGTCGGAGGCCAGCCACAGCGCCCAGAAGGTGGGCCACAGCAGCAGCAAGGTGCCGATCGGCTTGTCCAGGCGGATGAGCCGCTCGTAAGCGCCGATCCGCCGGCTGAGGGACGCGCGGGCCACGACCTAGGATAGCTCAGGCGTGGGTGAGCTCCTCGCGCGCCCCGAGCCAGCGCGCGACGTGGCGGCGCGCCGCCGCGGGATCGGCGTCTATCAGGCGAAGGGCGGCCTCCTGCGCCTCGGGGATGAGGCCGCGGTCGAGATCGAGGTCGGCGAAGCGCAGCAGCGGGTCGCCGCTCTGGCGCTCGCCGAGCAGATCGCCCTCGCCGCGCAGCTTGAGGTCGAGCTCCGCGACCTTGAAGCCGTCGGCGTTCTCGAAGATGGCCTGCAGCCGCTGGCGCGCCTTGTCGGAGAGCCTGTCGCCGAACAGCAGGATGCAGTCGCTCTGGCGCGCGCCGCGCCCTACTCGCCCGCGCAGCTGGTGCAGCTGAGCCAGGCCGAAGCGCTCCGCGCTCTCGATCACCATCAGCGAGGCATTGGGCACGTCGACGCCCACTTCGATTACGGTGGTGCACACCAGGACCTGGATCTGCCCATTCTTGAAGTCGTGCATGACCGCCGCCTTGTCCTCAGCCGGCAGCCGACCGTGCAGCAGCTCGACGCGCATGCCCTTCAGCTCGCGCGCCACGGTCTCGTGGGTCTGCACCGCGGTGCGCAGGCCTTCCTTCGAGTCCTCGATCACCGGGCATACCCAGTAGGCCTGCTGCCCTTCGGCCACCGCGTCGCGGATGCGCCCCAGCACCTCGTCGCGCCGCTGCGCGGCCGCGAGGCGCGTGCGCACCGGCCGCCGGCCCGGCGGCAGCTCGTCGATGGTGGAAACGTCGAGATCGGCATACGCGGTCATGTACAGCGTGCGCGGGATCGGCGTGGCGCTCATCATGAGCTGGTGCGGCAGCAATTCGTCCGCCCTGTGCCGCAGGGTCAGGCGCTGGCGCACGCCGAAGCGGTGCTGCTCATCCACCACCGCCAGCGCAAGGCGCGGCAGCTCGACGCCTTCCTGGATCAGCGCATGCGTGCCGATGATGATTTGCGCATCGGCCACATTCTTGCGCTTTTTCTTCGACGAGCCGCCATGCAGCCACGCCATCTTCACCCCGAGCGGGCCGAACCACTCGTTGAACTTGCGCCAGTGCTGCTCGGACAGGATCTCCGTGGGGGCCATCACCACCGCCTGCCAGCCGGCATCGGCCGCGATCAGGCAGGCAGCCGCGGCGACGATGGTCTTGCCGCTGCCGACGTCGCCCTGCAGCAGGCGCTGCATGGGATGCGACTCGCGCAGGTCGGCGCTGACCTCGTTCATCACGCGCGCCTGCGCGCGCGTCAGGCGGAAGGGCAGCCGCTTGAGGAACGCGTTGGCCAGCGGCCCGTTGCCCGGCAGCGCCGGGGCGCGGCGCGCGCGGCGCGCGCGGTAGGCGAGCTTCATCGAGATCTGCTGCGCCAGAAGCTCGTCGAACTTCATGCGCCGCCAGGCGGCGGCATTGTCGACGCCGGGCCGCGGCCGGTGCAGCAGCTCCACGCTTTGCCGGAATTCCGCCAGGCCGTACTGCCTTCTCATTTTTTCAGGCAAGGTATCGTCGAGCGCTTCGGCATCGAGCGCCTCGAGGATGAGCTGGCGCAGCTCGGCCTGCGGCAGCCCGGCGGTGGTCGGATAGATCGGCGTCAGCGCATCGGGCAGCGGGTCTTCGGCATGCACGATGCGGTAGCGCGGGTGGGCCATTTCAGCGCCGAACCAGCCGCCGCGCACCTCGCCGAAGGCGCGCACGTACAGCCCCTCCTCGGCGGCGCGCTGAAATTGGCGTAGTTGAGACTGGTAAAAATTAAAAAACCGCAGCGCGAGGCCTTCCGCGTGCACCACCAGCTGGCGCTTGGGCCGGAACACGACTTTCGCGCTGTGCAGCTTGCTCTGCACCAGCACCGGCTTTCCGGGAGGCGCGTCGGCGGGCGCGGTGAGGACGGTCTCGTCCTCGTAGCGCAGCGGCAGGTGCAGCACCCGGTCGAAGCGGGAGCGCAGGCCCAGTCTTGCGAGCTTGCCTGCCGTCCCCTTGGACTTCACCCCGCGTGCAGGATGGCGTCGATCTCCACCAGCGCGCCGCGCGGCAGGCCGGCCACGCCCAGCGCCGCGCGCGCCGGATACGGCTCGCGCAAGTACTGCGCCATGATTTCGTTGACGCGCGCGAAATGCGCAAGGTCGGTCAGGTAAACGGTCATGCGCGCCGCGTGGTCCAGGGTGAGGCCCGCGGCGACTGCGACGGCGGCGAGGTTGCGGAACACGCGGTGTGTCTGCGCCTCGATGCCTTCGGCGAGCTGCATGCTTTCCGGGTCGAGCCCGATCTGGCCCGACAGGTACACCGTGTCGCCGGCGCGCACCGCCTGCGAGTAGGTGCCGATTGCCTCGGGGGCGCCCTTCGATTGGATGGCGGTCTTCATGCGGGTATCTTAGCCGAATGATTTCGAGCCTTGAAAAGCTGCTCGGCACCCCGCGCGACGGGGCGCTGCTGCGATACTCGCTCGGCCTGGAGCACGCCAAGACGGGCGACCGCGAGCGCGCCGCCGCGTACTTCCGCGACGCGGTGGAGCGCGACCCGCTCTACTCGGCTGCCTGGAAGCTCCTCGGCAACACCTTGAAAGACCTGAACCGCACTGAAGAGGCGCTGCACGCCTACCGGCAGGGCATCGAGGCGGCGAGGAAGAAAGGCGACCGGCAGGCGGAGAAGGAAATGACCGTCTTCGCGCGCCGCATCGAGAAGGCGCTAGGCGGCGCGCCTTAGGCGATCGGCGAGCTGCGCCGCCGGCATCGGCCGGTCGAAGAGATAGCCCTGGCCCAGGTCGCAGCGGTGGCGCCGCAGGAAGGCCATCTGCTCGGCGGTCTCCACGCCCTCGGCGACCACCACGAAGCTCAGGTTGTGCGCCATGTCGATCACCGAGCGCACGATGGACGCCGCCTCGCCGCTCGACACGGCGTCGCGCACGAAGCTGCGGTCGATCTTGAGCGCGTTGAGCGGCAGGCGGGTGAGGTACGAAAGGCTGGAGTAGCCGGTGCCGAAGTCGTCGACCGAGATCCTCAAGCCCGCGCCGCGCAGGCTCGCGAGCAGGCGCACCGCGTCCTCCGGGTCCTCCATCAGGCAGCTCTCGGTGATCTCGAGCTCGATCAGCGTTGCCGGCACCCCGGCCGCGGCCAGGGTGCGGTGGATCAGGAGGTCGAGGTCGCGCCGGCGGAACTGCTTCGCCGACAGGTTGACCGCCACCGGCACCGCGCGCAAGCCGTCGCGCTGCCAGGTACGCAGCTGCGCCGCCGCCTCCTCCAGCACCCATTCCCCCACGGGCAGGATCAGCCCCGAATCCTCCAGCGCCGGGATGAAATCCGCGGGCGCGATCATGCCGCGCTGCGGGTGGTTCCAGCGCAGCAGCGCCTCGACGCCGTCGATGCGGCCGTCGGCCAGGTCGATCTTGGGCTGGTAGTGCAGCACGAACTCGCGCCGCTCGATGGCGCGACGCAGGTCGGTGTTGAGCTGCAGCTTGGCCACCGAGCGCTGGTTCATCTCGCCGGTGAAGAAGCAGTAGGCGTTGCGCGTCAGCTCCTTGGCCCGGTACATCGCCATGTCGGCGTTCTTCAGCAGCGTTTCGGCGTCGGCGCCGTCGGACGGGAAAACCGAGATGCCGATGCTCGCCGTGACGTAGGCCTCGTTGCCGCCCAGGTCGAACGGCAGCGCCAGCGCATCGAGTATCTTCTGCGCCACGATGGCGGCGTGGTCGGCCTGGGCGAGCTCGGCCAGCACCACGCCGAACTCGTCTCCGCTTACCCGCCCCACGGTGTCGCCCGCGCGCACGCAGTGCTGGATGCGCCGCCCCACCTCGGCGATCAGGCGGTCGCCCAGGTGGTGTCCCAATGTGTCGTTCACCAGCTTGAAGCGGTCCAGGTCGATGAACAGGACCGCGCCGTGCCAGTCGCGCCGGCTGGCCTGCGCGAGGCTCTGGGTCAGGCGGTCGTGCAGCAGATTGCGGTTCGGCAGGCCGGTAAGCCCGTCGAACTCCGCCATGTAGGCGAGCCGCGTCTGCGTCTGATGGCGCCGTACGGCGGCCGAGAGCACGTGCGCGATGGTCTCGGCGAAGCTCAGATCCTCGCCATCGAAGGCGTTGTCGCGCCACGCGCCCATCATCAGCACGCCGAAGGCGCCGCTTTCGCCGCGGATCGGCGCATACACCCCGCTGCCCAGGCGCCGCAGCCACGACGACCACGGCACGTCGGCGCGCCGGGCCTGGAAGTGCTTGCGGTCATGCACCGCGACTGCGGCTTCGGATTCCAGCAGCAGCGCCCATTTGGCGTCGGGCTTGACGACGGCGCGCTTGCCCACCGAGGCCTCTGCGTCCTCGCCGCAGGCCGCGCGCATGAGGAATTCGCGGCTCTCGCCGCCGAGACGCTCGACGATGGCCGCCACGTCGCAGCCGCCGGCGCGCAGGCCGCGCGCCGCCTCGGCGAGCACCGCACCGAGGTCCGCATGCCCGAGCGCGAACTGGCCCAGGCGCGCGATGATCTCCTGGCGCTCGGTATGCAGCGCCATCTTGCGCTCGGCGTCCTTGCGGGCGGTGATGTCCACCATGGCGCCGATCATGCGCACCGGCGTGCCGGTCGAATCGTGGATGACCATGCCGCGGTCGAATATCACCGCGTAGCTGCCGTCCTTGCGGCGGAAGCGGTACTCGCCCGACCAGCTCTTGTAGCCGCCTTCGATCGCCGCGCGGCTGTCGCCCTTGACGAACTCCACGTCATCCGGGTGGATGCGCGAACTCCACGAATCGACGTAGGCGCCCACCTCGTGCGGCTCGTAGCCGAACACGGTGCTGAAATTCTCGTTCCACCACAGCTGGTCCGTGAGCAGATTCCAGTCGTACACCACGTCGTTCGTGGCGCGTGCCACGATCTCGAAGCGTTCCAGGCTCTGCTGCAGGCGCTCCTCGGCCTTCAGCCGGTCGGTGATGTCGCGCACGATGCCGACGATGTAGTTGCGCCCCGCCGCGCGCACCACGCGCCGGGTGCCCTCGACCGGAACCAGCGAGCCGTCCTTGCGGCGGAAATGCGCGCGCAGCAGCTGGGTGCCGTCGGCGCTCGCCATGAGGCGTTCGTACTCGGCGCGCAGCTCGGCGTCGCCGCGGTCCTCGAACAGCGTATCGGGGCTGCGCCCGATCAGCTCGGCGCGCTCGTAGCCCAGCGAGTGCGCCGCGGCGTCGTTGAGGTCGATGATCTGCATCGCGTCGGCATCCACCAGGAAGATGGAGTCGGCCGAGGCGTTGAGCGCGGCGCGGAAGCGCTTGAGCTCCTCTTCGGCCCGCTTGCGCGCGGTGATGTCGCGGCCGGTGCCGCGGTAGCCGCGGAAGGCGCCGGCGTCGTCCAGCACCGGATGGCCGCTGACGCTGAAATGAGCCCACTCGCCCCCGGGGAGGAGCATCGAGTGCTCGAAGTCGCGGAACGGCTCGCGGCGCTGCAGCGCCGCGCGGTGCGCGCGCCATTCGGCGGTATTGGTGTCGATCTCGGGCAACTCCCAGCGCAGCTTGCCGCGCAGCGACTCCGGATCGATGCCGATGCGCGCGAAGATGCCGCCGTAAATGCGCGTGAAGCGCAGCTCCTCGTCCTGCTCCCAATACCAGTCGGTCGACAGCTCGGTCAGGCTGCGAAAGCGCTCCTCGCTTTCGCGCAGCGCGAGCTCGGCGGCGCGGCGCGCCGTGATGTCGCTCAGCGTGGAGACCACGCCGTAGGAATCCTGCTCGTCCGCGCGCCGCAGAAAAGCCGTGTTTACCGAAAGCCAGGTGATTGAGCGGTCCTCGCGCACGATGCCCAGGACGTAATCGGTAAGCGCCTGGCCCGTGCGTGCCGTCAGCAGGGCGGGTCGATCCTCGGCGGGCAGCGGCGAGCCGTCCTCGCGCACGCAAGCAAACAGCGAGGTGAAGCCGGGCTTGCCGATCATCTCGCCTGCCGGCACGCCGATGATGCGTTCCGCCGCCGCGTTGGCCGCCACGATATTGAGCGCCCGGTCATAGACCAGGATGCCTTCATTGGCTGAATTGACTACGGTGCGGTAGTGCTCCTCGCGCTGCAGGTTGTCCAGGGCGAACGAGATGTTGTCCGCCATGCGTTCGATCAGCGTCACCAGCTCGGCGTCGAAGCAGCCGGGTTCGCCGGAATACAGGATGAGCAGCGCGACCGGGCTGCCGGCGCGGCGCAGGGGAACGCAGGCCACCGCGGCGAAGCCGAAGCGCGCCGCCGACTCGTGCCAGGGCTGCAGCCGCGGCTCGGCGAGGAAGTCGTTGCTTACCGTGGCGCGGTCTTCGCGCATCGCTTCGCCGGCCAGGCCGCGGCCTTCGGGGAGGGCCGGATCGGCCGAGATGCGCGCGCCGGCGAGGTAGCTCGCGCCTTCTCCGGCGCAGCCGACGCTTTCCAGCCAGCCGCTCGAGCGGTCCAGCGTGCGCACCGTGGCGAGCCGCATGCCGCCCAGGCGCACCGCGATGTCGCAGATGCGCTGGTAGAGCTCGCGCTCGTCCTTGAGCTGGGCAGAAGCTTCGTTCGCGGCGCTCAGCGCGGCGTACATCAGGCTCATGCGCCGCACGCGCGCCTGCGCCTCGTCGCGCTCGGTGATGTCGCGGAAGTTGAACACCACGGCACGTACGCTCTCCTCGGCCCGCAGGTCGGTGCAGGTGCCTTCGAGCAGGCGGTAGCCGCCACCCTTGTGGCGCGCGCGCAGCTTCAGCGCCTGTGTTGCGCCGCGGTTGGTCCGCGCCGCGGCCACGGTGCTTTCCAGCCCGGCGCCCTCGTCCGGATGGACCAGGTCGGCGACGCGCCAGCCGAGCGTCTCGCCGCTGGCGTAGCCGAGCATGCGGCGCGTGCCCGGGCTGGCGTAGATCATGCGTCCTTCGCCGTCGGCGAGCAGGATGCCGTCGGAGCTGTTCTCGATCAGCGCCCGGAAGCGCCGCTCGCTGCGCTGCAGGGCATCTTCGGCCTGCCGCCGAAGCGAGATGTCCTCGAAAACGGCGATCTCGTAGCTTGGCGAGCCGTCCGCCGCGCGCACCAGCGAGACGTTCACTTCGACCCAGACCGTGCCGTCGTCCTTGCGCCGGTAGCGCTTGATGGCGCAGAAGGAATCGATCTCGCGCGCGCGCATCTTGCGGCGCAACGCGAGCGTGACCTCGCGGTCCTCGGGGTGCGATACGTCGAAGACCGTGAGCGCGGCGAGCTCCTCGCGCGTGTAGCCGAGGATCTCTGAGAGCTTGCGGTTCACCAGCTGGAAGCGGCCGTCGTGCGCGACGTGCGCAATGCCGACCGCGGCCTGGTCGAAAGTCGCGCGAAAGCGCTCCTCGAGGTCGACCTGCGAGGTGACGTCGGTGAAGTTGGCCACCACCGCGGCGACGTCGCCGTCGTGCAGGCGGTTGCGCAGCGCCACCTCCAGCATGCGCCAGCTGCCGTCGTGGGAGCGAAAATGCGCCTTGTGCGTCACGCGGCCCTCGGGCGCGGCAAGCAGGCGGGCGTATTCGGCCTGCACCGACTCGCGCTCGAACGGATGCACCAGCTCCAAGAGCTCGACGCTGCTCCATAGCAGCTTGCGCATGGCGGGATTGCCGTAGAGCAGCTCGCCGCGGCTGCCGAACAGGCCGATCGCCTCGCGGCTGCCCTCGATGAGCGCGCGGTAGCGCCGCTCGGTGAGGTTGAGCGAGCGCTCGGTGCGGCTCTGGATGCTGGCGAGCCGCACGATGCGCATCAGCGAATGCGGGTCGAGCTCGCTTTTTTTCAGCACCTCGTAGGCGCCCCGCTTCAGCGCCTCGGACACCAGCGCCGGGTGCGGGTTGCCGGTCACCACGATCACCGGACCGCGCGCCGCGCAGCCCGCCCTCTCCAGCGTGTCGAAGCCGGCGCTGTCGGGCAGGTCGAGATCCAGCACCGTGAGGTGGATGGGCTGCGACTCGAGCACGCGCAGCCCCATCGCCAGGCTGCCGGCTTGGACGATCTCGGCGCCGCCGCGCACTGCCTCGGCGAGGCAGGCGTGCAGCAGCTCGGCGTCGTTCCGGTCGTCCTCGATGAGCAGGATGCGCAGCCGCGCCTCCTGCCGCATGCGGCCCAATCCCGCTTCGATCGCGGCGCTCACGCCGCGACTCGCGCGGGGAACAGGAGCGCCAGGGTTTGGGTCAGGCCGGAGACGAAGGCTTCCTTGCCGACCAGGGCGTCGGCACCGGCGTGCCGCGCCGCCGCGGCCGCTTCGGGGGAATGGAACAAGGTCAGGGCTACGACGGCAGGGGCCGCGGGCAGGGCCTTCACGCTGCGCACGACGTCCAGCCCGCGCGCGGGGGCCGCGCCCAGGTCGAGCAGCAGCACGTCGGGCAGCGTGCTACGCACCAGCGCCACCGCCTGGCCGGCGCTTTGCACCGTGCCGGCAACCACATAGCCGGGCAGGCGGGCGACGTAGTCGGCCGCCGCGGCGGCGAACGCCGGGCTGTCGTCGGCGATGGCAACGCGGATCTTGCCCATGCAACGAGGGTACGGAGCCCCCGCCGCGGGCGATATCGGGGCCTCCCCTAGGGTTTCTTAGGGATTCCCTGAGACGGCGTTAGAAGTTGTCAGCCCTCGGGCGGAATAAGCCCGGTGCGCAGGGCGTAGCGCACAAGCCCGGCGACGTCGCGGATGCCCAGGCGCTCCATGATCTGCGCGCGGTGCGTTTCCACGGTCTTGACCGACAGATTCAGCAAGAAGGCGATTTCCTTGGTGCTTTTGCCCCCGGCCACGAGGCGCAGCACTTCACGCTGGCGCGCGGTCAGCACATCGGGTCCCGCCTCGCCGCCGACGCGCTGCACGTAGCCTTCCACCACCTGGCGCGACACCGCCGGGCTGAGCCAGCTTTCCCCGCGGATCACGGTACGCAGGGCGAGCTCGAGCTCGCCGGTGGCCGCGTCCTTCAGCAGGTAGCCGACGGCGCCGGCGCGCAGCGCCTGCAGCACGTATTCCTCGCCGGAATGCATGGAGAGGATCACCACGCGCACTGCCGGCTGCTGCTCGCGCATGCGCGCCGCGGCTTCCAGCCCGGTGATGCCTTTCATGGCGATGTCCATGAGCACTACGTCGGGCCGCTCGCGCGAGGCGATCTCGAGCGCTTCCTCGCCGCTCGAAGCCTCGCCGACCACGGCTACGTCGGCCATGGCGCCCAGCAGCGAGCGGATGCCCGCGCGCACCAGGGCGTGATCGTCTGCCAGCACGACGCGGATCAACGCTTGGTTTCCCTTTCACCGGACTGCAGAGGGAATGTTGCCAGCAATACGGTTCCTTGTCCGGGCGCCGAGCGCAAGTCGAGCGTGCCGCCGGCGAGCGCCACGCGCTCTTCCATGCCGACCAGGCCGAGGCTGGCTCCAGCGGCGCCGCGGCGCCGGGCCGCTTCCAGGTCGAAGCCGCCGCCGTCGTCGCGCACCGAGAGCGCGAGCCGCCCGTCGACGGTGAACAGGCGCAGCCACAGGTTGCGCGCCCGCGCATGGCGCAGCACGTTGTTGATCGCCTCCTGCGCCACGCGGAAGCAGGCAGTCTCCAGTTCCGGCGCTACGCCGAGCGGCGCCTCCAGCGCGTCGAAGTGGGGCGCGAGGCCGCCGATGCCGGTCTGGCGGTCGAGGTGCGAGCGCAGCGCCGCCACCAGGCCGAGGTCGTCGAGCTGCAGCGGCCGCAGGCTGAGCGAGAGCTGGCGCACCCGCTCGAGCGTGTGCCTCACGGTATCGACGCATTCCTCGACGCGGGCGCGCGACTCGAGCTGGATCTTGAGCGCGGTGAGCGCCTGGCCGATGTCGTCGTGCAGGTCGCGCGCCAGGCGGCCGCGTTCGTCTTCCTGCACTTCGAGCAGCCGGCGCGACAGCGCGCGCAGCCGCTCCTGCGAAAGCTCCAGCGCCTTGCGCGTGGCGAGATGGCGCTCGTGCTCGCGGCGCTCCTCCAGCGCGCGGCGCACCGCGCTCGCCAGGCGCGCAAGGCCGTGCTTGAGCACGTAGTCGGTGGCTCCGGAACGCAGCGCCTCCACGGCCCGCTCCTCCCCGAGGGCGCCGGAGACCAGCATGAACGGCACCAGCGCGTCGCGGCTGCGCACATGCTCCAGCGCCTCCAGCCCGGTGT
>WUUC01172592.1_pt1 | contig 10860 bp, 6 predicted proteins | sample 6278441 | NCBI WGS metagenome assembly WUUC01 (sample SAMN13675441, study PRJNA597444) | soil metagenome | isolation source: soil | place: USA: Washington | collected 2017-10 | reverse complement strand
GCTCGATGGGGTGACGGCAACAGTCAACTACGCCACCGAAAAGGCGGCCGTCACCTTCGCCGAGCCAGTCACCGCGCGGGACCTCGTCGCGAGGGTCGAGGCCACCGGCTACACGGCGACGCTGCCACCTGCCCGCCAACGCGACCAGCCGGCGCCCCCTGAGGAGAGGGACGGCACCGCCGCGCTACGCCGGCGCCTGGTCATCTCGCTGCTGCTGACCGTGCCGGTGGTCCTCATGGCGATGGTGCCGGCGCTGCAGGTCGACTATTGGCAGTGGCTATCGCTGATCCTCGCCTCACCCGTCGTGGTCTGGGGCGCCCTGCCGTTCCACCGGGCCGCCGCGGCCAACGCTCGACATGGCGCCGCGACCATGGACACCCTCATCTCCCTGGGTGTCGGCGCGGCATACCTGTGGTCGCTGTGGGCCCTGTTCGTCGGCGATGCCGGGATGCCCGGCACGCGGATGGAATTCACGCTGCTGCCCGCACGTGGCGCGGGCGCCGATGCCATCTATCTGGAGGTCGCCTCCGCGGTCACCGTCTTCATCCTCACCGGCCGCTATCTGGAGGCTCGCGCCAAGAAGCAGTCCGGCGCCGCCTTGCGCGCACTGCTCGACCTCGGTGCGAAGGACGTCGCCGTGCTGCGGCACGGGCCGCACGGGCGCAGCGAAATCCGCATCTCCGTTTCTGATCTCGCGGTCGGGGACATCTTCGTGGTCCGGCCAGGGGAAAACGTCGCGACCGACGGCGTGGTCATCGAGGGCACCTCCGCACTGGACGCGTCAGTGCTCACCGGCGAATCCTTCCCCGTCGAGGTCGCACCGGGCGACGCCGTCACCGGTGCCACCATCAACGCCGGCGGCCGGCTGCTCGTGCGAGCCACCCGGGTCGGCGCGGACACCCAACTGGCCCAACTCGGGCGTCTGGTGGAGGAAGCGCAAAACGGCAAAACGCAGGTGCAGCGACTCGCCGACCGCGTGTCGGCGGGATTCGTCCCGATCGTCATCGCGCTCGCCGTCGCGACATTGGTCACCTGGCTCGCTCTCGGTGCCGGCGCGGACCTTGCCTTCACCGCCGCGGTCGCCGTGCTGATCATTGCCTGCCCCTGCGCCCTCGGTCTGGCCACGCCCACGGCCCTCCTGGTCGGCACCGGGCGCGGCGCCCAGCTCGGAATCGTCATCAAGGGCCCGCAGGTGCTGGAGTCGACCCGGCTCATCGACACCGTCGTGCTCGACAAGACCGGCACCGTGACCACCGGGGCGATGAGCGTCATGGCCGTCGTCGCGGCAGGAGGCGAGACCCCGGCACAGATCCGGCGCCTGGCCGGCGCACTCGAGGATGCCTCCGAGCACCCCGTCGCCCGCGCTGTCGCATCCAATGCCCGCACCGCGACGGACGGGCCGCTCCCGGCCGTGGACTGCTTCGCCAGCCACGACGGCCGCGGCGTTACCGGGGTTGTCGACGGTCATGCGGTCGCCGTCGGACGTCGGGCCTGGCTGACGCGGGTCTTGTCCGACGCCGCCCCCACATCGCTGATCGAGGCCGCGGACGTGGCCGAGGCGGCGGGCCGTACGGCCGTGTGGGTCGGGTGGGACGGTGCGGTCCGCGGCATCGTCGTGGTAGCCGACACCGTCAAGCCGACATCCGCCGAAGCCGTGGCGGCCCTGCGACGACTGGGACTGCACCCGATATTGCTCAGCGGCGACAACGCCCGTACGGCCCGCGCGGTGGCCGAGCAGGTCGGCATCACGGAGGTCATCGCCGAGGTCGCGCCCGAGCGGAAGGTCGCCGAGGTGCGCAGGCTGCAGGGCGAGGGCAGGGTGGTGGCGATGGTCGGCGACGGCGTGAACGACGCGGCCGCGCTCGCGGCCGCCGATCTGGGTCTGGCCATGGGAACCGGCACCGATGTCGCGATCCAAGCCAGCGACCTCACCCTCGTACGCGGCGATCTGCGGTCCGCAGCCGACGCCATCGGGCTGGCCCGGGCGACGCTGGGCACGATCAAAGGCAACCTGTTCTGGGCTTTCGCCTACAACGTCGCGGCCTTGCCGCTGGCCACGCTGGGTCTGCTGGACCCCCTGGTCGCGGGCGCGGCGATGGCGTTCAGCTCGGTGTTCGTGGTGACCAACAGCCTGCGGCTGCGCCGGTTCGAGCCCCGGTGATTCCCGCCGGGGTCGGTGAGACGTTGCTTGATCACCGCGGGGTGGTGAGATGAGGGGTGTGACCACCGCGCCATCGGGGACGCCGACACGCGCGGACCCGGCCGCCGCGGCTGTCTGCGTCCTCCAGAGCGACGGTGTGCGCCGCGGCGACCCGGTCGGCCTTGTGGTCGTCCCCGGCCGCGCCATCGGCCTCGCCAGCGCAGCCGGCCGGCACGCGGTCGTCGTCGACGATCCCGCCGCTCTGGTCCGGGCCGTGACCCGCGCGCTCGCCCCGCGCTGGGTGTGGTGGTCAGCTCGCGTGACCGCCGCTCCGCTGGTCGCCGCCGGGCTGATGCTGCCGGCCTGCTGGGATCTCGCCGCGGTCCACCGACTTCTCACCGGCGACACCCGGGACGACCCCGCACAGGTGTGGGCGGCGCTGCACGGCCTGGACCCCGTGGGCGCCCCGCGCGCCGGCCAACTCGACCTGCTCGTTGCGGGCGCGAGCGCGGCCGGCACGCACGAGGGCGACCCCGAGGATCCCGTCCGCCCCGACGGCTACCTCCGCCCCGACTGGGCGGGCGGCGGCTGGGCGCGGGGCCGGCCCGGCGGTGAGCGGGCGGCGCGCTGGGCCGCCCTCGCCTTGGCCGCCCACGACGCCCAGCTCGCCGCGCTGGCCGGCCAGCCGGACCACCGTCGGCGGCCAGCGACCCCGCCGCTACCCGTGCTCACCGCCTGGTCGGAGTCCGCCGCCGAACTCCTGTGCGTCGAGCTCGGCGCGACCGGGCTGCCGCTAGACCGTGCCGTGGCCGTCCGGGTGCTGACCCGCGTGATCGGCCCACGCACGGCCGACCCGAGCGCCGAGGCGGCCGCCCGGGCCCGCCGTGACGAGGCGGTTCGCGCCCTCGTGCCCGGCGCCGGCCATGTCGACCTGCGCCACCCCGGGCAGGTCCGCGAGCTGCTCGCCCGAGTCGGCATCGATGTGCCCGACACCCGTTCCTGGCGCCTGGAGCCATACCGCGGGATGCACCCGGTTGTGGACGCCCTGCTGACCTGGCGCCGTGCCGACCGGATCGCGACCACCTACGGCTATCCCTGGCTCGACCGGCAGGTGGGCACGGGCGACCGGCTGCGCGGCGCGTGGAGCGGCAGCGATGGCGCGGGCGGACGGATGACCGCCTCGGCCGGTCTGCACAATCTCCCGGCCGAGCTGCGCGAGGCCGTGCGCGCCGAGCCCGGATCCGTGCTCGTCCGCGCCGACCTCGGGCAGGTCGAGCCCCGGGTCCTGGCCACCGTCTCCGGCGACCCTGCGTTCACGATCGCCGCCGGCCAAGACGACCTCTACGCACCCGTCGCCTCCGCCCTGCGCTGCGACCGGCCGACGGCGAAGGTGGCCGTGCTCGCGGCCATGTACGGCCAGACCAGCGGCACCGCCGGCGAGGCGCTGCGCGGCCTGGACCGCGCCTATCCCGTGGCGATGCGGTTTTTGCGGGCCGCCGACGACGCCGGCCGTGAGGGACGTGACCTGCGGACCTATGGCGGTCGCCTGGTCCGGATGCCGCCGCTACCGGCGGGGCCCGCCGGTGCCACCGATCCCGAGCGTGCCCAGCGCGCGGCGGCGGCCGGTCGAGGACGATTCGCGCGCAACGCCGTGGTGCAGGGTCCCGCCGCGGAGCTGTTCAAGATGTGGGCGGTGACCGTACGAGCCGGCCTGGCGCCCCTGCGGGGGCAGATCGTCCTGTGCCTGCACGACGAGCTGCTCGTGCAGGTGCCCGCCGAGCACGGGGAGGACGCTGCGCGGCTGCTGCGGGACGCGTTGACAGGCGCCGCGGCGCGGTGGGCCGCCGGTAGCGACGTGCGGTTCGTCGTCGACGTCGCGGTGGTCGAGCGCTGGTCGGACGCCACGTGCTGAGGGAAGCTGGCACCCCGCGCGCGCTGCGCAATCTGCGCGCGATGGTCACCGAGCCCCTGGAGCTGCTTGACGGTCTTCGGGGCGATCCGCGCCCATTGATCCCCCTGCGCCTGGGCACGCTGCAGGCGTACGTGGTCAACGATCCGGCGGTCGCGGCCGAGGTCCTTGTGCACGGCAATCATGATTTCGGCAAGGGCCTCGGGCGCTCGGGGAGTCAGCCGCTGCGACGAGGGCTCGGCAACGGCCTGCTCACCAGCGCGGGCGAGGAGCACCTGCGCAACCGTCGTCTCCTGCAACCGGCATTCCACCGCGAACGGGTCAACGGCTATGCCGCGACGATGGTCGCGCTGACCGAGCGCATGCTCGCCGGCTGGCGCGACGGCGAGCTGCGCGACCTCCGGGTCGACCTGAGCGCCCTGACCTTGGAGGTCGTCTGCGCGACGATGCTCGGCGACGACCTTGACGACGCCCTGCGCGCGGCGGTGCGCGACAACGTCGAGGCGGGCCTCGCCTTGTCCGGCCGGCTGGTCCTGCCCGGGTCCGGCCTTATCGAAAGGCTGCCGCTGCCGAGCAGCCGGCGCCTGCTCTCGACCCGCGCCCGACTCGACCGTGTGGTCTACGACCTCATCGCCCGGCGCCGGGCCCAGCCGGACCCCGGCACGGACCTGCTCGGCCTGCTGATCGGCGCCCTGCCCGACCGCCAGGTCCGCGATGAGGTCGTCACCATCCTCATGGCCGGCCACGAGACGACGGCCAACGCGCTGACCTGGACCTGGCACCTGTTGGCCGAGAACCCGGGCGTGGCGGCGGACCTGCGCGCCGAGCTCGACACCGTCCTGGCCGGGCGCCCGCCCGCCGCCGGTGACATGGCCGCGCTCGACCTCACCGGGCGCGTGATCACCGAGTCCATGCGGCTCTATCCGCCGGTGTGGGTCACCACCCGGCGACTGCTGCACCGGCGGGTGCTCGGTGGGGTCGAGATCACCCCGCCGGCGCTGGTGTTGATCAGCCCCTGGCTCCAGCACCGCCACCCCGGCCTGTTCCCCAACCCGGAGCGCTTCGACCCCGCCCGCTGGATCGAACCGCAGGCGCAGCGTCCCCGCTACGCCTATCTCCCCTTCGGCGCGGGACCACGCCAGTGCATCGGCAACGGCTTCGCGATGACCGAGGCGGTCATGGTCCTCGCGACCATGGCCCAGCGGTGGTGCGTGCGGCCGCTGCCGGGTCGGGTGGTCGTCCCGCAGCCGCTGATCACGCTGCGTCCCCGGGACGGCCTGCCGGCCCGCGTGCACCGTCGGCACCGGGCACCCGGAGAAGGACCGGCCCAGGTGTGAGACGGCTGGGGTGCTCTCGCCTCCCGCGGACCGCGCGGCTGCTGTCCCTGCCGGCCGGAGCGGCGATGCTCTCCCTCGAAGGCCTCGCGCGCCGAACCGCGGGACAAGAGCCAGAGGCCGTACGCCGCCTCCTTCGGGCGCGCAACGCCGCTCGCACCCGCGCCGTGCTCGGTGAGCTCAAGGGCGGCGCGCTCAAGGCAGGTCAGCTGCTGTCCACGGTTGAGGCGGTGTTCCCGCAGGACCCGGAGGCCACCTGGCGCGAGACCCTGACGGGGTTCCAGGAGACCAACCCGGCGGTGCCATTCACCGACCTCGAGCCGGTGCTGGCGGCCGAGCTCGCCCCGGCGTACGGGGGAGATTGGCGCCGTGCCCTCCCCGAGCTCGACCCGGTCGCGGTCGCCGCGGCCTCGATCGGGCAGGTTCACCGCGGGCGCTGGCGGGACGGTCGCGACGTCGCGGTGAAGATCCAATACCCGGGCGTACGCGAGGCGCTGGCCTCGGACCTGCGCGTTGTCTCCGTCGTATCCCGGGTCGCCGCCCTCATCGCGCCCGGGCTCGCCCTGCCTCCCCTGGTCGCTGAGCTGCGCGGGCGCCTGGTCGAGGAACTCGACTATCTGCACGAGGGGGGCGTCCAGCGGGCCTTCGCGGCGGCCTACCGCGACGACCGGGACTTTGTGGTGCCCGAGGTCGTCGCGGCCACGCCGCGCGTGCTGGTCTCGACCTGGCTGGCGGGCACCCCGCTGTCACGGGTCGCCGCCACCGGCAGCATCGTCGACCGCGATCGCGCGGGCGAGCTCTACCTACGCTTCCTGCTCTCCGGTCCCGAGCGGGCCGGCTGGCTGCACACCGACCCGCACCCGGGGAACTTTCGGCTGCTGGCGGATCATTCCGGGGCGCCCGGGGACCGCGGCGCCCTCGGGGTGCTCGATTTCGGCTCCGCGCTGTCGATGCCGGGGGGGTTGCCACCAACCTTCGGCCGGCTCGTCACCGTGCTCGGGCGCGGCGACGCCGACGCGGTGCTCACCGGGCTGCGGGAGGAGGGTTTCCTGCGGCCGGGCGTGGACCTGGAGGTGGACAAGCTCATCGACTACCTCGCACCGCTGACCGCGCCATCGCGGCATGAGACGTTCCACTTCACCCGGGAGTGGTTGCGCGGTGAGTTTTCCCGGGTGAACGACCCGCGCAGCCCGGAGTTCGGCGTCGCCTTGCAGCTGTCGTTGCCGTCCGAGCACCTGTTCACCCACCGGGTCTGGCTGGGCATCGTGGGGGTGCTGGCCCAGCTCGATGCCACGGTGGCGATCCGCGCCGAGCTGACCCGCTGGCTCGTCGGCTTTGAGCCCGCCAAGCCGTGAGGATGGGCTAGGTCAGCGTCGCGCCCTCGGGAGTGAAGACGGCCAGCGCCTGGTCGATGCGGGCGAGGGTGTCGGGGTGCAGCTCGATGAGCGCGGCCTCGAGGTTCTCCCTGATGTGGTGCGGTCCTCGCGGTGGCCGAGGAGGGCAGCATCAGCCGCGCCGCGCAGCGGCTGTTCGTATCCCAGCCCGCGTTGTCCAAGCAGCTGCAAACCCTCGAGCGCCAGCTCGGGACCTCGCTGCTGCAGCGCCAACCCCGCGGCGTGGCGCTCACCGAGGCCGGCCTGGCCCTGCTCCCCCACGCCCGAGCGGTCCTCGCAGCCTGGGACGCCGGCGCGAACGCCGTACGCGCGTCCATCCCGGGCGGAACGCTCGTGATCGGCATGCAGACCGCGGTGGGCCGCGGGCTGCAGCGGCGGGCACTGGCCACGTTCCGCGCTCGCGAACCCGGGTGGATGCCCTCACTTCGGCTCGTGCCGTGGACCGACCCGACGGCGGGTCTGGCCGACGGCACCAGCGACGTCGCCTTCCTCTGGCGGCCGCTCACGGTCGACGGCCTGGACTCCCTTTCGTTGCGCGAGGAACCACGTCACGTCCTGTTGCCGGCGGGCCATCCGCTGGCCGCCTATGACATCGTGCCGTTTGCCAAGCTGCTCGACGAGCCGTTCGTGGCGTTGCCCGCGGAGGCCGGCGCGTTGCGTGAGCACTGGCTGGCAACCGACGCCCGAGGCAACCGCCCCGCGGTGATCGGCTCGGTCGCCGAGACCGCCGACGCGGTTCTGGAGACGGTGGCCTCGGGCGTCGGTGTCGCCCTGCTCGCCGAGGGCAACGTGCCGCTCTACGCCCGCCCGGGCGTCGTCACCCGGCCGACCTCCGGACTGCGGCCCGCGGTGCTCGCCCTGGCGTGGCGGGAATCCGATCGGCGGCCTGCGGTCGCCGCATTCGTCGCCGCCGTGGAGGAGGCCGCCGCGGCGACCTAGCCGCGCGACCTACCATGGATGGCAAGCCATGCCTGTCACTGTCGCAACCCTCACCGGCTTGCTCCCGGCCGATCCCGATCCCGACGCGCTCTTTGACGCATTCCTCCGCTGGGCCGAGGAGCAGGGGCTCGCGCTCTATCCCGCCCAGCAGGACGCCCTCATCGAGATCGTGTCCGGGTCCAACGTGATCCTGAGCACCCCCACCGGGTCGGGCAAGTCCCTTGTCGCCACCGGCGCGCACTTCGCCGCGCTGGCCCAGGGCCGACGCACCTTCTACACCGCCCCGATCAAGGCCCTGGTGTCGGAGAAGTTCTTCGCGCTGGTCGCCACCTTCGGCGCGGCCAACGTCGGCATGATGACCGGCGACGCAAGCGTCAACGCGGGCGCCCCGATCATCTGCTGCACCGCCGAGATCCTGGCCAACATCGCCCTGCGCGAGGGCCCGGCGGCCGATGTCGGCCAGGTCGTCATGGACGAGTTTCATTTCTACGCCGACCCGGACCGCGGCTGGGCCTGGCAGGTGCCGCTGCTCGAGCTCACCGGCGCCCAGTTCCTGCTCATGTCGGCCACCCTCGGCGACGTGGACTTCTTCACCGAGGACCTCACCAGGCGCACCGGTCGGCCCACCGCGGTCGTACGCTCCACCGACCGTCCGGTGCCTCTGCACCACTACTACGTCACGACGCCGCTGCACGAGACCTTGGAAGACCTGCTGGCCACCCACCAGGCACCGGTCTATGTCGTGCACTTCACCCAGGCCTCCGCGATCGAGCGGGCGCAGGCGCTGATGAGCATCAACGTCTGCACGCGCGCCGAAAAGGACGCCATCGCCGATCTGATCGGCGGTTTCCGGTTCACCGCCGGATTCGGCAAGACGTTGTCCCGCCTGGTGCGTCATGGGATCGGCGTGCATCACGCCGGGATGCTGCCCAAATACCGCCGCCTGGTTGAGCTTCTTGCCCAGGCGGGATTGCTCAAGGTCATCTGCGGGACGGACACTCTCGGGGTGGGGATCAACGTCCCGATCCGTACGGTGCTGTTCACCGGGTTGAGCAAGTACGACGGCGTGCGGACCCGGCACCTCAAGGCCAGGGAGTTCCACCAGATCGCCGGGCGGGCGGGACGTGCCGGCTATGACACCGCGGGAACCGTCGTGGTGCAGGCGCCGGAACACGATGTGGAGAATGCGCGCCGAATCGCGAAGGCCGGCGACGACCCAAAAAAACTCAAGCGGGTCGAGCGCAAGAAGGCCCCCGTCGGTTTCGTGTCGTGGGGCAAGCCGACGTTCGAGCGGCTGGTCGCGGCCGAACCGGAGACCTTGACCTCCAGTTTCGCGGTCAGCCACGCGATGCTGCTCAACGTCATCGGCCGTCCCGGCGACGCCTACGCCGCGATGCGCCACCTGCTCACCGACAACCACGAGCCACGAGCTGCGCAGCTGCGCCACATCCGGAAGGCCATCGCGATTTATCGCGCGCTGCTGACCGCCGGAATCGTCGAGCGCTTGGCTGAGCCCGACTCACAGGGCCGGACCGTGCGCCTCACCGTGGACCTGCCGCCCGACTTCGCTTTGAACCAGCCCCTTTCGCCGTTCGCGCACGCATCATTCGGGTTGCTCGATACGGCGTCACCGACCTACGCGCTGGACGTGCTTTCGGTGATCGAAGCGACGCTTGATGACCCGCGCCAGATTCTGTCCGCACAGCTGTTCAAGGCCCGCGGCGAGGCGGTGGCGCAGATGAAGGCCGACGGCATCGACTACGACGAGCGGATCGAGCTGCTCGACGCGATCACCTACCCCCAGCCGCTGGCCGAACTGCTCGAGGCCGCGTTCGAGATCTATCGCGGGGGGCACCCCTGGGTCGCCGATCACCAGATCTCACCCAAGTCGGTGGCCAGGGACATGTATGAGCGAGCCATGACCTTTGTGGACTATGTGGGCTTCTACAACCTCGCCCGCTCGGAAGGATTGGTGCTGCGTTACCTCGCGGATGCGTACAAGGCACTGCGCCAAACAGTCCCGGCCGACGCCCGCACCGAGGAGGTCACCGACCTCACCGAGTGGCTCGGGGAGCTCGTGCGCCAGGTCGACTCCAGCCTGCTCGATGAGTGGGAGGAACTGCTGAACCCGAGCGAGATCGTTGCCCCGCCGGAGCATCCGGTGGACGAGCGGCCGCCGCCGGTCACCGCCAACGCTCGCGCCTTCCGGGTGCTGGTGCGCAATGCACTGTTCCGCCGGGTCGAGCTCGCGGCGCTGCGTCGCTGGTGGGACCTGGGCGAGCTGGACGCGGAGGCGGGCTGGGACGCCGAGGCGTGGGAGCTTGCTTTAGAGCCGTATTTCGAGACCCACGACCAGATCGGGACCGATGCCGACGCCCGCGGGCCGGGTCTGCTGATGATCGAGACCCGGCCTGAGCGGTGGCTCGTCCGCCAGATCCTCGCCGACCCGGCCGGCGATCACGACTGGGGCATCAGTGCCGAGGTCGACCTCGCCGCGTCCGACGAGGCGGGCACCGCGGTCGTCCGGATCACCGCGGTCGACCAGCTCTGATCCCCCCCGCACCCCGTGATGTCGCAGCGCAGGCCTGGCAGGCTGATCGGGTGATCACAGCGCAGCGGCAACTGGTAATCCTCCGGCACGCGAAGTCGGCCTGGCCGGGCGGCGTGCCCGACCGGCAACGCCCGCTGGGCAAACGCGGTCGCCGCGACGCACCCGCGGTCGGGCGGTGGCTACGCGACCACGTTGGGCGCCTTGACGCGGTCGTCTGCTCTCCTGCCGAGCGCACTCGACAGACGTGGGCGCTCGTCGCGGCCGAACTCGACGACCCACCCGCCGCGAGGTTCGACGACCACATCTACGCCGCGACGCCCGCGACACTGCTCGCGGTGGTCCGGGAGCTCCCGGACGCTGCCGGCACGGCGCTACTGGTCGGCCACAACCCCGGCGTGGAGGAGTTGGTCGCCTTGCTGTCGGGACGGCAGTGCGAGATGAAGACCTCGTCGGTGGCCGTGCTTGCCTGGACGGGCCGCTGGGCCGACGCCGGCTCCTCTGCCGCGCTCCTGCGGCACCATGCGACCCCCCGCGGGTGACCGGCCGGGGAAGCCCCGTCGAGCAGCCGTCGCTGCTCACGCCGCGGAGGGCGT
>WUUC01040452.1_pt1 | contig 10860 bp, 11 predicted proteins | sample 6278441 | NCBI WGS metagenome assembly WUUC01 (sample SAMN13675441, study PRJNA597444) | soil metagenome | isolation source: soil | place: USA: Washington | collected 2017-10 | reverse complement strand
GTAAATGGCTATCGCCCTTCGTACCCCCAACGGGCAGACCACTGCCACCTCCAACCAGAACATCGCCACACCGTTCCAGGTCACCCTGAACAAGCCTTCGGGGGCGACGACCGGCGACTTGATGCTGGCCTTCCTCAACACCGAGGGCGAGACAATCACTTCGGTCCCTTCCGGGTGGACGCTGGTAGGCACGGTCTGGAGCGGTGCGGACTCCAACGACAACGTAACGTCCCGCACCTACGTCTATCGGAAGTTCTGGGACTCTGGCGACCCTGCCTCATGGACCTGGACGTACAGCGGTCAGATCGACGGTGGCTACGCCTGCACGATCATCACCTACTCCGGTGTCGATGCTGCTAGCCCGATTGATGTTTCACCGTCTACCGCCGTCTTCTCGGGTGGGGATGATGTATCAGTTGCTGCGCCTAGCATCACCACCCTTACAGCCAATGCGTGGATCATCACGGCGCATGGCTGTAACCCTCGTTCGTCCAGCGGTACCAACATCACTTTCACGCCCCCCAGCGGGTTCACTGAGGACTGGGACTCCAACCTCAACTCGGACACGGTAATCAGTCTTAGGGCTTCGTTGGAGGTCTGCCACAAGGCGCAAGCATCGGCGGGATCATCCGGTGGCCCACACACGGCCACGATCAACAACAGCGGTCGCTGGGGCGCAATGGCGTTCGCCCTGAAAGAGTCCAGCGGGGGACCGCCAGCGGCATCCATCGCATTCCGGGCGATCAGCAGCCAGACTGTCTCCAGCACATCTTCCTCAGACGTTCTGACGGTGACGAAGCCAGCAGGTGTGGTGAACAACGACCTGATGCTGGCCTTTGTCCTTACGTCCTCAGAGGCAGAGGGCTGGGCTGTTCCGGTAGGCTGGAACCAGTTGCGCCAGGACATAACGCCGACGATTTCCGGGTCGGGTGTGAAGATCACCACCTACTGGAAGGTCGCAGCCAGCGAAGGTGCGAGCTACAACTGGGGTCCAGGCTTCACCGCTGGCGATGACGCAATCGTCGCCATTGTGGCGTACTCGGGTGTCCATACGACCACCCCGTTGTATGCCAACGGTTCATCGATCAGTGATTCATCTTCAGACACCACCTGTGATGCTCCAAGCATCAGCACTGTCGGCAACGGTTGGCTGGTCACTGCGCATGCCTTCAACCCAAGCTCGTCTGGTGATCCGCCGTTCCCGCTGTCTACGCCGTCGGGGATGACTGACCGTTCCAGTGGCGGAATCCAAGCGCCGAACTCCACATGGGAGCAGGCCGTACTGGGTGTCTTTGACCAGGGGCCGATTGCTGCGGGGACCACCGGGGTCAAGACCTCGACAATGACTGGTGAAGCCGGTAGGAACATCGGTGTCGCCATCACCCTTCAGCCGTCTGCTGCAACAGGTGGAGGGCCGCTGCAAACCGTTGACCTAAACGTCGGCGGCGGTGGGGACCAGCCCATCGACGGATGCATGCACGGCTGGTACTCGGGAGGGAACAGTTACGACCAGATGGTGGCTGATGCAGCGGCCATCGGGCAGAACTTCGCTTGCTTCAGGTACTACGGCAAGTGGGAGCGCCCTTCTGACGGAATGAAGAAGTTCGTCAACGGTACGACGCAGCATCCGCCAGTTCTGGTGCTGTGGTCAACCAAGCCTCCTGGTGACAACGCACAGTCCTGGGCACAGGTCGCCAGTGGTAACGAAGACCAGATGATCCGTGACATTTTCAATGATTTGAAAGCCCTGAACAAAGAGATCGTCTACATCTTCCACCACGAACCTGGCGGGAACCGGATCGGTGGAAGCCAGACCGACAACGGGACCGAAGCTGAGTACGTCCAGGCGTGGCAGCAGATTTACAAGATCGCCGTGACGACAGGTGCGTTGTGGAAGCAGGGCGGCAAGGTCTACATGGGCTACTGCGAAACGGACTCACGTGCCCGCATGAAGCCCGATCCCTGTTATCCCGGCGACGAAATCATCGATATCTTCTGCCACGACGATTACAACTGGTACGACTACGACGGGCGAGATTGGAAGCCGTTCTCCTCTGACTGGGAAGAACTCATCCGTATCTCGGAGGAACACCAGAAGCCGATGATCATTGGTGAATGGGGCACACACCCCACGAACCGTGATGCAGGCGGCGGTGGTGGTTCCACAACCAGCGTGTCTTACATCGGCAGGGAGGTTGCCACCCCAGCCAAGAATGCACCTGATATCACCATCAACATTCCGTCTGCCAGGTTGACCGGCGACCTCTTGTTGGCGATCTTGCACACCGACTACTGCAACATCGACGGCACACCACCCGCAGGCTGGACACGTCTGACACGGCGTGAAGAGGGTTACGGGAGCAGTGGTGACAATCCAGGCAACATCCCCGAACTTCTGGGTGGCACAGACCTGGGCGGGTATGTCTTCTACAAGATTTCCAACGGGTCTGAGACAAACGTCATCTTCGATGCCGTCAACGAGGAAGGTGGCGATCCCGCTGGCAACCTCATCACCGGGACAGTTGCGGTGTTCCGTGGTGTGGACACGTCGTCGCCTATCTACGAATTTGCCTGGAACGTAACTACCTCTGATGACAAGATCACCGCACCGTCGGTCAATGCACCGGCTGGTGGTGCATTGGTATGCATCTTCATCCAAGACGATCCGAAGGACATGACTCTGCCCGATGGGATGACCCTGATTTCCCAGTACAAGTCGCCACCTCCTCCGTCCACCAACCCGGACGACAACGTGTTGAACGTGTACCGGTTGATCACCTCAACGGGGGCGACAGGCACCAAGACCACCACGTTGGACATGGGTTCGCAGACGCAGAGTCCCAACGACATGGCGTTGTCCATCTCACTTCGTCCTTCCGGTGCAGTCGGTGCCCATGACGTTGACCAGTGGTTCCGTGACGCTGCGGCCTGGATGAAGACCGAGCCTGCCCGGACGTGGTTGAAGGGCTTCTGCTACTACCACACGTTGCATACCCATGACTGGCGGTTCATCGGTCACAACGAAAAGGCTCAGTCGCACACGGACGATGGGAAGACGTTCACCCACAGCGGGTACAGCGACAACGACGGGTTGCAGGGTTGGAAGGATGCATTCGTCACAGACTCATACTTCGTGGACACCCCGTTGCCGTTGTCGGGATCAGGGTCATCGACGCCTGGTACGGGAACTGGTGGCATCCCTTCCGGTGAGGCGTTCGGGAACCCGACAGTCAGTGAAGGCGGCGTAGCGCTGGTCGTCGTTGACATGAACGACCGAAGCAACGGTATCCCCAGCGAAGAGGCGTTTGGTATCCCCGTCGTCTTCACTGGTGCTTACTACTTCATCGACCTCACAGGTGGTCAAGGTATCCCGAGCGGGGAAGCGTTCGGATACCCCAACGTCATCAAGCATGCGGCGTTGACGTTCCCCAAGATGATCTTCGAGGTGTCGTTCGACCAGGGCAACACCTGGGTCGATCTGTCGAACAAGATTCGCCAGGACGATGCGATCACGGTGAAGTACGGCAGGCAGTCACCACTGGCACGTTTCGAGGCCGGGACGATGAGCCTGACACTGGACAACCGGGACCGTAGGTTTGAGCCAGGGTATGCAGGAAGCCCGTACTCCCCCAACATTGTGCCCAACGTCATCGTCCAGTTGGGCTGTGAGTTCCAGAACGACTACTTCCCCCTCTTCACCGGCTATGTCGATGACTGGGAACCCGACTACTTCAACGGCCGTGATGCAGTGTGCCGCATCCAGGCTACGGACGCTTTCAAGATTCTGGCTGGTATCGACCTCCCTGGTTCGCCGTGGGCTAGGGAAGTGCTGGTCAAAGCTGCGCCCAGGGCTGGCGTCACAAGTGGTTGGTGGCGGCTCTCAGAGGATTCTGGGGTCAACGACACCCCGTGGTCGAACCCGGTCATCAATCGGTTCACAGGCCGCCTGGCCTACACGCTTGGTGAGCGAGAGCTGATCAACGGTATAGCGACCGGCCCCTACAAGTCCCCGAAGCGTGGGTCACAGTCGCTGGTGTTCATGGACGGCGACGGAGGCATGACCTTTGATGGGCTGTCTGACAAGGTGATGCTGCCTTCACCAGATGCACTGATCACCAGCCATCCCTTCTTCATTGAGTTCTGGTGCTACTGGGACGAGCCTATTGACAGCAGCTTCACCCATGTCATCTTCGATCAGCCGTCGTTGTTCGGTATCGACAAGCCTGGGTTCCGTATTCAGGTCCGAGCCGACCCATACCCAGGAACCTGGCTGTACTGGGAAATGATCACCACCCACTCGTCCGGTGTCGGTCCCTATTACCACTACTGGATCATGAACGCTTCGGACTTCAAGGTTGGTGAGCCGCATCACGTCGCCATGTGGGTCAGCACCCAGGACAACATCGGGCGCATCGTCATCGACGGTTACGGCGCTTGGAACGTTCATGTCAGCCAGAACCAGAGTAGCAACTCGTTTGCCTACATCGATGAAGACTGGGGCGGGCCGTTCCTGTGCCTTGGCAACCTGAACGCTGCGCCCAATGTGGTCACTGACATTAACGGGAGGCGCTACGGCCCGATGGGTGGAGTCCTTGATGAATTCATCATCGTCAAGGGCGAGCCTGACATTCAGCACACAATCCTGGCTCACTTCCGGGCTGGGGCCAAGACATATTACGACGGGCAGGGTTACAGGCCGGGGGCCTGGGGTCATCAGCGCTCTGGTGAACGAATCAGCAAACTGCTTCAGCAGGTTGATATCTCGCCGTACACTGTCCAGTCAGGCGTCATTGCGCTCCTGGGTGGATGGATTGACGACGATGGCTACTACCTTGGCCCTACTGCGTTGCAGGGCAACTTGCTGTCGTACATCCAGAAGATCGAGGAAACAGAAGGCGGTGCCTTCTACATCGATGAATTGGGCATAGTCGTCTTCAACTCGAAGACCACGATGGAAGCCCTAGAGACAAGCAGCACGAAAGCTACGTTCGGGATCGGCAAGGAAGCCGTATACCTTCCAGGCACCAGCGGCGTCAACATCTCAACGCCCGACTCCGTAGCCAACTCACCGGTTGCTGGCAACGACCTTGAACTGGTGATCATGGTAGAGCCGGACGATTGGACACCGGCAACAACAGTACGACCGCTCATCTCGAAATCCAGCACCACCCCGGCTACGTCATCGTGGAACTTTGGCCTCCAACCAGACAACAGCTTGTGGTTCGCCTGGTCTGACGGCACCACCACCTGGGCCGTCATGGGACCGATCCTCGGAATCACCAGCGGCCCCAAGTGGCTGAAGGTCACGCTGGACGTGAACGACGGTGCTGGCAACAGGGTCGTCAGGTTCTACTCCTCGGACGATGGTGATGACTTCACGCTGCTGTCTACTTACACTGCGGCTGGGACCACTTCGATCAACGATTCCAATGCGCCGGTGATGATCGGTGCATACAGCGGAGGAACTGCGTACCTGCCTGGGAAGTTCTACTACGCCCACGTCCACTACGTGATCGGAGGGACCACCTACAAGGCCAAGTTCGACCCTGCCGACGCCAAGACGAACGTATGGACTTCGAGCGGCCCGTTCGCCGAGGTGTGGACGATCAACGGTTCCGGCTGGTCATGGGTCGATGAGATTCCATTCGAGTCCGTCACTCCGAATCAGGGTGAAGAAGATATCATCAACCAAGTTGAGATTGCCAGGGAGAACGGCCCGACCATCTTCATTCAGGATGAAGACAGCATCGAAACCTACAAGGTGAAGAACTACAGCGTCACCGACCTGATGTTCGAGTACGACGAAGACGTGTATCTGCGTGCCGAGGAAGTCCTCACGAAGTACAGTCAGCCCAGGATCATCATTTCGCAACTGAAGCTGGTGGGTCTTGGCGCATCAGGCTCCCTACCTGTGCTGAACCAGATTCTGACCAGGAAGCTGTTGGACAGGGTATCGGTGGTGAACCGCCCGCCCGGTGGCGGGGCACCACAGAAGCAGACCTCGAACATCCAGGGAATCACGCACACAATCACTCAGCAGCGCTGGGAAACGGACTACGAATTGCGATGACCGACACTGGTTGGCACGATCATCCCAACCGTCATCGGATCGGTGGCTCACTCGGGTTTCCCGAAGACCCTGGTATCTGCACACCGGGGATCGGCAATCCAGACAACCAGAAGCCTGGTTGGCGCAAGGGCAAAAGTGGAGTCCCGTCACCATCGGACCACAGTCATCCGCTTGAAGCGGTGCGTATGTCTGTGTTCACCAGTGTGGTGCAGGGCAATGCATCACATGGCTTCGCATCGTGGTACCCGTGGGGCAATCCCTGGTTCACTTTTGACTACACGGTGCAGGACGAGTCCTGTCACCTGGCCTGCCAGTACACGACGACGTTCTGGATGCGGGACGGCCAGGGTGGAGCCATGTTCGGCATACGCAACAACCGAGATAACACCGACTATTGGGTTGGTCAGTATGACAGCAACGGTGTGGGGTTGGATCAGACGAATGGGTATCGGGGTAGGCACTTCAAGAACACTCCCGGTGACCACACCCTTGCGGTAGGGACCATCATCATTCCGTCAGGTCGGTTGAAGCAGGGTGTCGCTACCAATCTGGGCTTCCTCTGGCAGTGCTATACACAGTCCGGTGTGCTGATGACTGATGCCAACGACTTCGCCCAGATCACCGTCTTCGAGTTCTACTCATCATAGGAGGCCCAGTGCCCAACGAACCTGTACCGGACGCAGAAGAAGTCCCCACCGACAACGAAGAACAACCGGCCAACGAATCTGCGCAGCGTGCCGAGGCGCTGGCGGAAGCTGGTCCCGACCAGACCATCGGTGACGTGCCGCCGCCGCCTCCTGCACCGCCCACTCATCCTGCCATTGTGCAGGAACAAGCGGCGCAGCAGAGTGATGAACCGATAGGCGAGCCTGAACAGACCGACAACCGTCCACGTGATGAAGACGGGGACCAGGATGTGAACCAGGATCAGCAACCGGCTGAAGGGAGCGTCTGATGGCTACAGCCAAGGATGTATTGGACGTTGCCCGGTCGCAACTGGGCGTCGTTGAAAGCCCACCTGGCTCCAACCAAGTCCTGTATGCGTCATGGGCAGGAATCCCCGGCCTCGCCTGGTGCGGGGCCTTCGTCTGTTGGGTGCTGGACAGGGCCGGGGCGCTTGACGTTCCCACCTTCGTCTGGACTCCTTCTGGTGCGCAGGCGTACAAAGACCGTGGCCGGTGGGACCACACACCATCTATCGGTGATGTGGTGTTCTTCACCTGGCCCGAGGTGGGCCGTATTTGCCACGTGGGCTTCGTGGAAGCCGTTCGTGACGATGGAAGCGTCGTCACCATTGAAGGCAACACAGACGAACGTGGAGGGGGCACTGGCGGCAAGGTGATGCGCCATGTGCGGCGGGCGTACATGACCGGCTTCGGACAGCCTGCCTATTCGGCCCTTGCTCCAGCTACTCCTACCGCTCCCGCAGTGCCGGTCGGTGTGGCCCAGCGTCCCATGATCCGGCGTGGTAGCCGTGGCCCCAACGTCCTCTTCTGCCAGAAGCGTCTTGGTGCCCACAAGATCAATCCCGGCCCGGAAGATGGCATCTTTGGGCCAGCTACCGACAAGGCCGTTCGTCAGTTCCAGCGGAGCAAGAAGCTGGTGGTGGACGGCATCGTAGGCCCGAGGACTTGGGCTGCTTTGGGAGGGTGAGTGACCGTTGCTGCTGTCTGGTTGATGGGGCTGGGGGTCGTCAATGCCCTGGCTCAGGCCAGCGGTGGCGCTGGTGACGTGTCGTCGTACCTGCCCCTGCTGAACTACGGCACGCTGGGCATCCTCTGCTTCGGGTTCTTCACCGGCAGGGTCGTTGGGTACAAGGTCTACGAACGTGCGTTGCAGGATCGGGACCGTGACCACGGCGAACTGATAGCACTGCGACAGAAGCTCGAAGATCAGATCATTCCCGGCTTTACACGCATGACTGACCTGACGGCCAAGATTCTCGACCGTGAGCGTGACGAACCGACACCGAAGCCACGGAGAAGTGCCTGATGGCGTTCTGGAAAAGGCCGAAAGACCCTGGGTTCAGGGACGACGATGACCGATCCTTTGCAGTAGCCATCCGCCTGGAGATGGTCGCTCAACGCCTCGCCCTCATCAACAAAGAACTAGAGAAGGAACTCGACAAGCATGACATTGATGAACTAGAGGCGATCCAACAAGAGCGGGGTGAGGACGAATGAGTTGGTGGCGTCACTCCAGGGACAGGACTTATGTGAAGGCTGACAGTCGCACGCTGGTAGTCGTTGACCGGCTGGAACGGGTAGCCGAACAGATGGAACGGCTCGCCACCGAAATGGAGACTCGACTGCGCATACGGCAAGAGGTGCAAGAGGGGGAACGCAATGCCGAATCCTGAGAACTCCGAGGATCGTGAAATCCAGTCGCTGGTTATGCAGGCCGGTGCAATCCGCACCGACTCCAAGGAACTTCGGGAGGCGATCTACGAGTTCAGGGACACTCTGCGCCGGGGGCTGATCCGTTCTTCGTTCCAGGGCATCGCCATGATCGTCGTCGGGATCATGCTGGCGATCACGTTCCTAGGGTTGCTTTCCCAGACATACACCTGTGATGCCACCAACCTCGCCAAGCAGAAGGGCAGCGCCCACTACAAGGTGTGTGCCGTCGTCTTCCCGCAGATCATCCCGCAGGTGAGCAACCTCCAGCGGGCAGCGGCTGCGGCCAAAGTGCAGGCTGAAGAACGCCAGGCGATTCTCCGAGAGCGCATCGACATCGCTGAAGCACTCGTCAAGACCAACACCTACCTCGACACAATCCCGAAGCAGATCACCTGCGTTCTGCTGATCCAACCAGTGGATCGAACGGACGCCAATGTCGCAGCTTGTTTGGGGGTGGCAGAGAAGTGAACGGCTTGCAGATCATGCTCAAAAGGGAACCGGCTGTCATCGGCACCACGGTCGCCGCCATCATGCCGGTGCTGATCTTGTTCGGCGTCAACCCCAAGATCGGGGGAGCCATCGCCACGGCCTTCACGGTCCTGATCGGCCTGTGGATCAGGTCGAAGGTCTACACTGAGGAAACTGTGACAAACCGGGTCGAACAGGCAGCAACCTCAGTAGCTGGTCAATTGGGACCAGACAGCATCGGCCCGCCAGGAATCATCCCGCAGGCCAGCCAGACCGTGGTGGACGACGTTGTGGCCGGTGTGATGGCCCAGGCTCCTGGGTAAGCTCGCCCCAATCCGCCCTAGACCCCGGTGGCCGTACCCACAGGAGGCCAACGATGGAAGTCGTCTTTGCAGCGGTGTTGATCGCAGTCAGCTACCTGCACGGTCAGCGATACAACGAAGCTCGGTAGTTCAGTAGTATCAGCGCAAAAGGAAAGGCCCCCTGGATGGCTAGTCCAAGGGGCCTTTCTGGCGCACACACGCCGGTCGTCTTGCAAGCTGCATCTCCGACCGGTGCAAGGTCCGTCGCCACACACTAACGACGGGACACGATCAGCATACAGCATCACTTTCTGGCCTGCAAATCAGGCTTTTGACCCCCCTGTCGGGTATCCGAACCCACTTTTGGCGATGAAATCGCTTAGAACGGCACACAAGGGCCTCTGGGATGAAGTCATTGGGACCGCTGATCCACCCATGCGGGCCAGTTCAGGCTGGAATGGAACATCTTCCGTATCCGCTCCGGTTTCCGGGCCAGGTCGCCGGGGTCTTTGCAGCCCACCCAGTAGGGCCGGTACACGCCCACACTCATGCTGATGCCGGTGTCCTTCAACTGGGAATGAATCTGGTCTACCGCCTCCTGGCCTGCCTTGTCTGCATCAGTCATCACCACCACGTGCGGTGTGCCCAACCGGAGAAGGATTCTGGTCTGATCGTCGGTCAGTCGTGCGCCGAGGAGTGCAACCGCAGGAACACGTGCATCCCAGCAAGCAATGGCATCCAGGCTCCCTTCAACCAGGGCCACCTTGCGGTGACGCTGGCGGATTTTCCATGACCCGAACAGATGCTTGCCGATTGGGATGCCCTTCGGGTAACGGTAACTAGGACGTTGATCATCTGTCCTCCGTCGTATCACGCCAAGTAGATGCCCACGCCACGTGCGCAACGGGATCGTGAGTTCATCTTCGTACGGGTCGTATCCCAACTGGAACATGCGTATGACTTCATCACTTAGATGACGTGCGTGGTACTTCGGGTGAGGTAGATCGAACTGCTTCAACCACAGGTCACTAAGTGGTAGCGGGCCTGGGGTGTCTACCTTCGCCAGCTTCTCACGGAGTTCGTTCTTGCTGGGGGGATCAGGTTCCCCTTGGCTGGCGATGGTTCCCTTGGCACCGCATGCGAAGCAGATGAACAGACCTTTGGTCCCGTTCACGTAGAGGTTGGGCTTGCCTCCGTCATCGTGGAACTTGCACTTGCAGATGTATTCATCACCACGAACCATCACTACTTCAAAGTGTTGCCGGATGAGTCGTTCGTATCTATGCGGCATGCGTGCGTGCGCTCTCTGGATCAGTGAATGAACGAAAGGAATACACCGAAGGTGTATGACTGTAGTGAATGAACGATCATGTAGTGGTTAAGGGGTACTGGCTCTGCGGGCGTGTGTGTTATGCCTTCTTCCCCCGCACCAAGTTTTCCGGGTGGTAGTGCGCTTGATGCGCACCTCGGACGGCATCTTCCAGCACCGTCATCAATTCACGGTCGTCTGTTTCGATAGTGACCTCGGTGGCGTAGTCCAGCTTGATGCTCGCTTCATACTTGTCAGTCACTGTGCGCACCTTTACATCAATCAACATCGGGAGGATACGAGCCATCAACC
>WUUC01087352.1_pt1 | contig 10864 bp, 7 predicted proteins | sample 6278441 | NCBI WGS metagenome assembly WUUC01 (sample SAMN13675441, study PRJNA597444) | soil metagenome | isolation source: soil | place: USA: Washington | collected 2017-10 | reverse complement strand
TCAGGTCGAGGGCGAACCGGTCGGCCACGCAGTCGTGCTTGGCGTGGAAGCTCACCGTGTCGCCGTTGAAATGGCCGTCGGCCCACAGGTAGCCGAGCAGGTTGTCCATCGCCTGGCGGGGGTTCATCGGCGGGTTCGACTTGCAGCCGGACCTCACCGGGGCCGTCGTGGTGGTCGTCGGCGCCGTCGTCGTGGTGGTCGGCGGGGCGGTGGTGGTCGTCGTCGGCGGCTCGGTCTGGACCACGAGCTGGGGAGCGTGGCTGCCCGACTCCCGGCTGGCGTACCGGGTGGTCGCCGCCGAGGACGACGTCACGGCCAGGTTCACGGTGCCCGTCCCGGTCACGAGGCTCGTCACGTCGACGCCGAACCAGTTCCCGGCGGCCACCGGCCCCGACGACCCGGCGACCGAGCCGATCGAGGGGGCGGTATTCCACGTCACGGTGCTCTCCTTCCACCCGCTCCCGGCGCTGCGGACGTCGAAGCCGGCGGCGTCGGCCTCCTCGGCGTAGAGGCGGAGGGTGGCCCCGACGATCGGGTCGGCCAGGCCGCTCACGTTGAACCGCAGGAAGCTGCGCTGGACGGGGGAGGAGTCGGTGCGCAGCACGGTCCGGGTGCCGTAGTTCGCCCCGGGGTGGGACTTGTCCACGAACGCGTCGGCCGCGGCGGTGAACTTCGTCGCCGTCGTCGCCGACGTCGCCGCCGTCCCGGCGATCAGCGTGGGGGCGACCCCGGCGACCGCCACTGCGAACGCCGCCGCCAGCCGGCTGCGGAACCTGGACCTCGCACCCATCGGGAACACCTCTCTCGCTGTCCGTCGCTTCGTGGTGTCGAGGTGCTCGGCCGGCGGAAGGGGCGCTCTTGAAGAAGGGCTGAAATCGGTCTCTCGCCCCGATCGCGGACGGGCGCGGGACGGTTTCGGCCCGGACGAGCGATTGGCGAAGCCTTCAAGTCCGGGGCCCCGATCGCCCGAAGCCTCCAACGAGCCGTGCGGCATCGCCGCCCGGCAACCGACCTACGGAGGTGCGACCGAGATGGGCGAGCAGGCAGGAGCCTGGAAGCGGAACTGGACCCGGCTGGGTGCCGCGCTGGTCGGCGCCCTGGCCGTGATCGCCCTGCCGGCCACCCCGCTGCCGTCCCTCGGCCTCAACCCGGCGGCCGGCCTGACGGCCACCGGCGATCCCGTCCTCGTCGCCGCCGGCGACATCGCCTGCGATCCCACCGACAGCCGGTTCAACGGCGGGAACGGCACCGCCAAGGGCTGCGCCCAGAAGGCGACGTCGGACCTGATCGTGAACATCCAGCCCGACGCCGTCGCCGCTCTCGGCGACAGCCAGTACGCCGACGGCAGCCTCTCGGCGTTCAACAACTCGTTCCACCCCAGCTGGGGCCGGGTCAAGCCGGTCATCCGGCCGGCGATCGGCAACCACGAGATCAAGACCGACGCCAAGGCGACCGGGTACTACTCCTACTTCGGGGCCGCCGCCGGGCCGGCCGGCAAGGGCTACTACAGCTACAACCTCGGCAGCTGGCACGTCGTCGTGCTGAACGGCAACTGCAACAACGTCGGCGGCTGCGGCAAGGGCTCCGCGCAGGAGCAGTGGTTGAAGGCCGACCTGGCCGCCAACCCCGCCGCCTGCACCCTGGCCTACTGGCACCACCCCCGGTTCAGTTCCGGCAAGCACGGCAGCGACGCCAAGTTCGACGCCTTCTGGAAGGCGCTCTACGCCGCCGGCGCCGACGTCGTGCTCAACGGGCACGACCACAACTACGAGCGGTTCGCCCCCCAGACGCCGGCCGCCGCCCGCGACGACGCCGGGGGGATCAGAGAATTCGTCGTTGGCACCGGCGGCGCCCACTGGGAGCCCATGGGGACGGTGAAGGCCAACTCCCAGGTCCGCAGCCAGGCGGCCTACGGGGTCCTCAAGCTGACGCTGGGTTCCGGGAGCTACGACTGGAAGTTCGTGCCGGTGGCCGGCAAGACGTTCACCGACTCCGGAACCGACGACTGCCACTGAGCCGGTGATCGCGGCTCCGGGGGCCTGACCGGCGGCGTCGGTCAGGCGCCGCTCAGGCGCCGCTCAGGGAGCCGTCAGTCGCCAGGCCGAGCCTCGGGGCATGCGCCCCGCCCGGTTCGTCCTCACGGCCGTTGCCCTCAGCCTGCTGCTCGTCACCGGGCCCGTGCCGGCCGTGGGGGGCTCGCAGAATGTGATCGTCTCGCCCCATCCGATCGAGGAGTCGCCGCACGTCCTCGACGGGCGGATCTACGCCCTCGCCCAGCTCGGCGACCGGATCGTCGTGGGCGGCACCTTCACCACGGTGCGGGACTGGAACAGCGACGTGGTCCTGACGCGGAACCGGATCTTCGCCTTCGACCGGAACACCGGCCTCGTCGACCCCGGCTTCGCCCCCGACTTCAACGAGGACGTCAACGCTATCGAAGCGGCCGCCGACGGCCAGTCGATCTACGTCGGCGGGTCGTTCACCACCCTCAACGGCCTGCCCCGCAGCGGCCTCGTCAAGATCTCGGTCCCCGGCGGCGTCGTCGACCCGACCTTCAAAGCCACGGCCAACAAGATGGTCAACGACATGGAGCTGGTCGGCGACCGGCTCATCGTCGGCGGCCGGTTCACCAAGATCAGCAAGGTCGCGCTTCCGCTCCTGGCCGCCCTCGACCCCACCACCGGGGCCGTGCTGCCGTGGATGAACCTCCCCGGGACGGGCAGCCGCAACCAGAACGAGCCGTTCATCCAGGAGCTCGACGTGTCGCCCGATGGGCGGCGCCTGGCGATCGTCGGGAACTTCCTCCAGGTCGGAGGCGTCGCCCGGGACCAGATCGCCCTCATCGACCTCACCACGAACCCGGCGTCGCTGGCCGACTGGGCGACGCTGCGGTACCAGCCGGACTGCGCCGAGGCCTACGACGACACCTACATGCGGGACGTGAACTTCTCGCCCGACAGTTCGTTCTTCATCGCCGTCACGACCGGCGCCTTCTACGCCAACACCCTGTGCGACACGGCCCACCGCTGGGAGACGAACCTGACCGGCTCGAACCTCTCCCCGACGTGGGTCACCTACACCGGCGGCGACACCCACTGGCACACCCTCGTCACCGAGGCGGCCGTCTACGTCGGCGGGCACCAGCGCTGGGAAAACAACCCGAACCCCTCGCCGGGAGGCGACGACGACGGGCCCGGCTCCGTCTCGCGGCAGGGCATCGCCGCCCTCGACCCGCTCACCGGGGTCCCGCTGTCGTGGAACCCCAGCCGCCACCGCGGCCAAGGGGTCGAGGCCTTCCTGGCCACCGACGACCACCTCTACGTCGGCAGCGACACCACCCGCTTCGACGGGCGGCGGCAGTGGCGGCTGGCCGTGCTGCCCACCGCCACCGGCATGCCCAACCCCGGGCCCGACGTCCTCGCCCTGCCCGTCGACGTCTACACGGCGCGCACCGACGGCTCGCTCTACCGCTCCACGTTCGACGGGCAGTCGTTCACGGCCACCAGCGCCCAGAGCGGGCCGGGGATCGACGGGTTCAACTGGTCGTCGCTGCGGGACGGTTTCCTCCAGGCCGGCCAGCTCACCTACTTCGGCGCGAACAGCGCCTACTACCGGCGTCCGTTCGACGGCACGTCGTTCGGAACGGAGACGAACCTCTCGACCAGCGTCGGCTACACCGACGTCGACTACAGCCTGACGCCCTACGACCAGCCCTACAACGTCGACACCACCCGGGCCGTCGCCTACTCCAAGGGCCGGCTCTACTACACCCGGACCAACGACACCCGCCTCTTCTGGCGCTGGTACTCCCTCGAGAGCGGCATCATCGGCGCCCAGGAGTACCTGGCGTCGTCGGCCAGCTGGAGCGGCGTCACCGGCCTGGAGATCGCCGGGAACTGGCTCTACGCCAGCCAGAGCGACAACAAGCTCTACCGCGCCTACGTCAACGGGCCGCTCGTCGACGCCACCTCGAAGACGCTGGTCGACGACGGCAACGCCTCCGGGCGGCCGTGGGCCCAGACCCGGGCGCTCGTTTTCCAGCAGGCCGAAGGCGCCGGTTACGAGCCCCCGCCCCCGCCGCCCCCGCCGCAGGTGACCTGCAGCGGCACCTGGAAGGCCGAGTACTTCTCCGGCACCCAACTGGGCGCCCCGGCCGCCACCGTCCGCTGCGAGACGACCGTAGCCTACGACTGGGGCTCCGGGTCGCCGAGCGGCACCGGCGTCGGCCCCGATCAGTTCTCGGTACGGTGGACGAAGACCATCAACCCCTCCCAATCCGGCACGTACAACTTCACGGTCCGGGCCGACGATGGCATCCGCCTGTCCGTCGACGGGACTGTCGTGATCAACCAGTGGCGTGACCAGTCGGCCACGACCTACACGGCCAGCCGGTTCCTGGCGGCCGGGAGCCACACCATCGTGGCGGAGTACTACGAGAGCGGCGGTTCCGCGGTGGCGAGCGTCGGGTACTCCGTCCAGTTCTGATGACCTGAAGATGTGGAGATCGATGTGAGCGGTTTTCGTGCCTGCGCGAGGAAATCAGTGTTCAGTCGCGCCACGGTGGTCCTTTCGGCTGGCTTGAGTCTTGTGCTGACGGTGCCGACGGCGGCATACGCTGGCGTGAGCGCCGTGCCGGATGACACCCCGAGGGTCAATGGGATCGTCTACGCCATCGCCCAGGTCGGCACGAGAACGATCATCGGAGGAGCGTTCACCAAGGTCAGTGGTAAGGCTCGTGACCACGTTGCCGCGATCCGAGCAGACGGAAAGCTGGATCCGGACTTCAAGCCAGACGTGAACGGCATCGTCTACTCCCTCGCCGCCGCTGCTGACGACGCCACGGTCTTTATCGGCGGGCTTTTCAGTCGTGCCGGAGGCGCTGACCGGGCGAACCTGGCGGCCGTTGACGCTGTCACAGGCGCGGCTCGCCCGGAATGGACGGCCGACACGACCGGCGAGACTCCTGAGGTGCTCGCCCTAGCCGTCTCAGGCACCCAGCTCTTCGCTGGCGGTCAATTCTCGGGGATCGACGGGACGAACCGAAGGCGGGTCGCCGCTCTCTCCGTGGGTTATGGCGACGTGATCAGGACCTTCGATCCCTTGCCCGACCTGGGGACGGTGAGGTTCCTCGCCCCCAATCCCGATGGGACAACGATCTTCGCCGGCGGGGGCTTCGAGACCATCGGCGGCCAGTCGCGACCTGCTGGGGTGGCGGAGCTCTTCGCCGACACCGGCCTCGCTACGCCCTTCAATCCCCAGGCCGTCGGTAGCGGAGTGGTGGCCATGGGCATCTCCCCACGGGCTGACCGCATCTACTTCGGGGTGAGGGACAACCGGGTGTTCGCCTACGACGTTGCCTCGAGCGTACTGCTGTGGACGACGAAGAACAGCGGGAACACCCAAGCGATCGCCGTCACCGACACGGAGATCTACTTGGGTGGGCACTTCAGCCAGAACAACGACACCAGGATCAAGCGGCTGTGGATCATGTCCCTGCACGTCGATGGCACGATCACGGGCTGGGATCCACAGCTGAGCGGCAGCAATTGGAGTGTCTGGGCCATCGTCGCTACGCCCACTGCACTACAAGTCGGTGGCGGGTTCACCAAAGTCGGCGACCTGGCCAGGCCCCACTTTGCCAGGTTCTCTGGAACTCCCTAGGCACCCTACGGAGCCCTCGAGACCTCGCCCGGGATCAGGAGATCTTCAGGAAGATCCAGCCTCGATCCTCAGGGACGGGCGCGCAGGATCGGCCGCGGCCCTCTCCGAGCGAGGCGACGGTGCGATCCAGGATCCGAGCCAGGCCCCTCATGGTGGCGGCGATGATCGGGACTTCAGCCGGGATGGCCACGTTCCCGGTGGACCGACCGGCGTTGGCCAGCTGTGGATCACTGACAACCACGGCCCACTGGCCGATGGACGAACCCACCGGCGCGGCGACGATGCACGACAGCGTCGGCGGCAACGACGGGCAGATCGTCCATGCGGCCACGGGGCTGTCGGTACCGGCCCACGACGGGTTCGGCACCTTCTACCGATTCGGGCGGGGCGCCGAGTTCCCGAAGGGCTCGCAGGTCAGCGTGCCCGACGGGGCGGCGCTGGACCCCGGCGGCTGCGACTTCGCGGTGGACGTCTGGGTCAACTGGGACAGCGTCGCGCCGCAGTCCAAGGCCACGTACAACGTCGTCCAGAAGGGCCTGTCCACCGCTCCGGCGAACTGGAAGATGGAGATCGACGGCCGGCCCGACGGCCGCTTCGGCCGGGTGATCTGCACCTTCGACGGGAAGGACTCCCGCCAGCCCGTACGGGTCTCGTCGGGATCCGGCGCCACGGTCAAGGCCGGGAGGTGGACGAAGCTGCGCTGCGAGCGCCGGGGCAGCCGGTTCATCACGGAAGTCGCGGGGCAGTCGGCCTCGCTGACCGTGTCGAGCATCGGGCCGATCGAGAACGGCAGCACCCTCACCGTCGGGGCCAAGAAGCTGGGCGACTCCGACACCTTCTCCGGCAACATCGACGACCTCGTCTTCTGGAGGGGTTGAAGTGGCGGCGGGCGGCTGCTGGCCGCCCTCCTCGTCGCCGGCGCGGCCGTGGCCCTGCCCGTGAGCCCGATCCCGCCGCCCCGACTGGGCATCCGGGAGTACTCCGGCGCCGGGGACTGCCACTGATCGAACCGGGGTGAGCCCAGCGCTTGCTTCAGGCGGGCTTCAACCCTTCAGGTTTGCTTCAAGAACGGGACAACGTCCCTTCAGCCGCGCTCCCGATCATCCGGAGAGCAGGGGCAGCCGCCCCCACCTCGGTCAGCAGGAGCACCCATGTACGAACCGCCCACAGAGAGCACGTGGTCGCGAGCCCCGGCCCAGGCGGCGGCCCGGCTGTCGGCCAAGCGCCGGGCCCTCCCCGACTTCGTGATCGTCGGGGGGAAGCGCTGCGGTTCGACGTCGCTCTACGAGTACATCGCCCGCCACCCGGGCGTGAAGCCCAGCCGGGTGAAGAAGGGGACGCACTACTTCGACGTCAACTTCGGGCGGGGCTGGTCGTGGTACCGCTCCAAGTACCCCGTCCGGCCCCTGGGCCGCCAGGACTGGATCACCGGTGAGGCGAGCCCCTACTACATGTTCCACCCGCTCGCCCCGGCCCGGATCGCCGACCGGTTGCCCCACGCCCGGCTGATCGCCGTACTGCGCGAACCGGTCGAACGGGCCTGGTCCCACTACCGCTACTCGGTCGAGCGGGGATTCGAGGACCTCTCCTTCGAGGAGGCGCTCGACCGGGAGCCGGACCGGCTGGCCGGCGAAGAGGATCGCATCCGCCACGACCCCTCCTACCAGAGCTGGTCCCACCGCCACCACACCTACCTGGCCCGCGGCCTTTACGCCGACAACCTCGCCGCGCTCGACGCCCTGTTCCCGCCCGACCGCATCCTGGTCCTCCAGAGCGAGGCGCTCTTCCGGGAACCGCAGGCCACCCTGGGGCGGATCTTCGAGTTCCTCGGCCTTCCCCCGGCCCGCATCGACGACCTTCCGGTCTACAAGGCGACCCGATACGCCCCGCTGGCCCCCGAGCTCCGGCAGCGGCTCGACGACTACTACGCCGAACCCAACGACCGGCTCTACGCCCGCCCCGGCGTCGACTTCCACTGGAGCAACGGTGACTGACGTCAAGCTCCTCCCGCCCGCCGGGGCTTCGGCCAAGTCGGCCAGGCGGACCCGCCCGGCGTTCACCGCCCTGGCGGTCGTCGCCGCCGGCGTCCTCGCCGTGGCCAGCGGCTCGAGCCTCGGCGAGGGCACCAAAGCCGCGGTCGTCCTGCCGCTGGCCGCCGGCGTCGGCGTCTGCCTCGCCAGCCTGGCGGCGAGCCGCTTCGCCGTCTACGTGCTGATCATGCTGGCGCTGCGGTCCTCGATCGACCTGGCCAAACTCAGCGGCGCGTCGGCCGGCGTCGCCGGTTCCGCGGCCGAGCGGGCGCTCGACCCGTCGAGCCTCTTCGCCGCCCTGTTCCTCGCCTCGGCCGCGCTGTGGCTGGCCGGCGAGTACCGCCGGACCGGCCTGGCCGGGTCCCGGTTGCGGATCGCCCTCGTGTGCCTCCTGGGCGCCGGCCTGGCCAGCGCCACCGGCTCCGCCAACCCGACCGCCAGCCTCCTCGAGCTCATGCGGATGTCCGCCGCCGTCACGATGTTCGTCGTCCTCGAGCAGCTGGCCCGCCGCCCCGGCGGGATCCGCCACATCCTCGGGGCCGTCTACGTGTCGGCGGTCTTCCCGCTGCTGCTCACGGCGACCACATTCCTGGCCGGCAGCCCCCGCACCGAGCAGAAGGGCCAGCTCGAGCGCACCGTCGGCTCGTTCAACCAGTCCAACGAGTTCGGCCGGTACCTGATGGTCCTCCTGATCATGGGCGTCGCGCTCTACCCGCACGTGGAACGCCGCTTCCGGGGCCTGCTGGCCCTGGCCCTGGGCGGCTCGTCGGTGTTCCTGTTCCTGACCTACACCCGCAGCGCCCTGATCGGCACCGTCGTCGGCCTGCTGGTGGTCGGGCTACTGCAGAACAAGCGGGTCGTCATCAGCCTGCTCATGGTCCTGGCCATGTCGCTGATCGTCGTCCCCGGGTTCGCCAGCCGGTTCTCCGTCCTCGGCGACGACGACGCCCGGGCCGGGGAAGGAAACTCGCTGGCCTGGCGATTCGAATACTGGAGCGACGTCCTCCCGCTGGCCGAGAAGAACCCGCTGACCGGCATCGGTCTCGTCCAGACGCAGTTCCAGACCGACGAGGCCAAGCAACCCCACAACGACTTCCTGCGGGCCTACGTGGAGACGGGGATCCTCGGGTTGGCCGCCTACATCGGCGTCATCGCGGCGCTGATCGGGCTCGGCCGGCGGGCGCTGCGCCGCACCATTCGCGGGACGTTCGAGCGGGGAGCGGCCGTCGGCTTCATGGGCGCCGTGGCCGCCTTCGTGGCGGTCAGCACCGTCGCCAACGTCATCTCGAACGTCGTCGTCCTCTGGTACTTCTTCGCCTACGCCGCCGTCGCCTCCGCCCTGGCCCGAGGCGCACCGGCCCACCAGCCGGAGGCGCGGGCCCCCTAGATCCATCCGCCACATCACACCCACGAACTTTGGGCCCGGCGACGGGCCAACCCAACCGGAGGCGAAAGGCATGGAGATCAAGGACCAGCTCGGAGTGATCTGGCGGAAGTTGTGGATCGTCATCCTCGTCCCGCTCGTGGCGGGGGCGATCGTCGGGGCGATGTCCCTGCGGGGCCCGACGGAGTACCGGGCGACGGCCACCGTCGCCGTTCCCGGCGTGGTCAGCGGGTCGGACGCCCAGTACGGCGGCACGAACGGGAACCGCTCCTTCGTGTCGAACTACGCCGCCGTGGTGCTCTCGCTCAGCACCGCCCAGCAGGTGGCGGCGATGGCGAGTGTCCCGGTGGCCGACGTCCGGGACGGCCTGCGCTTCGCCCAGGTGGGCGACAGCAGCCTCGTCCGGGTGACCTACCGCACGAAGCACAAGGCCGACGCCGCCAAGGTGGCCAACGCCGCCGCCAACATGGCGCTGGGATTCGTGTTCCGGCCCGGGGTCGAATCGGCCCGGGAGACCCTCGACGTGGCCAAGTCGGCCGCCGACGACGCCCAGGGGGCCATCGACGGCTTCGTGGCCGAGACCGGTCTGGCCGATCCGGAGCGGACCTACCAGGTGAAGGCGCAGGCGGTTTCCTCGCTCGAGGAGCAGGCGATCACCAGCCAGGCGGCCGGCGGTTCCAGCGGAGCGGTGTCGGTCATCACGGCCGCGCTCGGCACGGCCAAGAAGGAGCTGGCGTCGATGACGCCGCTCATCACGCAGTACCGGGCTCTGGTGGAAGTCAAGGACCGGGCCGTGACGCACCTCGACCAGAGCGAGAACCAGCTGGTCTCGGCGTCGACGTCCGACGAGATCGTCCGGTTCCAGCAGGTCGTCAAGGAGGCCAAGGAGGCCGTCACGGAGGCCCAGGCGCCCATCAACACCTTCATCAGCCGGACCGGCCTGATCGACCCCGAGCAGTCGTACCAGATGAAGCAGCAGCAGATCTCCACCCTCGAGCAGCAGATCGTCACCAGCCAGATCCGCACCACCGGCTCGACAGCGCAGCCCGAGGTGATCGCCGCCGCCGTGGCGACCGCCAGGCAGGAACTGGCGGCCATGACGCCGCTCCTGGCCCGGTACAAGACGCTGGTCGAGGAGCGGGACAGGACGAAGACCCCGCTGGCCGAAGCCGAGAAGGCGCTCGAGGCGGCCACCGCCCGCTTCGAGGCCAGCGACACCGGCAGCGCCGTCTCGCTGAGCAGCACCACCCAGGTGGCGTACGTCAAGGCCGCCGCCATGAAGGCCGGGGCCGCCGCCGCCGGTGCGCTGTTCCTCGTCATCCTCGCCCTCTTCGCCCTGAACTCCGGCCTCCAGCGTCCGGACGGCCCGGCGCAAGCCGGCCAATCCACCGCCATGGCCCTCGGAAGGTGACCGACATGTTGCGAGCCGTCCCGTCCCCCGAGGATCTGATCGAGGTCCTCGCCGAAGAAGGCGACCCGGTCGTCGAGAACCTTCCCGACGCCGCTCCGCCGATCTTCATCGTCGGCTGCCAGCGGTCGGGCACGACGCTCCTCCGGCTGATGCTCGACTCGCACCCCCGCATCAGTTGCGGGCCGGAGACCAGGTTCCTGGAGGACCTTGCCAAGGTCACGGAGGAGAACTGGACGCGCCTGGCCCACTACGGCTACCCCCAGCAGTACTGGCTGAACGCCGTCGCCCGGTTCTTCGGCACCATCCAATCCGACTACGCCCGGAGCCGGGGGAAGGCCCGCTGGGCCGACAAGACCCCCCGCTACGCCCTGTCGCTCG
>WUUC01063321.1_pt1 | contig 10864 bp, 7 predicted proteins | sample 6278441 | NCBI WGS metagenome assembly WUUC01 (sample SAMN13675441, study PRJNA597444) | soil metagenome | isolation source: soil | place: USA: Washington | collected 2017-10 | reverse complement strand
TGCTCACCGACACGACGATGCGCGATGCGCATCAGTCGCTGCTCGCCACGCGCGTGCGCACCTACGACATGCTCGTCGTCGCCGATGCGGTGGCGCGCCTCATGCCCGGCCTGTTCAGCCTCGAGATGTGGGGCGGCGCCACGTTCGACACGTCGATGCGCTTTCTCCAGGAAGATCCGTGGGAACGGCTCGAAGAGCTGCGGGCGCGCGTGCCGAACATCCTCTTTCAGATGCTGCTTCGCGCCAGCAACGCCGTCGGGTACACCACGTACCCCGACAACGTCGTACGCGCCTTCATCCGGCAGAGCGCCGCATCAGGGATCGACGTGTTCAGGATTTTCGATTCCCTGAACTCGACCGACAACATGCAGCTCGCCGTGGAGTCGGTTCGCGAGGATACGCGCGCCATCTGCGAGGCGGCGATCTGTTACACCGGCGACATCCTGGATCCGGCGCGCACGAAATATTCACTCGACTACTACGTTCGGCTCGCGAAGCGGCTCGTCGCAATGGGCACGCACGTGCTCGGCATCAAGGACATGGCCGGGTTGTGCAAGCCGTACGCGGCGTTCGCGCTGGTGAAAGCGCTGCGGGAAGAAGTGGGAGTGCCGATTCATTTCCACACCCACGACACGAGCGGCATCAATGCCGCCAGCGTGCTCCGTGCGGCCGACGCCGGAGTCGACATCGCCGACTGCGCGCTCGCATCGATGAGCGGCATGACGAGCCAGCCGTGCCTCAACTCGATCGTGGCGGCGCTCCGTCATACGGAGCGCGATACCGGGCTCGATCAGACGGCGCTCGACGATCTCGGCCGGTACTGGGCCGCCGTGCGCGACATGTACTATCCATTCGAAGAGGGGCTGAAAGCGCCGGGTCCCGACGTGTACCAGCACGAGATGCCGGGCGGGCAGTACACGAACCTGCGCCAGCAGGCGAAGAACCTGGGCCTCGAGGCGCGGTGGCCCGAAATCTGCGAGGCATACGCGACGGCGAACCAGCTGTTTGGCGACATCGTGAAGGTGACGCCCTCGAGCAAGGTCGTCGGCGATCTGGCGCTCTTCATGGTCACCAATGACCTTGCCGCCGACGACGTGCTGAATCCGCGCGGCGCCCTGAGTTTTCCGCGCAGCGTCGTGGAGATGATGCAGGGGCTCCTCGGCGAGCCGGAAGGCGGCTGGCCGAAACAGTTCCAGGACGTCGTCCTGCGTTCCGCGAGGGCCGAGCCGATCGAGGGCCGCCCGGGAGCGGCGATGCCGCCGGCCGATTTCGACGGCGCACGGCACGAGATCGCGGCCAAAACCGGCGAGCGTCCCCGCGAGCAGGACGTGCTGTCGTACCTGCTCTATCCACAGGTGTTCCTCGACTTCAAGTCGCACTGGCAGCAGTACGGCGACACGACCGCGATCCCGACGCCCGCGTTTTTCTACGGGCTCGAGCCCGGCGAGGAGATCGCCGTGGAAATCGAACGCGGCAAGACGCTGATCGTCCGCTATCTGACGACCGGCGAAGTGCGCGAGGACGGCACGCGTACCGTGTTCTTCGAACTGAACGGGCAGCCGCGCAGCGTCATCGTGAACGATCGATCGGCGGAAGGTACGCTGAAGCGCCATCCGAAGGCGGAGCCCGAGAACGCCAACCACGTGCCGGCGCCGATGCCGGGGAAGATTTCGTCCGTCGTCGCGAAGACAGGCCAGCAGGTGCGCGCCGGCGATCGCCTGCTCTCGATCGAAGCGATGAAGATGGAAACGGCGGTCTACAGCCCGCGCGACGCGACGGTGGATCAGGTGCTGGTCAGTCCCGGATCGGTGATCGAAGCGCGGGACCTGTTGATTGTGCTCAAGGATTAAGGTCGTCCCGCGTCGAGATCGTTCCAGTGCATGAGCGCGTTGAAACCGAGTGTGTACGTGCCGTGCGTCTGCCAGCGCCAGAAGGGACGGATCGCAAACATCACCACGTGCCCCTCGCCGTGAGGTTGGTCGACGACGGCGGCGCGGTTCGCGAGGAGCTGGCCGTTGGCAAGCGTCCCCGACAGCAGCATGTCTTTCGGATCTGCCGGAAACTGAATCACCACGCGCGGACGCGCGCGGCGGGCGGCCGCGTCGTTCTCGGCCCGATCGCGCACCGCGTCGGCACCGCGCGACGGCGACCTCTCGGCCGCGCCGCGCGTCTCGTCCGGCCGATCGCCCGTCCGGCTGCGGTCCGGACCGTCCTGCTGCTCGCCCGCTGCGTCGAACGGCGACAACGGCTGCGGCGAGGCGTTCGGCGTGACGATTTGTCCAAGGCCGGCGTTCGGATTCGCCGGCGCGGGCGACGCGCCGCGTGCGCCCGCTACGCTGAGAACCGGCGCCTGGCTGAAATACACCGGCAGATCGGTCCGATCGAATCCATACGCGATGGGACTGCGCCCATCGACAATCCGTCCGCGCAGGATCGAGCCGCGCACGAAGAGCTGCGACGGATCTTCCACCATCACGCCCGTCGTCAGGCCGTATTGCGGAAAAATGATGGCGGTCGACCCCTCGGTGACCAGCGTGCCGCCCTCCTGCACGAATCTGGCGAGCTCGGCCAGCCCCTCGAGACCCATTCCGCCCCGAATGTCGTCGCTCGAATCGATGGCGCCGAGGTTCGGCGTCGCGTCGGATTTCTTGTACGGCAGCGGCGCGCTTCCGGTCCTCGCGATGCCGTTCACCTGCGCGACCGCAGTGCCCCCGACGTGAGGGAACACAATCACGTCGAACTTCGATCGCAAACCGCCTTCCCGCAGCTTCTGGTCCGCGAAGTACGTGTACGGAATGCCGTAGGTGTCGAACGCCGCGCGCCACCATCCCTCGTCCTGCGTGCGTACCCAGCTGTGGACGTATCCGATGCGCGGCACGTCGAGCTCGTGGGTGTCGATGGCTGGCGCTTCGTCGACCGCCCACGCGGAGAGGCCAAGTTCGGCGAGCGCCGGCGCGAGCTTCGCGCGATCGGCGTCGCGGATGATGATGGACCCGGCCGGGAATCTTCGCCCGGCCGCTTCGAACTCCGCTTCGGCCGCCTGCATGCGGATTGAGGCGTTCCTGAACCGGAACGCAGCGAGGTTCGTGTCTCCGGTGTGTTCGACGATGAGGACGCGGCCGCGTCCCGAGACTCCCGATCCGGGCGCCTTCACGTCTTCAGTCACCAGCGTCATCTTCTCGCCAAGGATGCCGTTGTCGGTAACGGACGCGATCCGCAGATCGCGCATCAACTGAAACGTCCACCCGGTGTCGTCGTACGGCGCCGGATTCTGTGGAGCGTAGTACTGCAGCGAGAAATACATGTCGGCGAGCGTGCGGAACGGCTGGTCGGCGCGGACGATGTAATCGCCCGCCTGAACCGACACCCCGCCCGCGGTAAACGGCGCGGCAGCCCGCGAGATCTCCAGACCCTGCCGGCGGAGGTCGTTCACCGCAATCGCCGCGTCCGACTTGCGCTTCTGCCGGGCCGGGACGACCCACGCGAAGACGGGTCCGGTGCGCCCCTTTTCGACCGATCGCTTGTTCTTCAACCAGTAGTTCTCGACGTACACGTCCCGATTTCTGGCGACGTGCTGAAGCGAGAGCAGCACGGCCGACTGCTGGATGTTCGTGTTGTTGCGCGGACCCCATCGCATGAACGGGAGCGGCGGGTTCGGCCGGAACCATTCGCGGCTGAGCGACGCGGCGTCGGGCCGGACGTCGTACGGATCGGGTCCGTAGCTCTGGACCTCGTAGAAACGGCCGACCGCGTTGTGGCTGTGCGCGATGAAAATCATGTAGTTCGGCACCCAGCCGTCGTAGAAGCCGTAGGTCCACACACCCGGCACGCCTCGTTTCGTCATCTCGAGCACATCGTTCTGCGCGAGCGTCCACCATTCGCTTACCGTGATCGGATCGAGCGACTCGTTGTACGGGCCGGTGCCGGTCGAGGTGTAGAGATAGTTTCGCGCTTCGTGCAGGTCGTGAACGATCGTCGGATGCCACGTGAGCGTGACCTCCGTCATCGCCTGCGTCAGCTTCAGGAACTGGCCCATGCCGTCGCGGTTGTTGTCGTGCGCGACGTATTTGCCCCAGTAGACCAGCGGCAGGCGCGGCTCGCCCTGCGCCCGCTTCTTGTTGAAGTAATAGGTGTCGACCTGCTTCTCGCGTCCGTCAACCTCGATGACCGGCGTGATGAAGGTGATGACGTTGCTGCGTATCGCCCGGATGAAGGGCGTCTCTTGCACGATCAGGCGGTAGGCCAGCTCGATCAGCATCTCGGGGCCGCCGTTCTCGGTCGAGTGCATGCCGCTCACGAGGTGGTAGATCGGCTTTGCCGTTCGCAAAAGCTCCTGCGCCTGAGCATCGCTCGTCTTGCGGGCATCGGTGAGCGCGCGGAGCATGTCGCGGTAGTTCTCGAGCGCGGCGATGGTCGGTTCGTCCGCAATCGCGAGGACGACGATGTCGCGGCCTTCCTCAGTGATGCCGATCTTCCAGAACCGCGCACGCGGCGACGCTTTGGCGAGCGTTTCGTAATAGCGATGGATGTCTTTCGCGTAGGTGAGCTCGCCGGGGGTGCCGACGATGCGCCCGAAGAAGTCGAGCGGCGTCGGCACGGTGGTCGAGGACGGGAGGTGATCGACGAGCTCGGTCGTGATACGAGGGTCCAGCAGATGCTGCTCGATCAGGCGGGTGTATTCCTCGTCGACGGGTTGATCCCCAGGACGGAGCGACTGTGGCGCCAGAGAGCGGTCAGCCTGCGCTGCAACGCCCCCCGAGGGCGGTGCCGCCAGGGTAGACAGGACGAGAAAGAGGCCCGCCGTGAACAACATCCGCCGTGTCATGGCCACTCCTTGCGAAATTGTAGGCCGGCGGAGGCGGTGGCGGTCCGGGGTCCGGCCCGGAGGACACTTTCACGCGAAGGGGACACTCGGCGGTCCAGCTTCTCTGGTAAACTGCCTTAAAACCAAAGACTTACAAGCTCTGCCTGAACTCAGCTTCAGGTACGGCCCTTGCGTTGAACGGGGCGGTCAAGGAGAACCGCGCACCATGTTTTCGAATCGACTCGCGTTTGGCGGTCTGGCCGTGGCGTGCATCATGGCCGCGGGCGCCGGCGGGTATCTGGCTAGCAGACAGAGGGTGACGGAAGTGCCAGCAGTGGCGGCCGCGCCGATCGCTCCAGCCGGCGTCGCGGCGTCCGCCGCCCCGGTCAACGAAACCGAAGCGATCGTCGGCGACATTCCCAGGCAGAGCGATCCGCCTGCGGCCGAACCAGCGGCCGCGCCTTCAGCGCCACGGGGCGTCGAGCAATCGCCGCGCAGCACATCCACCGCGCGCGCCGAACGCCGTCTGCCGGCCGCGCCTCCCCGCACCAGCACACCACCACCCGCGCTCGAACGCACCTGGCCGAGCACTGCCGGCAACCCGACACCGCCTCAGGAACCTGCTGCGGCTCAAGGCGTGGGGCTGGATCAGACGGCGGCGCCGGCGCGAGAAGAGGCCCTTCCCGACCCGGTCCGCGCACCGGAACCGCCCGAGAAGGTGCTCGAGGAGCTCGTCGTTGCAGCCGAGTCGGTGATCGGCCTGCAGACCGAGTCGGCTCTCAGCAGCGAGAAAGCGCGCGTGGAAGATCGGATCGAGGCGCGGGTCGTTCGCGACGTGCACGTGGACGGCAACGTCGCCATTCCCGCTGGAACGCGCGCGCTTGGTTCGGTGATGCTCGTCGAGCACGGCGGCCGGTTCAAGGAGCGTGCGAGGCTTGGGGTCCGCTTCCACACGCTCGTGCTGGCCGACGGAACGCGCCTGCCCGTAACGACCGACACGATCTATAGGTACGGCGACGCGCCCGGCAACAAGAGCGCCGCCAAGATCGGCGGCGGCGCGGTCGCGGGCGCCATTCTGGGCGCCATTCTCGGCGGGGCCAAAGGCGCGGCGGTCGGCGCCACGGCGGGCGCTGGGGGCGGCACCGCGGCCGTGATGGCAAGCGATCGCAGCGCGGCGACGTTCCCCGCCGGGACCGAAGTCACCGCGCGGATCCTCTCGCCGGTGACTGTTACCGTCGAACGGTAGGCAGGGCATGCGGGAGGGGCACGACGGGAGATACCGCCCCTTCCCCTCCCGTCCATCCTGCCTTCCCGCCCTCCTGCGCTCGCTGCCCTTCCCGCCTCCAGACCCTCCCGTCCGCGATCCTGCGCTACACTCCGTTAGTTCAGGAGGCCTCTCATGAAAATCAGCACCACGATCGTCGCCCTTGCTGTCGCGCCCGCGCTTGCCGCTTCCATTGCCGCGCAGTCGCAGGTGACGAAAGAGACCGTGCCGGGGATCACCAATTTCTCCCGCGTCGAAACGACCGTCGCCTGCGCCGGGGCAACGGGGCCGGAAGCGATGCCAGCCGTGAAGAAGATGGGCTTCGTGTCTGTCATCAACCTTCGCCAGGCGAGCGAACAGGGCGCAAACGTGCCGCAGGCCGAGGCCGCGGCAAAAGCGATTGGACTGAGATACGTACACATTCCCTTCAACGCGCAGGCGCCCGATCCGGCCGTCGTGGACAACTTTCTGAAAGCGGTGAACACGCCCGCGAACCAGCCGGCGTTCATTCACTGCGGCAGCGCGAACAGGGCTGCTGCGTTGTGGATGATCAAACGGGTCCAGGTGGACAAATGGGACGTGGACCGCGCGACGAAAGAAGCCGAGGCGCTCGGCCTTACGAGCCAGCCGCTGAAGCAGTTCGCGCTCAACTACATCGAGACACACAAATCCTGACGAGGCTGCGCCTTCATAGGCTGAATCAGGACTGGCAGGCGCCACAAGCGATAACCGCCGCGCGCTGGGCGCGCAGAGAACACTTCACCAGGACTCTCGGCGTGTTCTGCGGCCTCTGTGGTGTCGTTCGCACCGGTATTACTGATTGTCGATGACATCCGACTAGCCGCGATGGATCCGGCGGAGTTCCGGCGTCACGGGCACGCGCTCGTGGACTGGATCGCGGAGTACCTCGAACATCCGGGGAAATTCCCCGTGCTCGCCCGCGTCAAACCGGGCGAGATCACCGCAGCCCTCCCGTCCGAAGCGCCGGAAGATCCCGAACCGTTCGACGCCATCTTCGCGGACTTCGAACGGGTGCTCGTGCCGGGCCTCACGCACTGGAATCACCCCGGCTTCCTCGCTTACTTCGCGAGCACGGGCAGCCCGCCCGGCGTGCTCGCCGAACTGCTGTCCGCCGCGCTCAATCAGCAGGCGATGCTCTGGCGCACGTCTCCGGCCGCCACCGAGCTGGAACAGGTGGCGCTCGGCTGGCTGCGGAAGCTCCTCGCGCTTCCCGACACGTTCGACGGGGTCATCTACGACACCGCGTCGATCTCGACGATGCACGCGCTGGTGGCCGCTCGCGAGGCGAGCGTCGCCGACGTCCGGACGAAGGGGCTGGCAGGGCGAAGCGGCGTTTCGATGCTGCGCGTGTATTGCTCGGAACAGGCGCATTCCTCGGTGGACAAGTCGGTGATGGCGATCGGGCTCGGCCACGATTCGCTGGCCAAGATCCCTGTGGACGGAGAGTTCCGCCTTCGCGCCGACCGGCTGCGCGACCGGATCTCGGCCGATCGCGCGGCTGGCGCGCTGCCCATTGCGGTGGTGGCGACTGTCGGCACGACGTCGACGACGAGCGTCGATCCGGTGCCGGCGATAGCCGGCATCTGCGAGCGCGAGCGCGTGTGGCTGCACGTCGACGCGGCGTACGGAGGAGCCGCGGCCATGCTCCCTTCCCGCGCCTTCGTGTTCGACGGCGTGGCGCGTGCCGACTCGGTCGTCGTCAATCCGCACAAGTGGCTGTTCACGCCGTTCGATCTCAGCGCGTTCTACTGCCGCCGGATGGACGTCGTGCGTGCGGCGTTTGCGCTCACGCCCGAGTACCTCCGCACCGCGCAAGGCGAAGCCGAGCGGAACCTGATGGACACGGGCATCCAGCTCGGACGCCGTTTTCGCGCGCTGAAGCTCTGGATGATTCTTCGCGCGTACGGCGCCCGCGCCATCCGGGCGCACATCGAGCGCCACATCAATCTCGCCGGTGCCTTTGCCGCATGGGTCGACGCCCATTCGGATTTCGAACGTCTCGCCCCCGTCCCCTTCAGCGTCGTCTGTTTTCGATGGAAGCCGGCCGGGAGCCGACTGTCCGGTGAGGAGGTCGATCTCGCCAACGAGGCGCTCCTCGACGCCGTGAATCGTTCAGGCGACGTGTTCCTGTCCCATACACGCATCGACGGCAGACTGGCTCTGAGGATGGCGGTCGCGCATATCCGCACGGGGGAGAAGGACGTGCGCCGCGCGTGGGAGTTGTTGCAGGAGCACGCGGGTCGATTGCAGGTTTAGCAGGTCCGCCTAAACGCGGACACTACGTACGTGGGATCCAACGGGCTACGCCTGCGTACGTAGTGTCCGGCTTTAGCCGGACCCGGGGGCACATCATTTGCACTCTGGGTCACCGGTGCGGCGTCGCTAGCGCCGTGTGTAGGAGTTCATATGCGACGTGGACTGATGTGCGGCGTATTCGCGGCGCTGGCGTGTGTGCTTGCGCCATCTCAGGCGCGGGCGGAAGGCTTCTTCGTGCCGTGGGCGGGCGTGAATTTCGGGACCGGCGTCGGCGACGTCCGCTTCGCAGACGATGTCGCGAACGGCCGCGCGTCGTTCGGCGTCAGCGCCGGGCGTATGGGCGGCGGCGTTATCGGCGGCGAAATGGATTTCGGCTACTCGCCAAGCTTCTTCGGCACCGAGGACGAGTTCGGCAGCAACACCGTGATCACCGCGATGGGAAACCTGATCGTCGGCATCCCGCTCGGCGGTCAGAGCGGGCCCGGAGTCCGGCCGTACGTCACCGGCGGGCTCGGCTTAATCCGCACGCAGATCGACGGAGGCACGCTTACCGACATCGAATCGAGCAACAACGAGTTCGGCTACAACCTGGGCGGCGGAGTGATGGGATACTTCAGCGATCACTTCGGCCTGCGCGGCGAGCTGCGGTACTTCCGGTGGCTGCAGGAAAACGAGGGCGATCCGGGAATCGATTTCGATCTCGGCGCGTTCCATTTCTGGCGGGCATCGATCGGCGTGGTTATTCGGTAAAGCGGGGTCCAGGCTTCAGACTCCAGGCTTCGGGTCGATCCTCCACAGCTCTCGCCACGTCGCGCCTCCGTCGCTCGTTTCGAGCGCGACGACGCCGTGAAGCGGAAAGTCAGCGTCGCCAGTAGACTCGAGCAGCACGAGCAGGCGCGGCAGGTGCGGGAAGTGCCCCGCGATCAAAGTGTCGCGGTCGAGTTCGCGATCGGCGCGCAGCCGGTCGCGCATCCATTCAGGCGGATCGTCCGGCTGCAGGTCGCGTGTCGCCGAGAACTCCGCGAGCGCGTTGCACGCCCGCCAGAACGCTTCGGCCGTCTGCCGCGCGCGCAGCTTGCCGCTGTGCCACACGACTTCCGGCTTCGCGCCACGCGCCGACGCCTCTGCCGCGGCGCGTTCCACAGCCTGGCGGCCGCGCTCGGATAGAGGCCGCCGGGGGTCCACCTCGGGGGCGGCCGCCTCGCCGTGATGGACCAGAAACAGCTTCAACGACTATTTCTTCTGGTACGCCTTTTCACCGACGGGCAGCGGAATCGGCAATCGGTTCTCAGACAGGGGCAGCGGGCACGTCGTGAACTCGTTGAACGCGCAGGGCGGGTTGTACGCTTCGTTGAAATCGAGCACCGTCGTCCCGTCCGGCCGCAGGTCCGCGTACAGGAACCGGGCAGCTTCGTAGGTCTCCTTGCCGCTCGTCGTGTCCTTGAAGACGAAGAACAGACGTCCCGGGCGCGTCGTCATCGGACGCATGCGCAGCGTTCGCCCTTTCACGGCAAATTCGACAACGCCTTCTGTCGTGTACAACTCGTAGTCGCCGACCAGGCTGGGTATGCGCATCTCGCGCGGCGCGGCATCCTTGATGAAGCGTCCCACCACGCGGTAGTTCAGGTCGATGGGAAACCATCTGAAACCGGTGAACGACTTTGCCACCTCGCTCTGCGGATCGCGCATGCGGATCGCGCGGCGGTCGCCGCTCTTGTGTACCCAGAGCTCGACATCGCCGATCGCAAGCCGGCTCGCCGGTTGCGCCTCGCCGTCCGGACGCAGATCCAGCGGCGCGGTCACGGGCTTGCCGTCAACGGCGGCAGGGGCTCCGCCGGCCGGCTCGAAGCGGACGCTCCCGTTGGCGTACACGAATCTCCCGATTGACGCCGGAAGGCGCTTTGGCAGTACCACCGCGCTGCCAGGCGCGCTGCCGACGGTGTTGACGCCGGTTTTGAGGTAGAACAAGCCGGCGAGCGGCACATAGTCGCGACGGTAATCGGTTTCGTGCTGAGAGCGCCACGCCTCGATTTCCTTGATCACTCCCGAATCAGCCTGCCCGCCAACGGCGGCGAGCGGGCGTGAGCTTGCGGCGGCCAACACGAGCAGCGCGACGGGAACGAGTTTGCGTAGATTCATAAGAGCTCTTGCGCCTGCATGGCATCCTAATGCCCGCCACCGGCCCGGTCAAACCTGATCACATGGGGACGAACCCGCAACTGAGCGGCTGGCTGCTTCTGCTGTCGCGGCTGTTGATTGTCGCGCATCCCGTCAACTTCGCGGTGGCGGCCTCGGCCTGGATTGCGGCTCTCCCGATCCGCGGTCTGCCTTTGGCGGCGGTGCTGGTTGTGCGTCTTCTCGTGACTGCCGTCGGTATCGCCGCCGGAGTCGCCCTCACCCGGCGGCACCCCGGCGCGGTGTCGCTTACCCTTGCCGCGCTCGCGCTGTTGGGATCAATGGATCTTTTCATCTACACCACGTCGTTCGTTCCCAACAACAGAGTGCCTGGAGATACGCCG
>WUUC01198748.1_pt1 | contig 10865 bp, 9 predicted proteins | sample 6278441 | NCBI WGS metagenome assembly WUUC01 (sample SAMN13675441, study PRJNA597444) | soil metagenome | isolation source: soil | place: USA: Washington | collected 2017-10 | reverse complement strand
GTAAACAAAAAATTAGAAACTGAACTAAAATCCCGCTTAGAAAATCGATGCACTTATCTTGCTACTTTGACTTCTAAACTTCATAATACAGAATATGAAGATGAGTACAGGAAACAATTTTTGTTGATTTGTAAAATGGAATTTTATTCTGCCGATAACCTTTCACTTTCTTATAAAAATAATAAAGAAGAAAGTATTTATCACCAAAAGATAATGGCATGGTCCGAGCATGAAATATTTTATTATAGTAAGAAGTGGAGTAGCCCAACAACGTGGACAAATTTAAAATATAAACTTGCAGAACGATTTGAAATTCTTGGAAAGGAAGATTGGTTAGATATTATTTTACTTGAAGAGGAGCCCGAAATCATTGAATGGTTAAATGATCATGGATACCCTATTAATGTGTCACCCCAATTAGATATAGTAGAAGAACCACTTGAAAAATATGAATCAGCTTCGAATACAGATTCCAAATTTGACAGCAACGAAAATATTGAGGCGATTGAAGAAAATGAAACAGCTGAACAAAATAATTTTATACCAACCGCATCTCCTTCCGAGGTAAAATTGACTTCGGTTAATGTCTATACACAAAATGAACAAACCGTTGCGACTATCGCCTCGACAGGAGTAGAAATGAAAGACGCTAGCAGTAGAAATGATGTTGGCCGATGGGGGGAAGAGTTAGTCTTTCTCAAATTAATTGAAACGATTACAAGGAAGTATCAAGGTTATAAGTACAAAACTTCTGATGGTATTGCTCAATGGGATTCAGGGAACAAGTCGGTTAGGCTCATTTGGGCAAATTTCCAAAACGAAAAAGGGTTTCCTTACGATCTTATAATTGAAGATGATGGCTTAAGTTATATCGAAGTAAAATCAACCACATCTCGGGAGAAAATGATTATTTATCTTTCAGGGCCAGAATGGCAATTGATGATGGAACATGGAGAAAACTATTTTATATATAGAGTTTTTAACACCGGCACCTTATCTCCTGATCTATATATAATTGAAAATCCAGCCTTGAAAATTCAGAATGGAGATATTTTACCAATTAAAATAGAGTTGTTGCTGTAAGGAAGTATATTAAAATTTATTGAAATTTAGTACTTCAAAAATAAATTCAGATTAGCAATCCTATAAGTCATAGCCATCGTGCTCACATTAAAGGTTTTTGCTAACTCATGAATAGATTTTTCATCAGATAAATGATAGTCTCTGCTTTCAATTTCTCTAATAAGAAAATCTTGTGGCATTAATAAAGCTGCTGCAAAAGCATTTGCTTCTTGTTCTTTCAGATACTCACCCGTTGAAGAATCCTGGTTTCGAAATTCAACTCTAAAATTATTATCGATGAATATTCCCGTGTCGCTCTTATGTAATTCATAGTGACCCAACTCATGAGCTACAGTAAATCTCTGTCTTACCTTCGATTGGGCCATATTGTATCCAATTGTGCTAGTTCCATTATCCATTACCAGAACACCGGAAACATCTTCACCTAGATCATAAGATAAAACTTGAAGACCCTTCAATTTCGCTATTTTTTCAACAGGAATAGGAACTTCATCTATTCCGAACTGTTCTAAAATTTTAGAGGCTAGTTTTTCTATCTTCTTATTCATCTTCTGTAATATTTGAAATATGAATTTGTTCGATGAAACCAATTAACTTGTCTTTCGAGGTTTTATCTCGTTTAAGTTCTTTTGAAATCAACTTTTTTAATTCTGGATTCACTACCCCAGGAGATGATAAATTGGGTAATAAATCTTCTACTTTTATTTTCAGCACTTTAGCGATCTCACACAAGGTATGCAATTGTGGATGTTGTCTTCCCTTTTCTATGTTGACTATTGAAGCCCTGCTTAAATTTAGTTGGTCGGCAAATCCCTGCTGTTTAATATTAGCATTATTCCTTGCGGTTTTTATTCGCAGCCCTAAACCTTCGTAAAATTTCTTTTGCTCAGAAACAGTCATTACTTAGATTAATTGTACAAATATACAAACAATGTAAAGTAAAACAAACTGTTTGCAATACTATACACATAGATATTTTTTGCAATCCTTGTCAGGCTGGGCATTTTTTTCTACATTTGTGTCAGTCAATAGTCAAACAAGGCAATTGATGAATAAAAAATCCCTGAAACGTGCGACCGTTCAGGGATTAAAATGGAATGCAGAATGTTTTTGTGACTTGGTTTAAGGGTTTATCCCTTATGCATTCCGGTTTGTTAAGCTAATTAACGGGCGCAAATATAGAGGTCAATTTGTATAATGCAAATTATTTTTCTCTATGTCTGATCCGGCAAGACAAAATATCCTACCAAAGTTGCCGGTAAAGACTCCAAACCGTGATCATAGGGGCATTTATTAATCTTCAATCTATTAAGATGTCGAAGAAAAATCAACACGTGCTCCCGAACGGCGATAGCTGGAAAGTTCAAGGAGCCGGAAACGAAAAGGCGACTGCTGTTGTTAAAACGCAGGCGGAGGCAATTAAAATTGCCACTGAAATTGCCAAAAACCAGCATTCCGAACTTATCATTCACGGCACCGATGGTAAAATCCGGGAGAAAAATTCATACGGTGACGATTCATGCCCACCTAAGGGTTAAGAAAGGAAACCTATGAAAAATTTTTACAACACATTAATTAGTTTAAAGATCGGCGACAGAATTGTTGTTCCGAAAAGTTCGATTCAATGGATTCAGCATCATGCCATTTTTCTTGGTTATGAAAATGGTCAATACTGGTTTATTGAAAACAAAGAAGGTATCGGTGTTCGCGTTGTGAGTGCAGATATTTTTTTCACGGGAGTTTCTCATATAACCAGAATCGTTCCCTTTAATCCGCGTTATGGATATGGGTGCGAGGAATTATTAGAGTACGCTCTGAGCAAGCGCGGAAAGGGTTATCATCTGACCAATTACAATTGCGAACACTTAGCCAATGACATACAAAATCATGTAGTGAAAAGTTCGCAGGCAACCACTGGTGTTGCAATCGGTATTTTCAGTTTAGCACTTTTAATAGGTGCAATCGCAAAATCCAAATAGTGGCAATACATCCGGCCCCTTTCAAGGGTCGGATGTTTATTTTAAGATATAGCCGTTTGCTCCCGACTATGGCCAAAGGTAAAAATACATTTACAGTGGGTAAAGATTCAATTCATGATTTAAACAATTGAAAAATAAAATTTTATGCTACAAGAATTCTTAAATCTCAATTTTATTCAGATAACCGAAGACTCCAACGTTGAAAAACTTAAAAAAGCGGCTACTGAGATTGCGAAAAAAATAATCAAAAACAAAACAAAAATCTCTGCTTATGTGCTAATTGCATTGGATCCTGAAATTTCAGCAGATAATCCGGATGTTAAAGAAGTAAGAGAAATTATTATTTCACATTGGAGCACATTTGTTGCAAATACCAAAGATATTCCAGTAACATATATTAGAGCTGTAATATTGGAGGCGTTAGAGATAATTTCAAAAGAAGCAGAAGAAGCTTGTTTAATTTGGTTTGCTGGACGGAATGTGATTAAATATTATAAGCTTGGCAGGGAAAAAGAAATTCTCGCGAATTTTCTTTTGGCAGTAGGGAATAAAATAGAAACTGAAGTAGCCGAAAATTGGTCGTTTTCTCACGATGAGGAAATTCCTATCCCTGTAGTTACGGTAGCTGCAATTGACAAGGGTGAAATTGAAAGCATTTTAAAAGCAGCGGCTATTCAGAATTCAGTTGGTGGAGAAAATGCTTATTGGCCAAGCCAAAATGATGCAAATTGGGCAACTTTTTTTTCAACAAGAGCAGGTAAGGGGTTAACTGATGCAATTAACAAAACATTAAAAAAACAAGTCGCTGAAATTTCATCTAATCAATCCGAATTTATTCAGCATAATAGCCTATTACAAATGCGGACACAGCTTTTATGGTGGAAAGAAGCCGGCTATTCTTCATCCTTAAGAAAAAGCTATAGAGATTTAGAAGATGGGATATTGCAAATTATACTAGCGAACGATTATTCCAACTTCATTCCTGAATTATATCCGTCAAGTGTAGATTATTTTTTGAGAGAAACGCATAATTCTTTGTCTCCTGAAGGAAATAAAAAAATCAAAATCTCAGAATTCCTGAAATTAGTTGAACCCTCAAAAATGGATGTTCAAAAATTCTTGTCCGACAGTATAGACAACGGGGGACGAATTTCTTTTTACAGTTTTTTGAACGGTTTAGTGTGGGGTAGATTTGATGCAAAGCAGTTTAAAAATCTTGTTGGAATCTCAGATTCTACTGAATTGACTTATGCTGACATTACACAGTGGTTATTTAATGATTTACATGTAGTAAAAATCTCTAATAACTAACTTATGTCAGGAAAATGTAGAATATCGGATTGCGCCGCACCTGGTGTCCCGTGCCATCTTGGATGTGAAGACTATAAAACCTGCGAGAACTTTATTGCAGAAAACTCCGAAAAAAAGATTAAAAAGGAGAAAAATAATGAGAATAAAAAATCGAATCTAAGTTGGACGGGAGAAGCTTTTACGCCAGACGAAATCCATCAGGTTAGTTCAAGGTCAACTCCTATATTAATTGGAATTGTCGGAAAAGCGGATGCCGGAAAGACGACTTTTCTCGCGATGGTTTACACTTTACTACTTAATGGTAAAAAGCTGAAAAACTATTCGTTCGCAGGGACTAAGACAATTTTAGGTTGGGATGAATTGCATAACAGATTAAGATTGAAAAAAGGAGAAATTCCTTTTCCAGCACCTACTCCAGTAAGTTCAAATCGACTTTATCATTTTGCCTTACGAAATGAAGATCAGCATTTGAAAGATGTTCTGTTTTCTGATGCTTCGGGCGAGGTTTTTTCTAACTGGGCAACCAATCGCGATGATGAAAATGCAGAAAGCGCTCGGTGGATCTATGCAAATTCAAACGCTTTTATGCTCTTTATAGATTGTGAAATGTTGGCAGAGCAAAAAAACTTCGCCAAAAGGGAAATTATGTTAATCGCCCGGCAGCTTACCCATGATCTGAAAGGTAGACTCGTAATTGCAGTTTGGTCTAAGTCAGATAAGAAAGGTGAAGTTCTTCCTGCAATGAAAGATGCTCTGAAAACAGAACTTTCAAATTTATTTCCCAGGTACTTTGAGGTTGAAATCAGCAATTTCTTAGAGCCAGGTCCGGATGAGCTTGTTCACAAAAACAATTTGATAGCAATAGATCTATTACTGGAAAATATTGAATTGGATACCAATGTTGACCTGACCTTAACTGAAATTAGTTCGGATGATTTATTAATTAATTATAAAGGACGATGAAAAAATCATTACTCATCTTAGGTAAACCGCATTCAGGCAAAACGACTTTTCTTACACAGCTGTATTCCAGACTTGATGTGAATACTAGCTCTTTAAGGTTTTATAAGGCAATTGCTAATCTGACACCAATCATTGACGCGGTAAAGCTTCTTGCAAACGGATGCGAACCCAAGCCGACACCAACAGATAAAAGCGCGGGGTTAATGCTGCCGATACAACATAAAGAAGAACAATTGGATCTTTATTGTCCCGATTATGGTGGTGAACAAATAAATCACATAATAGAAAACAGAGAGCTGGATTCGAAATGGTGCGATTCAATAATAGAAAGTGATAATTGGATTCTTTTCATTCGGCCAAGTAGTTTAACCGGAGGATTTGATTTAAGCAATAAGACAATCAAGCCGGAAATTTTAAAAAACGGGAATGGTGTAGCAGAAGAGTATTCTATTTCGGATCAATCTGCTTTTATAGAGTTACTGCAAATCATGCTGCACACAAAAGCACAAGATTCCCATTTTAAAAACTCAACCGTTAAGCTTACTGTAGTTCTTACCTGTTGGGATGAAATGCAAACTGATGCAGTTCCTAAGGAAAAATTGCGCCAGTGCCTGCCTTTGCTTCTTAATTTCATTGAGGCTAATTGGCAGGACAATAAAATAAACGTTGTAGGTCTTTCTGCTCTTGGATTTAGTTTAAAAGAAAAAGAAAATCAGGATAAATACCAATCAGAAGGTTCTGAGAATTTTGGATATTTAATCAAGCCAGATGGCCAGAAGACACAAGACATTACTGAATTAATTTTAGAGGCCATCTAGTGGAAATAGTTATTCATCAGGCTATTTGTGGGGAACAAAATAAAGCATGGGATTTGTTGAAAACCACCTTGCCTGATATTTCTATTGCAAAAAAAATCGCTTTTAAAGCAGATTTGCAGGACAGCCCGCCAAGTGGTGTAGTTTGGGAATCAGTAATCAGAGGATTCTTGTTGAATGATTATTATCTCATCATAAAAACTTATCCTGATAATTCTGCTGAAGTCAGAAATGGGCGGGTGTTTTCTCACTGTTTATTGATCTCCAAAAAGGATCTGCCCAATGTATCGAATTTGGGATTGCTTCTGCCGCTCTTCAAAGAGGAAATTGACAAATCAATTACAATAGAGCCTATTATCCTTGATTTAAAAGAGACATCTAATAATACTTTCGAAGATCCACTACGTTTGAGATTTAACCGGGCGATCCAATGTTATACTAAGTTGTCAAATGGTGACAATACGATAGTGTGGGTGGGGCAAAAAGATTTCGAAAAAGCTATTTGTCAGTTTTGGAGATTACTTTCTCCGCTCCAAAAAGAGTCCTTTAATTTTGGAATTAATTTTACTCCCAATGAAATTTCAAAGGATAAAATAAATTTCATAACCATACCCGAGAACATAGAATCCAAATTTTTAGCAGGTGATTTCTGCTTGATCCGAAAGGATGAAGCTATAGAATTAACAGAATTTTCGGAGCAATTTTTAGCGGGAGACAGTAATGCTACTAAAAGAATATCTGCTTTTATCCGTGCGATTGAGGCAGAAAAATTTTCAAAAGGCGAGATTTCCACTCTTGCAAAAGGTGTTAATACTTTTGAAAGTTTAAATACCATAACCGATTTAAGGTTATTAAATACGTTAGCAAATATTGTAGCTAAATATTCTCCTGATGAGGCAAAAGGCATTTTGTTTAAAAATGAATTAATTAATAGAATTTGCATTGTCGTGGCATTATCAGACGAAAAGCAAATTCTGATGTTGAAGAATTTTCCAATAAAGAGTTTCGCAGGAAGTGCAAATAAATTATCAAATTCAGTTGATAATTGGATTACTGATATTCTTTTTTCGGAACCTTATAACAAAAAATATAATTGCAGCTCCCTCATAAATCAAATTTATGATGCTTCTTCTTTAAACTGGTGGATAAGCTTATTCAAGAAAAGGATTAAAGATTTTCTTTCAAATATTGAAGGCTCTTCTTCTTTAATTATCTGGTGCTGGATTAATAATGACAATAGCATATTGAACAAAATCTCATCTGAAATAGGTGGGTCTAGGGAAATCGAAAATTACTTTCTCTTGACATTTCCGTCAGTTATCCCAGAGGCAAGCGTGCCCGTCATTAAAAAATTTGCTGTACAAAGAAAATGGTTCAGATTACATGCAATGACATTGAAATCTGGGCTTTCTTTTGAAATGGCTCTTGATGGACAATTAAAAATTGACAATGATGAGCACTTTTACGAAGGTCTTGAAATAATAATGAATGGAATCAAACCCAAAACTATAATTGCGATTACTCTGTCTAATAGAGAGCAAAGATGTATTGATATTTGTGCTGAACTTTGTAAAAACGACACCAAATTATTAGGTTCAATTGAAATAGAAAATTTAACATGGCAGAGTATTTGGGTAGCAACACTTAAAAAGGGAGTAAAAATAACGGCTGGAATTAAAGCGCCGAAAAGAATCATTTTCAGAATATTTGATGCATTAGTTGAGAGAAAAAGCGTGAATGAGGAGTTGCTTGAAATTGTTAGTGAAACTGAATTTGCCAATATTTTGGATTATCCCCAAAGAGCAAAAGTCTGGACAAGGTTTCCTTTTCATTTAAAGAATAAATTTTTATCCCGGACTTCTTTAAATTTCCTGGAAACTTTGGGAAAAACCTCTTCCATTCAGGTTGATCCAGAAATGGTCAGTTATATTTTTACTGGAAATTTTATCGCAACCTTTTTAACGAACAAAAGTATTAAATCAGCATTGCCAATATTTGCTGTCTACTCTCAGCTACCTGAATACATGCTGCGGGATTTTATTTTTCGATATACAGGAAAAATTGATGTAGTAGATAGTAAACAGCTTGGTAAACTAGTCTTAAATAGACGATACTACACCGTTGCTGAGGCTATTCATCAGAAATTTTATTTCGATAGGAATTACAAATACGCCTTGATTGAATGTGCGCAGCTACTTGGTTTTTTCACAAAAATATATTTGTCACGGGAATTGTCAAATGTTGAAGTAACTAAAGATGAATGGTGGGATGCTTTTGAAGGAATTTCATTCAAGTTATATAGTAGTGGCCCTCTTGAAAATAAGATATGGACGCAAGCAAATGGCAAGGACTATGATTTGTTAACGAGGGGAACCGGCAAGGAAATTTGGATCGCTGCCTTACGTAAACTTCGAAATGGTGGTTGCGAAAAGATTACAGTGGTTGGATTGTTAAAAGCAATGTATAAGGAACATTCTAAGAATGAAGAATTACAAATGTTAATTGACTTATGGAAAAAACTATGAATACAATAGTTATTCAAACGGCACTGGCATTAGAGCAAATGTCAGTTTTAAGCAAGCTTGTTAATATCAGGGAATATAAGCACCCTGTTACTAAAACGATTTATAAGGTAGGGGACTATATTTCCAAAGGGAATAAATTGCGAATTGTGGTTGGAAGAACAAATCAAACGAACGTAAATGCTGGTATTGAAACAGAAAGAATAATTCAACATTTCAGCCCTTCATATATATTTTTCGTTGGTGTTGCAGGAGGTTTGAAAGATGTAGCAATTGGTGATATTGTTATTGGTACTGATGTTATTGGGTACGAAAGAGGAAAATCAAAAAATGAATTTTCATCTAGGCCTCAATTTGCATTTTCTTCTTATGATCTCGAACAAGAGGCAGTTAATTTTTCCACTTCTGATAGGTGGAAAACACTATCATCCTTAAATGTGAACGTAAAATTTCATAATGAAATCTTAGTTTACCCTGGGACAATTGCTTCAGGGGAGAAAGTTGTTGGTTCAGTTGATTCATCCTTATACCATTTTTTAAAAATAAATTGCAGCCATGCGCTTGCTGTTGAAATGGAAGGATTGGGTTTTTTGGAGGCATGTCGGCCTTATCCTTTAATCAAGTCGCTCCTAATACGAGGAATATCTGATCTTGTTGATGGCAAAGAAAATGCTGACAAAGAAGGCTCCCAACCTTACGCTTCTAAAAATGCAACAGAATTTCTTTTTGGATTGATTGATTATATTGGAATAAAGCAAGACTTAATAATGCTCACAACCAGACAAAAGTTATCTGAAATCGCTCCAAAGCTTTATCCAGCAGGAATCAGAGAAAGTGGAATTTGGATGAGAGCTGGTGGGGATTTATCATTAGTTGCGCTTTCTTCGAATGGCAAAACGCAATGGCTTGAAGCACTCGCTTTAGTTGAAAATGGTGGTGGTGGAGATATTGACTTTAATTCTATTATTCGAGAAATGAGAAGTGATTTTTCTAAAAACGAATCGTTAAAAGCTTTGTAAGCTGCTCTTTTTCTGCCAGTTTTTACCATTAGATTCCAACTTTGGAACAGGGCAGAAACATTAACAGATTACAACGGATATAAAAAAACAGTCTTTACACGGATTGGACGAATTTGAGAATTTACCTACTTGAGGGTTGCTTTCAAATAAAAGGGATTAAAAGGATGCTATTAATCTCGAAAAACCTCTTTTACCGGTTTATCATCAATGTTTCATCTCATTTTCATTGGGTTTTCATCTCGTTTTCATCCCATATTCATCTATTGAGCTAAAACAAAGGAGATGAAACATCGATGAAATCATTGATGATTCATCTCCAGTGTTCATCTTCGCGCTCAAAAACGATGAAAACTACCCATCAGGCTACAACCGCCTTTTTATTCCATTGCCGTTATGAGAAGAAACTTAGTCCAAAAACACTGAAAGCGTACTCAATAGATATTGAACAGTTTCTCAAGTTTCTCGGGAAAGAGAAATCGAAACAAGAGATTGGGTCAATAGACAAGCATATTCTAAAGGAATTTCTTCATCACCTTGAAGCCTTAAAACCTAAGACACTTAAACGAAAAGTCGCAACAATTAAAGCGATGTTTAATTTCCTGGAATTTGAAGACGAAATAATCGTTAATCCTTTCCGAAAACTGAAGATCAAAATTAAGGAGCCCAAAATGCTTCCTTCCGTTATGTCGCTTCTGGAAGTTCAGAAAATACTCAATCTGGCTTCTAGTCAAATGAAAAGAATTCCTCAAAAGAAATCTTACGAATATCTTGAAAGCTTGCGCCATCTGGCAGTGCTTGAAGTATTATTTGCCACCGGCACAAGAGTTTCGGAAATGTGTTACTTACGATGTGAAGATATCGACCTGGATACAGGATTAGTCAGGATTATGGGAAAGGGAAGCCGGCAAAGAAGCATCCAGATTTGCCATCCGGAGGTTCTGAAGACCCTGCGAGCTTATAATCTGCATGTCCGGAAAAGATTTATGGATACAGAATATTTTTTCATTAATCGTCTGGGTAAAAGATTATCGGATCAATCTGTGCGATTTATGATTGAAAAATATTCTTCCCGCGCCGGAATAAGCAAGCGAATTACTCCACACACTTTCAGACATTCTTTTGCGACGCTTCTTCTTGAGCAGAATGTGGATATTAAATATATACAGACATTGT
>WUUC01019257.1_pt1 | contig 10865 bp, 9 predicted proteins | sample 6278441 | NCBI WGS metagenome assembly WUUC01 (sample SAMN13675441, study PRJNA597444) | soil metagenome | isolation source: soil | place: USA: Washington | collected 2017-10 | reverse complement strand
ACGTCAGCAAGCCGGTCGACTTCGACCGCTTCATCGACGTCATCCGGCAGATCGACGACTTCTTCGTGACAGTGGTGAAACTGCCGGGATGATCGAGCTGCCGGACTCCTTCTGGGAGGTCCGGTATGTCGGCGCCCGGTACCCGGGATCCCCGGCGGTCCGCGCGCGACCCGGCCTCGCGGAGGGCGCGAACTGCCAGCTGTTCGCCTACGAGGTGCTGCGCCACTTCGGCCTCCAGCCGCCCGACCTGCGCTCGAGCGAGCTGTGGCTCGACACCGGGTCGACCGGCGAGGTGACGGTGCCCCAGCCGCTCGACCTGGTGCTGCTGAACTCGACGCGGGACCCGTGGGGCGCCCATGTCGGCGTCTGGGCGGGTGACGACGCGGGCGAGGGCAAGGTGCTCCACCTGTGTGCCGAGGCCGGTCGGCCCGCGCTGTGGAGCCTCCCGATGTTCGCCGTGCGGCCGAGCTACCGCGAACTCATCGGCTACAAACGCCTGTCCGCGCGAGCCTGACCGCTGTACCGGCGCCGGGGTTTCACCGGTGCCCAGCCGGGTACCAGACTGGCAGGACCAGCACCGATCCCGGGGGCTCGCCATGATCGACGTGACCGCCACCATCGACGCACCGCCCGACCGGGTGTGGGCCGTCCTCGCCGACGGCTGGTCCTACCCGGGGTGGGTCGTGGGCGCGACCCACATGCGCGACGTCGACGAGGGCTGGCCCGCCGTCGGCACCTGCCTCCACCACAGCGTCGGCCCGTGGCCACTGGTGCTGAACGACAGCACGACCTCCATCGAGTGCGAACCCCGTCGCCTGCTCGTGCTCGACGCACGGGCCTGGCCTTTCGGCGCGGCCCGCATCCGGCTGGAGCTCGAGGAGACCGAACCGGGCCGCACGACCGTCACGATGTCGGAACAGGCCCAGCGCGGCCCCGGCAAGCTCCTGCCCAAGCCCGTGCAGGCGGCACTGCTGATCCCGCGCAACCGCGAGTCACTCGCCCGCCTGGCCCACCTGGCCGCGGGCCGCGAGGTGGACCCGGTCCAGCACTGACCGGCCGCCCGACCTCCGCACTGGCTCACTCGCCGCCGGCCCTCGGCGTGACGGCGGATCCGCTACCCGTCTGGCCTCAGGCCGTCGGGTGGATTCGGAACCGCGCCGATCCACCCGGCCATCAGGGGTGCCCGACCGTGGGCCTTTCCGGCCGAGGCCTGCCTGCTCGCACAACGCCAGGTGGATCCGGTCAGCATTCACCCCTCCCGCCAGAACTGGCGGGAGGGGTGACTCTCCCCCACCCGGACCGGGTCAGCTGTACAGCAGGCGGTGGGCGGTGGCGATCACGCCGTGGTAGCCCGGGATCTTCTCGCGGGCCAGGGCCGCCCGGGCCGCGTTCGCGCCCGGGGCGCCGTGGACGCCGCCGCCCGGGTGGGCCGACGCGCTCGCCAGGTACAGGCGGTCGATCACCGTGTCGGCCCGGCCCAGGCCCGGGACCGGGCGGAACACGAGCTGCTGGTGGATCGCCGAGGTGCCCGCGTTGATGGCGCCCTCGACGAGGCTCGGGTCGTGCTCGGCCAGTTCGGACGGGCCGTACACCGCGCGGCCCGCGATCAGCGAGCGGAAGCCCGGCGCCTGCTCCTCGATGACCTGCTCGATGCGGTCCGCGCGCCGCCGCAGCCGGGTGGGGCTCCACTCCTCGCCGCGCGGGATGTGCGTGTAGGCCCACACGGCCTCGGTGCCCGCCGGGGAGCGGGACGGGTCGGCGGTCGTCATCTGGCCCAGCAGCAGGAAGGGGTTGCGCGGCACCCGGCCGCACGTGAGGTCGTGCGCGACGCCGGAGAGGCCGTCGAGGTCCGCGCCGAGGTGCACGGTGCCCGCCCCGGCCACCGCGGGGGCCGACCACGGGATCGGGCCCGACAGCGCCCAGTCCACCTTGATCGTCGCGTCGTCCCAGTGGAAGTTCGAGAGGTCGGTGACCAGCCTGGACGGCAGGTGCGACTCGCCGACGAGCTCCTTGTACAGGGTCGGCGCCGGCACGTCGGCGAGCACCGCGCGCCGGGCCCGGACCACCTCGCCGTCGGCGTCGCGCACGCCCATCGCCTGACCGCCCGCCACCAGCACCGACGTGATGGGCCTGCCGCAGTCCACCCGCACGTCCCGCGCCTCGGCCCGCCGCACGAGCGCCGAGGTGATCTCCCGCGCGCCGCCCTCCGGCACCGGGAACCCGACCTCCTGCCCGACCATCGTGAGCAGCCACCCGAACACGCCGCTGCCCGCGCTGTCCGGACCGAGATCGGTGTGCATGGCGCTGCCCGCGTACAGGGCCCTCGCCCCGTCCCCGGCGAATCGCTCGGCGGTCAGCGTCCGCACCGGCAGCGTGAACATCCGCGCCAGCCGCAGGAACTCGCCCGGCCCGAGCCGCCGCGCCAGCCGCGCCCCGGCGCGGACGGGCGGGAACGGCGACAGGATCGCGTCGAGCACGTCGTCCCGGACCCGCTGCCAGAACGCGAAGTCGGCGTGCCAGGCGTCGGCATCGGCGGGGGCGAACTCCGCCACCGACTTGGCGGTGGCCTCGACGTCGCGCGTCATCACCGCGTGCCTGCCGTCGGGGAAGACGTGGGCGAGCACGGCGGGCGCGTGCCGCCACCGCAGCCCGTGCTCCTCCAGCGCCAGCGACCGCAGCACGGGCGAGGCGGCGCCGAGCGGGTAGAAGGCGCTGCACACGTCCGCGAGGTAGCCGGGCGCGGCGAGCTCCGCCGACGACACCGCGCCACCCGGCGCGGCCGTGGCCTCGCACACGAGCACCCGCCAGCCCGCGTCGGCCAGCATGTTGGCCGCCACGAGCCCGTTGTGCCCGGCGCCGACCACCACCGCGTCGACGTCCTCCATGTCAGCCGCCTCCCGTGGCTCGTGTGGACTGTGTCTGGTGCGTCGGGCGCCCGCTGCCGCGCTGCCCGGCCAGCGCGGGGCTCGCCGCGGTGGTGCCCGAGCGTACGGACCCGACCAGCTCGGCGAGCGCGCTCACCCCGTCGTGGACGGGCTGCCAGCCGAGCTCGATCCTGGCCCGGGCCGTGTCGACGAGGGCCGCGCGGTCGGTCAGCGCGAACCAGCCGGGGTGCGCGGGCGTGAGCCCGGCCCGCCAGGACGCCCACGCCACCGACGTCACCAGCAGGCGGGGCACCGGCACCCGGAACCCGCCGAGCACGCGCGCCACCTCGCCCGCGGACAGCACGGGCTCGGCCGCCAGGTTGAACGGCCCGGTCGCCCGCCGCGCGACGATCGCCGCGATGGCCGCGGCCACGTCCTCGGCGTGCACGAACTGGGCCCGCACGCCCGACCACAGCGGCACCGGCGTGAACCGCCTGCCCGCGAGCCCGCGCGGCGGCCACGGCCCGAGCACCCACCCGGCGATCTCCTCGGCGGCGCCGCCCTGCACGACCGCGCACGGCCGCACCCAGCCGACCCGGTGGTCACGGGCGAAGTCCGCGAGCGTCCGCTCCAGCTCGGCCTTGCCCGCGCTGTACGCGCTGCCGGGCACCCCCTCGCACGGCCAGTCCTCGGCGACCCGGCGCCGGCCGGCGGGGGAGTAGGCCGCGACGGACGACGCGCACACCACGAGCGGCACGTCCGCCGCCGCGGCGAGCACGTTGGCCGTGCCGACGACGTTCGTGCGCCGCTGGTCCGGCTCGTCGGTGGTCGGCTGGATCGCCCACGCCAGGTGCACCACGGCGTCCGCGCCCGCGCACGCCGCCGCGAGGGCCGGGCCGGGGTCGCCGACGTCGCACGCGACCCATTCCGCGCGGTCGTAGGGGAAGACGCGCTCGGGCGGCCGCCGCGCCACGCCCACGACGTCCCAGTCCCGCGTCGCGGGCGACGCCAGCAGCGCCGTGCCGACACTGCCGGACGCACCGGTCACGACCACCCTCATGCCGCCGGATACCCACAACCGGCCCGTTTCCACACGTTTCCGCCCCGGACCCCCGGGTAACCGGATCCCGTGTCCGACATGATCCTCGACGGCCGTTACCGGCTCGGCCCCCGCCTCGGCCGAGGCGGGATGGCGGACGTGCACGAGGGGCACGACGTCAAGCTCGACCGGCGGGTCGCGCTGAAGAGGTACCGCGCGACCACGCACGGCGTCGGGCTGCGCCGGTTCATGGCGGAGGCCGAGCTGCTCGCCGGCCTGTCGCACCCCGGCCTGCTGACCGTGTTCGACGTCGGCTTCGACAGCGAGCGGCCGTTCCTGGTGCTGCGCCTCGCCTCCGGCGGCTCGCTGCGGGACCGCCTCGACACCGGCTCCCTGCCCGCGGACCGGGTGGCGGAGATCGGCGCGGCGGTGGCCGAGGTGCTGTCCTACGTGCACGCCCAGGGGATCGTGCACCGCGACGTCAAGCCGTCGAACGTGCTGTTCGACGAGGACGGTGACTGCTACCTCGCCGACTTCGGCATCGCCAGGGCGGTGGGTGCCGCGCACCTCACCGACTCCAAGGAGTTCATCGGCACCGCCGCCTACCTCGCGCCGGAGCAGGTGGTCGCCCGCGACGTCACGCCCGCCGCGGACGTGTACGCGCTCGGCCTGGTGCTGCTGGAGTGCCTGACGGGCGAGGTGGAGTACGACGGCAGCGAGGTCGAGATGGCGCTCGCCCGGCTGAGCCGGCCGCCGAAGGTCCCCGCCACCTGGGGTCCGCAGTGGCGCGCGGTCCTGTCCGCGATGACCGCCACCGAACCGGCCGACCGCCCGACCGCGGCCCGGTGCGCGGAGCTGCTGCGTGCGCTCGAGGCCGGTGTCACCGTGCCGATGGCGCTGCCCGCACCGAGGAAGCCCCGCGTCTACGCGGGACTGGCCACGGTCGCGGCGGCCGCCGCGACCGTGGTCGCGTTCCTCGGCGGCCCCACCGAGCTGACCGGCCGCCCCGTCTCCGACCCGGCGCAGGTGGGCAGGACGGCGCCCGCCGGCCAGCAGCCGACGCCGGTCGCGGACACCCAGGCGCCCCCAGCCCCGCAGACCGCGCCCGCCGAGCAGACGGCGGCCGTGCGGCCGCCCGCCGCGGTCCGGCAGCCACCGGCCGTCGCACCCCAGCAGGCCGCGCCGGACAACAGCGGACCCGGCTCGAAGGGTGGACCCGGCAAGGGCGGCAAGGGGAAGGGCAAGTCCGGCAAGGGCTGAGCGCGCCTCAGGCGGGCAGCTCGTCGAACTCGAGCACCTGGCGCACCTCGACCTCGACCTCGTCGAACAGCTCGGCGTAGCGCCGCGCGAAGGCGACCGCCGCCGCCCGGTCCTCGGCGTTGATCAGCGCGAACCCGCCGATGACCTCCTTGGCCTCGGTGAAGGGCCCGTCGGTCACGGTGACCGCCGACTGCCGGGCCTTGCGCACCAGCGACCCCTTCTCCGACGGGTGCACCCCCTCCGCCGTGATCAGGATGCCCTTGTCGACCGAGTCCTGGATGAACGCACCCATCTTCTCGACGAACTCCGGGCTGGGGTTCCACGCCTCGGGCGCACGCTCGTCGAGCCGGTGCATCATCAGAAACCGCATGACCACTCCCTGGTGTCCGGGGCCGGTGCTGCCCGGCCCTCACCTCGGCGTCGAACGGAGGCCCGCCGCCTCGACACGTCCGCCAGACTTTTTTCTCAGCCGGTTCCCGGCGTGCCCGAGGCGTAGAGGATGCCACCGTGCGCGGTGACCGCGACCTCCAGCCGCCAGCCCAGCCGCCGGGCCGCCGCCGTGAGCTCGGCGGGCTGCCGGAGCCGCTTGACGACCGTGAACTCCCGTCCGTCGTCGAGGGTCCGCCGCTGGACGTGGCCGGGCAGGGGCTCGGGGTGGTGGCTGTCGACGAGGAACACCCGGCCGCCCGGACGCAGCGCCCCGGCGACCCGCGACCAGAACGCCGCCAGCCGGTCGTCGGGCACGTGGGTGAGCCAGTAGGCGAAGAAGCACACGTCGAAGCCGGCGGCGGGCGGCGTCCAGGAGAAGATGTCGGCCCGGACGAAGGTGACCGCTTCGTGGGCGGGCGCGCGGGCGCGGTTCAGGGCGATCATCTCCGGCGCGGCGTCGACCACGGTCACGTGCCGGGCGTGCCGGAGCAGGTGGCGCGTCCACAGGCCGGTGCCCCCGGCGTACTCGAGCACGTCACCGCGCGGGGCGAACCGGTCCAGGGCCGCCTCGACCTCGGCGACGTCGGCGAACCAGCGCCGTTCGTCCTCCGGCGGCAGCCGGTACCGCCCTTCCCGCCACCACCACCGGTCGTACTCCCGCGCCCGCTGCCGGTAGTACTCCACCTGCTCGTCGACCGGGTCCACCCACCGATTGTGGCCCACCGGACCGTCCGCCACGGGGCGCAGTCCCCGTTCACCGGGTCACGCCGGGGGCGCGAGCACCACGGCGGAGTTGTGGCCGCCCATGCCGAGGGAGGACTTGACCGTGATGCCGCCCGTGATCGGGGTGGGGCCGTTGAGCAGCCGGGGGTGCCCCGGCGCGACCGTCGGCGGCGCGGGGACGAGCCCGCGGTCGTAGGCCAGCGCGGTCACCGCCACCTCGACGGCCGACGCGGCGCCCTGGCAGTGCCCGGTCAGCGGCTTGACGGAGTAGATGCCGGTGTCGGCGGGGAACAGGCGGTCCAGCACGGTGGCCTCGGCGCGGTCGCACTGCAGGGTGCCGGGTCCGTGGGCGTTGAAGTAGCGCACGGCCGAGGCGGGCACGCCGCTGTTCGCCAGCGCCTCCTCCACGCAGCGGATGACCTCGGTGAGCTCCGGGTCGATCGACGTGACGTGGTGCGCGTCGTGGGACATGGCGCCGCCGAGGGTGAGCGCGTACGGCCGGGTGGCGCTGGTGGACAGCACGAACGACACCGACGCCTCGCCCATGATGAAGCCCCTGCTGCCCTGCTGGAACGGCCTGCACGCCTCGAGGGGCTCCGCGTCGACGATCGCGACGCCGAGCCGGACGAAGTGCAGGACGTTCTCCGGGGTGAGGGAGAGGTCCGTGGCCACGAACACCACGTCGTCGACGATGCCGGCGTCGAGCCAGGACTTGGCGGTGATCAGGCCCGCGTTGCCGGAGGCGCACATCGCCGAGACGGTCATCGCGGGGCCGTGGAAGCCGTACTCGCGCATGAGCGTCGACATCGGCGTGGAGGGCATCAGCGCCAGGTACTCGTGCACCGACAGCCTGCCGTTGCGGGTCGTGTAGAAGTCGCGCCACAGGTCCACCTCGCCGAGCACGACCGCGTGCAGGAGCCCTACCCGCCTGCCTGGTTGCCAGCCGCGGGTGCCCGCGTCGTCGATCGCCTCCCGCGCGGCCGCCCGCATGGCCCGCGCGAACCGGCTCTGGCCGTCCTCGGGTGCGCCGCCGTCGGGGACCACGGCCGCCCACACGACCTCGTCCGGCGTGCGCCCGAGCCCCGGTGACGCCCTGGCGGCGGGCTGGCCGGACACGAGCCCGTCCCACAGCAGCTCGCGCCCCCACCCGTACCCGCTGACGACGCCGATCCCGCACATACCCACCTGTTGCGCAGCCATCCACCGTCCCCTCGTCCGAGGGCTGACACGCACCGACGGCGATCTGTCCGCGCCGACACGCCCATCGTAGCCGGGCAGCACCCACTTTCCCGGGGTCCGCGGGCGGAATTCACACGGTGGGGAACAGGGCGGTTACGACGACCGTGTGGCATCCGAATCAACGCCGCGCCGCGCGTCTAAGGTGAGTGATTCGACGGTGACGCGGCGACGCCGCGGGCGACGGTACGAGCGACGGTACGAGCGGCCCGGGCGACGGCGTGCGGCCACGCGGTACCACTCCACACTGCTCACTCCACGACGGGAACGGACGGAACATGGGGCCTGGAGGCCGTGACAAGAGCGGGCTCATGGGTGATGCCGGACTCGACCACGAGCTGGTGGCGGAGCTGGCCCTGTCGGCGGGATCCGCCGTCGTGTGGTGGTTCGACCTCGCCACCGGCGACATCGCCTGGATGCCGGGCCTCGACGACATGGTGGGCATGCCGGGCGCCGACGAGCGGCTCGTCAGCGCGCGGCTGGCCGAACTGATCGCCCCGCTGACCATCGCCGCGAGGACGGCACCCGAATGGCAGGGATTCGAGCTGGAACAACCGTGCGGGAATCCGGACGGGAATGTGCGCCGGATCCAGTTCCGCGCCCGCATCTCCGCGCATTCCGACGGCCGCGGCCTGGTCGGCATCGCCACCGACGTGAGCAGCAGGCACGACCAGCGGCAGGCGCTGACCGATCTCACCGACCGGTACCGGCTGCTGGTCGAGCTGACCCCGGACGCGATCGTGGTGCACGAGGCGGGCCGGGTGGTGTACGCGAACCCGGCCTCGGTGGCGTTCATCGGCGCCACGTCCGCCGCCGAGGTCGTCGGGCGGCCCATCGTCGACTTCGTCCACTCCGACTCGGTGCCCGAGATGCTCTCGCGGATCGCGGAGCTGGCCCGCCCCGGCGCCACGAGCGAGCCCGCCGAGGTCGTGCTCCTGCGGACCGACGGCCGCACCGTCGACGTCGAGTCGGTCTCGGTGCGCACGACCTGGGAGGGGCGGCCCGCCTTCCAGGTGATCATGCGGGACGTGACCGCGCAGCGGGCCGCCGCGGCGGCCCTGCGCTACCAGGCCGCGCTGGCCGCCCACGTCAGCGACGCGCTCGTCGCCACCACCGCGCACGGCGTGGTGACGAGCTGGAACCCGAGCGCGGAGACGGTGTACGGCCGACGCGCGGCCGACGCGATCGGGCAGCCCATCGACCGGGTGGTCGGCGCGCCCCTCGACCCGGCCGCCGTGCTCGCGGCGGGCGGCGTGGTGCAGGCCGTGCACCGCAAGTCCGACGGCAGCGTGCTCGCGGTCCGCGTGTCGGTGGCCAGGATGGACGACGGTTACGTGCTCGTCTGCGCGGACGAGACCGCCCGCAGGCGCGCCGAGCAGCACTTCACCACGGTGGTCGCCGCCATCGAGGAGGGCGTCATCGTGATCGGGGCGACCGGGCTGGTCGAGTCGGTCAACCCGGCGGCGGAGCGCATCCTGGGCGTCGGCGCGGACGAGACCCTGGGCGCGTCGTCCACGCTGGCCGAGCTCTACGACGAGTCCGGCGCCCGCATCCCGCTGTCGAGGTACCCGACGGTCCACACCCGGCGCACCGGCGAGCCCCGCAACGGGCAGATCGTCTCCGCGCGCCGCCCGGACGGGAGCTGCGTCTGGCTGTCGGTGAGCTGCCGGGCCCTCAACCCCGGCGGGGAGCTCCCGGCGGCCGTGGTCGTGTCGATGACCGACATCACCGAACGGCGGATGATCGAGGGCCAGCGCGAGTACGAGGCCACCCACGACGCGCTCACGGGGCTGTACAACCGGACCGTGGCCATCGACCGGCTCGGCCCGGCGGCCCGCGCCCGGCGCCCGGGGTCGACCGCGGTGCTGTTCATCGACGTGGACAAGTTCAAGACCATCAACGACTCGCTCGGCCACGCCGTCGGCGACAAGGTGCTGCAGATCATCGGCGCGCGGCTGCGGGGGAGCACCCGCCGGGGCGACACCGTCGGCAGGCTCGGCGGCGACGAGTTCGTGGTGATCGCGCACGACATCGCGGGCGCCGAGGAGGTGACGGCGCTGGCCGAGCACATCCGCGGCACGCTGAGGCAGCCCGTCGCCGTCGACGGCAGGAACCTGCACGTGGACGCGAGCGTCGGCATCGTGATCGCGCACCCGGACGACACCCGCGCGGGCGAGGACCTGCTCCGCGACGCGGACCTCGCGATGTACCGGGCCAAGACGCAGGGCCGCGGCCGCCACGCGTACTTCGACGTCGACCTGCGCGAACGCACCCAGCGCAGGCTGCAGCTGGAACAGGACCTGCGCGACGCGCCGCGGCTCGGCCAGCTGTGGCTGGCCTACCAGCCCATCGTCGACCTGCGGACCGGCCGGACCACGGCGGTCGAGGCCCTGCTGCGGTGGACGCACCCGCGCTACGGGCTCATCCCGCCCGGCGAGTTCATCCCGCTCGCCGAGGACAGCGACCTGATCACCGTGATCGGCGCCCACATGCTGCACCTCGCGACCGAGGAGATGGTCGGCCTCCGCGCCCGGTTCCCCGGCCTGCAGCTCGCCGTGAACCTGTCCGCGCGCCAGCTCGACGACCCGCGGCTCGTGCCGTCGGTGCGCGCCGCGGCCGACGCGACCGGGCTGCCGCCGGACGCGCTGTGCCTGGAGATCACCGAGAGCGCGCTGATGCGCGATCCCCACGCCGCCGCCCGCACCCTCGCCGCCGTGCGCGACCTCGGTGCCCGCCTCGCGATCGACGACTTCGGCACCGGGTACTCCTCGCTCGCCCAGCTGATGACCCTCCCGCTGGACACCCTCAAGATCGACCGGACCTTCGTCGCGGGGCTCGGCCGGTCCAAGGACGCCGAGGCGATCGTCACCAGCATCATCGCCATGGCCCACGCGGTCGACCTCACCGTGGTCGCCGAGGGGGTCGAGCACGCCCACCAGCTCGACACCCTGCGCGAGCTCGAGTGCGACCTGGCCCAGGGCTACCACCTCGGCCGCCCGGTCGCCGCCGCCGAGCTGGCGCCCGCCGGCGGCTGAGCGGCTACAGCCGGTTGCCCGCCTCGGTCAGCACCGAGCGCAGGATCTGCTCGATCTCGGCGAACTGGGGCTCGGAGCAGGTGAGCGGCGGGGCCAGCTGCACGACCGGGTCGCCGCGGTCGTCCGCGCGGCAGTACAGGCCGCCGTCGAAGAGGGCCTTCGACAGGTAGCCCCGCAGGAGCGCCTCGGACTCGGCCTCGTCGAAGGTCTCCTTCGTCGCCTTGTCCTTCACCAGCTCGATGCCGAAGAAGTAGCCGTCGCCGCGGACGTCGCCGACGA
>WUUC01223525.1_pt1 | contig 10866 bp, 6 predicted proteins | sample 6278441 | NCBI WGS metagenome assembly WUUC01 (sample SAMN13675441, study PRJNA597444) | soil metagenome | isolation source: soil | place: USA: Washington | collected 2017-10 | reverse complement strand
AAGAGGACATAAAAGGAAGACTATGAAAATAATTCACACATCCGACTGGCACTTGGGAGGAAACTGGAATGGCATCGACCGTACGGAAGAGCTGTTCGCGCAGGTTGACTGCGTTTGCGAAATAGTGCGGGAAAAACAAGCCGACGTTCTTCTCGTGGTCGGTGACATCTTCGAGAGAGTTTCCCGTGACCGTCTTCACCAGAACAGTAAAAGACTGGCGGAAAAAATGCGAGCTTTGCTGGACAAGGGCTGTCACGTCATTCTCGTTCCGGGAAATCACGATTACCGCGACCATTTTCGTTTGATGAAAACGTTTCTCGAACTCGAAAGCGGCAAGTCCGAACGCTTTCACGTCGCAGAAGGCTTCGACGAATTTGAAATCGGCGGCGTGCAGTTTATTGTCCTTCCGTACCCGGACCGCGAAGTTTTGGAGGAAATCGGTAAATACGTTGCCTCCAATGTTATCGGTAAAGGCGAGCGAAACAAGCTTCTCAGCGACACGTTAGCCGATTCGATCCGCAAGGTTGATGAAACGATTGACCCGACTAAACCGGCGGTGTTCGCTACGCATTTGCAAATCATCGGCGTAAATTATTCCGGAACGCCCAAAGAGGCGAGCTACAATGAAGACCTTTCGCTCGCATCAAATTGTCTTCCTCAAAAAGCCTCTTACATCGCTCTCGGGCATATTCATAAATGTCAGGAGATCGAAAAATCCGCCGTCCCGTGCTGGTACAGCGGCAGCTTCGACCGGATGGACTTGGGCGAAAGAGAAGACCCGAAGTGTGTTTTGCTGGTCGAAATAAACGAGCAAACCAAAGATGTAAATGTAGAAGAAGTGTCAATCGACTGCACTCTTTTTGACAACATCATTATCTCATCGGAGGAACTAGAGGAATTTGCCGAAAAATACGAGCATCGGGAAAAAACGTACGGCAACTTGAATATAAAATATACCGCCGATGACGATACAGTTTATCTAACCCGGCGCGCTCAGGAATTATTTCCGCGTTTTCGGCGCAATCTACTGCACGAAGATGCGCAATTGCTTGAAATCAGCGAGCTTGATAACCCTTACAACCCTAAAGAAACGGTGCATCAGTTTCTCGAAATTCAATTCGGGGATGATAAAGATTTAGCGGAACTTATTAAACGGGCAGATGAATTGATTTTGGAGGTGGAAGATGCTTTTGAAAAAAATTAAAACCAAAGGTTTTCTTGGTCATTTGTCAGGGGAAGCAGAAAACGATTTTGTCGAACTCGATTTTGGCGACAAAAATTTGTGGCTAATTCAAGGCAGAAATGGGGCAGGAAAAAGTACTTTGTTTGACGCAATAACGATGGCTTTTTTCAAAAAACATCGCGGGGGAGCAACGGATTTTACTAATCTTATTCACGACAAAGCCAGTAAAGCCGAGATATTCGTTGAGTTCGCGCTGCACGGCAATGATTACCGAATCGCGGTTGACGTGCCGAAAAAATCGACCGTTGTTCGGAAGATACAATTTTGGAATGGCGTCGATTGGGCAACTCAAAATGACGATATCGACGATTGGGTTAGAAGGAATTTAAAAATATCTTATGACACCTTTGTTTCTTCGGTTTTGTTGCGGCAAGGCGAGGCTGATCGATTCATTCTCGCGAAACCGACTCCGCGCCGGGAAATTTTCCTTGAACTTCTTCAGCTTGAGTTCTACAAAAAATTAACGGAGCGCACCAAATTTCGACACAAGTGCGCCAGTGAGCGATTAAAAGAAATCAAACAGAGCCTCGAAGGTTTAGAAAATCCTTCGGTGACCGATATAAAAAATCAGGAAAAGGAGGTTAAACGATTTGGAAAAGAACTTGAAACTTTTGGAAAGGAAAAATCTGAAAAGAATAATGAATTTGAAAACGCGAAGCAAGCGCAAAAGTTGAGCGGGCAAATCAAAGAAATCGAAGCTCAGCAAATACGCGATCAGGCAATTTTTGAAAAAGCCGCGCAGGTTGAAGAAAAGTACAGTTATTTTATTGAACTAAAAGAAAACTTGGTGCGAATTGAAAACGTCTGGCGCGAAAAGAGCGAGATTGTAAAAATCGAAAAAGATTTCGAGGTGAACTCGCAAAGATTCAACCAGCTAAAAATCGAGCTCAAAACCGTTTCCGATAACTCGATCAAACTTTCGTTTAATTTTGAGAATGCGAAAAAACTAGCCGATGGAGTGGAGACCCAACTGGTTTCTGCAAAAGCATCTCGCGATAAATTAAGTCAGAAGCTCGATGAAATCACTCGTTTTGAAGCGCTTGAAAGCCAAATCGAACAGGCAATTGAAAAACTGAACGCGGTTCAAAAGAAAGTCGCTGAAGCAAATGAAATGCTTGTTGAACTTAAAGGGCACTCTGATAACGCTGTGGCGGAAAAGGATAAAATCGCTACCGATCTGCAAAAATGCGAGACCGATTTTCAAGTTTGGTCGGATAGACTTGATAACCGGCGTCGCGTCGTGGACAGAGACGAATGTCCTACTTGCGGGAACGAATTGAAACGGGAAGAAACTCGCCGCAGATTACTCGATGAATTCAAAGAAGCCGAACAAAAAGTCGATGCATTAATGCAAAGCAAAAGTAGCTTGACTGCAGATCTCGCGAAAGCAAAAAAACGTTTTTCGGAGATCAATGAGAAACTTGAAGCTTCCAGCGGAGATTACCAAAAACTTCTCAAAACGGAAAATGAGTTTGATACCCAAATTAAGACGCTGAGGGCACAAATCACGGTTATTTATAAGGAGGAAGAACGCAAAACCATTCGCCGGGATTTTACGGAAACGCAAAATCTCGCAACGGAATTTGAAGAAAAATTTAAACAGGCGAAAGGTGAAATTGATTCGCTTCAGCAGTCAGTAACGGAGTTGGAAAACTCAAAGATTCGCTTTGAGTCTGAATCGGCAAATATCGAAAGAAATCAAGCAGATCTTCAAAACCGCCGTCAAACAGCGGAAGAAAACATGGCAAAAGCGGAAATTCAAATTTCTGATAAATGGCGAAATCATGCAGCCTTGCAAGATATGGCAGAGCTTGAAAATCTCCGGCACGAAAAAACCGGATTGGAGACGGTCATTAAAGAGTATAGCGATTTAAGTACGGCTCGAAACCGTAAGAAGCTTCTCGAAGATAAAAAAGAATGGTTTACCCGGCAGCTTGAAGAAATTCCTGTTAGTAATCAGCGCGAAGTTTCACAAGTGGAAGCAGAATTCAACGAAATTATTAAAAGAATCGGAATTATCGAAGATCAATCTAAAAATGCTGAAAATTTGCTTCGCAAAATGACAGACGACAAAAAGGTTTATGACGAGAAAAGTGTTGAGATGAAGTCCGTTAAAGAGGATGTTGAAATTTGGAAAAAACTCGTTAAAGCCCTCGGCAAAGACGGTTTGGAAACCAAAGTCGTCCGTGAAGCGCAAATGAAGATTAGCGAAAACGCTAATAAAACGTTGAAGTCTTTAAGTAATGGAAAATTTGAAATTCGACTTGAAGATAGCGGTAAGGAAATGAAAATTTTTGTGCGTGATTTTACCACCGGTGAAAATAGACAAGTTGAATATTGCAGCGGCGGCGAAAAATTTTTAACTGCGGTCAGTTTGGCTATCGCGATTGGACAATCGGCAAGTGGTCAAAATATCGCCAACACCTTAATTATTGACGAAGGTTTCGGCGCACTCGACGATAAAAATCGAGTTTTAATGGTCAATGAATTAAGCCGACTGACAGATATTTTTCTAAACGGACGGATCATTATTGTTTCTCATCAAGATGATGTGCAAGAAAATTTTGCCAATCGCTACCGGCTATCAAAATCTAACGAAGGTTTTACAAGCGTCGAAACGGGAGCGATTCTATGATTCATTCAGAATCCGTAAAAATTCTAAACGAAAATATTATTGATTTTATAAGTTATGTCCAATAAAACTCAGTTAGTTCTAAACATTTCAAGAATCATTTTCAACAATAAGAGCGATTCTCAGAATAACGCTGTGAAGAAAAAAATTGAGATTGGTAAATTTGATTACAGTAAGGAAAAACTTCAAAATTTACGGGACGAAAACTTTGAATCTCATATTTTCAAACGCGAGGGCGAGAAAATTCTTTGCATTCCGTTTGTCGTTGACGCTCCGAGAATCGGCGATATCTTTGAAGAAATCAGCCTAGGAAATCCATGGTTAAAAGCTGCTTTGGTTAGAAACGCGCTTATCAATCAACTGTTCGATTTAAAGAGAGAAATACGAGACTTTCAACCGGTTTCTTTCCTCGCCGACAATAACTCGAATTTTCTAGCTCAGTCTGTTCCTTCTTCAATCGCCTGTCCGGACTGGCTTGCGGTCAAACCGTTGTATGAAGCCGATGTGAGGGTAATAACATTTTCTCCGTATCCGCAATTTGTGGCCTGTGCGTTGGGTGTTTCAACTGTTTGGGTTATCGAGAGAAAATGCTCGGAATTTTTGGCGGAAGGTTTTCGGCTCGAAGGACTTTATGTCGGAGATTTTAAGGCAAAAAGAGATTATCGTGTAACACCCAAATTGCGAACTGTCGGACGCGTCGTAAAAATTGAGGGTGATACTCTTCACCTCGAAGATTCACGCGATGGGGTAAAAACCGTTTCGAGCGCGGAAGTTTATTTAGTCAAAGATTCCGAAGCTATCGCACGCTGTCTGAATCATGTTTTCGGCAAGTATTCGGCATCAATCGAAGCATCACTTCAGCAGAAATTAGCAGCTTTCAGAAACGGGAAAAACAGGCTCGATCATCTACAAAAGGTTGCCGCATATATTCAAAAATGGGATCTTGAAATCGTTCCAGACGTAACCTTTAAACTCAATCCGTTTATTGCGCAACCAAAGGCTTTTCCGTCAGTTCAGATTGCCGATAAACCGACTTACGTTTTTGATCCGGCAGGCAGAAAGACAAATTTCTGGCACGATGGCGGTTTAAGGACATACGGACCGTATAGTTGGCAGAGTTTTACGCCTACAACCCCTAAAGTATGCGTTATCTGTAAAGCGGCGCATAAAGGGCAAGTGGAACAGTTTCTTTATAAGTTAGAACATGGAATTAACACTTTATCTTCAAATGGTAATTCCAAAACTGAAAAGACGCCTCCATTTGCGCAAGGTCTGGTTAATAAATATAAACTTGACGGTATTCAATTTGAATTTTATATGGCAGAGGATGAAAAGCCGGATTCCTACCTGAAAGCCTTCCGGGATGCGATGGATAAATCTCAACAGCAGAATTTCAAGTGGGATTTGGCTCTTGTCCAGATTGAAGATAAATTTCATAAGCTCTTCGCCGACATCAATCCCTATTTCGTCACCAAAGCTAAATTTCTAACTCAGCAGATTCCTGTTCAGCAATTTGAAATCGAAACCGTCAATCTTGCCGATAATCAGCTAGGCTACGCTCTTAATAATATGTCCCTCGCCATCTATGCGAAACTCGGCGGCATTCCGTGGCTGATAAAATCTAACCCATCAATTGCTCACGAGATTGTCTTCGGTCTCGGTAGCGCGAGCATTGGACAAGGCAGGCTTACGAAAAAAGAGCGAATTGTTGGGATTACAACCGTTTTTAGCGGCGATGGAAAATACTTTCTTTCGAATCTGTCAAAAGCCGTTCCGATGGATGATTACAAAGAAACCTTATTGGCAAACTTAAAGACCACGATTGAAAGAATCAAAAATGACTTAAACTGGCAAAAACACGACCATATCAGACTCATATTTCATTCCTTTAAACCGTTTAAAAATCTTGAAGCCGATGCCGTTAAAGAAGCTGTCGCTGATCTAAGCGACTTCGATGTCGATTTGGCTTTTTTGCATATTGCCGAAGATCATCCATTTTTGATTTTTGATGAAAAACAAGATGGCGTTTACGACTTCAGAACCAAAGGAAAGAAAGGGATTTACGTGCCACAACGTGGTTACTTTCTTCACTTTTCAGACCGTGAAACTTTAATGACAACAACCGGCCCAAGCGATATAAAGCAAGCCGAACACGGAATGCCGCGCCCTATTTTCCTAAAACTTCATAAAAATTCTACCTTTACGGATATGACATATTTGTCGCGGCAAGTTTTTGCTTTTACTTGTCATTCTTGGCGAAGTTTTTTCCCGTCATCAATGCCGGTAACTATTTTTTATTCTGACTTGATTGCGAATTTGTTGGGCAATCTGGAAAGCGTGTCAGCTTGGGATGCGGATATTATGCTCGGACGTATTGGTAACACGAGATGGTTTTTATGAATACTATTGAAGAAATTTTAATCCAAGACACACAAAAAGCCTTGATTAAAATTGTGAACAATTTAAAGGACAAAGATGATATTGATGAAGTATTTGCCGCTTGGCTATCTTCAGATGTTATAAAAATGGAAACGACGGCACGATTATCTGCCGCGCGAAGCGGAGCTTCGAGGAGCTACGCAGATATTGCGATCTTAGGCTTTTGTGCTGATGCTGGTTTGATTGAAGAAAATATTATTTCTGCGTTAAAGGACGGATTAGAATGGCTGGCAGGTCGCTCGGTTACAGTTCACGGAATTTCTACTGGGTTAAGTCAAGATCCTATAGCTCTACTTGGAATAGCTCTTGGCGTGAGGATAGTTTCGGACGATAATTTGCTGGAATCTGTTTCTCAATGGTTTAGCAATTTTATTTCAGAGGCTTATAAAATGCGCGGAATTGAAAACTGGCAAAAATGTTTGATTGTCGCTGCCGGACAGATTCTACAAGTTGATACTCAAATCGCAATTCCTGAAGATAATGAAGTAAATGATGTTTTAATTGCGCTGGAAAACAAGAAAGTTTATTTACTTGAAGACAAAAAAGATAAGATGATTTCCGCGTTGCATTATTTAAAGAGTAGTAAATCAACAGGGGTCGAGCCAGTTCGAGCGGCTTTAAGTCTAGCCGCTTGTAATTCAATAATGGATGGAGCCAATGAAATTTACACAAATACAAAGCAAGATTTTATGAGTAGTTTACCAAAAAAAATTAAAATACTTTTTCTCGCTGCTTCACCCGCTGAGGAAGCACATTTGCAACTCGACCAAGAATACAGAGAAATAGATGAGAAATTAAAAAAATCGAAATACCGCGATGTTTTTGAACTTAAATCTCAATGGGCTGTTCGTATCGGTGATTTGACGGCATATCTGATGGAACATAAACCCGACATTGTCCATTTTAGCGGACATGGGAGTGGAGCTCACGAGATTATTCTTTTAAATAACAAAAACGAAAGCCATCCGGTTTCGTCTGAAAAATTAAGTGATCTGTTTTCCATTCTAAAAGATAATATAAAGTGTGTTGTTCTCAACGCCTGCTATTCCGAAGGACAGGCTCAGGCAATTGCCAAGCATATTGAATGCGTGATTGGAATGTCAGACGCTATCGGAGACGATTCGGCAATTGTTTTCGCCTCTCATTTCTATCAGGCACTCGCATATGGTAGAAGCGTCCAAGACGCTTTTAAATTAGGATGTCTTCAGATTGACATGGAAAATCTCGATGAAGGCTTGACTCCAAAACTTATTTGCAATGATAAAAAGGCAAATCAGGTATTTTTACTTAGCGAATAAGTTCGATGCTGGAGATATTTAAAGGCGTCTGGAGCAGAACCTTTATTCACTATTTTATAACCACGCTATATGAAAGAGAATTCCAACTTACTAGAAACAATTCCGAAGCCTTTCGTTTTTGTGTTGATGCCTTTCTCCGAAGAATTTGATGACATTTATAAGATGGGGATTAAGCCGGCGTGTAGGGGAGCAGGGGCTTACTGTGAAAGAGTGGACGAGCAAATCTATGAAGAAAGTATGCTCGAAAGAATCTATAACCAGATCGGAAAAGCTGACATAATCGTTGCTGATATGACCGGGCGGAATCCGAACGTGTTCTATGAAACCGGATATGCTCACGCACTGGGAAAACAGGTTATTTTACTAACTCAAAACGCCGAAGACATTCCATTTGATTTGAAGCATTATTCCCATATTGTTTATAAAGGTAAAATTGCAAAATTGTTTGAAGAACTTGAGTGCAGAATTCGGCGGTGCCTTGAAAACCCCAGACAATTATTAAGTCGAATTGATTTAGATCTTAAATTCTTTCTGGAAGGAGAAAAACTGGAAGAAAATGTTGAAGTGCAAAAATCCTTTCAAAATCTCAATGACAATAGCCAAATAGTTTTTCGTCTGAATGTTTATAATGCTGGCAGAAGCATTTGTGAAGGATCTTCGTTTGAACTCGGCTTAATCCTACCGAAAGAATTTCGTAGACTTAGCACGGAAAGCTCGGCAGTGACTTTACCAGATAATAAATATATGCATCTCGTCACAAACATTGGCAGAATCCTTCCGAAAGGTTGGAGAGGGCTCGATGTTAATACGTATGTATTTGAAATGGATAAATTAAAGAATGGAAGGTTAGATTGCTGTCTACGTATATTTACCGAACTAGGTACAAGAGACATTCCATTCAATCTTTTAACCTAAACAAAATCTTTTCACAGTCCTACAATTATTTAATAATTTACAGAATTTATGAATATCTTTCTCGATACGAATATTTATCTTAACTTCTATAATTTATCCAATGAAGATTTGGAAGAGTTAAATAAACTATTAGTTTTGCAGAAGAAAAAGGATATAAATATTTATTTACCCAAACAGGTCGAGGATGAATTTTTAAGGAATCGTGAAAGTACAATAAAGAATGCGCTTCAGCAATTTAAGGAAGATTCGTTAAAGGATAAAATTCCAAATATGGCTAAAACTTATGAGGAATATACGGAATTAGAAAAAGCAAAGAAGAATTACTCGGAAGCTAAAAATTCCATCATGGAGAAGATGGAAAAAGACATAGCCAACCAATCCTTAAAGGCAGATGAATTAATAAAAGGGATTTTTGAAAACGCTATAAAGATTGAAATGTCGAAAGATACATTTACCGAGGCATTTAGAAGGCACAATGTTGGGAATCCTCCAGGTAAAAAGGACTCATTAGGTGATGCTATTAACTGGGAGTTATTGTTACTTGAATTCTCTAGGAAAGGAAAACGAGAAAAAAGAGATTTGTGCATTATTTCTTCCGATGGAGATTTTCGGAGCGAACTTGATGATGACGAACCGAAACCATTTTTGGTCAAAGAATGGCAAGATAAAGCAAAGGGCAATTTATCCCTTTTTAAAAGAATATCTTTGTTTACCAAAAAGCATTTTCCTGACATAAATATAGCTGCCGAATCAGAAAAGCAATTATCAATTGCAAACTTTATAGAAAGCGGAAGCTTTAGAAATACTCATCACGCAGCATCAGAGCTTTCAAAATTCTCGGATTTTTCGGACTATCAAGTAACTGAAATATTAAAAGCATGCCTTTCAAATGGACAGATTTCCAGCATTTTGGATGACGAAGATATAACTGAGTTCATAGTTGGGATACTTGAAAAATACAGTAGCAAAATATCATATCCGCTAAGGGAAAATGTTGCTAATAAACTATCAACCAGCACAGATAATGAAGTTTTGAACGCTCGTGTAAAACAAGCACAGATATGGGCTAGTATTCCTTTTTGACACCTCAGCAAAAAAAGACTTGGATACAACACATTAAAATGATTGAATAGTTATAAAAAACAAGAATGCCGGATGCCTTAGTTTACTATCTGAATAAAATCGAAAAGCTTCGCGTTGATTGTTCGCATGGGAAGCCTGCTCCGCATAAACCGATTTTACTTCTTGCGGTAATCGATTTATTTGAACAGGGCGTGATTACGAATAATCAGATTGAACCGTCCCCGCAAATTGTCGAGTCATTTTTGAAATACTGGCACCTCATCAGCTTGGAAAAACCACGTATCTTTCTGCCATTTTTTCATTTGAAATCAGATAAATTCTGGCATCTTCACGCCAAAGCCGGAAATGAGCAATTACTTGCGATGACCAAGCAAGTAAATTCAATGACGCATCTTGCCGGCATCATCGCATTTGCAAGTCTGGATAAAGATTTATTCCTGCTCTTACATAGTGCAGAGGCGCGGGAAGTCTTCCGTCAGAAAATCATTGAGGTTTATTTTCCCGAACAGACAGAGTTGTTCCGTGCTGTAATTTCAGATAATCAGGAAATCAATACAATCGAAAATCTTTTACTCGAAAGCGCGGAAAACAAAAATACCGATATTTCAAAAAATATCACTGATACACCCAAGCGGAACATCGCCTTTCGTCGCGCGATAATCAGACTCTACAACTACACTTGTGCAGCTTGTAGATTAAGGATTATTACTTTGGACGGAGAAACCACCGTGGAAGCGGCGCACATTTTTCCGTTTGCCAAATCATTCGATGACAGTATCGGCAACGGACTTTCATTATGTCCGCTTCATCATTGGTCGTTTGATAAAGGTTTATTTACGATTGACGACAATTACAAAATCATTATCGGCACAAACTTTGAAGAAAGTGGAAACGAAGCGTTTTTACTTAATAATCTTCAAGCAAAAGAGATTTTGTTGCCTAAAGAAAAGCCGTTTAGTCCATCACTGACTATGATTCGTTGGCACCGGCAGAACACTTTCAATTTGTAATAAAATTTTATGCTTTTATATGAGTGTCTAAAGTTTTATACTGTATTTACCATAAGTTTCCAGAATTGATCCGCTAGCACAATAGGTAACAAGACTGCTAGGGAGTTCGTTTTTATTGAAGACGAAGAAGTTGTTACGGCTGTTGAAATTGAAGGAGTAAAACTTTATCCGGTCAGTAATTCGGTCTGGATATGGAAAGAAACTCAGATCTGAAATCGAAATCGGGTTGTTGCACGACCGAATGTC
>WUUC01012416.1_pt1 | contig 10868 bp, 9 predicted proteins | sample 6278441 | NCBI WGS metagenome assembly WUUC01 (sample SAMN13675441, study PRJNA597444) | soil metagenome | isolation source: soil | place: USA: Washington | collected 2017-10 | reverse complement strand
TTAGACGAGATGAGTGCGAGCATCAGGTGTTCAATAGCAATGAATTCGTCTTTAAACGACGACAGTTCCTTTTCCGCTCCCTGTAGAATGCTGTTCGTAGCGCCTGCAAGGTAAGGCTGCCCACCGGAAACAACGGGATATGAAGTCACCAGTTCCTCCAATTTTTGATTGAGGTGTGATGAATTAATATTGAGTTTCTTGAATATATAGTTGGGAACGTTCTCGTCAGTTTCCAGGATCGCCTTCAAAAGGTGGCCCGGTTCAATCGCCTGCTGATGGCGGTCAGATGCCAGCTGCGCAGCTTTCTGCAACGCTTCCTGTGACTTGATTGTAAACTTTTCGAAGTTCATTTTTTACTCACTTTTTTACTTCCCGATCAAATACCAATCCGGTTTCCTCCACGGTATTGTTACCGGTTGTTGTGGCGGAAACCCGACCTTAAAATCTTCATTTTCAGCCATTTTGACCGCGATTTTGCCACAACGTCACGCTCACAACAACTGAAGTGGGACTGGACCTGATTTTCGCGGACCGGCGGAATTCTCTCCGCTGCTGGCTTTGGCAGAGTGGTCTTATTTGCAGAATTTCATACGCAGCGTAATTCGTTAATAATGACAAAAAAACAAACCAGGAAAACAGTTCACCCTCAAAGAGAGATCCTGGTTGAAGTGGCCTGGGAAGTATGCAACCAGGTAGGTGGGATCTACACTGTAATTCGTTCCAAGGCGCCGGCTATCATGAAAACACATGAAGGGAACTACTGCATGATTGGCCCTTACGTTAATAAAAGTATTCATGCAGAACTGGAGCCGGTGGAGGATTCATCGGATATCTTTTCAATCGCGGCGTCAAACCTGCGACGCCGTGGGTATGACGTGCTTTCTGCAACATGGTTGATCACCGGCAAGCCACGCGTTATCCTTTTGAATCCTAATGTAGTGGAAGAGAAGGCGTTGAATGTTGTTAAATACCTGTTGTGGAAGAATCATGGTGTAAGTACGCCTGAGAGTCACAAGCTTGCCAACCAGGTCGTTGCTTTCGGATATCTCACCCGATTATTCTTCGATGAGTTAATAAAGTTGATCGATCCATCCGGGGACAAATTGATTGGCCATTTTCACGAGTGGATGGCTGGTTTGCCGATCCTCGACCTGAAGCGCGATGAGTTACCGGTGAAAACAGTTTTTACAACACATGCCACTCAATTGGGACGTCACCTGGCAATCAACTCTCCCTTATTTTATGCCCACCTGCCATTCTTCAAACGGGAAGAGGAAGCGAAGAGGTTCGGCGTTCAGACAGAAGAGTGTATTGAATTCAAATGTGCCCAGGCAGCGGATGTGTTCTCCACGGTCAGTGATGTTACTGCGCGCGAATGCAAGCATCTGCTAAAGCGGGATCCTGAAGCCGTGTTACCAAATGGATTGAATATTCAACGGTTCGAGGCCCTTCATGAATTTCAGAACCTCCATACAACGTACAAGGAATCCATTCACGAGTTTGTAATGGGTCATTTTTTTCATTCCTATCCGTTTGATCTTGACAAGACCATATACCTTTTTACTTCCGGCAGGTATGAATACAAAAACAAGGGATTTGATCTTACACTGGATGCGCTGGTGCATCTCAACGACCGGCTACGGAAGGAAAAAGCCGACCTGACGGTTGTCATGTTTTTCATCACACGGCGTGATTACCATAATATCAACCCCGAGGCACTTCATTACCGCGCGATGATGGAAGAGATACGGCAGGTATGCGATGCCATTCAGCGCCAGGCGGGAAAGAGATTATTTTATGAGTCGACGATAAGGCAGGATAACAGGCTGCCGGAACTCAGCAGCTTCGTTGATGAATACTGGAAGTTGAGATACAGGCGTACAATTCAATCATGGAAGAGTAATAAATTGCCACTCACGGTTACGCACAAACTTGTAGATGAGCAACAGGATGAGATACTCATGTTCCTTCAACGTAAAAACCTGTTGAATAAACCGGAGGACAAAGTGAAAGTTGTTTATCATCCGGACTTCATCAATTCCACTAACCCTCTCTTCGGACTGGACTACAGCCAGTTTGTTCGCGGTTGTCACCTCGGGGTATTTCCAAGTTATTACGAACCGTGGGGTTACACACCTCTCGAATGCATGGCAAGTGGTGTGCCAAGTGTTACAAGCGATCTCAGTGGTTTCGGTGACTATCTTTTGAAAAACTTCCCGGATCACAACAAGCATGGGATGTATGTTGTGGAACGCGGGAAGCGTACGTTTGATTTCAGCGCGCGTCAGCTCGCGAGCTTTATCTACCAGTTTTTACAACAATCGCGCCGGGAGCGGATCACGCAGCGCAACAATGTGGAGAACTACTCTTCTTCTTTTGATTGGGAAAACCTCGTGAGACATTATCACGAAGCCTATAGCCTCCTTTGATGATCAGAACTTGATGATCATGAAGATTACCGCAGGTAAGGTCGGTGTGAAAGATTTCATTTTGCTTGTTGTCGGGGTAACCGTTTGGCTGCCTGAAACCTTTCTTTCCTCGTTGATAAACTTTAGATAGTAGCTTCCTTCTGTACCCAGGATCATCCGATCAGAGAAAGCATAGTTGAGTGTCATTCTCGCACCTAACCCCACTTTGCCGGTATTTGTTTCGGTGGTTACATTAAAGCCACCCTGGCTGGTCGATGTGGTTTTGTTTACTTCGCTGTCGGCTACAATATCACCTCCAAAACTCGTGATCCATCGTTTTCCAATTTTTGCCTTGCGCTCCGGTCCCATCCGGAAATGGAAATCGTTGACGGTGGTGTTGAGTTGACTGATGGCATCGCCACTTTTTATCTGGTTGTATACATAACCAAATCCAGCACCGAATCCCCAGCCTGTGATAGTATTATTGACGGACCAGGTGATCACGTAAGGATTCGTAACCCCGCCGACCGCGCCGAAACTCAGTAATTGACGTATTAAAGGATTGATCTGAATACCAACGTAGTTGCTATTTTGTTTAGCCGGCGGCTCGTCGGTTTGTTGAGCAAAAGAAGAGATGGACAGAACGATCAGTCCCACTGCAAATACAAGCCGGCCTGATATGATCATTTGATCTTGAATGGATCAGAGAACCGTTGGTCTTTGATCATCTGCGTATCAGTGAGCGTATGCAGAAAGGCTACAATGGCTTGTTTCTCGAACGCGGAAATATCCATCGCTTTCGGATTGCCACTATCGCGCAAACGAGCATCGAGGTTTGGATGATTCTCCATGTTGCCGCTGTAGTGGTCCACTACTTCCTCAAGAGTCGCAAAACGTCCATCGTGCATGTACGGTGCTGTAAGCGCAACGTTGCGTAATGACGGGATCTTGAACTTACCGGCATCTGAAGGATTGCCAGTGGTTTCCATAAGACCGTTGTCGCTGTATTGTGCGTCAAGTCCTATGTTTGCGAAGCCGCCACCTTGCGTCAGGTACCCGTGTGGGGATTGCACCTGATGGCAACTGTTACATTCATACTTGGTTTCAAATAAACCTTCGCCAATCGACTCCAGGTGCGAGAGTGGCGCGCCACCTTTTTTTGCATTGTCGAAATTGCTGCCATTTGATTCAATCGATGCCATGAACCATTGCAAAGCGTTCCCGATCTTTTGCGGCGTTACTTCCGGAGAACCCCATGCGTTCTTGAACAATGTTTGATAATACGGGATTGCCTCAAGTTTTTTGGACAGCTCATCAAGATTGGTGACGCCCATTTCAATATGATTCACGATGGGACGCAATGCCATCTTACTCAATTCATGTTCACGTCCATCCCAGAAAAGTGTTCCAACAGAAGGATTGAAGAATGAGGACGCCGGGTTATTGAATGTTTGTGAGGGAAGATCAGTACGTACAAAGTTTGGATCTGAAGACATTAGTCCAAAAAAGCCAGGAGTCAGATTCTGGATCGGCATGCTGTTCCGGGTCGTCAGCCGGTTCTCAAATCCTGAACTGAACTTCACGTTGTCTGCAAATGCCAGGGCTTGTTTGTGGCATGACGCACAAGAGATACTATTATTGACGGAGAGTTGGCGGTCATAAAACAACACCCTGCCCAGCGTAGGGATATGATCGCCTGCAGCAGTGTTGGGTGAATATGTGTACGGTGTGGCCGGAAGGTCCAGGTAAACTTCCCGGGTCTCGACAAGTGCTGTTTCGCATTGGAAAAGCAAGACAGCCGCGGGCAACACCCCCAGCAGTCCCCGAAATTTATTGATTTTCATGTGTCGTCAGTGGATTAATAAATATAGCCAAAAATCGACGTGCTACCTCGCAACGTACCCTATCAAGTGACAGACACGCAATCGCGCCTCCGGGTTGGAAGCTGTTAGTTTTTATTATCTCCGGGGGTGATCATTATCAAACAGGGTGATGCGCTATCGTTCAACGATTGCTGCCACGCCCATACCGCCTGCGGTGCAGACAGAAATCAGCCCGCGGCCTTTTCCTTTTCGCGCGAGCATTTTTGCGAGGGCACTTGTTATGCGCGCGCCCGTTGCTCCAAACGGATGCCCGACAGCTACGCTACCGCCCTTCACATTCATTTTTGTTCTGTCTATAGCACCCATTGCAGCATTTAACCCCAGTTCCTTTTTGCAATAGTCTTCACTTTCCCACGCTTTGAGGGTGCACAATACCTGTCCCGCAAACGCTTCATGAATTTCATAGAAGTCGAAATCCTGTAGGGTGAGATTGTTTCTTTTCAACAGACGCGCAACGGCAAGCGTCGGAGCCATCAATAAACCAGCACCATGCACGTGGTCAACAGCTGCTGCTTCACAATCAACAAACCACGCTTGTATATCGAGGTTGTTCTGGCGTGCAAAATCTTCGGATGCCAGCAGCACTGAAGCGGCGCCATCTGTAAATATGGTACTGTTGCCGGCGGTCAATGTCCCCTGGCCACTTTTATCAAATGCTGGCTTCAGTTTGTTCAACTTTTCTTTGGTGGTGTCGGCGCGAACAATGGTATCTTTCTTTACTCCTTTGAATGTACCGATCAGGTCTTCATAGAATCCTTGCTGGTAAGCATTGGCAGCATTCATATGGCTGATGTATGCCAACTCGTCCTGTGCTTCACGCGAAATCGCCCACTGTTTCACCATCATCTCTGTGTGCTCACCCATGGTTTTACCAGTCCGTGGTTCTCGAATGCCGGGAATGATCGGCTTCAGGTCGGAAGGCCTGAGGCGAAAGATCTTACTTAATCGTTCGCCAAAAGTTTTTGCGTTGTTGATGTCCACAAGTTTCCAGGCAAGTGCCTTTTTGCCCATTACCGGAAGATCGCTGTTGGTATCGCTTCCACCGGCGATACCTGATTCGATTTGCCCGGTAGCGATCTTCATCGAGATCAGATTCACTGCTTCGAGGCTTAAACCGCAGGCCCGTTGAAGGTTGAACGCAGGCGTTCGCGGATCCAGGTCAGTCCCGAGCACTACTTCTCTTGCGATATTCCAGTCGGAAGTATAGGTGAGGATAGCTCCAAGAGCAACGTCGCCCAGCAACTTTCCATTCATTTTATATTTCGATACTGTTGCCTGAACTGTTGCAGTAAGCATCTCCTGGTTGGAGGTGCGACTGTATTCTTTAAAAGATTTGACAAACGGAATCCGGACGCCTCCGATAATGGCAACTTTACGCAGGGGTTTCATAAGAGCGAGAGTTTTAATGCCATCCTAACAAAAACAAATATCAGTTGATCCGAAGCATAGGAAATAGCCGGCGGATATCTTCTTCTTTTGGTTGATTTCCATACTCGCATATCTCGAATGCTTCTGCGTGTTTGATCTGCGCCGCTTTATCTTTTCCATACCACCGTTCAAGCGACTGCCGTACTTCGGGAGTAACGCGGATGGTGCGATTTGTAGCCAGCCACTTTTCACGCTCACCGGCGTTCTTCGGAACCTGCTCGGCATAACCCCCGATCCACGGGAGCCATTCATAAAACTGTGAAACGTGGGCGTCGAGTGCATGAATTTTCTGATCGAACACAGATGAAATATCAATTGCTACGTCAGGACGAAATGTATTTGGCCGTTGAAAGAAATCCTGGAAATAAAGGAACACCGGGTTCTTTCGCAATGGAGGAGTTTCGGCAGCGATGTTGGGTACGGCAACCATGTATGCGGCATCCTGCACAAGCACACCGGTGTACCGATGATCTGGGTGATAGTCATTGGGCCTCGGCGCCATCACGATGTCAGCGTTCCATTCACGGATCTTACGAATGATCTGAAGCCTGACATCGAGGCTCGGAACCAACTCGCCATCGTGGTTGTCGAGCACATCGTAGGTTACACCGAAACGCTTGCCGGCTTCCTGTGCTTCGGCATAGCGACGTTTGGCCAGCATACCACCACCTTCCGACTGGTGGCCAGCATCGCCGTTGGTAACTGAAACAAATTTCACGGCATAGCCTAGTTTTGCAAACAAGATCGCCGTTCCGCCACCATCCTGATCGCAATCATCTGGGTGGGCACCGATCATGATCACGCGGAGAGCGCTGTTGCCGGTCTGGGCATGCAGCGACCACGGGATCGTCACTGCCAAAAGCACGTAAATAATATGCCTCATGGAATTTGAATTATAGGATAACGCGTTGTTTAAGTTATGGTTTTAGTTGAGCATTACGAAGCCTTCGCCATCTCCCATCCTATAATACTTTTCTTGCGAACGGAATCCCAGCGATACTCCCCGGGAATACCATCTTTGCGGATCACACGATGACATGGAATCAGATACCCGACATGGTTGGCACCTATGGCAGAACCAACTGCCTGCAAGGCTTTGGGATTGCCGATGGCCGAAGCGATCTGCTGGTAGGTCGTTAAACTTCCCAACGGCAATCTCAATAAGGCCTCCCAAACCTTTACCTGGAAGTTGGTTCCTTTTACAAGCACATGAAGTTTAGGAAGAATAGAATGCTTACGATCATTGAAAATATTGGCGATGACCGGGGCCGTTGAATTTTGGTCCTGCTGGAATATCGAGTTGAACCAATGCGTCTTCATTTTTTCCAGTTCCACTTTCTGATCACCAGAAGACAGGAACGATAACCAGCAGATACCACGGTCGGTGATGCCAACGAGTGCTTGCCCGAATGGCGTTTCATGAAATCCATATCTGATGTTGATGCCGGCACCGTGTAGTTTAAATTCCTGCGGGGTCACTGCTTCAAGGGTAGTAAACAAGTCATATACCCGCGACTGGGCTGAAAGACCTGCACTCTCGGCAACCTCTGTGAGATTGCGGCTTGCATCCAGTTTCGACTTGAGGAAATCCACGGTCAGATACTGTAAAAAACGCTTGGGACTGATCCCCGCCCACTCCGTAAATATCCGCTGAAAGTGAAATGGAGACAGGTGAACTTTGTCGGCAATTTCGTCAAGTTCCGGTTGGCGTTGAAAGTTGGCCTCGAGGAAGCGGATAGCTTCCTCAATCCGCTGGTAATTGATGTGGTCTGTGCTCAAAGTCATAAAATTATCTTTTTTTGTTGACTCAAAGTTGGCCGGAGAGCGCTGGCGTTTCAACCCGATTCTTGCCAACTTAAGGCCAAGAAATCCAGCCATGAAACCACTTTTCACCCTAACGCTGCTGTTGTGTACGATAGCGGCAGGTGCACAAAATTTTGATACGGTTAAGATCAGAGCCTTGAAGCTCACCGACCAGATATACATGCTGAAGGGATCAGGTGGAAACATTGGACTTATGACGGGGCCGGAGGGACTTGTAATGATCGACGATCAGTTTGCACCGCTGTCGAAGAAGATCCGCGATGCCGTTCGTGCAATCAACCAGGATTCGATCAGGTTTTTGATCAACACACACCTCCATGGTGATCATACTGGTGGCAATGAGAATTTTAAGCGCATGGGGGTTACCATTGCCGCCCACGACAATGTGCGGGATAGAATGAGCAAAGAACAGTTTAATGCCAGGGCCAACCGCTCATTTCCTCCACGCGATAAAGATGCATGGCCAGTGCTCACCTTTCCGGGCCAGATGACGATCCATCTCAATGGTGATGATATTATGATGAGTCATTTCAGCAATGGTCACACGGATGGTGATATTATTATCCAGTTCAAGTCGGCGAATATCTTCCACACCGGCGATTCTTTCGTCCGTACCAGCTATCCTTTTATCGATGCCTCGAGTGGGGGTGCGATCAATGGCTATATTACCAACCTCGATAAGATCCTGGAGATGACGAATGATCAATCAAGAATTATTCCGGGTCACGGTGACCTTGCGACCAAAAAAGATGTTCAGGGTGTTCGCGACATGGTAGTTGATATTCGCGACCAGGTGTCCAAAGCTTTGAAGAGTGGGAAAAAGCTCGAAGACATTCCTGCTATGAATATTACAGCCAGGTATGATGAGAAGTGGGGGCAGGGATTCATGAAGGGGAAAGACTTTGTAATTGCAGTCGCGCAAAGTCTGGAGGCAGAACGAATGAAAAAGTAATTACAAACTTTTCCAGAGATATAAGGTGGCATAGGCTTCCCAGCCTTTGTACTTTTTAAAAATGCGCCTGATCTTTTCAAGATCAGGCTTCTCTTTTAGCTTGAGTTGGTTGCGAATAGCGTTGTGTACTCCAGCGTCTTCAAGTGGAAACGCGTCGGGATGCCGGAATGATTTCATCAAAGCGTAGTTGGCAGTCCAATTCCCGATACCTTTGATCTTCATTAACTCTGCTTTCGCTTCTGTAAGTGGAAGTTGCCGCAACTTTTCTGGTACGATCAATCCTGAAACAAACGCTTCAGCAATGTTGATGGTATAATTACTCTTCTGCCGCGAGAACTGGAGTTTCAGAAGGTCGTCCGGATTGATCAAACGAACGCTCGCCGCTTCCGGAAACAGATGATATGAAGTTCCCTCAAAATCGATCCGGCTTCCATAGGATTCAACGAATCTTTGTTTTAAAGTGTAGGCAAATGCCAGGTTAATTTGTTGCCCAAGCACCGCCCACGTCAAAGACTCATACAGATCTGGTTGCCCTACAATTCGGTACCCATAGTATTTTTTCACCAGCGATTTCAACAGATGGTCCTTTGCCGCGAAACGATAAAATGGTTTCAGGTCCGTCTGGAGGTCCAACCATTCGGCGATATATTGCTTAACATATGCTTTTGCTTCGGCCGATGGATCACCGTGCAGAAAAGTGGCAACCAATTGTCGCTTACCCATGGTGACCTTAAAAAGAACGGACTCGTTCCCAAATTTCAATAGTTTCGTGACCTGCTCATGATCTGCCCGGTGGAGGAGTTCGCGCGGCGACCGGGTAAGGAATGATAATGTATGTTCAAAACTGAATTCGTCGGGAACCGGGATGAGGATCTTGGACATAAGGCAAAGTAATCGACGTTTGCAGTTCTTACCTATGATTTCCTGCTGTTCTCATGCATTTTTTGCATGGACGGTATCCATTTTCTCTTGCTTCTATTTCATCTCTGAAAAATACCCTTGTAATGATCTTCATTCTCATTCCTGACCGGCATCTCAGATTGCCATAGATCTTCAGTTTATTGTTGCCAGCAAGCATTAGTTTTCCGCTTCGGATCATCGATCGTAAAACTGCTTCCGATAGTGTTGAATGGGCGATCATGTAGCATCATGAAAAATGATGCCAAGCGCATAACGCGTCCCGTCCGTAACCTCACTGATCCCGTGTTTCATCTTAACCCTGTACGATCCTCTTTTTCCCGTTACAGGTCGGAAGTTGGTGGTAAAAATAATGCCTTCGCCCAGAGCTGGTGAAATAACGGTTGCTTTCGACTGCGCCCGCGGCAGTTGTTCGGTTAAAACAAATTCGCCACCACAATGTTCGGTGCCCTCGTGCGTAAGTACGATGACCAATTGAAAAGGAAAGTAAATCTCTCCATAAAGATCCTGGTGCAGCGTATTGAATCCACCGGTTCCGTATCGCAGAATAAGTGGAGTCGGTCGGGTCTGACCTGCCAGATGGCACGTCTCAATAAACGTTGCGTGCCGGGCAGGAAACCGCAACGGCATTGCCAGCTGACTGAACCACGAATTAGCCAGAACGGAAAGGGCTGGATAGAAGTTATCGCGAAGTTGATGCGCAATCGACGGGAGGGGATAATTGAAATACTTATACTCGCCGGAACCAAACCTATACCGTTCCATAGAGATCACACTCCTGTAGCGCGACGGATCATCGTATTGTTGGATCAGGGTTTTGCATTCATCATCGGAAAGCAGTCCTGGAACACGCGCGTATCCTTTGTTATTGATGGACTGAAGTAGCGTTGTCCATTCGGATTGTTGAATCACCTTCATATCGCGAAGATGAAAGGTTAGACGAGTATACTCAACCTGATTCTTGCGGAACGGTTATGTGAGACCGGGAACGTTGATGGTGAACTCACGATCCAGAACGGTGATCACATCGCTTGAATCGCCGAGTACTTCATCAATTAACCCATACGCTTTTGCCTCCGGCGCCGTGAGGTACCTGTCGCGAAGAAAAAATTCTTCGATTTCCTGCCAGCTATGACCTGAGTTTTTTCCCATCAGGTGAAATAGTTGCGCCTGCACACGTTCCTGTTCACGTGTGGCAATACGCACATCTTCTGTATAACCCTGCGCGCCGCCGCCTGTTGGATGCATATGAATGGTAGCATGAGGTAACGCGTATCGACGGCCCTTCTCACCGGACGTAAGCAACGCTGTGCCCATACTGGCCGATACACCAACAGCTACGGTCGACACCGGTGCCTTGATCATCTTCATCGCATCGTATATCGCCAGCCCTGCATACACATTTCCACCGGGACTATTAATATATAAACTTATAGGTTGTTTCTGATCGAGGCT
>WUUC01188006.1_pt1 | contig 10871 bp, 6 predicted proteins | sample 6278441 | NCBI WGS metagenome assembly WUUC01 (sample SAMN13675441, study PRJNA597444) | soil metagenome | isolation source: soil | place: USA: Washington | collected 2017-10 | reverse complement strand
GCGGGCGGTACCGTTCGCCCCATTCGTGAACGCCGCTCACCAGTCCCAGGAGGATCTGGCCGGTGTTGAAGACAGTGGGAACGACGGGCGTCGCGCCGATCATGCCGGCTTGGAAGCCACCGTCTGGATGCTGGATGGAGACGAGCCAGTCGAGCATCGTCCGGGCTCGCTCCTGAAGACCGGCGTCGCCGCGATCCTCGGCGCAGCGCAGCACCGTCGGCACGATGTAGCCCGTGGTCTCGGGATACGACGCGCCCCACCCGTCCAGCAGACTAAAATGACGCGCGACGCCGCCGTCGCGAGAACGGGAGCAGTCCTGGGCCCGGCATAGCCACGTCACGGCGCTGTCGACGGCCGGGCCGATTCCAGGGTCGGCAGGCGGCGTACGTCGCAGGTCGGCCCACTGCTCCGCTCGGGCTCTCAGAGGTACACACAACTCGGAGCGAAGCGCGCGGGCCGTTTGCACAACATTCCGAAGCATGGAAACTGACCTCGGCTCGACGACGATCACCTCAACGTGCGGTAGGCTGACGCCCCTGCTCCGACGCGTATCGCGATACCAGCCTAGCGCCCGTTTCCGAACCCCCGCTAGGTGGTGGGGGCCAGTCTCGGCGAGAGCTTCGACGGTCACATGCAGCGCCGCGTGGCGCGTAACGGGGCCGCGTTGACGTCGGACCGGCCGCGCCGGTGCGCTCTCTGCCGGCCCGCGTGTGTGCGCGTGGCGCGCGTGGGCGACAACGCTGTGTTGCACTCGCGCAACACATTGAAGCCTGGCTCCGTCCTCACAGCTAGCTCACTCGCACGGATAGTTCGTCGCACGCCACTTAGCGGCACAAAGTTAGGCGTTCAGGATTTATGCCACCTGCGTGACGCGAGCTTCGCTTCGAGCTACGCGCGTGTCTTACGGCGCCAATCTTGCGACTTTCGCGATCGCGTCTTGTAAGTGCTCGACGCATCGCGGTAGCAGCGGCGGTGTTCGGCCGACACTCGGATTCGCAATCGACCCTTCAGTCACGGTAGCTCAGCAGCGATGACAGGAAGCCTGATCCGCCGGGGTCCTCCCGCCGGCGGCTCGGTCGCGCAGCGCGGTGCGGGGCCGCCTCAGCCACGGTGGGAAGGAACGGCCGAGCACAATGGGGCCGCGGCTCAGTCGTCGCGCGAGCGTTACCTCGCCGCGCTCCGTCGTTACAAGTGGATGATGGCAGCTGTTATCGTGCTCGGGACAGCGCTCGGAGTCGCGTTCACGCGAATGCTGAGCCCCGAGTACGAGGTCCACGCTACGATATGGATCTCCGCCGAGACGCCTCAGGGGGACGAACAGCGCTCAGGTCCCATTCGCGCCGCTGAACTCCTGCACGAAGCCTCCTGGCCAGAGCTCCTGACCAGCTTCGCGATTCTGGAAAAGGTTGCTCGTCAGACGAGGTTGTACCTGTCCCCGAAATCGGCGCGCGACGCCGGCGTGTTCGCCGGTTTCGCCACGGCCGATCGTTTTCGGCCTGGGAGCTACAAGCTGCGCATCGATGAACCCGGCCGACATTACGAGCTGACGACGGCCAACGGACTTCGGCTCGAAACCGGTGCCGTCGGCGATTCGATCGGCAGACGATTGGGCTTTCGCTGGGCCCCCTTACCTGCAGCAGTTGGCCGCAAGCGCACGATCGAGTTCGCTCTCGTGACGGCGCGTGAAGCGGCGCTCGCGCTCCGCCGGGGGCTCGCCGTGTCCTTGCCGCAGGGAACAAACCTGATCAGTCTGAGCCTGATGGGTCCCGACCCACAGCGGATCACGACAGTCTTGAGCGCCGTCGTTCAGGAGTTCGTGTCAGTCGCGGCCGACCTCAAGCGACGCAACCTTGTCGAGATCAGCAAGGTCCTGAGGGAACAACTCGGCTACGCCGAACGGGAGCTACGCGACGCGGAGAGTTCGCTCGAACGATTTCGGTCCGCCACAATTACGCTTCCAACGGAGTCGACGGCGCCCGGCGCTGGCGGCGCGGATCCAGTCCTCGGCAGCTACTTCAGCCGCAAGGTCGACTACGAGAACGCGCGAAGCGACCGCGAGGCGCTCGAGCAGACTCTCGCCGCTGTGCAACAGGGAACGCTCGACGCAACCGCGCTCCGCGGTGCCCCCGGCGTCGAGGCCGCGCCGGAGCTGCGTGCCGCGCTCACCGAATACTCAGAGACCGAGGCGGCGTTGCGAGCGGCGCGGCGCACCTATACCGACGACCACAGGCGAGTTGTAGAGCTCCAGCAGCAGCTCGACGAGCTCAAGACGCGACGACTTCCTGGGTTGACGACCGCTCTCATCGCGCAGCTCCGACGGCGCGAGACCGATCTCGCGGGGCGGCTGCAGAACAGCGCTGCCGAAATACGCGGGATCCCGACGCGTACCGCCGAGGGAAAGCGCTTGTCGCGCAACGTGGAAGCGCGCGAGAATCTGTTCCGAACGCTCAAGAGCAGACAGGAGGAGGCGACGCTTGCGGCTGCCAGCACGATGCCCGACGTCAGCGTGCTTGACGCACCGGCCGTCCCTCAGCTCCCGCGCCGCAATCGTGCACGGTTCATCATCTTCATGGCGGCGATCGCGAGCGTCGCGGCCGCCGTCGGCCTCGCGCTCCTGTTGGACCGCTTTGACACCCGTGTCCGGACGCCCGAACAGGTCGCGGGCGAACTCGGAGTCGATGTCGTCGCTGTCGTGCCCGCGATCATGCAGCTCGTCCCCGAGCTTCGCGATCCCGAGGAGACTGCCCAGGTGCTTGAAGCATTCCGCTCGATCCGTCTCAACCTCTCGAACGCGTTCGACGATCCAGATCGCGTGATGCTGACAGTTTCGAGCCCGAGCAGCGGCGACGGGAAGTCGCTCGTCTCCTTGAATCTCAGCTTGTCATTCGCAGAGGCTGGGTACCGCACGGTGCTCGTCGACGGCGACACCCGGCGGGGACAGCTCCATGTTCGGCTGGGTGTCGATCCTCGTCCTGGTCTTCTCGACTACCTGGCCGGTCAGGCCTCACTTGACGCGGTGCTCCGGCGTTCAACGGGTGAGAAGATCGCATTAATTCCCCGCGGTACGCCGCAGTCGAACGGACCGGCGCTGTTGATGACGCCCGCGTTAACCGCGCTGTTGGCGGAACTGAAACAGCGCTTCGACGCCATCATCGTGGACACTCCGCCCCTCGGTGCTGCCGTGGACCCCTTCGTACTCGGCTCGGCGACGGGCAACATGTTGCTGGTCTTGCGCGCCGACCGGACGGATCGCAATCTCGCCGGTGCGAAACTTAAGCTGGTCAACCGATTGCCGATCCGCGTGCTCGGCACGGTGCTGAACGCGATGAGCGCGGGCGACGGATCTCGTTATTACGCGTATTACTACAACGACGGGCGCGCCCCAGGGCTCGAGATGCCGCAACTCGAGCAGCAGGTAGCGGAACTCGCTCGGCGGGCCCGTGCGGCACCGCTCGAAGAGTCGTGACGTTGGATGCAAGCGATTCGAGCGTTGTACCTGGTGACGGGAGCACTCGCGCTCGGCGGCGTCGGCGGCGGGGCGCAAGCGCCGAGCGCCGGCGACGTGGGCCGGCCTGGCGCCTCACGCAGCGAGTTGGAGCGTCTAGCCGCTCGCGCGGGGGAGGCGGCGTCTGCCGACAGCGCAAAGGCTGCGGCGACCGAGCCACGCCGGCATGACGCTGCAGCGTTACGCCAGCGGCTGCGGGAGGGCGACTTCCGCCCCGGCGATCACATCGTTCTTACGGTACGAGCCGATTCCGCGCTGACCGATACGTTCGTCGTACGCGGTGGTGGGCCGGGCGGTCCTGCTCTGGCGCTGCCCAACCTTCCCGAGACTCCACTGCGTGGCGTGCTGCGCTCAGAACTGCAATCACACCTCGTCGCGCACCTTGGACGGTTCCTAAAGGACACGGTGATGCGAGTAGCTGTGCTGGTCCCGATCGGCGTACTCGGTGAGCTCGCGCGTCCTGGATACTATCACGTGCCCATTGACCTGCCATTGACCGAGATCATCATGGCTGCGGGCGGACCGACCCCGAACGCCGATTTGACACGGATCACGGTGAGGCGTGGTTCACGAGCGGTCATCTCGCGCGCCGCCGTACGCTCGGCGATGGCCAGTGGTCTGACGCTCGATGAGCTCGGACTCGCGCCAGGTGACGAGGTGCTTGTAGGCGGCCGCCGGGAGCGCAGGTGGACGACTGTGCTGTCGAGCGTCTCAGTGGTAACGAGTCTCGTGTTAGGCTTGTTCGCCAGCGGTGTGCTGGGGGGACGGTGAGGGGGCACCGTCTGAGCGCGCGATGGAAGCGCGACTGAAATCGGCCGGGCCGCAGCCGTACTTCGGGGCGTCCGAAACGCCCGCCACAGGTACGCGGCGCTTGCTGCTCATCACCTTGGCGTTCCCGCCGGACCAAAGTATCGGCTCTTTACGGTGGCAGAAGTTGTCCGCGTACGCCGCGGAACGAGGATGGCAACTCGACGTTGTGACGGTCGACCCCTCGTACCTCGAGTCTGCGGATCCGAGCCGCCTGACGGAGCTCCCACCACACATTCGGGTCTATGGCATTCGCGTGGCCGCGCCGTGGATCGAGCGTGTGGGGCTTGCAGTGTGGAAGGCGTACCGGCGATTTCGACCGCGTCGCACGAACCGCACGTCGAGAGACGGCCCCACCGTCCGCAAGACGGACATCGGCACGCCGGAATCGGTCCGCTCTGCTGAGATCCGGTGGACTTGGCAGCCGCGCCAGCTCATCCGTGCGTACCATGGATGGCTGGAATACGTCCGACTCGGACGATGGGCGCGCGACGCCGCGACGCTCGCGCTGCGTCTGATCGAACCCGGAATTCACGAGGCCGTGATCACGTCCGGGCCTCCCCACATGGCGCACGACGCAGGGCGTCTCGTGTCACGTGCCTCCGGACTCCCCTTTATCATGGACCTCCGGGATCCGTGGAGCCTCGTGCAGAGGATTCCCGAGTCCGCAGCGAGTCCTGTCTGGCTCCGCTTAGCGGAGCGGCACGAACGGCGCGCAATCGGACAAGCGGCGCTCGTCGTGACGAATACCGAACCGTGCCGCGTGGTCATGTGCAAGCTCTATCCCGAAGCACGAGACCGAATAATTACCGTCATGAACGGCTGCGACACAGATCCCCTGCCGCCGTCGCGCCACGGCCATCGCTTCACGATCGGCTACGCGGGCGGTATCTACTTCGGCCGCGATCCTCGTGTGCTGTTCCAGGCGGCCGCGCGACTGATCGGCGAGTTCGCGCTCGGGCCGGCGGATTTTGGGCTTGAGTTCCTCGGCCACGTGGAGCAATACGGCTCGACGCTCGTCAGTGATATCGCGCGCGAGGAAGGGGTGGAGCGCTTCGTCACGCTAGAGCCGACGCGGCCCCGCCGGGAGGCCCTGGAGTTCCTCGCCCGGGCCACGATGCTCGTTGCCCTCCCTCAGGACGCTGACCTGGCGATTCCGGCCAAGATCTTCGAGTACGCCCGGTTCGACGCCTGGATTCTTGCGCTGGCCACGCACGACAGTGCTACGGGCCTCCTGCTTCGCGACTCCGGCGCTGACATCGTCGCGCCGGACGACTTGGAGGGGCTGGTCAGGGTGCTTCGTGAGCGATTCCTACAGTACCGGCAGGGTATCAGGCCACAACGGATTGCGCGCGACGGCCGCTTCAGCCGGCGCGCGCAAGCGCAACGGCTCCTGGACGCGATCGCGGCCTGCACGAATGGATCTCGTTCGGCGGCGAACCTCAGGTCAAAGCGGCCGGCGTAGGGCACTCATGCTCACGCCGACGGGAAGCGAAACGGCTCTGGCCCGACATAGCAGGCATGACCGCGGCCGAATCCGCGTGGCCCACTGCATCGACAACCTCGGTGTTGGGGGGACGGAGCTGAATGCCGTGCGAACGATCGAACGGCTGGACCGCTCGCGGTTCGATGTGTCGGTCATCAGCCTGCGAGCGGGCGGACCGTTGGCGGCGCGGTACGCGGCCGCCGGCGTACAAGTGGTGACGCTCCCGATCCCGAACCTTTACGGCGTGACCGCCGTGCGGCAGGGCGTTCGGCTCACCCGCCTCTTCGCGGAGATGGGTGTCCAGGTCGTGCATAGTCACGACATGCACAACAACGTCTTCGCGACGATCTGCGCCCGGGCAGCCGGAGTGCCGGCGATCATTGCCAGCCGCCGGTGGTGGCGTTCGCTGAACGCGCGGCGCTACCGGGTTGCCAACACCCTCGCCTTCCGTTTGGCGCATTGCGTCGTCGCGAATAGTCCGGCGGTGGCATCGTCGCTACGAAGCGAGGACGGTGTTCGGCCTGAGCGAATCGCAGTAGTACCGAATTTCGTCGACGACGCCGCTTTCGACCCACTTCCGCCCGAAGAGCGAGCCGCCAGGCTCCACGAGCTACACGTCCCGAAGGATGCTCTCGTTGTCGGGGTCGTGGCCAATCTGTCTCCCGTCAAGGATCATGGGACGCTCTTGCGAGCCGTGGCGCATCTCGCACCGCGCTGGCCTGATCTCCACGCCGTCCTCGCCGGTGACGGCGAGTGCCGGCCCGCGCTGGAGTCACTTACCCGCACACTCGGTCTCGAGGCTCGCGTGCATTTCGCGGGACTGCAGCCCAACCAGCCGAATCTGCACCGCCTGTTCGACGTCTCGGTACTCTGTTCAGTGAGCGAAGGCTTCCCTAACTCGATCGTGGAAGCCATGGCGGCGGCGAGGCCGGTCGTGGCCACTGACGTGGGCGGGGTCAGTGATGCCGTAAGCGACGGCGAGACCGGACGCCTCGTCCCGCCGTCCAACCCGCGGCGCCTCGCGGCGGCAATCGAGGAGCTCCTACTCGATCCCGGACGCAGGCACGCGCTGGGAGCCGCGGCGCGCGACCGCGCACGGACGCGCTACCATGCAGGTGCAGTTGTCGCATCACTCGAGCAGTTGTACGACACGTTGCTGTGTGCGGCGGCCGCGACATGAGTGCGCCCACGTTATCGCTGCCCGGGAGAGACGCGGACCGGCCGCGGCTCGACTCTTCAGCAGCGGTCGACGCGGAGAACTGGCCGCCTAGCGGCGCGCCGTGGCGCGGGGTCCAGTGGTCGCTGACCTATGTGGCGCTCCTGTGGTACGTGGCCGTGATCACGACCTACCACCTGCCGGGAGCAAACATCGCGATGGCGGTCGCGCTGGTAAGCATGTTCGCGAGCCGCCGCCCGCTACGATTCCCGGCGTTCCTCGGCTGGCTGGCAGCGTTCATCGTCTGGGCCGCAATCGCCTATCCTTTCACTCGCTACCCCGAGCAGGTGCAGGAGAGTGTGACGCGCCTCGCGAAGGTGTGGCTCATCGTGCTCGTGGCGGCCAACGCGCTACGGACTCGGGCCGAGATCCGCTTCTTCGTCGTCTTTTTCGTGGCGTGTTTCGCGCTCTTCCCGTTGCGCGGGGCGCTCGTCAATTACTACTTCGCGGGCTATGCGCTGGCCGGTCGGGCGCTGTGGAATTTCATCTACGCCAATCCCAATGACCTGGCCGCGTTCGCGCTCCTTCAGCTCTCGATGGTGGTGGGTCTTCCCGTGACAGAGCGGCCAAAGAGCTGGATATGGTTGGCGTCGCTCCCCGGCATCGTGCTGCTGCCGCTCCTCATCCTCATGACCCAGTCCCGGGCAGGATTCATCGCGCTGGCCATCCTCGGTATTCTCCTGCTCGCGAGCCGGCGACGGCGGCCCGCGATAGTGCTCACGGCGATCGCCCTCGCGGCCGGCGTCGTGGCGATCGCCCCGTCCGGAGTGTGGACGCGCGTTGGCGGATTATCGAAGGCCACGAACACCGCAGCGCTCGCGGAGGTTGACTCCGTGGGGTCCGCCAAGCAGCGCTACGAAATTTGGAAGGTCGCGGTCAAGATCATCGGCGACCACCCCGCCACTGGCGTGGGACTGGGCGGGTACCAGCTCGCCCACAGGTCGTACGCGCTCGATGAAGAGTTCGACCGCACTGCGCGTGGGCTACAGAGTACGCACAGTACGCCGCTTAATGTGCTCGCGGAGACTGGCGTGCCAGGACTATTGCTGTTCCTCGCGCTGCTGCTCAGCGTCGTCCGGTGGGCGGAGCGAATCCGCAAAGGGTGCCGTGAGAGCCTGCCGCGCGCGTCGCTACAGCTCTTGTATCTCGAGCTCGGTCTCCTGGCGTTTCTCGTGGTGGGGATCTTCGGATCCCTCGCCTACCTATCGTTCCTCTACATCCACCTCGTGCTCATCTGGGCGCTGGCCAATGTGTGTCGGCGCGAGGCACTCGCAGTCAATCGGCGACCGCACCCAGCCAGCCCAGAGGATACACGATCGGACGACATGCTGCGCGCGAAGCGAGTATCTGGCCAGCAGGCCCGGAGCCGAGATCGCCGACGAGTTGAACCGCGCTCTCCATGAATGGCGCCAGTGGCCATCGAAAACGACTGAGCGCCTCCCGAGCGATCGGGATGCGGTGCGGGTCGTAACCGAGCAGCTGTGCCGCGACCCAGTCCACGGCGGCGCTCGAGCTTCCGGCGAGCAGGAGCGACAGCTCGAGCGGCTGCGGTGAGAGCGGACCGTCCCCCTGACCGGCCACGATTGCGTCCACGACGTTCAGCACTGCGCGCTGCGGGGCATCCGCGAGCGTTCCATCGCAACGACCGTAGAGGAGAATGCGATTGAGGTCGAGGCAGGTTCTCCAAATTGTATCGTTTCCGGACCAGGACCCCTCCACGCCTAGACGATCGCCCGTCATGCGTGAAACGCGCGCAAGAATTCTCGTGCCCGCACTCCATGCCTTGCGCGTCGCACGTGACGTGGAACGATTCAACTGGTCGTACGCAAACTCCAAGGCCCGCTTGACCGGGCTCGCCCCGGGGTAGCAGTCGCCGCCGGCTCTCGACCCGCCGACACGATGATGGGGCAGGTATTCCTTGTTGCCATTGATGCCGATCAGATTCTTGAGCGCGCACGTCAGCCCGGCCTTCTTGTGCGTCTTCAGCTTGGGGAGGTTCACAATCATGTCCGACTCGATTACGTCCCGAGCCACGAGGTACTGATGGCGCCCCGGGCCGTGGGTTCGCACCATCTGCGTGGGGTCGTACTGCGTCACGCGGAACGAACCGCTACCGTCGCTGATCGGCTCCAGCAAGCTCTCCGCACCCAGGTCGAATAGGACGAAGCGATCCAAGGGAATCTGGTCTTCGACCGCCTCGCGTACCTCGTTTCGAACGACACACTTCGTCCGACGAAAATCGCGAATCCCGCCGAACCTCGGCTCTGTCGCTATCAGGCGCTCACTCCAGGTGGCGAGCTCCGTCAGCGCCAACAACCGGTCGAAGTCACAGCTCTGGATCGGTGCGTCGCCGACTATGACCGACGAGGGGTCGGCGCGAAGAAGGCCGTCGACGACAGCACGGACGACCGAGGCGTGCGTGAGCAGCGGCTCCGTGCCCCACGGCCCCTGGTTCTCGTGAAGGACCCAGTTTGGTTTCACGAGCACCTTCGCCCCGCGCGGCATGACAGCCCCGAAAGGCCCTCGGCCGACGCGTCCCCACCCCAGCAGGTCTGCTAGACGGTCCAACGCTGCGACCAATTCACTCGCCGTGTCCGCCCGCGGATACGACGCCGAGGGCATGACCACCGTGGCCACATGCGGATCGGACCAGAGTTCCGCCGCGACGTTCAAGGTGCATTCTCGCGGAAGCGTGGGCTGACCTCGCTAATCACGGGCCGGCGCTTGTTCGACTTGGATCTGGAAATGTTGTCGACCAGCAGAAGTTCCACCGGAACGCCTGAGAGATTCGCTCGCACCATCTCCAGAATGCCACTGCGGCTCTCGTCGCTGAAGTCGCTCCGCGGAACCACTCGAATCTCGACCCCGAGGTTGCTGCGCTGGAGCACCTGAAAGTCCCGTACCGGAAAATCCTTCATGAGATGTGGGAACCCGAGGCCGCTCATCCATTTGCCGTCCGGTAGCCATATCCGGTCTGTCTCTCGTCCAACCACCTCGTGGAGCGTGAGCACGGGTAGCCCGGGTCTGCTTCCCTTCGGATAGCACCCGATGTCGCCAACACGGTAGCGCAGCATTGGCATCGCATCGGCGTGCAGCTTCGTAACGAGGATCGGTGAGGTTGCCTCCTCGGTTTCCGGCTCGACCAACACGTTGGACCAGTCAATCTGGTAATCGAGACTGCCGCGGATGTCGGTCTGAAACCCGATCAGCCCCACGTCACGGCTCCCGTATCGCTCGTGTACCGGGCGCGCGAATACCTGTTCGATGAGCGCCCGGTCGGCCGGCATGAGCTTTTCAGCGCCCGTCGCGAAGCACCGCGTTGGGTACGTCGGCCGATGCCCGCGGCGTCCGACCTCCTCCGCAAGGGCTGCGAGCGCGCTCGCGTATGCTAAGACGCAATGCGGCCGCCACCGCTCAAGCTCGCGGTGATACTGCCCGAGTACGCGTGACGAGAGTCGAAGGCAATCGAACCAGCGCACGTTTGCCGTCCAATCATGCATCCAGTCGCGAATGCCTTGGCGACGGACTGGATCCAAATGGTGGCCCCACAACAGCGCGATCCGGCTGCCGGTTGGCAGCCCGATCCGACGCATGAAGTACTCGATGCCACTCTCCCGCCATCCCCGTTCTTCCGGACCCGTCCAGATCTCTGTAGGCGTCCCCGTAGAGCCGCCGGTCGCATCGCGCCGACGCTGATCTGGGGGAACCGCGGCGCTGACGAGTGACATCCCTGTCGCGTGCACAGTCGCGCGTTCGAGGACCGGAAGACGGGCGAAGTCGGCAAAGCCGAAGTCCGCGCCTGGATCGAAGTCGACTCGCGCGAACAGTTCTCGGTAGTACGGTATCTCGCGCGCGGC
>WUUC01174971.1_pt1 | contig 10871 bp, 10 predicted proteins | sample 6278441 | NCBI WGS metagenome assembly WUUC01 (sample SAMN13675441, study PRJNA597444) | soil metagenome | isolation source: soil | place: USA: Washington | collected 2017-10 | reverse complement strand
TCGGGTTCGCGGCGCTGCGGGGCGCCCCCGCGCGGACCCGGCTGCGACTCGCGGCCGGGGCCGCCGGCCTGCTCGCCGTGTCGGCCCTCGTGATCCGGTGGCGCACCGCGGGTGCCGGTGGCCCGTTCATCGCGTTCGACGCCCCGGAGACGACGCTGATGTCCTGGCAATGGAGCCATTTCCCGGTGCTGGTCCCGACGGCGGTCGCGGTGGGGGCGCTGGCCGCCGTGGCGATCGCGCAGATGCGGCTGCGCTCGGCCGTGGCCGCGCTGGCGGCGGTGGCGGTCCTCGGCGGCGTCGGCACGCACGTGATCCGGGCCCGTGTCCTCGCGCCGATGGTGGATCCGCAGTACGCCGCCGACACCCCGCGTCTCGTGCGCGATCTGGGGCTCGGACCGGGCGACACGGTCGCGGAGGCGTGGCAGGTGCGGTTCCCGGATCTGTTCAATCACATGCGTGAGGTCTCCTGGCACCGGCTGATCCTGTTCGACGCCAACCAGCCGCCACCATCCGCCGCGACCGTCGTCGTCGCGCCATGGGACCCGTACGCGCGCGGCCCGTCGTGGGACGGCACGCCGTGGGGGCTGCGGTTCATCGCCGGCGCGCCGCGCCAGGGCTGGGCGGTCTGGCGGCGCGACCCGGTGCCGCCAAACCGGTGAGCCGCTTCTGGTAGGAGCGCGGCGCCCTACAACTTCAGCAGTTCGTACACCGCGAACACGGGCCACACCAGCGCCTTGAGCACGCCCAGGATGGCCGGCCAGAATCCCTGCGCCTGCCCGATGTAGTACACGAGCGCGCCGATGATGCCCAGGCCGTACACGACGTCTCCGCCGCCGCGGCGGTTGGCCGCCCACCCGCGCCTGTCAATGTCGGCCATGATTTCGATCCCTTCGTAGAAGTCGGGTGCTTGGCGAATCAGGTGAACGGCTATTTCAGGTGCTCGGCCAGGAAGCGTTCGACCGCGGCGTAGTAGGTCTGGCGGTTGTCCGGCCGGGCCAGGCCGTGGCCCTCGTCGGGGAAGAGGAGGTACTCGTACGGCAGTCCCTTGGCCTGCAACGCGGCCACGATCTGCTCGGCCTCGTCCTGGGTGACCCGGACGTCGTTGGCCCCCTGGACCACCAGGATCGGGATGGCGATGTCGTCGATCCGGGACAGCGGCGAGCGCTCCCACAGCATGTCGCGCTCGGTCTCGGGATCGCCGACGTTGGCGTACATGAACGACTGCAGCGGCGTCCGGTACGGCGCGCCGGCCGCGAGCATCGTCAGCAGGTTCGACGGTCCACACAGGTCGATCGCGCAGGTGAACACCTTCGGCGTGAGCGCCGCGCCGAGCAGCGCCGCGTAGCCACCGTACGAGCAGCCCATGATGGCGATCCGGGTGGGATCGATGGAGCCGTCGGCGGTGAGCAGGTCCACCGCGTCGAGCAGGTCGGTCTGCATCGCGGCGCCCCACTGCTTGGCGCCGAGGTTGCGGAAGTGCTTGCCGTAGCCGGTCGAGCCGCGGAAGTTGACCTGGATACACACGTAACCCCGGTTGGCCAGCAACTGCGCCTCTTCGTCGAAGCAGAACGAGTTGCGGGCCCACGGTCCACCGTGGACGTTGACCACCGCCGGCAGGCCGCGGCGCTCGACGCCGGGCGGCCACGTCACGTAGCCGTGCACGGTGACGCCGTCGCGGGCGGTGAACTCGATGGGCTCCATCCGGGCGAGCCGGTACTCCTCAAGCTCCGGCTGGTGGGTGAAGAGGAACCGCAGGCTGCCGTCGGACCGGTGGTGGACGTAGTACAGGACCGGGCCGGCGCCCGTGATGACCGAGACGGCCCAGCGCGTCGCGGTGCGGTCGGACCGGTCGATGAAGATCTCGGCGTCGATGTCCAGCAGCGCGAGTTCGCCGCGGATCCGCGTGACGTCCTTCTCGTAGCCCTCGTCGAGGAAGACCCACTCGTCGCGGTCCTTGGCGAAGATGACCGCCTGCGGCACGCGGGTCACCGGGTCCAGTTCCACCGACTTGATGTCGTAGGTGGGATCGGCGGCGAGCAGCGTCTGCTCGCCGGTCGCGACGTCGACGGCGAACAGGCGACTGGCGTTGGCCCCGATCGACGACAGGACGTAGAAGGTCGCGCCGTCGCGCGCCCAGCCGATGACGCGGGTACCCATCACGTCCTCGTACGGCACCTCAAGCCACGGCTGCGCGTCGCCCGTGCCCGCCACGTCCAGGTGGATCGTCATGCCCCCGTCGGGGTTGAGTACCGTGCCGCCGCGCACGTTGAGGTCGGTGTCGATCACCCACGTCAGGTAGCCGGGATTCTCCGCCACCTTGGTGAGCTGACCGGTCTCCAGGTCCACCCGGTAGACGTCGTGCAGGTGCCGCCGGTCCTTGTTCAGTCCGATCAGGACGGTGGTCGGGTGCCACTCGTTGTGGGCCAGGAGCCGCGCCTGCACGCCGTCGAACGGGGTGGCGCAGCGCTCCTCGCCGGTCTCCAGGTCGAGCAGGTACAGCCGCCAGCTCTCGTCGCCGTTCTCGTCGCGCATGTACAGCATCGTGCGGTCGTCGTGGCACAGGCCGTACGTGCGGATGCCGCGCCTGCGGTCGTGGGTGACGACCGTCGCCTCGTGCGGCCGGTCCACCGGAGCCGCCCACACGTTCAGCACGCCGTCATCCGGCGCGAGATAGAACAGGCGGGTCCCGTCCGGCGAGACCTCGGGCACCAGGTACGCCGGGTTGCCGAACAGCGTGTCCAGCGGAATCAACGGAACGGCTTGCTGTGTCACGGTTCTCTCCCAACGTGGCCCGAAAGCCACCACTCGGACAACCCCGGGTACTGTGCGATCGCCTCGTCGGTGGTGAGCGGCGGCGCCAGGCCGGCGGTCGGCTCTGCGGCCATCGCCCGCGGATCCACGGCCGCGTCCGGGGGGATCAGCGTCTGCGCCCGGAAGAACGCGGAGATGAGTGCCGGACTGCTGAGCATCGCCCGCGACATCCTGGTCCGGATCGCGCGTTCGAACGCGGTCGCCGTGCGCTGGGCCGGCCGGTCCTGCTCGGTCGCCATCCGCCACGACCGCTCCGCTTCCGCCGCCACGGCGACCTGCACGCGGGGGAGTACGGCGGGATCGGTCCCGTGCCGGCGGAGCTCCTCGGCCAGCCGCAGCGCGCTCAACGCGGCGATCGACATACCGTGCGAGTGGACCGGGTTCACCGCCACCAACGCGTCGCCCAGAACGAGGAAGCCGTCGGGGCGGTGCCCGCACTCGAAGTACCGCCGGCGGTTGGCCGTTCCCCGGTACGGCCGGACGCCGCCGATGGGTTTGGCCGTCGCCATCAGCTCCGCGACGACGGGGCTGCGCAACGCGTACGCGCAGTCGGTGAAGCCCTGCTCGTGGGTTGGCGGTTCGGCGCCGCGGGTGCCGGTCAGGGTGACGATCCACCGGTCGTCCTCGATCGGGAACAGCGTCGCCCCGTGGCCCGGCCGGTCCGCCGACGGCCGTGGATGGATCATGATGGCCGGGATCCCGGCGGCGAGGTCGGCCGGCGCCCGGTAGATCCGGGTGGAGTACGCCAGTCCGGGGTCGACCGTCGCCTCCTCCACCCGCCGCGCGCCGATCCCGGCCAGCCACCGGCCGGCCCGGGACCGTCGCCCGGTCGCGTCCACCACGAGATCCGCCCGGATCGTCTCCGTCCGGGCGTCCTCCCGGCGCACCACGACCCCGGTGACCCGCGCCGGGTCACCGACCAGCCCCACGACGTGGGTGCGTTCCCGCACCGACACCGCGCCTGCGGCCAACGCCCGCCGCCGCACCACGTGGTCCATCAGCCAACGGCTGCACGAGATGAGATAGGCGTCGGTGTCGTGGCGCCGGAACCATCCCTCGGAGCTCAGAATGAGCGCGTCGCCGGGCATCCCGCGCCGGTGCGCGCCACGGGCGAGGAGCGCCTCCACGGTGCCTGGAAGGAGGGTCTCCAGCGCCTGGGCGCCGCCGGTCACGAGCAGATGGCTGTGGTAGCCCTGCGGCAGCCCGGCCCGGACCACCGGGCCGGCCGGATAGCGGCCGCCCTCCACCAGCGTGACCTCGTCGGCGTGCCGGGCGAGCACCATCGCCGCCAGCACACCACCGAAGCCCCCGCCGAGGACGACCGCCGTGGTCATCGCCGCGCGGCCCGCTCAAGCGGCCGGCCGGCGGCGCACCGCACGGGCCAGCCAGCGGCGCGCCCTGTCGGCCCGCCGCCGGCGGCACCCGTACGGCTCAGGCTCATGCCGACGCGCTCTCGACGAGCAGTCCATCCTGGACCATGGAGTTGATGAACTCGTCCACGTCGGCCCGGATGCGGTTGCCGATCGCCACGTTCCGGCCGCCGAAGAGCAGCGACAGCTTCGAGATGACCGGCTCGCGTTCGCCGTCGCTCTCCACGAGTACCCAGATCTGCGCGCCGGTCTCGTTCAGCGTGAGGAACTGGCCCGTTTCAGTGTGATACAGCGAGATTCCCGACGTGGTCTGCTGCCAGATGACCGAGTCACTTACCTGCAGGGACACTGCTCGACCTCCTCTGTACCGGCGTGATGGGGATCCGCTCACCGACTGTGATCTTGCGCTGTGCCGCGTGGTCCGGCGTGGGAACCCACGTCTTCCACTGGTCGAAGACGGGATGCACGTCACCACCGGCCACCAGGCGGGGGAGTGTCATCTCCAGGTCCTTGCTGGCGAGCTCCGCGCGGCTGACGCCGGTTTCCTGCCAGAGTTGGGAGACCACGCCGTGCCGCAGGATCCGGCACATGTGCCGGCTGTTGCGGCGCAGGTCACCCGACTCGGACATGTGCGCGGCACGGCATCCGCCGCCGCAGGCCGCCTTGATGTAGCACTTCGCGCAGTCGGTGTGGTAGTCCCCGCCGAATACCGTGCTCCGGCGCATCCCGCCGAGCACCGGACTGGCGAATATCTCGGACAGCCGCTGCCGCCTGATGTTCCCGGCCAGATCCATCGGGCGGGTGACGAGCTTGCACGGGTAGATGTCACCCAGCGAGTTGATGTAGATCTCGTTGCCGCCCATCCCGCAGTTGCCCTTAACCGAGCACGGCGACACCGGCCTCGGCCCGTCCGGCTTCAGCGTGCCGGCGACCGGTGAGGTCCAGACGATCTGCTGCACCCGCAGGTGATCCGTCCAACCGAAGTCGTAGGAGTCGTCGACGCCGCGGCCCAGGTCGTTGTGGTTCATCAGGCGCACGCTGTGGACCTCGATACCGTCGAGGAACGTCGCGAAGCTCTCCAGCTCGTCGATGTTGTCGGACGTGACGATGTGGTTGATGGCCGGCGCCACCCCCGCCGCATTGAGGAGCTGCAACGCCTTGTATGTCTTGGCGAACGCACCCTTGCCCCGGGTGCGGTCGTGGGTTTCGGCGGAGCCTCCGTCGACGCTGATGGTGACGGCGTTGAACAGTTCGGCGAACCGGTTCGCGGTCGCCTGCGTGCGAATCATCGTCGCGTTCGTGATGACGTTGGCCATCAACCCGCTGCGGTTGGCGTGCTCCACGATCTGGAAGAGGTCCTTGCGGAGCATCGGCTCGCCGCCGGTGAACACGATGGTCCGGGCGCCGAACTCGGCGATCTGTGTGACCAGGTCCAGTGACTCGGCGGTGTCGAGTTCGCCAGGTAGGCACTTCTCGGACGAGGCGTAGCAGTAGGGGCAGCGCAGGTTGCAGCCGTCGGTGATGGCGTAGTACGCGATGTTCAGGGGCGGCTCGCCCACCTTGATCGCGGGCTTGTTCCCGTTGAAGTAGACGATCCAGTTCAGGATGAGCTTGGCGAGGGCCCGTTCAGTCTCTACCGTCTCTTCAAGGGCCCATTCAGTCTCCACGGTCTCCTCAAGCGGCGCCGGTTGCCCGTCGGCCCGCCTGCGGGCCAGCGCTTCGAGCACGCCGAACTCGTGTTGGTTGAGGACACACCGGGCGCCCACTTCCGGATTGACCACGAGACGGTCATCGTCGTGTGCGAAGTAGGTCAGGTCCGTCGGCACCTCGAACAACGAGCGGTTGCGAACCAGATTCCCACGCATCCACGCCCTCCCCTCACTGGTCATTCGCAGGTGCGGCCCGAGCCGCCGTTGTTATTGCCCTGGCGACATGTTCCCGGCGCCCCGGGGCCGCACCCGCGAGTGTTCGAACTACACCTGGCCGGAGCCGGACCAGAGGCCGCATGCACACAGCATCGCGGCGTCGAAGCCTTCTTGCGTGGCCTCGGGCCGGGTCCAGTCTGCGGAGTGGGCCACCACGTCAGGCAGAATCGCGGCGAGCCGGTTCTTGACCGAGATGAGCACGTCGGCCTCTTCTTTGGACAGGCTGGCATAGAACTCTTCGAGTTCGGGCCGCATCGTCCCGCCGAGAATGCCGGCTTCGCGGAGAGCCTCCACCGAGCTGTAGGCCATGCCTCCCCCTCTCTTCGTCGGATGATTCCGGGGATAGGTCGAGAGTGCGTGTCAGCGGATGGCTGATACAACCCCACGAATGTGGGTTCCGGTGCGTCGGATCCGACGCGGACAGCCAACCATCCGGCCCCGTCCGGTCCGGACGGGGCCGGATGGAGCGCACCCGTGACTGTTGGGCTACTTCTGACTGTTGGGCTACTTCGACGACACCCCGGAGCCGGACCACAGGCCGCAGGCGCACAGCATCGCGGCGTCGAAGCCTTCCTGGGTGGCTTCGGGTTTGCTCCAGTCCTGCGAGTGCCCCTCCACGTCGGGAAGAACCGTGGCGAGGCGGTTCTTGACCGAGATGAGCACGTCGGTCTCGTCCTTGCTCAGGCTGGCGTAGAACTCCTCGAGTTCGGGCCGCATCGTCCCGCCGAGAATCCCGGCTTCGCGCAGAGCCTCCAACGAGCTGTAGGCCATGCCTCCTCCTCAATGTGTTGACGGAATCGCGGACATGCCGAGGGTGCGTGCCGGTGGCAGGGTGAAACAACCCCACGATCGTGGGTTGTGGGCCGGCAGTTGCGCCGCTGGCGACCGAAAGCGACACGGCGAGACGCCGGGAGGTTCAGGCGAACCGGCCGGGCCGGGACAGAAAGGCCCGGAGCAGATTCGGTACGTGCAGGGTCGTCGCCGACTCGCCGTGCGCCGCCCGGACCAGCCCCGAGCCGATGAGAATGCCCAGATCGTCGACCACCTCGTCCAGTGGGCGACCCAATACACCGGCTACGTCCGGCACCGTCCACACCCGGTCTAATCGCACCAGCTCCCGCAGGATCGCGCGGTGCGTGCGGTCCAGGTGTTCGACGCACGCCGCGATCAGCGCGCCGATGGTCTCCGGCGCACCGCCCGATCTGGCCGGCACGGTGAAGTCGAGCAGATCGCAGACCGGCACCTCGGTGAGTTGCCGCAGACTGAGCACCGGGAACCGGCCGGCCATCGTCTCCAGCGCGAGGGGCAGGCCGTCCAGCCGCCGGCACAGCTCCACGGCGGCACCGGCGGTGGCCGGGCTCAACGCGAACCCCGGCCGGACCTCCGCGAGCCGGTCCACCAGCAGCCGGACCGACGGCACACCGGCGAGCGCGTCCAGGGTGGGCCCCGCGTCCCACTCCGGTCCCGGCGTCGCCAGCGGCGAAATCACCGCGGCCTGGACGCCCGTGACGTGCCACGGCGCGCGCGACGTGCTGATCACCCGCACGCCCGGACAGTAGGCGAGCATTTCCTCCACACCCGCCGGAACCGCCACGTCGGCGAGTCCGTCGAGCACCAGCAGCGCCTCGTGCCGGCCGACGAGTTGGCAGACGTGTGACACGTCGCGGGTCCGCGACTGGATCAGCGCCCGCAGCGCCCGCATCAACGGGTCGAACGCGGTGCCGTGCCCGCTCAGGCTGCCCGCATGGGTGCCGATCCACAGCACCGGCCACCCGCGGCGGGCGCTCAGCCGTGCGGCGACCTCCGCGGCCACCCGGGTCTTTCCGACGCCGGGGAAGCCGGAGATGGAGACCATCCGCCGGCGGTCCGACTCGAGGACATCGGCCATCGCGCGTACCTCCGTGTCCCGGCCCAGCAAGGTGTTGACGGGCTTGGGCACGGTGGGGCCGAGGTCGGCGTCGAACGGCCCGGGGCGCCGGCCGCTCAGGCCCGCGTGGATGAACAGCTCACGCATCAGACCGTGCAACCGCAGGCCGTCCGCGAGCAGGTGGATGGTCTGGGTCCGGGCGTTGGCCCGCCCCGCCTCCAGGTCGCGGATGGCGCGTGGACTGATCGTCGACAGGTCGGCGAGCGCCCGTTGCGTGAGTCCGGCCCGTTCGCGGTGGGAGCGGAGCAGTTCGGGAAACGGATGGTTCGTTTCGCCCGCGATGGATCCGGTGTCGGTCGGGTGGATGGTGACGGGTGCGGCGACGAGTTCGGTCACGGTGCACTCTCTTGGACGGCTGCTCGGCGCGGGTTTTCGGTGGTTGAGCGTCTCCTCAGCGCGGTGGTTCCGGGTCGGCTCCAGCGGCCGGTTCGCCGGTGTCGGGCCACGACCGGACACCGGTGAACCGGATGGCCGGGATGGCGTCGGCGGCGGCGAGTCCGATGATCCCGCCGACCGTCCTGGCCTCCTCCGGCGAGGCCCCGGTCAGGAAGAGCACGGCGTGGAAGGCGCTTTCCCGCCGGCGGACCCGAACATGTTCAATTCGTTCACGCAGGTCAATTTGGCCTCGCATCAGACCCTCGACGATGACGTCGGAGGACGGTGCGCACGCCCGGTCGGAAATTGCAAATCGCAATTCGACAGCGTACACGGAATCTAGTTGTCGGCAATGGATAGGGCGCGAGGTGCACCCCATTCGAATGTGTCGGGATCGGATTGGGTAAACGACGACGAAACGGTGCCTTGTGCAACCGTATGGGCCAATGCGAAAACGAATGGGGCAACCAGGAGCTTCATCTCACTTCAGCCCTCCCGCTTGGGGTTGTCGGCTGTCCGGCCGTGGCTCAAGTCAAGCTGACCAGTCGGGGCATGTCAGCACGCCGTCGTTGAAAGTAGTTGCCATGTCCGCATCTGGCCACGTCGGACATATGCGGTTTTCCAGTCAGCGGCGCAATCATTGCGCCGGCCGGCCTATTCCGCTGGGGCGGCCGAGAAGCTTAGGATGGATATTGGGACCGCCGGCTCGACAATCAGTATCGTCGACAGTCAACATCGTCGACTATTGGGACGTCTGACGCCTTTGGAGCAGTCTTGCGTGCTGACCGTAGACCCCCCATCACCGATCGCATCACGACCGCATATGCCATCCTGCGGGCACATCCGGACCTCGGCCTGGAGGGGTTCGCCGCCCGACTGGGAATGGGCGTGCCGGAGGCCGCCGAACTACTTGATCAACTTGTCGACCTGTCGCTGGTGCGCCGGCGGCACGACTCGGGCGGGTTCTTCGTCCCGGCCACCCCGCTCGCGGCTGTGCAGCAGATCATCCAGCGCGAACGCGCCGCCCTGGAGGCGCGGCGCCGGCGGCTGGACGAGAGTTACGAGATGCTCGCCGGCGTCATCGCCGAGCTGCCCTACCCGGCCGAGGACGCGGCGGCACCGACCGTCGCCCCCCGCGTGCCGGATCCGCGGGTGCCGGCTCTCTGCACACCCGGGCTCTGCGCACCCGAGCCCTGCGCGCCCGATCCGCGGCCGCCGGTCCGGCACTGCGCCGAGCGCATCGAGGGCGTCGCCACCGTCCGGCGGCGCCTGCAGGAGCTGGCCGACCGGGCGCTGCGTGAGGTGCTCGCGTTCGCGCCACCGGCGCGTGACGCGGTCGCCGCGCGCGCCGCCAGCCGCCGGCCCGATCTGGAGGTGCTCAAGCGCGGCGTGGTCACCCGGACGCTGTACCTCGACAGCACCGTCGGGGAGCCGCAGGCCCTCGCGTACGCCGCCGAACTCATGGCCGCGGGCGGCCAGGTGCGGCTCGTCCCCAGCCTGCCGATCCGGCTCATCATCGTCGACCACGAGGTCGCCGCCGTCCCGATCGATCCGAAGGACGGCACCGTCGGCGCCGTGATCCTGCACGACGCCGGTGCGGTGAGCGCGATGGTGGCGCTGTTCGAGGCGTACTGGCGCGACGGGCGCCCGATCCCCCGCGAGACGCCGGCCGGCGAGTTCAGCGCGATGGACATCGTCATCCTGCGCCTGCTCGCCAGCGGGGCCAAGGACGAGGCGGTCGCCCGCCAGCTCGGGGTCTCCGTCCGGACCGTCCGCCGCGCCATCGCCAACCTGATGGGGCGGCTGCACGCCGACTCCCGCTTCGAACTCGGCATCCGGGCCGCGCACAGCGGCCTGCTCGACTAGCGCTGGTCCGCGACGTCGACCGGCACGGGATCCGCGACGAGGATCCGGATCGCGAAGCCCGTCAGCGGCGGCGTGACCTCGACCAGGTCGAACCCGCCGGCCGCGAGCAGGCGCTGGAACTCGGCCCTGGTGCGCTCCCGGCCGCCGGTGTACACGAGCATGGCGATGTCGCTCATGACGACCGCGGCCGCCTCCGGCGCGTCCAGCCGGTCCGGCAGCACCGGCTCCAGTACCAGCAGGCGCCCGCCGTCCACGATGGACTCGCGGCAGTTGCGCAGCAGGGTGACGCACCGTCGGTCGTCCCAGTCGTGCAGGATGCCCTTCACCAGCAGCACGTCGCCCTTCGGCACCGCCTCGAAGAAGTCGCCGGACTCGATCGACCAGCGGTCGGACAGCCCCGCGCGCCGGAACGTCTCGGCGGCGCCCACCGTGCCCTCAGCGGAGTCGAACAGGATCCCGCGCGCGTCGGGCGCGGCCGCCAGCACCGCCGCCAGCAGCGCGCCAGACCCACCCCCGATGTCGACCACCGTGCGGGCACCGGTGAAGTCGTACGCCTTGACGAGCTCGGGGGCGATCCACCCCGTACCGTCGCCCATG
>WUUC01090533.1_pt1 | contig 10872 bp, 14 predicted proteins | sample 6278441 | NCBI WGS metagenome assembly WUUC01 (sample SAMN13675441, study PRJNA597444) | soil metagenome | isolation source: soil | place: USA: Washington | collected 2017-10 | reverse complement strand
GCGGGGTCGAACCGCCGACCTTCCGATTTTCAGTCGTTTGCCGGCGGTGCGGCCCCGCCCTTTGCTGTCCGGCCATCTCGGTTGAGCTGGGTCCGGGTTGGGCGCCGCTCGGCGGTGTCCTTATCTCTACGCGCATGTCCGGCGCCGCTCCCTGACACCGCCCTGACAACGATCATGGCCGGTTGGGCTCGGCCGCCGCGGGACGCTTGGGGAGCGTGACGCCTTCCTCTCGGCAGTACCAGCGCATGAACTGACGCAGCACTGCGGAGCGGTCGGGCTCGGCCAGCTCGCCGAACCGGTCCCACAGCGCGTCATCGCATCGGAGGCGCTTGAGCGGTGTCTTGGGCTGGTTTGGCACAGTGACCTCTTCTACTCGGGTACCCAGAGCGTATGGCTCCCAGCACACCGGCCAACGAGCCTGATGCTGGAACCGTGGCGGCCATTACCAACTACGCCCTGCGGGCGGTCACGCCGGATCCTGGCAGCAGCAGAGCCTGCTCTCTCGATGCAGCCGAGCGGTTCTATACGTCGACGGGTAGCGAGCGGCATACTCATCGTGGCCACGACAGGAGGCTGCGATGCCGGCCAGACCGCGGATCAACGGGAGCGGGATCATCGTCACGCTCATTGTGATCTTCATGCTGTCTGGACCGCCAGCTGACTATGCCGGCGGATTCGGTCGAGACGGCTATCAGTCGGAATACCCATATGAATATGAGTGTGAAGAATGCGGTGAGGTTTGGGGGACGCTAGAACTCTTTGATGGACTTACGTGCGAAAACTGCGGGGGTTGGTGCGAACTTTTGGAGGATTGAGGGAGGCTCGTGTTTGGCTCGCTTACGGATGCTGGCGCAAAGGCTCTGGGTGGCGCAAGGTTTAGTCTGGTAAATGTACTCCCAGGGACGCTGCTGGCCGTCGTCATTCTGGCTACATATCGGGCAGGCGCGTACGGAGACGGAGAGGCAAGCCTGGGTGAGGTCGTGCCGGAAACTGTAAAGCTCCCTGACCTTGCCGCCTTCACTTTCGCGGCATTCATCCTAGGGGTGCTTGCCCAGCCCTTTCAGATCGGCCTAGTTCAGCTTCTTGAGGGGTACGGGTGGCGGCGATTTGTTCCGAAGTTCTGGATGGACCTTGCAGTCGAAAGGCACTGGCGACGTAGAGCGTCGGCGCAGAAGATACTCGCGCGTCCAAAGCCTCTCGGTCGACGGGGGCGGCAAGAAACTACCCTCGAACAGGCAGCGCGGCAGCGTCGCCGGGAGTTTAGGGACCTGCACGTCCGCGAGGAGGCTAACCGACTGTTGTCTCGATACCCAAGCGGAGAGCGTCTTATGCCGACCATGCTTGGAAACGTGCTGCGCAGTGGAGAAGACCGAGCGGGAGGCCGCTATGGTCTTGCGAGCATGACCGCCTATCCTCGTATCTATCCGCACCTCTCGGCAAAGCTCGACGCTGCCATGAGCAGGCAGCTAGACCTAATCGCGACCACATCAGCGCTTTGCGTTTCCTTCTTCATAGCCGGAGTTGCGACGCTTCCTGTACTGCTTCATCATTTGGAATGGGCTGCCGTGCCACTTGCTGCCTTCGTTCTTGCGGCACTTTCATATTCCGCTGCAGTGCGGGCGGCCGCAGGACATGGCCCGCTATTTGCCGCAGCTTTTGACCTTCATCGTTTCGATATGTTGCGTGCCCTACACTATGACCTGCCAAGGACGCCAAGCGACGAAGTCGATCTGAATGAGGCATTGTCTGAATTTTGGCAAGGTCAGGAACGAGTAGACCGATCACGTAGGATCAAATACCGAGAATACAATCATCAGGCTCCCGCGTCGCCGACAGCTGACAACTCAGGCGGAACGAACTAGGTCGACAGAGCCGACCGCTCCTAGGATATGAAGGCACAGCACGGTCGTTGCATCACCGGTTACGCGCGTCCGGTTGACAGCTTCGGTAGCTCCAGAGATCTCTACCGTTCCGTTGAGTTTTATTCGATACGTTGCGTGTAAACGACCGGCTTCCACTCGCCAGCTTTTCGGAACGATCAACAACACTCGGCCTACGAAGATGCGGACATCCACCTCGGTCGCGTTACCTTCCTTTGTTGCCATCGGGGTAAGGTCGACGGTTAGCTGGCCGAGAACCGCCCTTGCAACGATTCTTTCAGGCGCATCTTCGAGCCTGAGCATCCCAGGAAGCAGCAACGCCATGGCAGAACGCGAGCCGGATCGTTCATGAGGCGTGGGTCGCATCAATGCCAACAAGGTGCCAGAGGCAATCAGGACGGCTGCAAGGAGTTTGACTACGTTTAGGCTATTTGTCAGATCTATCCGGAACGCTAGCCATGTAAGACCAGCCGCGATTAGGAGGACGGGTCCCGCCCAGGCTGCGGTAGGGGCAAGCGCTCGAAACAGTCCCACAAGGCCGAGAGCGACCAGTAGCAGCGGTGCCCACTCGATAGCGAGGTCCGCGGCTAGCCGTAGCCCTGGCACACCCTCCAGGAGCAGGATCAGACCGATAGCCATCGCCGCCAGGCCAACCACGCGTCGTCCCCTAATCACGGTGCCAAACGTTAGACGAGTACACGTTTACGGCGCCGCATTGAGCCGCCGCCACGCCAGTACTTGACACAACGACACGAAGCAGCGGCACCATGCTGACGCGCGTAGCTTCGGCGGCTGGTCTACGCCCTGCGCCAACGTCAAGTCGGTACATCTTCGGGACGGCTTGACGCACTGGGACGTCCCGGCAGAGGTGGTGTAGGCGTACCGCTACGTTGCGCAAGCTTCTCACTAGTCAAGTTGCGGCCGGCCCCCAAGCCCGAGTCGCGCCCCGCAAACCCGCGACAGGGATCGACCGCAACTTGGCGTAAGGCCCCGGCCGCACACGGACCGAGATTCCCGTGCGGCCGGGCGCCCCATTTTACGGTTCGGAAAGGGTAGCGATGGCTGCACGCGCTCGGCTTTCTCTTTCTGATCCGTGCAGGGATGTTGTCGCGATAGCGCGCCAGATATTGGGAGCACATATTCGTATGTTGGATGGAAGGTGTCGCAGCTGCCTCGATGAGCGCGGGCATTGGGTACAACATCCATGTAGCTCCGTGACGTGGGCAGCACAAATGGATGGTCACGACATGACGGTGAGGTTTTTGACAGGTGAGCGCTGAGCTGATCGTCAGCAACCAAAGTCGCATTCGGATCGAGCTGGGTCCTGATCCATATACGAGCCTCTTAGAGGCGATACACGTAATTGAGGAAAACGGAGCGCGTCCACGGCGTGTCAACGCCCACGACTGGCTTACTCTTGCCGATATCGGCGCTCGGCTCGGCGTGTCACGGGAACTGGTCAGGCTATGGTCGATCGGCCGGCAAGGACAGGGAGGATTTCCGCCGCCACTCAATCCGGACTCGGCGACCAGTTTCTTCAGTTGGGCCGAGGTAAGCGCGTGGGTCCGTAGGCATACAGCTTACGGCCCAATGACCAATGACCAATGAAGAGCCTGTGCTGATTGCGATGAATCTTGCCCTGCAACTGCGGTCCATGGCTCCCCGGATCACGCGGCTCGATGCCGTGGTGAACTGTATTCTCCGAGAGAAAGGAGGAGACCTTACGAGATAGTCGATAGCTTCTTTGGCACGTGCCCTCGGCGTTGGTCGCCGAGGGCCCCCTTTTGGCCTTGGATTCGGCCTATAGCGAGATGAGATCGCGGGCGGCACGCCAGACGGCTTCGAAGCTCTCGACATAGGTTGCCGCCATCCCATCGGCCTGGGTGCGGCGTACGTGGAGCATCGGGCCATAGGAGGCCGGACAGCCGTACACGTGAGCATTGACCAGGAGATCGTCGTCGGCGAAATAGATCGAGTTGTAGAGGATCGTGTCGTGGAGTCGCAGCGCGATATTCGGCTCATCCAACAGCGGGCGGAAGAGAGCTAGCGAATTGTGAACACGCGCTGCCATGACGCTGGCCCCAATTCCTTCCTCGATTCCCCGCATCGCTACACGCTCGCCTGCCGGATCGCCCAAGGCCAGGCGAACGCGTACCCCCGAGCGCGCCTTATCGCGCAGTATGCGGGACACGGCGACGTCCTCGACCAGGAAGAGGCCGCTGTATGCGAGTACGCCGATGTCGCGCTCCGCCTGCTCTAACAGATGCCGCCACGCGTCCGCGGGTGCAGCCGAGCGATGTGGGTACGCGACGCGAACCTCATGGGTCGCCCACTCAGGCACTGGGTGTGCGCTCAGACTGGGCCACAGGTCACGCTGCGACCAGCCGGTGAGCCGTGCGAGAGCGGCACGGTTACGTTCGTACGGCACGCGGCCGGCCATCCAGCGCCCGACCGTCTTCGGATCGACGCCCAGCCTGGCCGCTACGTCCGCGGCATCCATGCCAACACCGCGTAGGGCTCGCGCAAGCGGGTGATTCACGCGCTCTCCCGTCGCTGCTCAACGACGTCAGCATAGCCAGGAAGTCCCAAGACGTCCCCAAAGACGCGGTTCACGACTCGGTATCACAAGGCGAAGGCTAGTGATCGACAGGGCACGGCGACCGCGCGGGGGATAGCGGGTGAGAGATGGCTGAGCAGAACTCGGGTCCGGAGGCAGATGCACAACGGTCGGCCGACCGGCTGGCCCTTGCGTTGGAAGACGTCGGCTTCGACGTCGGCCGCGCCTTCCCGATGCTGGGCGACGGGTTGAGCCGCGACGGCGCTCCCGTCGTGGAGTTAGGTCGGGTGAGCGCCACGGTCGCTGCGGGGTTGTCCACTGTGCTCTCTCAAGCCGCGCAGCTGGGCATCGCCATACCCTCCAACTAGGCTCATGTCGAGGTCGGATGACCCCTGCGGGCAAACGGGCATGCGGCGCGTACAGGCACATGGGGGGAGGCCATACACGCCTGCCACCGGGGTCGCTTGGGCAACCGCTCGGCATGCACTCATCGGGCACTGGCCTGGTGGCGTCGGCCACGGCAAAGGCAGGTTGGTCCGCCAGCGCTGGTTCTGCCCCGCTAGCCTCGGCGTGTGCAGCGTGTGGCCTGGGCACAAGAGCTAGCGGAACGGTTGCTTGCCGTGTCTCTTCCCCGCCGCTGGTCTCATGTTCAGGGCGTGGGCCGAAGAGCCGAGGCAATCGCCCACGTCGTTGGTGACGACGATGTGACCTTGATCTGCGCCGCGTGGCTGCACGACATCGGTTATGCGCCCCCGTTGGCCAAGACTGGCCTGCATGCGCTAGACGGAGCACGCTACCTCCGGGACGCCGCACGTGCCGAGAACCGTCTATGTCGACTGATCGCCCACCACTCCGGCGCCATCTTCGAAGCACGTAACCGCGGACTGGCCGACGACCTGATGATCGAGTTTCCGCCGGTCGAGGGTATAGCGGCAGATGGCCTGACCTTCTGCGACATGACTACCAGCCCGGACGGCGGGCTGATCGATGCGGAATCCCGCCTGGATGAGATCATTTCGCGCTACGGTGAGGATGACATAGTCGCAACCTCGATTAGGGAAGCTCGACCGTACATCAGACAATCTGTGCAAACTATAGCGTCACGTTTGGGTGAATAGAAAGCCGGCGTTTGGCTACACCGCGTACGTCGTCTCGGACAGCGTCGGCGTGCCAGACCGCCTCGGCCGGTGTCCACATCGGACAAGAAGCCGGCAAGAACGCCAACGCCTGCCGACGCGGTACCGTCCGCCGAACCCTCCCGCGATCACCGCGAACCCGGTGCCGAAACTCGGCCAGCCACCCACCGGCGTCTATGCTGTGCCCAGCGGCCCGCCGCACGATCTCTACTTGCCGTCGCAAGCAGTGCATGGGCCGGTGGCCGCCGTCAGACCCCCGCAGACGCGCCGAACAACCCAAACCCGCCACAGTTCATCACCAGCCGCCTACATAACGAGCCCGCGCTGCGGTATTAGGCTGGAGGGCAGCAACGCCGACGGTGTTCACGCCGTGAGATGCTGCGGCTTCATCAATTGGGCGCACGACAAGGACATAAGCCCTTCATAGAGGGGCGTCCTGGACCAGGGACAGGAACGATGCCTCAGCCAGCTCATCCATTCGCGACCGCCGGCGGCGGAACCTTGTTCGAGTACAAGGTCGCCACGCTCCTGGCGGCTGACTTGCTCCGTTCGCGATTCACAGAGCACGGTGGTGTGGTCGTGTCTCTTGACATGCAGACCGGGCCGCCAGGCTTCGAAGACCTCCAAATATCGCTCGAGCTCCTCGACGAGAGCCACCGGACGGTACATACGCAGTGCCGGTACGTTCAACGGTTCACGTCAAAGGATGCCAAATTCGCTGGCCTGCTCGGACAAGCCACATCGGCGGTACAGGCCGACGATTCGTCGTTCGCTTCTGGTGAACGCAGGCTCGCCGTTATAGTTGATCGCGAGTCCCCTGGCTACGCCTCGATGACTGCACTGTGCAACTTGGCTAGCGCAAGTAAGAGCCTCGACGCATTCTTGAGATCATTGCAGTCGCAATCTGGTCGCATTGCGGACCGATGGGGTCACTGCCTACGGGCGGCCGATGGAACAGAACCGGACGTGTTGTTTCGAGTCCTCGCTGCGCTCGACGTGCGCGCAACCGAACTCCGAACCGCAGTATCCCGAGACTCCGTCGAACTAATCAACCGGCTCGCAGACGCCTGGGATCCACCGAACCGGCAAGGTGCCTTTAACCTCGCGAACGCACTATTTAGACATCTGACTGAGACCGGGCCCGTTGCCGGCGGCGTTGATTTGCGGTCGCTGCGAAACCACCTCGGATCATTCTTGCCGCCAACGATGGGAGCAACGACCCGTCGAGCGAAGCTTGGTAGGCAGTTAGACGCATGTCACCTTCGAGTGGCCCTAGCACTCCGTGCGATAGGACTTAGTGAAGACGAAGCCGACACGCTTGCCGCTAATGTCCTCGCCGCTCCGCCCAGCATCACGGCTTCGGTGGGCCTCACAATTGTCACCGGGCCGATGGGTGTTGGGAAAACGGCAGAACTTGAACGGATTCACCGTCAGGCTATCAAGCGCACCCTCGACGTCACCGATGCGTCCGTTCCCGTATTCCTACACGCAAGAGAGATCGGGGGTGCATCACTGGAATCGCTGTTGGCAGAAAGAGTCTCTGGATATGGTGATCCATCCCGTGTCGGCGTGCACCTGGTCGTAGACGGATTGGACGAAGCCGGCATTCGCGTATCCGAGATGGCGTCGCGGGCCGCTACACTGATGGCGATATGGCCTAATTCGACCGTCGTCATGGCTTCACGACCTGACTCCTCTCAGCCTGACATCCCGACCGTGGTCGTCGAGCCTCTATCGCAAGAAATGGCGCGTGACCTGATGGCCCTGCTTGATCCAACCATCGACCGATGGCCCACATGGCGTGCGGAACTAACGGAGGTTCTTCGTCGGCCACTTTTTGCGATTCGCTATGCGTTGGACCACCGTAAAGGAAGCGCCGCTGCGGTTAGCGAGGCTCAGCTGGTGGATTCTGTAGGAAGACACGCAGTCGACGACATCGCCGACAACGGCGAACAGATTTTCGACCTATTAACACGCCTTGCCTGTCACATCATCGATACGGGCGGTCAGCCGGCCGAACTTAGGGGCCTGGGGGCGACGCCGGTGCAGATCTGGAATCTCGCGCGTTCTCGGATCCTTCACTCGTCTGATGGCCGGGCTTCCTTTCAACTGGCGGTTCTTACCGAGTGGTTCGCAGCGAACGCACTGTTGCGCGATGACGACGTGCTGTCGCTCAGCGTGTCGAGCGCTCTGCGTTCCCATCGATGGCGATATGCGCTTGTTCAGGCGATTTTGCAGGGATCCAGCCGCGACGTTGACCGGATAATGTCGACGTTGCTTAATCACGCGCCGGCAGCTGCCGCATGGGTTCATTACGAGGCGCGATCGCCGTTCAGGCAGGAGCGCACAGTTTCTCCCGCGGCGACGGCCATCGAAGCCGGGGAGCGGGTAAGGAACGCAGCAAGTGCGTGGATCGAGCCATGGCCGAGGCTTATTGAACGGTGGAGCATTAACGGCGATATGCGGACGCTGGGGGTATCGCTTGAGGGGACGTACCTAATAACCGCTTGGCGTAGTGTACCCATTGCTGTTTCGGATCGTGTTGTTCCGCTACCCCCGCACGTCCATCCCCTCAGATCGGATGATCCGGCTTGGACGGGACAGCACGCGGGACGACCAGCTAGCGGTGAGAACTGGCCATGGGTTTGGACTCTTGACGCGGTGCAGCGCGAGATCGATACGTGGCTAAAGGACCGGGATCTGCTTGAAAGTATTGAAGTCTGCTGGCCAGAACTCGCATGGGACTATGCCCATCACATTCTAGGAAAGAGTCCTGACGTCCAGTCGACGCCGATTTTGTGCTCTGATCTGACAGCGGCCATCGCCGAAGTGCGGGCGCATGTGCCCGATGGAGAAGTCTACGTAGAGGTGAGGGGAAACCGCTGGATCCTTTCAGAGGCCGAATCGTTCGTACGAGACCTTCAGCGCCTGCATATCAACGAGATCAGATCACCGTGGCCTCCTGCGAACGCGAGAGGGAGTTGGAGATGGGATTGGTGGACCACCGACCAGCTCTTGGCCCGCTTGCACGTCACCACGAAGGCCGCACTCGATGCGTATCAATCTATAGTTCAGCTACACCTACCGACGATGGCGGCCGAACTTGATACTTATCAACTGCTGCCGGCGCGGGTGATTGGCAAGCTGACCCCGCGCCGTCCAGGCGAGGGTTATGAAAGCCAACCTGGATATGTCTGGTATCTGGAACCGCTTCCGGCCGGCTCCAGCAATGACGCCCAATGGCAGATCAGCGAGACCTATGATAATCGGCTCGACTCCGACTGGGCGGCGCGCATCGCGGCCGTCCGCGCGCTACGCGGAGACGTGGCTGAACGTATAAGACTACTGACTCACGGAGGTGAGCCCCACGTGTTATCTCCTACACCGGCGGGTTCTCTGGCGCTTGCTCTCCTTGCGGATGACCTGTACGCGTTCAAATGGTCGACAGGTCACGGCAGAGTCGACGCCAACTCGAACAGCGTGCCCCCAAAATACGCGCCGTGAACGCATGTGGGGTTCGCTACGAAGATCACCCTGGGACGGCGGATGCTCGCCCGGGCTGCCGTACCAAGAATAACTGGGGAATGCTCGAACTCACCCTTTTCCGAGCGCGCCTTGTTCGTTGCGGGTCCAGCGGCGGCCGGCGCTGTCGAGGAACTCAATCTGTACGGGCTCGGGCTCGACGTACGAGCGTAGCCACTCGGCCGGTGCCGGTCGCCGGATTGTCTGGCCGGGCGGCACCAGGCCGACGAACTCGGCCGCGAACTCCTCATCCGATCGCGTCGGCATGGGCAACTCGACCTCGTAGATCGGCATGTCGCTGGCGTTGTGGATGTGGAACGCCAGCTCGCGCGTGCCGTCCGGCTTGCGGTGCAGCTCGATCCAGGCGCTGATGCGCTCAGCCTGGGCCCGGCGCTCGTCCTCGGCCCGCTCGGCCTCGCGCCGATGCTCGCGGCGCAGGAGCAGAAAGCCAACCAGGAACGCCCCCACCGTGCCGACCGCCGAGAAGATCTCGGCGCTCGTGCCGACCCAGCCGCTATCCAAGGTGCGGCTTCTCGTTGCCAGCTAGGTAGTGCTCGATCCGCATGCGCATAGAGCGGTCCATCTGGAGCGACGGGATCGCTTCCGGCGCAACCCAGTGGACTTCGCGCGACTCGTCGCTCGGCGTGGGCTCGCCCGCCAGCGGGCGAGCCGTGAACACGATGGAAAACTCCTGCCGTACCTCGCCATTGCTGGTGTACAGGATGACGTGCCGCGGGTCGGTGTAGATGCCGACGAGCCCGGTGATCTCGACCTCGACGCCGGTCTCCTCCAGCGTCTCCCGCACGGCCGCCGCGGGCAGTGACTCGCCGAGGTCCATCGCGCCGCCGGGTACGGCCCAGTTGTCGTTGTCGGTGCGACGGATTAGCAGGATCTCGCCCGCGTCGTTGACCACCACGACGTTGACGGAGGGAACGACGCTGTTCGCCCTCGGCGCGGCCGGGTCATCGAAGTAGTCGATGCGGCGCGCCACGGCTACCTCAACTCCCACGGGCTCGCGTCGTCCCACACGCGGTCGAAGCTCTCCATGTACGTGGTCACCATGTCGCCGCCCGCAACCGCGCGCAAGTGCAGCACCGGCGCCGCAGAGGCCGGGAAGTTGTAGATGTGCGTGTTCACGAGTAGTTGATCGTCGGCTCGGTAGATCGAGTTGTAGAGCACCGTCCGGTGTAGGCGGAACTCGATCGGCTTGATGCGTTGGAGCGGCTTGTAGAGCACCATGGCGTTTCTGATCTTGGCTGCCATGGTGTCGTCAATCCCTTCATCGACACCCCGCTGGGCTACTTCTTCGGCCTCCGGGTCACCGAGCAGGATGCGAACCTTCGCGCCGCCTTCGGCCTTCTTGCGGAGGATGCGTTGAACGCCAGCGTCTTCGGCCAGGAAGAGCCCGCTGTAGACCAGCACGCCGATCTCGTTTTCGGCGTTGTCGAAGAAGGTCCGCCACAGCTCGGCCGGGACGGTCCAGCGGTGCGGGTAGATATTGATGATCTCGCTCTCGGAAGCGTTGGCGACCTGGTCAGGGCTCAACGCTTCGGGCCAGAGGTATGCCTCGTCCAACTTGAGGTATGCGGCTATCGCGTAGCGATGTCGGCGGTACGGCAACCGCCCGCCGATCCAGCGTTGGACGCTCTTCGGATCCACCTGGATAGCTTCGGCGAAGTCGGCGGGGGTGATGCCTCGCTCAAGCAATGCGCTGCGGAGGCGGTCGTTCGGCATCGGCGCGCTTCCTGTAATGGGACGTCCCGGCAAGATGCTCACG
>WUUC01072096.1_pt1 | contig 10872 bp, 7 predicted proteins | sample 6278441 | NCBI WGS metagenome assembly WUUC01 (sample SAMN13675441, study PRJNA597444) | soil metagenome | isolation source: soil | place: USA: Washington | collected 2017-10 | reverse complement strand
TACAGCGCTCGATGGCGCCCTCGCTGACACCGCTCCTCTGCTGGTGGTGACTCGACCGGTCGATCCCGACTCTCGGGCCGTCCTCACCCGCCTGGACGGCGCGCCTCGCTCGAACGCGAGGAACGGCTCGATCAAGCGGACCACGCCGACCCGGCCAAGCCGACCGATCGACCTGACCGGGACCCGGGAAGGACCGGCGCTCCGGGTCGCAGGTCGGCGGCGCGTCGCCAAGGTGGCGCTGGGCGTGTCGCTCGCCGCCGCTGTGGCGGGAGCCGGGACTGTCGACATCCTGCCCGCCGCCGCCAACGACGCCGTCCGCAGCGCCATCGAGGCCGTGACGCCCGTTCGGTTCTCGGACCCTGGTGAACATCCCAAGGGTCCCGATGATCGGGAACCGGCCTCGCCCGGATCCACGAGCACCGACGATGACGGCAGCGGCGAGCGACCGACGATCGCCGACGAAGCGACGGGTAGCGACCACCGCCCGGACCCGGCCGCCGTCGACGAGCCCCCGGGTTTGTCCGGCGACACCGGACTGACCCACGCAAACGAGACGCCCGCCGAGCCCCACGCGCCCGACACCACGCCGGCCGCCACGACGCCCAGCACCGTTCCCATCACCGACCCGCCCGACGAACCCGGCCAGGGCCAACCTCCAGGATCGGTACCCAGCACGGTCCCTACCCCACAGGGGACCGACCGACGATCACAGCCCGACGCATGAGGTCAGCGCGACGCTGACCGATGACGTCGTCGTGAGGCACCAGCGTCTCCTCCAAGCTCCCACAGCGCCGACAGCGGACCGGCGCTGGTGCCTCGTGATCGCCCCGAGCGGCATCGTCCCCCGCCGCGGCCCAGCCTGGAACCCTGCGGTGCGAGCTGTCCCGGGACAGGAGCCCGGATCGGACCGATAGGTTGCCGGCCTTCCGCACGGGAGCGGGACACCAGCGCCTCCTGCAGACCATGCAGGCCAAGGGACGACAGCGGTGGTTCCCCGCGATCGGTGGGCGGCTCAGCGGGCAGACGAACACAGGTCGTCAGTCGCCGGGCTCGTGCTCGTCGACGGCGGCCGGGTCCCGTTCGGTGCTCGGCGAGCCCGAGGCTGGCGAGTGTGCTGGCTACGCCTGCGAAGAGCTGTGCTCCTGGCATGCGGTAGGACGTCCAGATCCGGCCGCCCGGACTCCGCTCCGATGCGAGCGGGTGCCTGTCATCGGCGTCGTGATCGCCACAACAGCTCGCGTGGGTACCTCATGCGTGCGGCTCCGACGTGACGCGAACACGCGGGCCAGGCGATCCCCGATCGATGGAGCTCCGTGGCTGGCCTGCTCGGCCAGCTCTGCCCACGGACCAGAGGAAGGGAGGGCGGATGAGCGAAGCGGAGCGGTCCTGGAGGCTCGACGCCGACCCCGCTGAGCGCCGCGGCACATCACCGGACCGATGGGCGCACCGGTCACCGTGTCGATCGGGGCTGGGCTGGCACTCGAACCCGGACAAGCCAGCGGGCCCTGCCCACCCGCTCGGCGCTGGCCGGCGCGTGTTCGGGCGCAATCGGGGAGATCGGCGCCAAGACCCTGGCCGCCGGGCATGCAAGGACGCCACCAGCCGTGCCGAACGGTTCGGCTCGGTCGGGGACATCGAGATGGCCACTAGGTGACCTGAACCCACCGGCGGTGCGCTCGGCTGAGAGCCACCGAGCGCACACGGCGTCGGCCCATGTCGGTGGCGCCTGGTCAGCGGGATGTGGCCTGCCCCGAGGCTGCACTCGGCCCGGTGAGGGCACCTCTTGTGAGTTCGAGCCGATGAGGGCGTACCCCTTTGGAACGTCGCGGCGATTACGTGTCGTCTTGGAGGAGCGTCCGGCGGTGACCTGGGTGGTGTGTCGGGCCTGAGGGAAGGACGAGAGAAGTGAGCGATTCTGGTAGGCATCGAAAGGCCACGGTGGCGGGCTTGGTGGCCATGGCCGCGGGGAGCCTGATGTGCGTCATGGGGTTGCCAGGCGGTGCGGCGGCGACCGAGGCGCCACTTCAGACACCGTCGAGCACGGTCGTGCCCGACAACCCGACGTGTGGCGAGTTGGGTGACTTCGAACACGAGTTCAAGGTGGAGAACCCGACGACCGGGACCTACACCGACGAGGACACCGGCCTGGTCGTGACGATCACCGTGGCCCAGGGCAACCCGGACACGGTCAGCTTCGCGGCGAACATCGCCGTGTCCGCCGTGTTCGTCAAGGCGGGCGACGGCGGGATCCTCTACACGTTCGAGCCGCCGTCGATGGTCGGCACCGGCCTCGCATCGCCGAAGGACTCCATCAGCCACATCTCGTTCTGCTGGAACGGCGACCAAACGACCACCACGACCAAGCCCGGCGAGACCACCACCACGAAGCCGGACGAGACCACGACCACGACCAAGCCCGGCGAGACCACCACCACGACAGTGCCGGGCGAGACCACGACCACCACCCAGCCGGGTGGGACCACGACGGTGCCGGACGAGTCCACGACCACCACTGAGTCCGGCGGTAGCGCGACCACGGTGACCCCGCCCACCACCACACCAGATGGAGAGCTGCCCCATACGGGCAGCAGCACCACAACTCCGCTGCTGGCCGGTGGCGCCGGCCTCCTCGCCGTCGGGACCGCGATCGTGGTCTTCGCACGACGGCTCCGTCACGCGTAACCGGCGGACACGCTCTCATCTTGCGTTCCCCCTGGACGGCGTGACCGCCACCGCATCCGTCCGGGGGGCCGCCAGGGGTGCCCTCCACCCGCCGGGCCGGGTGGGAGGGCACCCCGCTTCTTGGCAATCTCGGGCCCGCGCCCGAGAGCTCGAGGGGCTGCTCGGCCGGGCGGTCTCTCGGTCGTGTCGGGCGGAGGGGTAGGTCGTCCGTGATGCTCCGGGCCGGCGTGGTCGTCGGTGACCGCTATCTCGTAGACGGCTTGTTGGCCCGGGCCGGATGGCGATGGGTACCGGCGCATGACCGGGAGTCAGGTCGGCTGGTCGCTCTCAAGGTCTTTCGGCCCGACTCGACCGATCCTCGCCGGTTCGTGACCGAGGCCCGACTGCTCGCCACCCTGGAGCCTCCTTGTTCGTCGTCCCCGCCTTCGTTGCCGGTGTGTTGGGCACCACGTCATCGGGGACCGCACCGGCCGGCAACGCCTGGATCCCGTCACCGAGTCCCGGGGCGGGAGGTTGGGGTCCTGGCCGAAGCCCACGACCGCGGCCCCGAACGCGCCAGGGAACGGCTGGGTGGTCGCCAGGGCCGAGAGGCTGTCGCCGACACAGGCCTGGTTCGCTGGCTCACCGGCTCCCGCACTGCTGCCGGAGGCGAGTGTGATCCCGACGTCGAGACCGGCCGCGGCCGCTGCTCGTAGGAGGGCCTCGTTCGCGTTCATCGCAGTGCTCCTGGATGAGTCGAGCCGTGCGCGGGCGTGCCCGTGGCGAGCGCTGGGTGCAACTGACCTTCCCACGGGAACGGGCCCGTTGGCGGTGGGTGACCCGAACACGCCGGTGACCGTGAGCACGACTGTGCCTGGGGGTTGTTCCACGGCGATGGTGGCCGAGGTGAACGAGAGGCACGGTGATGGGCGCCGGGTTCTGGCCGGCGGCGGCTGTTTGCGGATCGGTTACAGGGGTAGAGCGCACTTGGCTGGAGATCCAGGTACCAGGGGGAAGAGCGTTGTCGGATCCGAGACGCAGCGACGATGAGCACCTGCGTGGTCCGAGGACGTTCAACGACCTTGACGGCGACAGCGAGGTGTCTCGAGGACTCGAGCCGGTGGGCGACCGGGGCGCCGTCCAGGACCGGCGTGGCCGCGAGCGAGCGCGTGGCCGGCGTCGTCGTGTGCGATCCGAAGACGGCATGTTGATCTTCCGTCTCTGACCACCGTGCCAGCTGCGAGGTCGGTGAGGTTGGCGCGAGGCCGTCTACCTCGTGCCGCGTTCACATGGCGCTTGTCAACTCGCCAGGTCGGCGATGGCGGCGACGAGGTCGTTGGGGCAGTCCTCAGGGAGGAAGTAGCCGCCGGGGAGCATGCGTGTCGTCAACTGAGGCGCCCATCGGGCCCAGATCTGGGCGGGATCGAAGGGGAGCGGGATGTCACCGGGGTCCTCCCAAGCGGCGAGGACCGGCATCGTTAGCCGCACACCCGCGGCGCGGTCGGCTGCATCGTGGTCGGGATCGATGAAGGCGCTGGCCCGGTGGTCGTCGCAGATGGCGCGGATGGCCTCCGGTGAGCGCAGGGCCTGGAGGTAGGCGTCGCGGACCTCGTCGGGCAGCGTGCCGGGCCGGGTCCTCCACATCGTCAGGAAGTGACCGAAGAACGTGTCGGGATCGGCGACGATCACGCGTTCGGGGAAGTCGCTGGGTTGGGCGAGGAAGAACAGGTGGGCGCCGTGCACGGCGACGGCGCCGGTCATCGCGTCCCACAGGTCGAGGGTGGGGATGACGCCGACGACGCCCAGTCGTACGACCCGTGCGGGGTGGTCGAGCGCTGCCCGGAAGGCGACGAGCCCGCCCCGGTCGTGACCGACGATGGTGGCGGTCATCTCGCCTAGCCGATCCAGGACCGCGATGACGTCGGCTGCCATGGCCCGCTTCGAGTACCCCTCGGGGCCTGCTGCGGGTCGCTCGCTGGCCCCGTAGCCCCGCAGATCCATGCAGATCACCCGGTGGCTTTCCGCCAGCCGGGGTGCCACGTGGCGCCAGGCGAGGTGATGTTGTGGGAAGCCGTGGAGCAGGACGACCGGTGGACCGCTTCCCGAGGTCGCGACATGGAGCTCCGCGCCCGCCCCCGCCATCCGCTCGTACCGGAAGCCGTCGATCCGCATCATCTGCGCGCTCCGCTCGAGACGCCCGGGCGCACCCGTCGCCGGTGCCCGCTGGGCGGTGATGGCGAGGTGATCAGTGTTCGCAGCTCAACTGGCTCGTCGCGCATGTCCGCCGCTCCTGGAGAACTCGCCTTGGACCCGTCGACCGGGTCCTCAACTGAAGATCGCGTCGGGCTCGCATTGCGCTACACCTGGCCGGCCGAGCCACACGGTGTCCCTTCGCTCCTCGTTCTTGGAACAGGCCGGCTGATCGACAAGTCCCGTCTCCGAGCCAATCGGCGTTCGTACCGCCTGAGACGTCCTCGACATCCTCCACCGGCTGGAACCCGACCGCTTCGTCGAGGGGTCGGCCTGGGCGGGTTGCCATGAGCTCGAGGCTGGTGAAGCCCTCGGCGGCGGCCAGGCCCTCGCGATCGAGGTCGACATCGCTGACGAGGTACGTGCCGTCCTCGATCAGTTGCCGGTCGATGTTCACCACCCTCGGCTCGGACGCCCTCACCGGCCGGGAGATCGCCGAGCACCACGACCTACAGTCGCGGGCGGTCTACGACGTCCTCGACGGACTCGTCGCCCTCCACCTCCTCGACCGCGACGGGCGAGGCGAGCAGGCCCTCTACCGCAACACCCCAGACACTGCCCTGTTCCTCGACGCCATGAGCCCGGCGTACATCGGCGGCATCCTCGAGATGGCCAACGACCGGCTCTACGGCCTCTTCGCCGAGCCACTGCCCCCCGCCGACCTGATCACGATGGGCAAGATCATCCACGACTGGAACCTCGAACGGAAGCTCCAGCTCATCCGGGCCGCCTACGAGGCACTACCCGCCGGCGACGCGCTCATCGCGATCGAGAACATCATCGACGACGACCGCCGGCACAACGTCTTCGGCCTGATGATGACAGCGCCGCCATCGCCCCACAAATGAAGACCCGGTCCGGGCCGGGCCGTTGGAACCCACGGAGCCTCGGAGCGGCTCAGTGGGTCGTGGACAGCGGAGCGTCGAGGCGGCGCAGCTTGTGCCAGCGCAGCCGGGTGCCGGCGGCGGCGCTGAGAACGGACTGGATGGCGACCAGGTACATGAGCTGGCGGTAGAAGAACTGCTGCAGCGGCAGCGTCCACAACGGACCGAGCCGCTCACGGTCGAGGCGGAAGGCCACGACGGCCAGCGCCAGGTGCGTGCCGGTGAACGCTAGCCACGTCACGACGACGGCCAGGGAACCGCCGGTGGCGACCGTGTACAGGGCCGCCACGTCGGCCACCGGCCCCAGGAGCGGCAGAGTGACCTGGAAGATCCAGGCGTAGGGCATGCCGACCAGCCCGATGCCGCGTCGTTCGCGCAGCGCGGCGCGGTGCTTCCACATGGCCTGAAGGGTGCCGTAGCTCCACCGGTAGCGCTGGCGCCACAGGTCACCGGTGGTGAACGGCGCCTCGGTCCACGCGAGCGCGTCGTCGACGTACACCACCCGCCAGCCGGCCCGGGTGATGGCGATGGTCAGGTCGGTGTCCTCGGCCAGGGTGTCGTCGCTGACGCCGCCCAGCCGGCGGAGCACGTCGATGCGGAACGCGCCGACGGCGCCGGGCACGGTGGGGATGGCGTGGCACACCGCCAGCAGGCGGCGGTCGAGGTTGAAGCCCATCACGTATTCGATGTGCTGCCAGCGTCCCAGCAGGCGTCGACGGTTCCAGACCTTGGCGTTGCCGCTGCACCCGCCGATGCGGAGATCGGAGAACGGAGCGACCAGCCGGGCGATCGTCTCGGGCTCGAACATCGTGTCGCCGTCGACCATGACCACGATCTCGGTGCGCGCCGCCGCGATCGCGGCGTTGAGCGCTGCGGGCTTGCCCGCGTTGGGCTGCTGGATGAGCCAGACCCCGGGGAGGTCGAGGCCCCGGACGATGTCGCCGGTGCCGTCGGTCGAGCCGTCGTCGACGACGATCACCTCGAGTCCGTGGGGCCAGTTGGATTCGACGAGTGACAGGACGGTGTCCTCGATGCTCGCGGCTTCGTTGTAGGCCGGCACGATGACCGTCACCGGCCCCGCCCAGTCGCCGCCGGGCGGGTGCCGGGCGTGGAACAGAGCTGCGACCAACCCCGCGAGCGCCCGCAACGAGAGCAACACGGTCACCGGCCAGAACAGCGCGCCGATGACGAGCACGACGAGTTCGGCGGCTCGGCCGGCGGCGAGGAGAGCCCAGCCGTTGGCCTGGGCCCACACCCCCACCTGGTCGTTCACGGTGCCCGATATGCCCGCCATCCGGGACACGGGCACGGGCGTCAGCCCAGCGTGGCCGAGCCGTTGGACGAGGGCCTCGACCCTGTCAGCGGCGCGGCCGTCCAAGGGGACGACGGCCACTTGGCCACCCGACGCCTCCTCGGGGTCGAAGCCCACCACCAGGCCGTAGCCCTGTCGGGTAGCGGTGCGCGCCGCTCGGAACGCGGCCGCGTCCATCCTCCCGGTGTTCGGGGTCACCGGGAGGATGACCAGCGACGCGGTCACCCGGCTGCGCGCCGCGAGCACCGCCTGCGTGGTCGATAGCTCGAGCCGGATGCGCCAGTCGGGCAGCTCGGCGAGATCGCGACGCGTGAAACCGGTGACCCCGATCTCGCCGTCGTCACGGCGCGCCGTCCGGACGAGCTCGGCCCCCTCGCCGGCGGCGATCGTCCGGCCGGACAGGAACCACGACGCCGAGATGCCGTGACGGGCGAGCACCTCGGCCACCTCGTCCGCCGCATCGTGGGTCGCCCGAGGCGTGGCCGCATCGCCCACATCGACGAGCGCCAAGCCGACGCCACGGGGGTCGCCCTGTGCCCAGCGCAGAGGTGACCGCGAGAGGTCACCCACCGGACCGACCGAACCGGTCGCGACCGATCCGTCGAAGACCGGCGGCCCCGGATCACGGCCCGACGAGCCGGGCGACAGCAGCTCGTGCAAGGCCAGCGCCGCCGTCAGACCGGCGAGCAACAACACCAGCAGCACCCACGGCGTGCCGAGCGCCCGCTTCGATCGCGGCCGGCGGGTCATGGTCCACCGGGTGAGCTCGTGGGCGGCCCACCTTTGTCCGGCACGGTCGAGTTGGATCCGGGAGCCTCGTCAGGCCGACCGTTGCCGTGCACCGTCGTCGTGGCCGTGGCCGGCAACGTGGTCGTGGCTGGCGGCACGGTGGTCGTCGAGCCCGAGCCCGGCGTCACAGCGGTCGACGCCACCGCTTCGTTCGGCGCTCCGACCTGGCCGTTCTGATCGTTCTGGCCGTCTCCGCTGGTCGGACCAGTGGCCGGGTCCGCCGGCCCGGTGACCTTCTCGGGCACGGCCAGCTCGACCGGACGGCTGCCGACGTCGGCCTCGTCGCCGGCCGGGTTCGTCAGCGGACCGAGCCCGGCGACCGCCAGTTCCCCGATGCCCGGGGCGCCAGCGAAGACCAACGCGACGAACACGACGTAGGCGAGGGCCAGCAGCCCCGTGGTGGCCCCCACGACGCGGGCGGCGCGGCGGCGTCGTCCGGTGTCGTCGACGAACACGGGACGGTGCTGGCGACGCCGCTCACGCCCCCGGCGGGCCCGAGCCTCGGCGCGCGGTGAGGGGAACACCCGCTCGCGGGTGACCTCGAGCCTGGCCCTGGGCCACACCGCATCCCCGTCTCGTTGCCTGTCACGCAGCTGCGTCTGCAACCGACCCCTGCTCACACCTCGACGCTCGGTCGCCCCCGGCAACCCCGCTAGGTCAACGCCGCCGACCGCCCGAAGGGGACCACCTGTCCCGGGAAACCTCGGTCGGGCGGTCGGGGCGAGCCGCCGGCGACAGCGGGGATGATGGAGCTGCCGAGGTGATCGGCGTGCGCAAGCCGTCGAGCTGGCGCACGTTCTCGGCGTCGACGAACGGGTTGACGCGCGCCCGGACACGGCTGGTCGCCGCGGACCCAGTGTTCAAGGACAGCATGGTCATGAGCCAGGGCATCGAGCACGATCCCGGCCTGGGCCGGCGGCTCGGCCCGTACCAGGACCGCTACGACCAGCGCGCCGCCGACGAGCTCGCGCAGTGCGCTGGGGACGCCGGACCGGAACCTCCATGGCGGCCCCGCCGAGCCGTGAGCCCACCGGCGTGGCCCGCGCCGAGAGGATCGGCTGCAGATGGCTGGCGAGCAGGCGCCACCGCCGCTGAGAGTGACCGTCGGTGGTCGAGCCGGTCACTAGTGTGGCCGATCGGCCGGGCGATAGAGCTGCAAAGGAGAAGTCGTGCGAACACACTCACCCGGCCGACGTCAGGCCGCTGCCGGGCTCGCCCTCATCGCGCTGGGAGCGATCGGCGTCGCCACCACGATCCCCGCCGCCGCGGGCACCCGCGCACCCGCGCAGACCCCTGGGCCGATCGTCTTCCCCGACAACCCGACCTGCGCCGACCTGGCGCCTCCCGGTGTCACGTGGACCGAGCTGAAGTACGAACCCGTCCAGGACGGCCAAGATTCCGACGGCACCCTGACCGTGACCGTCGACGTGGTGCCCAACGAGGACACCGGCCCGACCTTCAACTGGGCCTCGAACATCGGCGTCGACGCCGTCTTCGTCAAAGGCGGCCCCAACGGCAACCTCTACCTCTACGACCCCGAGAGCATCGGCGACACCGGCCTCCACGCGCCCACCAACGCCCAGAACGGCAAGTTCTTCGGACTCAGCCACGTCTCGTTCTGCTACGACGTCGACAGCGGCACCACCACCACGACGCAAGCGACGACGACCACCACCACCCAGCCCACCACGACCACGACACAGCCGACGACAACGACAACCCAGCCGACGACCACCACAACGGCGGGCAACACGACGACGACCGGACCAGGGATGACGACCACGACGGTTGTCTCACCGTCGACGACCGCCCCCGGGGCTGTCCCCCCTGGCCCCACGCCGACCAGGGAACTCCCCCGAACCGGCCGTACGACCACGCCGATAGTGATCCTCGGCGGCGTCCTCCTCGCCGGCGGCATCGCCCTCGTCACGAGGTCCCGTCGCCTGCGCCTCGGCCAGCGCTGACCGTACAGACGGGGTCCAGGCCATGCGTTGAGGCATCCGGCCTGGACCTCGTCACTCTCCAGCACCCACCACAGGACCGTCAGGAACCTCCACGAGAACCGATGGCGGTCGGCGTCCCCCCAGTGAGGCTCGTCTGGCGACCGCTCCGGGGATCACATGACCGCCCAACCCCGTGTCTTGCCCCGGCGGAGTGGTCGGAGGGCGGGCGTTCGGTTTGGGGAGCTGGCCCCTGGACATCGGCAGTCCGCAGGACCCCGCACCAGAGAAGACCCGGCCCGCTCGCCCGATCCAGGGTCCACAGACCGATGACGTCCTATCCTCCGGCTTCGCTGCTCGATCGGCTTCGACAGCGCTCCACGGCGCAGCGCCGTGGCTCGGACATGGCTGACGGGTTGGGAGGGGTCCCACAGTATGTCCAGTTGTGGCGCCGGCGCCGTGGAGGCGCTCTCGCTCTGGCACTTCCACGTCGTGCCCTCCGCAAACAGTCAGCCCGACGCTCGAGCGAGGGACCTCGGTGTCGCCGAGCTGCTGAGCTGGTGTTTCGACCGCCTACCGCGGAAGGGAGGTGGCATCGCGTGGTCGCCGCGGTGACGATCAGCTCGCTGGTCTGCATCGACCGACCCGGAACCCGTGGCCGGGGCGTGTCCCGCCTCAAACGCCGTCGTCGATCCGCCGGATCGCCACAGACCATCGGCGCGACACGAGCCACCACCGCGCGAGCGCTCTGCGTCCCCCGCGAAGGCCTGGGCCGAACCCCATGGCGTCCCATCCAGCGCCTTCCATGAGCTCAAGGACCCCGACGACGTGCTAGGCGAAGCCGGCATCAGCGTGCCCAGACCAGGGCGACGGTCGGCAGGAAGGTCGATATCACCACGCTGAGCAACATGCTCACGAGCATCCCACCGGCTCGGGTGGCTTCGCTCGAGGTCAGTTGTTGATGAGGTCTGCGGCTTCGGTGGCAGTGATGTGCTTGTCGGCGGCGGCTTGGGCGACGGGCACGTGTTCGCCCGCG
>WUUC01071280.1_pt1 | contig 10873 bp, 13 predicted proteins | sample 6278441 | NCBI WGS metagenome assembly WUUC01 (sample SAMN13675441, study PRJNA597444) | soil metagenome | isolation source: soil | place: USA: Washington | collected 2017-10 | reverse complement strand
GGCACCGCACGGCCGTGTCGCAGCGCGCGCTGCAGGCGCACGCCGACCCGTGGCTCGGCCACACCTCGGTCGGCGGCAAGGGCTTCGTGGTGACCGAGCTCTCCCCGTACGTGTGCGACCTCGACTGGTCGGAGCTGACCGAGCCCGCCGACATGGACCCGGTCCTCGCCTACCTCGGCCGCGCGACGGCCAAGATGCACTGCGTCTCGGACTCCGACTCCGAGCAGACCCTGGTCGACTTCCAGAGCGAGGAGGCGATCGCGTCGGCCATCACCGACGAGGAGGCGTTCACGACCACGCTGACCAGGTTCGCCATGTCCTACGCCGAGCAGACCCGCGAGGACCACCGCCTCTTCGTCGACGCCTTCCGCGGCGGCCAGATCCCCGGCATCTGACCGTCCTCTGTAGACATGGGAGGGAACCACCGAGGGTGGGTCCCCGATCCCGCTGGTCAGCGACCCGTACACCGGAAGTGGTGACCCGCCGCACAAGGTCGACACGAACGGGTTAGTATTCGCAACTCTGGGTATGCAAGTTGCATGTTCGACGATCACCGAGACGAGAGATGATCGATCCGCCCGAGTTGATGCTCGCCACGCCGACCGATCGCCGCTTCTCCGATGGCGACTGGGTGTTCGAACGCAAGCTGGACGGCGTGCGCGCCCTGTCCGTCCGCGCGGGCTGGCGGCCACAGCTGTGGTCGCGCAACCACAAGCGGCTCGACGACGCCTATCCCGAGCTGGTGGAGCTGCTGAGCGAGGCAGGCGGCGCGCACTTCATCGCCGACGGCGAGATCGTCCGCGAGGGCGACACCGTCTGCTACTACCTCTTCGACCTGCTCTCGGTGGAGGGCACCGACCTCACCGAGCGGACGCTGCGCGAGCGCAAGGAGGTCCTGCGCACCGCCTTCCGCTTCCACGGCCCGCTGCGGTACTGCGAGCACAAGGAGGCCGACGGCGAGGCGTACTACCGGCACGCGTGCGACAGCGGCTGGGAGGGACTGATCGCGAAGCGCGCCGACTCGCCATACCAGGGTGGCCGTTCGACCGACTGGCTGAAGTTCAAGTGCCTGCGCGAGCAGGAGTTCGTGGTCGGCGGGTTCACCGAGCCGCAGGGGTCGCGCGCCGGGTTCGGCGCGCTCATCGTCGGCTACCACGAGGGCACGGCACTGCGGTACGCGGGCAAGGTCGGCACCGGCTACGACCACGCGACGCTGCGCAGGCTGCGGGCCCGCATGGACACGATGGCCCAGCAGGAGTCGCCGTTCGCCGACCCCGTGCCCGAGCCGACGGCGCACTGGATCCGGCCGGAGCTCGTCGTGCGGGTGGGCTTCAGCGAGTGGACGAGGGACGGCAGGCTCCGCCACCCCCGCTTCGGCGGGATGCGCACCGACCGCCCCGCGAGCGACATCACGCGCGAGACGTACTGATCCCCCGACTGATCCGCATCGACTGATCCGCACCGAGTTTGCCGCGACGCCCTCGCGGTATCCCTCACGGGAGGTGATCACAGTGCGTGAGTTCGACAACGAAGGCCCTCGCTCCGAGGGCTCCCCCGTGGTGTGGGCGGGGCGCGAAGAGGGCCCCGCGCTGGTGGTCGTCGACCCCGCGGGCAGCGCGAGGCACGACGACCTCCCCCCGACCTGGGACCAGCTCACCGAGCACTTCCAGGTGGCGTGGTGCCGCGTCCCCGCGAGCAAGCGGTCCCTCGAGGACGTCGAGGACGTCCTGGAGACGCTCGCCGAACGCCGGTCCACCGCGAACCTCGTGGCGAGCGGTGAGGCGTGCGGTGCGGCCGTCGCCATCGCCCTCCAGTTCCACGAGATCGTCAGCGCGGTGCTGCTCGTCGACCCGCCCGAGGGCACCGACACGAGCATGCTCGGCGACGCCGGGGTGGAGGTGCGGGTCGTCGCCCGCAGCCACCACGGCCCGACCGACCGGATCGAGGCGCCGATGCCGATCGGGCACCCCGAGGTCGTCGAGGGCATCGCGAAGGCGCTCGCCGACATCAGGTGACCCGCATGCCTGCCGGGCACCCGGGTACCCGATCGGGATGAACAGGACGAGACCCGGCCCGTGGCAGTGGGTCCGCTACGCCTACGGCGGCCGGCTGCCGGACCGGTACCGGGACTGGGTGCTGCACGACGCGACCGACCGCGGCTGGCTGTGGCGTTACGCACTGCGCGTGTTCGCGCAGGCGTTGCCGTGGCTGGTCGCGGCCTTCGTGCTGCTGGCCGTGCTCACGCCGCTGCCGATCGGCTGGGTGTTCGGCGCCGTCGGCATCGCGCTGGTCATGAGCCTGTACTTCACCGTGACGAGCGCCGACGAGCTGACCGAGGCACGCCTCGTGAAGCACGGCTTCCCGGCGGGCACCGGCAAGGAGACCAGGAAACGGAGGAATGTTTCGTACTAGTGGTACGGGATAGTCCTTGGGGGAACGAGAGAGATGAAGGAGGAGGGACAGAAACAGTGACCACCATTGAGAAGTCGGTGGACGTCCAGGCTCCGGTGCGGACCGCGTACAACCAGTGGACGCAGTTCGAGTCGTTTCCGAAGTTCATGGAGGGTGTGGACCGGATCGAGCAGACCACGCCGACCAGAACGCACTGGAAGACCACGATCGGCGGGGTCACCCGCGAGTTCGACGCGGAGATCACCGAGCAGCACCCCGACGAGCGGGTCGCGTGGCGCAGTGTCGACGGCCCGGGTCACTCCGGTGTCGTGACGTTCCACCGCATCGACGACAAGACCACCCGCGTGCACCTGCAGATGGAGTACCAGCCGGAGACGCTGGTCGAGAAGGCCGGTTCGGCGCTCGGCGTGGTCGGCAGCCGGATCCAGGGCGACCTCGGCCGCTTCAAGGAGTTCATCGAGCAGCGCGGCACCGAGACCGGTGCGTGGCGCGGCGAGGTGGAGCGCGCGCCGCAGCAGGGCGAGCACCAGCTCGGCGAGCGCGGCGGCAGCCCCTCGCAGAGCGTCCCGCCGGTCGGCGGCACCGGCCCGGACTTCGCGGGCGAGCACACCAGGCCGGCGTTCTCGGACGAGCCCGCGCCGGAGGGCCGGGGCGGCCCCGGCCACACCCACGGCAACCCGTTCTGACCTGACCGGCAGATCGTGCACCCCCAGCGCCCCCGGGCTTCGGCCCGGGGGCGCTGTGCTGCGCGAGGGACCGTCACCGGCCGCCCCCGCTCAGCATCCCGACGGTGATGAAGAACAGCAGACCGCCCACCACGACGGTCAGGTACACCGTGAAGATCAGTCTCCGCATGCCGATGACTTTCCCTCCGCCGTATGGTCCAACCATCATGAACCTGCCGCGAGTGGTCAGCCAGGCGGAATGGCTCGAGGCCCGCAAGGACCTCCTGTCGAGGGAGAAGGCGCTCACCCGGGCGAGGGACGAGCTGGCGGCCGCGCGCCGCGAGCTGCCGATGGTCCCGGTGGAGAAGGAGTACGTGTTCACGGGGCCGGACGGGCCCGCGACGCTGCTCGACCTGTTCGACGGGCGCGCGCAGCTGATCGTGGACCACATGATGTGGGCCTACGACATCGACGGGGACGGGACCGAGGTCCCGCGCGACACGGGCTGCCCGAGCTGCTCGGCCCGCGCCGACAACATCGGCAACCTCGTGCACCTGCACCAGCGGGACACGACGCTGGTCGCGGTGTCGCGGGCGCCGCAGTCGAAGATCGGGCCGTTCCGCGAGCGGATGGGGTGGACGTTCCCCTGGTACTCCTCCCACGGCAGCGACTTCAACCACGACTTCCACGTCACGGTCGACGAGCGGGTCCGGCCGGTGCTGCTGAACTACCGGGACGAGGCCGAGCTCGCCGCCGCCGGGTTCGAGTGGTCACCGGCCCGGCGCGGCGACTACCCCGGCATCTCGGCGTTCCTGCGGGACGGGGACCGGGTGTTCCACACCTACTCGACGTTCGCGCGCGGTCTCGAGCAGATCGGCGGCACCCACTACTACCTGGACATGACCGCGCTCGGCCGCCAGGAGGCGTGGGAGAAGCCCGCGGGCCGGGCCACCGCGGCCGGCGCGCAGGCGGGCAGCCCCGACCTCCGCTTCCACGACGAGTACTGAGGACGGGTACCGAGCGGTACTACGCGTTCTCCCGGTTCAGGGACAGGATGGCGACGGGCAGCGCCGGGTCCGCGGGCAGGCGGATCTCGGTGAGGGCGGCGTTCTCCAGGTAGGGGAAGACGTGCCGGTACCGGCCCGGCGGCAGGCCGAGCAGCACGCACAGCGCGATCCGGAACAGGCTGCTGTGCGCGACGACGAGGACCGTGGCCCCGTGGTGGGCCGCGTCCAGGTCGCGGAGCGCGGCGGCGCACCGGGCGCCCGCGTCCGCGAGGGGCTCGGCGTTCGGGAAGGCGTGTGCCGCGGGGTCCTCCCGGAAGCGGCGCACGGCGGCGGGGTCCATCTCCGCGAGGGTCCGGCCCTCCAGGTCGCCGAAGTCGACCTCCCGCAGGTCGTCCCGGACGTGCAGCGGCACGCCGAGCGTTCCGGCGCACGGGGTGGCGGTGGCGACGGCCCTGCGCTGCGGCGAGCTGACCACCACCTCGACCCCGGCGGTGGCGGCGGCCTTCGCGAGCCGCTCCGCCTGGCGCAGCCCCACGTCGGTCAGCCCGGGCTCGCTGCGCCCGCCCGCGTAGCGGTTCTCGCGGTGCCACACGGTCTCCGCGTGCCGGGCGAGGAGGAGGCGGGTCCGGTGGGGGAGGTCGATGGCCACGGCCACCAGCATGCCCCAGCCCCCGCCCACCACGCACGAGAGCGCCGCCCCCTCCGGGGCGTCGACCGTCCCGAAGGGGTCCCTCAGGGCGTTCCGAAGATCAGGTCGTGGTTGATCTGCACGGCCGCGTTGGCGCCCGCGCCCGCCGAGCTGATGAGCTGCGCACGCGGGTCGACGACGTTGCCCGCCGCCCACACGCCGGGCACGGTGGTGCGGCCCGCGGCGTCCACCCGGACCCAGCCGTCGTCGCCCCGCTCGCAGCCCAGGCCGGTGAGCAGCGTGTCCTTCGGCACGAACACCGGGTTCACGAACACCGACGACCGCGCCACCACCCGGCCGTCGGCCAGGTCGACCCCGGTCAGCCTGCCGTCCTCGACGACCAGCCGCGTGACCTTGCCCTGCTCGACCGCCACCCCGCGGGCGGCCAGCCGGGCCGCCTCGTCGGCGGTCGGCCGGTAGTCACCGGGGAACAGCACCGTGTCCGGGGCCCACTCCCGCAGCATCAGCGCCTTCACCACCCCCATCGGCCCGTCCGCGACCACGCCGACCCGCTCGTCGCGGACCTCGTAGCCGTGGCAGTACGGGCAGAAGTGCACCTGGTCGCCCCACAGCTCGGCGACGCCCGGCACGTCCGGCAGCTCGTCGCGGATCCCCGCGGTCACGAGCAGCTTCCCGGTCTCGAGCACCGCGCCGCCCGCGAGCCGCAGGGTGAAGCCCGCCCCGGGCGCCGGCTCGGCCCCGGCCAACCGGTCGGACAGCAGCTCGACGCCGTAGCCCGCGACCTCCTCGCGGCCGAGCCGCAGCAGCTCCGCGGGCGGCACGCCGTCGCGGGTCAGGAACCCGTGCGACTCGTGCGCGGCGGCGTTGCGCGGCTCCCCCGAGTCGACCACCGCCACCCTCCTCCGTGCGCGTCCCAGCACCAGCGCCGCCGACAGCCCCGCCGGCCCGCCTCCCACGATCACCACGTCGTACATCGACGACCACCTCCACGGCCAAGAATGCGGACCCGTCCCAGCACTGACAACTATCGTTGCCGATACTGGGAACATGACCGATGCCATCACGACCGCGCTCGCCGAGGTCGGCCCCCGCCTGCGGCGGCTGCGCACGCAGCGCAACGTCACGCTCGTGGAGCTGTCCGAGGCCACGGGCATCTCCAAGAGCACGCTGTCCCGGCTGGAGTCCGGGCAGCGCAAGCCGAGCCTCGAGCTGCTGCTGCCGATCTCCGTCGCCCACCAGGTGCCCCTCGACGAGCTGGTCGGCGCGCCCAAGGTGGGCGATCCCCGCGTCCGGCTGGAGCCGAGGCGCTCGGGCGACCGCACCGTCGTCCCGCTGACCAGGCAGCCGGGCGGGCTGCAGGCGTACAAGATGATCATCCCGCCGGGCAGGCCCACCGAGCCGAGGACCCACGAGGGCTACGAGTGGTTCTACGTGCTGTCCGGCCGCGCCCGCCTCATCCTCGCCGACCACGACATCTCCATGTCGCCCGGCGAGGCCGCCGAGTTCGACTGCCGCCTGCCGCACTGGTTCGGCTCCGCGGACGACAACCCGGTCGAGATCCTCAGCCTGTTCGGCAAGCAGGGCGAGCGCATGCACGTCCGGGCCAAGCCGGCCGGGAAGTCCGCGCGGTGACGCCGGTACGGTGGCCACCATGTCATGGCTGCCCGGCGACTTCACGCACCCGATCATGGTTCCGGTCCTGGACGGGTACCACCTGCGGCCCATCCGCGAGTCCGACACCGAGATCGACTACCCGGCGGTCATGGGCTCGCGGGAGCGGCTGTGGGAGATCTACGGCGAGGCGTGGGGCTGGCCGCCCGCGACGATGACGGTCGAGCAGGACCGCGAGGACCTCGCCCGGCACGAGCGCGAGATCCACGCGCACGAGTCGTTCAACTACGTGCTGCTGGACCTCGAGGAGACCGCGGTGTTCGGCTGCGTCTACGTCGACCCGCCGGGCAGGGCCGGGGCCGACGCGGACATCAGCTGGTGGGTGGTCGACGGCATGGTCGGCTCGCCGCTCGCCGACGCGCTGGAGGTCGTGGTGCCGCGCTGGATCGCCGGGGTGTGGCCGTTCCGCGCCCCCCGGTACGTCGGCCGGGACCTCAGCTGGCGCGAGTGGCTCGCCCTACCCGACGCCTGACCCCTTACCCGCCCCTTCCGGAGCCTCCGGGCGACCCGCGTAAGGGGTGCGGCGGCCACTCCTGCGTGATCGCCCGATGCCCGCACACCGGCCTCAGGACGAATCTTCTCCTTGTCACCGAAACGAGGAGAAGGACATGTTCACCACTCAGGAAGCCGTCACCGCCGAGATCGAGTACCGCGTGGAGCGCGCGCACGCCGGCGCGCTGCGCAGCGAGGCGCGGGCGGCCCGCGCGCCGCGCACCTCGTGGGTGCGCCGCCTGTGGACGCGGTCCGAGCGGACGCCCGCCCGGCGCGTGACCCCCGCCCTGCCGTGACCCCCGCGGCCGCTCCCGACGACGCCTGAGTGCCGGACCCCGGCACTCAGGCGTTCTCACGTTCCCCGGACGAGGTGTCGCGGCCCGTCCGCCCTGTTCTCCGGGTCGCCTGGGCTACGCTTCCCGGCCGTGATCCTCCCGCCCACGGTCGAGGAGGCCGTGCGGATCCAGACCGCGCTGGCGCCCTCGGTGGTCCGCACTCCCCCGCCGGGCTTCGCGCCCCGCACGGCGGCGGGTCTGGACGTGGCCTACGCCACCGGCTCGGACCTCGTGGCGGCGGCCGTGGTGACGGTGTCGCTCGAGACGGGTGCCGTGGTCGAGTCGGCCACCGCCGTCGGCGAGGCGGAGTTCCCCTACGTCCCTGGCCTCTTCGCGTTCCGCGAGCTGCCGACCCTGCTGGCCGCGTTCGCCGGGCTGACCGAGCGCCCCGACCTGCTGCTGGCCGACGGCCACGGCATCGCCCACCCCCGCCGCTTCGGCCTGGCCTGCCACCTCGGCCTGACGACCGGCCTGCCGACGATCGGCGTCGCGAAGACCCCGCTCGGCCCCGTCGACCCGCCGGGCCGCACCCGCGGCGACACGAGCCCGCTGGTCGAGAGCGGCGAGGTGGTGGGCGCCGCGCTCCGCACCCAGCCGGGCGTCAAACCGGTCTACGTGTCCGTCGGCCACCTCGTCGACCTGCCGACCGCGTGCGCGCACGTGCTCGCCCTCGCCCCGCGCTACCGCCTCCCGGAGACCACCCGCCAGGCCGACCGGCTGTCCCGCGTCACCCTGCGCGCCCACGCGCGGTGACGCGACCCGGGCGGGGGCACCCGGTTTTCGGAATCGGTCCACCGGCCGTCCGGTGCGTTAACTCTCTGTGTCCTGCGTCAATCCTTCGATTTCCCCCTGGGCTCAAGGGTTTAAGAGTGCAAGGATCGGGGCATCAGGCCGTCGCGGGACCGAAGGGGCCCTGCCGGCGTTCCTGAAAAGCTGGAGGGTCCCGGTGACCAGACAACAGTTGTCCGTGAAGTCCCAGTCCCCAAGACACGTTCCCCCCACCCTGAAGCGGCCGTTGCCGGTCCCGGGCGAGCGGCTCCGCCGCGCCGTGGACACGGTGCTCGCGGGGCTGGGCGACGACAGCGACCTCGCCCGGCTCGACGACGTCCTGCGGGCCGCGCTCGCGTGGACCGCGGCGGCCGGTGACACGTGCCGGATCGCACCCGCGGTGCGCCAGGTCCGGGACGCGCGGGCGAGCCTGCACCACGCGGACGCCGAGCACGCCAGGTCGGCGCTGCTCGCGGCCCGCGACGGCCTGCATCTCGTGCCGAACCAGCGCATGCACTGACATCCTTACCGGATGGATCAACAGCTGAGTGCGCTCGCCAGCGCACACGGAGTTGCCACCTGGTACGAGAACTCGGACCGCCGCCGGGTGACGGTGGCGGACGATGTCGTACGCGCGGTGCTGGACGAGATGGACGTCACCCCGGACACCCCGCCACCACCGAAGGCACAGGTGGTGCGGGAAGGCCCCGGTACTCCGCCGATCGGGTACCACGTGCTCGATGACGGCCAGGAGCTGATCGTCACTCCTCGTCGGCTGCCGCCGGTGACCCCCGCCTGGGGCTGGATGCTGCAGCTGTACGCCCTGCACTCCCCCGGGTCGTGGGGCATCGGCGACTACGCGGACCTGCGCGAGTTCACCCGCAGGTCCGGCGCGGGCGTGGTCCTCGTCAACCCGGTCCAGGCCATCACGCCCGCCCTGCCCGTGCAGCGTTCCCCCTACTCGCCGTCGAGCCGCCGCTTCGCCAACCCCATCTACCTGCGCGTCACCGAGACCGACGAGTTCCGCCGCGCCGACGCGCGGACCAGGCAGGCCGTCGAACGGCTCGCCCCGCCGCACGGCGCGGAGCTGATCGACTACGACGGCGTCTGGACGGCCAAGCTCGCCGCGCTCGAGGAGCTGTGGGCGGGCGGCACCGGTCGCGCGGACCACGAGCTCCCCGCGGACCTGCGGGACTTCGCCACCTTCTGCGCGCTCGCCGAGCGGCACGGCGGCGACTGGCGCACCTGGCCCGCCGAGCTCCGCCGCCCGGACAGCCCGGCCGTGGCGCACGCCCGCGCCGAGCTCGCCGGCCGGATCGCGTTCCACGCCTGGCTGCAACGGCTGTGCGAACAGCAGCTCACCGCCGTGCGGGACGCCACGACGGCGCGGATCGTGCACGACCTGCCCGTCGGCGTCGACCCGGCGGGCGCCGACGCGTGGGCGCTGCAGGACGTGCTGGCCTCGAACGTCACGGTCGGCGCGCCGCCGGACGCGTTCAGCCAGCAGGGCCAGGACTGGAACCTGCCGCCGTGGCGGCCCGACCGGCTCGCCGCGGCGGGCTACCGGCCGTTCCGCGACGTCGTCCGCAGCGTCCTCGCCCACGCCGACGGCATCCGCGTCGACCACATCGCTGGCCTGTTCCGGCTGTGGTGGATCCCGCCGGGCCACCCGGCGAGCGAGGGCACGTACGTGTACTACGACGCCGACGCCATGCTGGGCATCCTCGCGCTCGAGGCGCACCTGGCCGGTGCGATGGTCGTCGGCGAGGACCTCGGCACGGTGCCGGAGGAGGTCACCGAGGCGATGCACGAGCGCGGCGTGCTGAGCTCGTCGGTCCTGTACTTCGAGCGGGACACCGAGGCCGACGGCGAGCCCCTGCTGCCGCCCAAGCGCTGGCCCGAGGACGCCATGGCCAGCATCTCCACCCACGACCTGCCCACCACGGCCGGGTTCCTGCGGGCGGAGAACGTCCGGGTCCGCGCCGAGCTGGGGCTGCTCGGCGACCCCGAGGGCGAGTACGCGGGCGCGGCGGAGGCCAGGGCCGAGATGCTCGCGGCGCTGGCGGCGCACGGGCTGCTGCCCGACGAGGACTCCGAGGAGGAGCTGGTCGTGGCCCTGCACCGGCTGCTGGCCACCTCGTCGAGCCGACTGTTGCTCACCTCACCGCAGGACGCGCTCGGCGAACCACGCCAGCCGAACCTGCCCGGCACCATCGACCAGTACCCGAACTGGCGAATACCGCTACCACTCGCGGTGGACGAGCTGCTGGCCGACCCCCGCCTGCGCAAAGCTGTCGCTGCCCTGCGTGACGCACGCCCGGACGGGGTATCACCCGACTGACGTTCCGTCGCCGGTAGCGCCCGAACCCGCGCGCTCTACGGTGGTAGACGCGAGAAGATCACACCCGTACTCGTGAGGAGCATGCGTGCAGCCCTGGCCTGGTTCCCCCTACCCGCTCGGCGCCACCTATGACGGCGCCGGCACCAACTTCGCGCTGTTCTCGGAGGCCGCGACGCGGGTCGAACTGTGCCTGTTCGACGAGGACGGCCACGAGACGCGGATCAGGCTCCCCGAGGTCGACGGCTTCGTCCACCACGGATACCTGCTGAACGTCAGTCCCGGCCAGCGGTACGGCTACCGGGTCCACGGCCCGTACGACCCGGCCCACGGCCTGCGGTGCAACCCGAACAAGCTCCTCCTCGACCCGTACGCCAAGGCCGTCAACGGCCAGGTCGCGTGGGACCAGGCCGTGTTCGGCTACAACTTCGGCAACCCGGACGAGCGCAACGACGAGGACTCCGCCGGGCACACGATGCTCGGCGTGGTCGTCAACCCGTTCTTCGACTGGGCCAACGACCGGCCGCCGAACATCC
>WUUC01054485.1_pt1 | contig 10873 bp, 12 predicted proteins | sample 6278441 | NCBI WGS metagenome assembly WUUC01 (sample SAMN13675441, study PRJNA597444) | soil metagenome | isolation source: soil | place: USA: Washington | collected 2017-10 | reverse complement strand
GCGGCACGACCGTGCGCACGGAGGTCTCATCCTGTGGCAGCGAAAAGAACGCATTGAGTTCCCTGAAGGCGACAAAGGCGAAGAACATGTGGACCATGCGGCGCGCCAACGTATCCATATTGATCAGCAGGTTCGCGGCGATGAGTTCTGCGGCCGCAAATTGTCCCACCGTCAGCTGGCCCATCGACACTAACATGCCTGCGGTGGCGATCATTCCGGCATGTCCGGCAACCTGCCACAAGGCTGCGGCCTTGTATTGCCGCCCGGTCAACAGATCCGACCGGCGCTGGCGCACTCTCGCATAGGCACTCGTCAATGCGTCCGTTTTTTGGATGAGATAAGGACTGTTGCCTGCGGCCCGCAAATGCGGCAGATTCGCCGCGATATTTTGCATCCAATGATAAATCTCGTAATTGAGCCGCGACATTTCGAGCGTGATCAACAGGCCGCCCTTTCCAAAGACGGTGAGGAGAAACACGAAGCCGACCACGAGGATGACGTTGTACAGCAGGAAGTAGGGATGAAAGAAGATCAGCAGAGACATCCCGATGGTGCCGACGACGGCCACATTAAAGAGGTCCGAGGCCATGCCCACGACCGCACGTGTCAAGAGATCGGCCTCGGCGAACCGATTGGCATGCTCCAACACAAATGAATCTTCCCGGATCCTCGGTAGAGTCTCCGTAAAGGCGATGGCGATCCGCGCATAGATCCGTTGTTGAAGCGTTTCGACGGCCCGCGCTTGCAAGATGCGAAAGGCGGCGGCGCCGGTCAGCGCTGAGCCGACGACGACCGTGAGAGTCAGAATCATCATCGGCTCGATGGCGAAGGAGAAGGTGCTGACCAGTTCTTGTACGGCTATGGGAACGCACAGCATGAACATGCCGATGGCGACGGCATACGAGGCGATGATCCCGAGCATCTTCCGCTCTAGCCGGATCAGCAGCGCAAGTTGTGTGAAGATGTCTTGAACGACGTTGGTGAGGCGGTATTGCGGGAAATGGGTTTCCGAGCCCGATGTCGTCATGGTGAGCCGGCCCGGGGACTGTTCACATCGTTCATGGTTCGTCCGATGCCGCGACGGTGAAGCGCATGGTCCCCATCAAACTCATTTCGTTCACCTGTTCTCCCGCATGGATTTCAACCCTGTACCGGCCCGGCTTCCATCGGCCTTGCGGGGTAGAAATCTTCAGGTAGCCGGATTCGTCTTCCAAGGCAATATACATGGCGTCTTGGCCGATCATGGTGCGCGGATCAAGACCGGGAACCGATTCGGGGAAGCATCGGCCGAACACCTGAAATGCCTGGTAGTGCTGATGCAACGTGAACACGATGAAAATGCCCGGTACGTCGGGGCGGAATCGTTCAGTCGGTTTAACGGGCACGATCTCATGTGTCCTGCGGTATCCAAGTTCTTCGTCGAAGCCTTCCGCCGTTGTAATGCTGCGGAACAGGCCTTGTGGAGGCGCGTCGAAATCATAAGATGTGACGTTTTCGGTGTGATTCTCAAGGTCGAGGTTGGATGGAGCCTTGGTAAGCGGCAATTCCTCTCCGGATAGCAAGCCACGCCAACAGCAGAGCAAGAGGGCCAAAAGAAGAATGGAAAGCCGCATGAGAAATTTCGTACACCCGCGGGCTGAGGGAGTCAAGCGAGATAGGGATGCAGCGAGAGCGTCGTGTCCAGGTGGCAATGGCAGGCCCATTGCGGCGGTTTCCGGCGATTTGCTAGAATTCGCCTTCACGGTGAGAGGAGTCTAACGATCAATGCTGCAAGACGCGGATGCCCTACCTCAACTGATCGGCGATTGGAAGGCAGTCGATCAATGGCAAGCCCACATCAACCGGCTTTTTTATCGCTTCCGCGGAGACCAAATCCGGAACTACTATCAGACCTTCGCGTCGGCAGATTACCGGCTTGCTCATGCGCTGGCTTCGGACTATTTCGAGAAGGTCGTGGCTCGCGAGAAATCCGGGGCAAAGGTCGATGAATTGCGTGTCGTGGAACTCGGCCCTGGAAACGGCAACCTTGCCGCCTCTTTTCTAAGCCATCTCAAGACCTTGGATCGAGACGGCCGAGTCTACCCGCGTGTCCGATACATCCTCGTCGACTGGGAGCAAGCGGTGCTGGATGCCGCGTCGAACCATCCGGCGCTGGCGGCGCACCGCGACCGGGTGCAATGGCTTCAATCCACCATCGATCACATTGAGTCCTTGCCTGATCAATCGGTCGACCGCATCTTCGGCAATGAATTATGGAATGATCTGCCGACCAAACTGATGTCGCGCCAAGGCGGCGATATCGAGGAAGAGTATCTCCGGCCAAATTTGAGCGACGTTCTCCACGCTAAGATCGAGGATTGGGCGGGTTTCATCCGTGCGTTTGAGGCCAAAGACATCGAAGAGTTGAGACGGTTCCCTCCCTTCTTCGACGACCTCGTGTGGGAGCGGGAATACCGGCCCGTGGAATGGAAGGACGTATCGTATCGTAAGACCATCACCGAGTTTTTGCGTCGCATCGACGACCAGGTGGTCGTGCCCGTGAATATCGGCGCCTATGCCTGCATGAAGGAGGCGAAACGCCTCCTCGGTCCTTACGCGGTCGGCTTTAGCAGCTTTGATGCGGGAACGGCCGATCTCAAGGTGTTGAACGATCCGGACAAACCCTGCTCGGGCCAGTTCGGCGGACAACAAAGCTTCATGGTGAATTTTGCACTTGCGGAGGCGGTGGCCAAGCAAGTTGGAACGGTTTCGGCTTCGGTAGAGAGTCAACAAGAATTTATTGGACGGAGTCTTGGTACGAACGTGCTGACACTGATGGACCTCCTAGCCACTCATCCAACGGCGGGAGACAAACTGGAGCCGTGGGAGCAGGACCGGTTGATTCTCAAGACGATTAGCGCCCTCAACGCCACATATGACAGTCCTTATGCCGTCAAGATGGACTTCCCTGTCCGTGACAGCGTGCCGCCGGGAGAACGGGATACCCTGGAGGCACTGATCAACGGACTGAAGCCGGGTGGTCTGCCAGACACCGTCGCCTACATCACCGAAGAAGAATTGATGCGTGCGGCTTCAGATCTTGAAGACGTCGGGTATGATCCTCAGGCATTTCAGATCGCATTGACGGCACCTCCCGGTCCGATCGATTACTTTCATTTCTTTCTGCGCAGTCGCTGACGGCATTCCGACGGCCGCCTGAAATTCGCTTCCCGCAAATTAAACTTGACTAATCTCGCGTATTTCTATAGCCTCCCCCCAATTTGGCCTTGATCCCCCACTTTCGGGTTACGTAAAGTCGCGTTTTGCCGTGCCCGGGGGGAGGCGCGGAAGAAAGAAAAATTACCGATGTTCGGGTCTTTTGGATGGATGGAACTGCTGCTCATTCTCATCATCGTCTTGATCATTTTTGGCGCAGGCAAGATCCCACAGTTGGGCGAGGGCTTGGGGAAAGCCATCAAAGGGTTCAAGAAAAGCGTTCATGAGGCCGATGCCATCGACGTCACGCCTCCGCCTGTCGAGGGAGCGCCTACACAGCCGTCCCCGATGGCACAGGGACAGACTGCTCAACCCGGCGCGGCCCCGAGTCAACAAGATCAAGTCAAGCAGGGGTGACTGACGTGAGACGTTATGCGTCAGACGTGAAGCGGATAGAAGAGATCCACGCACTACGTTTCACGCAGCACGTATGACGAGCTATGTTCGGACTGGGTGCCGGCGAAATACTGATCATTTTAGTCATTGCGTTCCTGCTGTTCGGTCCGAAGCAACTGCCGGAGGTCGGACGGCAAGTGGGCAAAGCAGTCAAAGGGTTCAAGGACACGGCGGAAGACTTGCGCAAATCGGTTGAGCCTGAGCTCAACATGATCCAGCAAGAAGTGAAGATGGTCGAACAGGATTTCCAGGCTTCCATGAAGGAAGCGGAAGAGGAAATCAATCAGGCCACGACGCCGTCTGACAAGCAAGGTGGATCTTCCGGAACGGGGGCGCAAGGGTAGTTCGTGAGGCCGAAACCGTGCTGTGGTTGAGGGAAGGGGGTGACCGCCTCTCTACCGGTCGGCGGCAGTAAGGCATCAAGAGCCGGATAAAAAGTGAGAAATATCTGGTCAAACAAGGAGTATTCATAGACACTCATCTGTGTCATGGGCCTTTATAGTGTTCGAGGAAAGCGTGGGCACAACGGCTTTCCGAACCGGCAAACGAATAAAAAGAAGTTTGTCAGTGTAGCGCGGTTGGATGTCAAGTCGGCAGCACAACACCAGTTCCAAGACGGTGAAGGCTGTTATCCAATTTACAGGAGGATTGTATGAGAAGATTGCTACGTCGGACCGGGTGGGCCAGCATCGCCACCTTCTTCAGCGCGGCCCTTATGGCCGCGGGCCTGTCGTTCACAGCAGCTCCAGCCCAAGCGGCATTTGAGTTGCCGGAGGGTGAGAAGATCGTCAACGTCCCCGCCATTCCCCGTGCAATGCCTCAGAAAGAAGCTTACGAACTCTACGATCCGAAAATCGGCAAGAATTTTGATATCAAGAACTTCTGGATGCGCGCGGATGTCCGCGTGCGGCCGGAAATGCGGAACAATGTCTGCTTCGGTAGCGCGATGCCTGGTGTCCCGGGAAACGGTGCGTGTAACGGATTCACCGGCCAGACAACTCCGAACGGGACTGCCGGCAAGGCAAACGACATGTTCGTCCAGCAGTGGGTACGGCTGGGCCTCGGATATGATTTGTCGCCTGACGTGAATTTCTACATGGAAATCATCGATTCGGCGACCTGGGGTGGTAATGGTCTCAATACGAATGCCGGCAACGGCGGCGATCCCTTGAACCACAACGGCGGCGTCGCAGGCGGCGGCGGCAACAATGGGCGGTTGGGCGTTCGCGCTGCCTACATGTTGATCCGGAACTTCGCCGGCGTCCAGGGTCTGAGCGTGAAAGCCGGTCGGCAATACGTGATCTTCGGTAACCATTCATTCTTCGGCCACTTCGATTGGGCGAACACGGGCTACAGCCACGACGGTATCATGCTGCAGTACAGCACCAAGGCCTGGGATACCTACCTTGGATGGTTCCGGAATTCGGAGTCGGACATCGGGCAGGCGGCGGCCGTCGGAAGTGGTCAGAACAATTTGGGTGGTGCCATCAACAACGGTACTGCCAACAAAGACGCCGACATGTTCATTTTCTATAACCAGATCAAGTCGGTGCCGGGGTTTTTGATCGAACCATACTATATATTGTATTCGAACCGGTATGATTCCTTCGATAACCGCGCTCAAGGGCTTGGTACGGCAAAACACTCCAACCAAACCCGCCATAACATCGGAAACCGGATCGAAATGCGCAAGGGCAACTTCGATTTCATCAACGAAACGATTTATCAATTCGGGCAAATGGGTGATAGTGGTGGTGCCAACGGCGTGCAGAATGGCTACAACAACCAGAAGAACCTGCACATCAGTGCCTGGGCGACCAGAAACTGGATCGGTTATACCCACTATCAGTCGTCCTGGAAGCCACGCTTTGCGATCAACTTTGACTACGCCTCGGGCGATGGTCGGGCGAACTGTAACCTGACTGGGGCGGTCACCGGTTGTAAAACGGCGAACACGTTCGAGAACATGTTCCCGACAAACCACATCCACATGGGCTACATGGACGTCCAAGCCTGGAAGAACATGATGAGCCCGTCGGCCAACTTCCAAGCCCGGCCGACCAAGGATGACCATATCGAAGTGTGGTATACCCACCTGAACTTGGCGAACGCGGCGGACAACTGGTACCGCGGATCGCAGGGCGTCTACATCTTCTCCAAAGTCGGCAACACCAAGAAGCACATCGGTCAGGAAATCGATTTCACCTGGACCCATATGTTCATGGACGGCAAAGTGGCGTTTCAGGCCACCTACGGCCACCTGTTCGCCGGTGGCTATATCCAGGAGAACTTGGGTTCGAGCGTCGATCAATCCTGGGCCTACGCTCAGCTCTGGATGAACTTCTAGTTCGAGCAAGGTTGTGGTGCGCGAGCGGATCCCTCGCGCACCGAGCACAAAGAAGGCCTGCGGGGAAGATCCCCCGCAGGCCTTCTGCTTTTTACGCCAGGGTTACTCTGGCAGATTGCCGGCTGCAGCGAACCGTGCCTGCAACTCCGCGTAGCTCCGCGTGACCGGAAATTGCGGAAACTCCTTCGGCAGGTGATCGGGCGGGCGGAAGAAGAACCCCGCGTCCGCCTCACCGAGCATGGCGGTATCATTGTAGGCATCGCCGGCTGCCATAGTGAAGAAATTCAGCGACTTGAAGGCAGCCACTGAATGCTTCTTCTGGTTTTGCATTCGCATATGATGAGCCACAATCTTTCCCTCTCCGTCGATCTCCAGTTGATTGCAAAAAAGCGTGGGAAACTCTAGTTGGCGCATCAGGGGCAAGGCAAACTGATAAAACGTGTCGGATAAAATGACGATCTGGCAACGCTCTCTGAGCCAGGCGACGAAGTCCCTTGCGCCGTTCAACGGTCCCATGTTCGCGATGACTTCTTGAACGTCGGCGATGGTCAGCTTGTGCTGCTCGAGGATCGCCAGCCGGCGCTTCATCAGCGCATCGTAGTCCGGCATTTCGCGAGTAGTCAGCTTCAACTCCTCAATGCCGGTTTTCAGCGCGACGTTGACCCAGATCTCCGGGACCAATACGCCTTCGAGGTCGAGGCACGCGATCACGGGTTTGCGCATCAGCACACTCCTTGTTCAAGATGTCAGTCAAGGACCCGGCGACTGTCCGCGCCGCTCGAATTCCTGACTGAGAAAACGCCACATTTTATCCAGCATTTGATCGATGAGGTGGGACCCAGCCCAGCGCCGCACGGCTTCATTTCGATGCTGGTGTGCCCAATCGAACGCGAGCGGGAGAGGAATGAGCCGGGGAGAATGGCCGGCGATGCTCGCCCACAGCAGGCCCAGCACGGTGCCGATGCGAACCGGGACAGAGAGGGGCTGCACCGGATTCTCGGCGAGATTGTCGCAAAGTTGTGCTGGAGATGTCACGAGGAGTTCCCGACAGGCGGCCGGCCTGGCTTCATAAATCGAACAGATCTCCTGGTCTAAAAACGGACAGGGATGCCGCAGGGCGTAGTAGGCTCGATTGATCGGCTCTAACTCGTCATCCGGAATCGGCGTCGTGGCATCCGCCACTGCTTGTAATCGATCCAATATTCCGTGCGCGGTGAGTGTGGCTTTGGACTGCTCGATCTTGCGCCGGAGCACGGTCTGCCGATCCTGCGGAAGTTGCTCGACATACTCCTGAAGTGCGAAGGCTTCGGGCGGCGACAATGGAACCAGCATACGACAACAGGCGGCGCATCCCATTCGGCATGAGATGGCGTTGCCTGTTTCATGAGACCGGTTCTCTTCCAGTTTGAGCATCTTTTCGCCGAGGTGGCGCGCGAGCGGAACGATCGACGTAATCGGTACAAATCCGGTGGGAACGTCGAGCACGGTATTCACACGGCCTGCCGGCGTGTTCAGTGCAATCTCGAATCGCTCGACGGAGGGGACTTCCATACCTGCATCATAGAAAACCGCCCATCATTCGGTCAATTCGGGGACCGGCTGACATGCGGCAGCGTACCGTTGCTCTGCCACCGGCTTCGCCGCATAATGAGCCCACGGAGTAAGGGCATGGCGCTGACCGGCCACGTTGTGGGCCTTTTGAAAGAGTATATGCGCGATTTGGTTGTGCAAGCAGAACAGGAGGCGGCGGCTCATGAGTCGTTCGGGTTTTCACAGGTACCTTACCGATCCGACCAGGCGATTGCGGATCTATTGGCCATATTAGACGACCGGATCGAATCCGAAGGGCTGGAAGTAGGGTTGCCGGAGGATTTCCTGCACGAGATGTGGAGCCTGTGCAATGAGGCGCGAGGTCACATTACTGATCAGGTATGGTTGAATTCGAATGTCAGCAGCCAACCAACTTCGAAGGCTCAGGTGCGTGAGTTGACGTATCAGGCGTTAATCCGATTTATTGAGGCCAAGCAGTGATGACCACGCGCCGCAAAAATGAGGAGCATCATGGCCGCATTGTTCGCTTGGCTACAGTTTACCGGTCATCCAATACACAGCCATTCCTACCCATTCCGTCATCGCGACGGTTGTCTGCTCGATGGCATGGTCGTTTGGCAGAATATCGAACAGATCGAGTTGAGCCAAACTATCTTCCGGGCGGTGCTGCGTCAAGACATCACAGGGAGCCGGCATCACGCGAAAGCCTTGTTTGCGAAAGAGAGCGGTGGCGCGAGGCAGATGGCTGGCTGACGTGACGAGCAGAATAGAGGCCGGTCCTAAGAGACCCCGTGTTTCCGTCGCATTCTCATAGGTGGTCCGGGATCGCTCTTCCGTGAGGATCGCTTCTGCCGGTATGCCGAGCCGTTCGGCCCAGCGTTTCATTTCAGGCGCATCTTTTGGCCCGTCCTGAAACGCATGACCCGTGCCGCCGGTGAACACAAGTTTGTTCGCATACCCTTGCTGATACAGATCCACTCCGCACATCGTTCGGTTTTTAGAAACGGAAGACAAATCCACCCGCGGGCGCAACGTGCCTGGCTGAAGCACGCCTCCGCCCAAGACGACAATCGCATCGTAATGGTCATCTTTCGACAACGAAGGCCATGCGTACCAGGCCTCGAGGCTGCCGAGCATCTGACGTGCGACGAGAGGACTGCAAATTGTCAGAAGGAGGATCAGCGAGCTGGTTGCGAAGATTCTGAGCCATCGCATCCGCCGAGGGTGCTGCGGCAGCCAGGAGACGAGCATTGTCAGCGTCATCAGCAACAGCACCCAATTGAGAGGGTACACAACATACTTGACGAGCTTATAGAGTCCAAACAAGAATGGCGTCATTTCCATTGAATCGCCTCATTGGTGGCTGTCGACCAGCATAGAGTGAGTGGCGGCAACCGTAAGATGCGGAGTATCTCATGGCAAAGCAGCGACGCTATTGGCTCGTCAAGTCGGAACCGAATGCCTTTTCGATCGACGACTTGGCGCGGGCTCCCAAACAGACGACTTCGTGGGACGGCGTCCGCAATTATCAAGCGAGGAATTTTATGCGCGAGATGGCGATCGGCGATCACGTCTTGTTTTACCACAGTAACGCTGATCCGCCTGCGGTAGTTGGTGTGGCAGAAGTCGTCAAGCCGGCCTATCCCGACGAGACGCAGTTCGACAAGCGTAGCCATCACTACGACCCGGCGAGCACGCAGGACAGTCCCCGATGGGAGATGGTAGACCTGAAATACCGGGAGACATTCGTCACAAGTGTGCCGCTTGATCGGCTAAGGCACGAATCTCAGCTCAAAGGGATGGTACTTCTCCGGAAGGGCTCCAGATTGTCGGTTCAACCGGTGACTGAACGGGAGTGGTCGGTGATATTGAAGTTAGGGAGGCTCAAGAAGTAAGGCCAGCTCGGGCTCCATCGCCCTACGTTTTCGCTTTGCCGTTGTCGAGATGACGATGCTGCCAGTCGAGCCAGGCATGGCCGAGCTCGTGGGCCAGGATGTAGCGTCGTCGGGTGACAGGCAGCCGTTTTCTGAGGTAAATGACTTTCAACTCGTCGTCCCAAATGCCATCGGCATTCGGGTCGCGACGATCCATCTCGGCATCAGAGAGCTGGCGGACGGAGATCCGATAGCCGAAGGGCAGAACGACCCGTGATGGAATGCGCATAATGGGCTCACTCGAGGGTTCGGGATAAATAGCCTATCATAAATTACTTTAGACCTTCATGACATAATCATGAATGCAATCAATATCTTAGATACTGTTTCGTGCCGCGCATTGCGGCAGAAACGTGATAGGGTGCGCAATCTATGCCCGGGCGAGGCAGACAACTCCAGGGAGGACATATGGTCGGTAAATTTTGCCGCTTTTCTATTTGCAACTGGTTTGCCGGTGCCGCTCTTATCCTTATGGGCCCCTTCGGGCCTCTGGAGGCTGCGGCAGGACCGTCGGGTTATGCGCCGCATGGCATGGTCACCGTTGATGGCGTCACCGTGCCTGAGATCGGGCCGATGCCGACTCAAGTGCCGACGCCGCCGACGAACTTGAGTTACACCCAGAAAGTGGAGTTGGGAAAGCAGCTCTACTTCGACACCCGTCTCTCAAAGAATAATTCCGTGTCCTGTGCGTTTTGCCATAATCCTGGAACGGGATTCGCCGACGCGCGCCAGTTTTCAATCGGGGCGTTCGGTACAGCGGGGGGCCGGCAGGCTCCGACGGTGTACAACACCGGCTTCATTCCGCTTCAGTTTTGGGATGGTCGTGCAGGGTCCCTTGAAGAGCAGGCGATCGGCCCAATCCACAACCCGATCGAGATGGCAGAGGCGCATGAGACGGTCGTGCCCAAGATCGCCAAAATCCCGGCCTACCAAAAGCAATTCCAGTTAGTGTTCGGCGGCGGAGCGAGCTTGCAGCACATCGCGGAAGCGATCGCGGCGTTCGAGCGCACCATCGTGTCTCAAAACAGCAGCTTTGACAAGCACGCGATGGGCGAAGCTGGAGCGATGAATGAGGCGGCCGTCCGAGGCCTGACGCTCTTTCGAGGGAAAGCTCGTTGCATCCTCTGCCACAACGGTTCGAACTTCACGGATAATAAGTACCATAATCTCGGCGTACCGCAGGTCGGCCCGTTGAAAGAGGATCTGGGCCGCTATATTGTCACGAGAGCCGAAAAAGACAAGGGAGCCTTTAAGACACCCACCTTGCGGAGCGTGGTGGAAACGGCGCCCTACATGCACGACGGGGTGTTTAAGACGCTTGAGGAAGTGATCGACTTTTTCGATGCAGGAGGAGGAACTCATCAGAACCTGAGTCCGCTGATGAAACCGT